>Ga0207841_1000101_pt1 | contig 110626 bp, 120 predicted proteins | sample HigsolmetaGSP18D_FD_184846 | JGI IMG/M metagenome (GOLD analysis project Ga0207841, IMG submission 184846) | High solid enriched microbial communities from the Joint BioEnergy Institute, USA - SP1-8-D (SPAdes) | ecosystem: Engineered > Bioreactor > SSF (Solid state fermentation) > Aerobic >... | reverse complement strand
CCTACTATCCAATGGGAGCTTTGGTTTTTGATACCAGCCCTCTATATGGACCTTCCCTTTGAAAATAATGCATGGAGGAAGTGCCCATCCAGTAGAGTTGATACATTCAATAGAAGTAACCCATTCCCGATTGCCTGGCTGTACAAGAGGCGCTTTTCCATAGTAATCAGCTCTAGTAACTACTCGAGCAGTAGCTACTAGGCCCATAGCAAAGCCAGTTTCATTGAAATTGTAGATATCCTCCATTGCAATCCCATGCTGCATTATAGTGATTTGTACGCGATCAAACCACTCCCTAATAGCTTTAGGGTCTTCGCATTTAGCACGTCGATAATCATAGCGGCGAGTATAGCGGGTTTTCAGTTCATCATGTTGTTTAATGAATTTAGAGACCCAGTTCTCTCCAACTGTCTGAATAGGTGTAGTACCGCGCTCAGCAAGAAGAATATTGGCCATTTCTTGAATATGTGATGGTCGGGGAGGCGCTCCATGTTGATCTAGTGATAGAATCCATTATACAAGTGATTCCTCTTCATTTTGAGTCAGTTTATGGCTGTTGGCGCGTGTTTCCAAGCGCGATGTTGTTCCATTAAGTCGACGACACAGAGTTGCATGTGAAATATTAAAGATGCGCGCTGCTTCGCGAATACTGCTAATTTCTTGCTTATTTAAAGCAGAAATAGCAAGTATAATTCTTCCCTCTTTCTCGATTGAATTTCTTGAATTTTGACGCGCTTTTGGAGGCATGGTTGGTGGTTGAATTGAGCGATGTTTTCGACCGCGGCCAAAACGCGTGAGGTGTCTCACTCGGTGGGGGTGTCTCACTCGGTAGTGAAATACGTTATCTTATGTCTCGATGCGGTGGTTTTCGGATGCTACATAGCAATCCTACTCAGAGCCGCCCTGGTTGTCTGTTAGCTCGCTTTAGCATCGAGCCGTCATTATATCAAAAAATGTAGGTCAGTCCTAGCTGGATGATGCTTCGATTTCAATACCAGAAGGCTACAGGTTTCACGGAAATGGTACACATTGGCACTCGTTTGAGGTCATAGAAATAGATAATATGAAAACGCCGTATGCATGCCGTCCCTAACGTGTAAAGCAGGAGATAATATAAAGGAACATGACGAGCTATATCCACAGTATCCGTTCCAAACTCGGAACAATAGACCAGTCCCCAGGAAAACAAAAGAAACAGGCCAGCGGCTTTCAGAGCCTGTTCCCGCCCCTCTTCATTTCCCCTTTTCCGTCCATGTTGCACGCAGATTATCGAGATGGATACGAATGACAGTCGTGTTGGCGAGCCATTGGAAATGTACAGCCGCCATGCGACCTGCACAAATGCCATCCCCAAGCGCCGCACTGCCACATCGCCTCCTTTTCATTAACGCATGCTGCCTTTCACCCTTTCTATGTGGACACCACCCGCTTCGAAGACATGACTTTCTATCCGCATAGTGATATAGAAAACGTAGTAATACAGGGAGCTCCCATCAACTGTGTTCATCAGTACCTCTTACTGCTGCCAACTGTGAACAGAGTTGACGAGCGCACTTATGCGGACTTCTGCTTGGACTTCTTGGCCATGGTGTTCAGGGCAGAGCCATCCTTGAACCACTCGATCTGGGACTCGTTGAAGGTGTGAGTAAGCTTGACGTCGAAAGACTTGCCATCCTTCGGGTGAACACGGAGGGTTACGGGCTTGCCAACGGCGAGCTCAGTGCAGAACAGGTCAACGGTGGCGTCAGGAGGGATCCGGTCGTAGTCGGCAGGGTCGGCAAAGGTCAGAGGAAGCATTCCCTGCTTCTTGAGGTTGGTTTCGTGCTAGAGACAGTTAGTACAATAGGCTAGATGAAGTGTAGCGGTGAGGGGAAACGTACAATACGGGCAAAGCTACGGGTGATGATGGCGAGACCACCAAGGTGTCTTGGCTCAAGAGCAGCGTGCTCACGAGAGCTTCCCTCACCGTAGTTCCAGTCACCAATGACAACCCACTTGATTCCATTGGCCTTGTAGTCACGGGCAGTGGCAGGAACAGGGCCGTATTCACCAGTCCTGAAGTTCCTAACCTTGTTGGCCTCGCCGTTCTCAGCGTTGATGGCACCGATCAGCATGTTGTTCGAGATGTTGTCGAGGTGTCCACGGTACTTCAGCCAAGGACCAGCCATGGAAATGTGGTCAGTAGTGGTCTTGCCCTTGCACTTGATCAGGATCGGGATGCCCAGAGCATCCTTTCCATCCCAGGGCTCGAAAGCCTTAAGGATCTGCAGGCGGTCGCTGGTGGGGGAGACCTGAACAGTGACAGACTCCCTGTTCTCAGGAGGAGCCTGGTAGGTGTCACGGCCAGGGTCGTATCCATTAGCAGGGAGACCGTCACCAGATGGCGGAGAGAGCTTGAACTCCTTGCCATCCTTGTCCTTCAGGGTGTCGGTGAGAGGGTTGAACTTGAGGGTACCAGCGATGGTCATGGCAACAACAATGTCAGGGGAGGCAACGAAAGCATGGGTGGCAGGGTTGGCATCGTTACGGCCAGTGAAGTTACGGTTGTAGGAAGAGATGATGGAGTTGGCCTCGCCCTTCTTCACGTCCCTACGGTCCCACTGTCCGATGCAAGGACCGCAAGCGTTGGCAAGGATCACCGCACCGAACTCCTCAAGGGTCTTCAGCTGGCCATCACGCTCAATGGTAGCACGGATCTGCTCAGAACCAGGAGTGACAGTGAACAGAGACTTGGCCTTGAGGCCGTGGTTCAGGGCATCACGGGCGACGGAGGCGGCACGGGACATGTCCTCATACGAGGAGTTGGTGCAAGAACCAATCAGACCGACCTTGAGCTCTTCAGGCCACTTGTTGGCTTCAACGGCCTCCTTGAACTTGGAGATGGGGGTGGCCAAGTCAGGGGTGAAAGGACCGTTGATGTGAGGCTCGAGCTCGGACAGGTTGATCTCGATGAGCTGGTCGTACTCGGCACCCTCGTCTTCACGGAGCTCCTTGGCGTACGCGCGAGCGAAGTCACCGATATGCTGGCGCTTGGTGGCCTTCAGGTAGTCGTACATGCGGTCGTTGAAGGGGAAGATAGAAGTGGTGGCACCGATTTCAGCACCCATGTTGCAGATGGTACCCATACCAGTGCAAGACAGCGACTTAACGCCAGGACCGTGGTATTCGACGATGGCACCAGTGCCTCCCTTGACGGTAAGGATACCAGCGACCTTCAGGATAACATCTGAAGATATTAGTTAACAAGTGCCTCACCTTAGAATCACGCAAATAACTTACCCTTTGGCGCGGTCCAGCCGGACAGTTCACCGGTGAGCCTTACACCAATGATCTTGGGGGCCTTCAGCTCCCAAGGAAGACCAGCCATGACATCGACAGCGTCAGCACCACCAACACCAATGGCAGCCATACCAAGACCACCGGCGTTAGGAGTGTGAGAGTCGGTTCCGATCATCAGACCACCGGGGAAAGCGTAGTTCTCAAGAACGATCTGGTGGATGATACCGGAGCCGGGCTTCCAGAAACCAATGTTGTACTTGGCGCAGGAGGAGGAAAGGAAGTCATACACCTCCTTGTTAATCTCATTAGCACGAGCAAGATCCTTGTTTCCTCCCACCTGGGCCTCAATCAAGTGGTCACAGTGGACGGTGGTAGGAGTAGCCACGGACGGCATTCCAGCCGACATGAACTGCAAGATGGCCATCTGAGCGGTGGCATCTTGGCAGGCAACACGGTCCGGGCGCAGCTTCAGGTAAGACTTTCCACGCTCGATCTCCTGGCCGTGAGGGTCGTCGAGGTGGGAATACAAGACCTTCTCCGCGTACGTCAGAGGGCGGTTCAGTCTGCGGCGGACAATTTCGAGGTTCTCAGACATCTTCCTGTAGGACACAAGGCCATGTTAGCGTCTTGATGCCCTGGACAGCGCAGATCCACTGCCCCAGGCTCTGCTAGTCTCGGCCGCTAGTAGCGGCCGTCGTAGACGCAGGCGCAGTCGTAAACCCCAAATTTCACATGAACAAATCAAGGAATCCATACTTGTAGTTGATGTAGTTGCCCTGCCGCCGAATAATTAGCAATTGCACCTCGTTGTCGTGACTTTTCCGCCCATCCGGAACTAGCCGAGGTAGGCATGCTAATGTTGACCACTCACCTTCTCCCAATTGGTCATCTCGACCTTCTTGTCGAGAGCAACATCGCTGACGGTAGCCAGGCTCCGGGTCCCGCGGAGCTGCAAATTGAACAGTCAGTCATCACATGCGCACAAGCTGGGTGACCAAAAGAACGTCGGGAGGGGCTGCAGATACGGCGGGGGAGTAGTAGGAGCTCACCATGCGGGACTTGGTGCCCTGTTGAGACAATCCGTTAGCCTGAGACTCCTATAGACGACACCAGCGGCTGCAATGATAGCAGGGCTTGAACCTGCAATATCACAACCTCTGCGTTGAGCGAAGCGACAGTTCTGGGAGTACGTACCAGCCCACCCAAGCGCGCAAGCCTAGTGGAGATCATGATGGAAGCTCTCTGGGCAGTGTAGACAGGCCTACAACATCCAAGGAGAGCAAGTCGAAGTAGCGGCAGCCAGCTTCAACTATGGAAGCAGCAGGCAAAGGAAGAGTGGAGTGGAGAGAAAAAGAGAAGCAGAGAAGAAAAGGTGACGAGGGGGAGAATAAAGCAGATAAAAGGAAGCTTGGTGTTTGGAAGTGGGAAGATTCCACCAGTGACAGTCGCAATACCAGAACCGGAGCTGGACCCGTAATCGCTACCAGCGGTAAGATGGTACGAGGCAGTACGCCGCCTGTATTGTTCGGCCGCCCGCGGGCGACGGGTAGCGAGGACCGTGCTGTTTCGAACTTTCGGCACGGTTTCCAGCGCCAGACGGCCTGAGGCATGCTACCCGGACACATGGAAGACGGCCTGGCAACCAACCGCGCCACATGCAAAAAAATCGGACTGACCTGCAGACCTGCTCTGCGGGTCCATACCCGGCGTAAGGCTGCCCAGCAATTGGAAAAGCCCTCACGGCGACTGGCCTGTTCCCCGAAACCCCTTCCTCCGTGGACGGCCCAGCTCATGATGACGCTGGTAATAATTTTAGCCATAGTCGCATCGCACACGGAACGTCTGTTCCAGTTCCAGCGTTCCAACTTCTCCCTGTACTGTGTACACTGTACACGTCGTTCGTCCCCCGTCCCACGAGACGTGGCATGTGAAGTTAGGAGCCAATCAGACGTCGATGATTACAGGACCTCCGGATTGGGCTATGAACATCTCTCGATACAACAAACAGACGCCACACCAGTTCCCAAGCCTGAGAACGGAACTATAGGGCATAGTATGATTTAGCATCCAGTATCTCCATCATAGATTAGAGCATATCGACCATAATCTTGCCATGCTTCTGTTGAACTACGGGTGATAATAATTCTTCCCATGATGGCGGGGATATGCCAAGATGAGGGATAAACGGAAACGTCATAGGTTACAGGACTGGCGGTAAGAGACCTGTACGGCACTGACCACCAGACTGTTACAGTCTTACAGAGTGCCAGCACTGCCAGTCCGAGCTAGAGCCGAGGGCCCCCGCCGCCCCGCGCCCACTAACGTGTCAAGCCGCTGCCAGCCCACATCAGCAAAGCCAATGACCAAAGAGGCGTTTCGCCTCGGATCTACTGTGAAATTTTGACAACTGCTAGTTTGAAAGCAAAGACCCGCTCCCACAGGGCCTTCAGCTTGATATCATTCCGCATTTCGGTGGAAAGCCCTTGCGCAGGCTGTGATGACACTTGTGGACGGTGGAGGGCATCCTTTCGCTGGTTGTTGACAGGCATCAAAGATGGGAGCTGTAAGGAGGATAAAGACCAAACGAAGAACGAGGTACGAAATATCAGCTGTATACTTTGCGAGACCGAATAAGACTCTGACGTCTTTCTTTAATCTGCAGAGACTACGACCAGGTCCGGGAGGATCTCGCGAATCCCAAACATCTCGCACAGTATAAGGCTACGAAGGATGCGGAGGACCTGCCCGGGCTAGGACAACACTATTGTGTCGAGTGCGCCAAATGGTTCGAGAGCGAGTACAATCTCGTCGCGCACCGAAAGGGAAAGAACCACAAGAGGAGGTAAGTCGGTGTTCTGTCTCGTGGACTCAGGCAGCCAGAATCTCCTGAGATCGAAGCTGATGGCGCGTCAACTGGGGAGTAGGATTCGTTTGCTGCGTGAGGAACCTCACACGCAGAAGATAGCTGAGGCTGCCGTGGGATTGGGAACGGATAACGGCACCCGTTTTCGGGTGTCAGCGGTTATGGAGATGGATCAATCGAACCAGGGGTAATGTGAAGAAACGTTCAGCAAAGGTGCAATGTACGAACGTGTCCCAGACGAATATAAGAAGAGGACCGATATGGTGTTCACTGAGGGTCAAAAGTCCCTTGAGCCTGAGGGTTCTCGGGGCGGGTCAGAGCAACTCGGCGACGGAGCCTGATGTTGACTGTGCCTATTTGAGAGTGATATTATTGGTCGCGCTCTGGGAGACCCTTTCTGACGAAAAAGGGGGTTTGCGAGCAGTCAACATCCGGTTTTGAGAATTATTGATTGGCGTCGATAGCGGCGTCTAGGAGTGTTCGCTCCGAAAATCGCCAGAAACCGAGTTCCGCATGACCGGCCCCGAGGAACACCTACCTCCGGTTTGCGGCAGAAAGAAAAATTACTGCCGCTTTTCGGAGAAATACACTTGATCTTGCCGCTAGTCAGGGATGCCCAATGATTGAAAACCAATTTTTTCAGCTCCACTACTTTTCTATGCAGAGGCATTTTTGCTATTAGTGAATCGTCGTTTAGGATATACGGTCACAAATGTTTCCCCAGGTCCCGTTCAAAGCTTTCATAAGCCATTCATAAGTTGCCCACTAATCGATTATGTAAGCACTCGCGTTGGCAATGCCAAGTCAAGGCTCAGAACATACCTGTACGGCATTTACGATGAAGGCTCTGAGGCTACAGACTCCTAGACCACGGTAGAAGATCTTGAAGCCTTCAGTGCGGTAGGCCTCCTTGGCGATTTCAATCGAGTTCAACGTCCGCCTGTTATTGGTTGTCGGCGGGTGTAGGAGCGATTCGCTCTCAGGATATACGTTTATAGGTAGAGGACTACCCGCCGTCTGAGCCTGGAGTCTCGTCTTAATCACGTCCAGCGGGAATACAGACGCCCATGTAACGATGCCAGCAATCCCTCCGCAGAATAGAACCTTCATCGCAGCTTGATGTGCGCTCTCATTCTCGGAAGTCATGTATCGTTTACAGAGCTCATAGGACCAGAAACTGTAACAGCACAAGTAAATAAGCTGACGATGCAGATAGTAGGGGGATCTAGGGGAGCGTTCTCCATACTAAAATCCATAACCCACGGAATCCCTCACGCTCGTAATCCCTCCCCCGAAATAGAGTCCTCTCCAGCCTTGTCTTCGAAAGATATCCTTCGTAACCGCCCATGACGAGACTTCAGCATGAGAACTAAGCTGCGCACGACACTTGATAAGCTCCGTTGGGGAAGATACAGTCCAGCTGGCCACCCCGCCTGCAGCACCGGCTACCCAAATCTTATACAGAGGAACGCCTTCGGGGTTCGTTGGGTCGGTCACGGACCGGTCCAGAAGCATCAGAACCCGGTTGTAGGCGACGAAGAGCAGAGCATTGAGGGCTCCATAGCCTAGGATTGGTGCAGCAGCACCTGTCATACGGTGTCAGTAACTTCCAAAAAACATTATATATTTATTAGAACATGTACAAACCTCGAACAAGAGAGCTGGTGCTCTCAAACTGTTGCCGGAAGGATCGCGGGGTCGCTATACGAGAACTCACAGAGTGACCCGCCTGTAGCCTGACCTTGACAAGATCCAAGGGATTACCAATTATTATCCCAATGGCCCCGCTCAGGTAGCCAGCCCAGAAGTCGGATGACATGGGCTATGGTCCTTAGGTGAATGTAAGGACTGAGCAGTGTGATATCATGGCGGGGTATCTCCCGCTCCTCCGCGTAGAGCATGATGTCATGTGACCACGCGATACTCTGGCGATTCGAATTGACCCGGACGCGCCTTCTAGCCGCTGAGACGCGTACCTGCGGTCTGGAAGCAATCACCAATCCGGGAATCTCAAAACTACAATAGCGAAAGGGAGCCAGCAGAGTACATTCAATGAGATTGTGTACAGCACTTATTTAGTGAAATCCCTACTCAATGTAAAATAACCCCCCGGTGAACGCAAGTTAAACTTTTTGCCTAACATGTCACAGGCATCGGCCACGGCCCGCCAACGGGGAAGCTGGCGCTGCAGGATCGCAAAAGCCTGTCCGATTATACGGCGTGTCACCTCAGTCCATTGATCGTCTCTCAAAACCATTCAAATGTCCAGGGTCCACGACGCATTCCCAAGCAGCAGACAGACCTGCCAGGAAGAGACGCAAAGTAAACTACGCCGATGCCGATGGAAGCGTTGAGGATGGAAGCAACAAGCCATGGACCAGCGAGGAACGTGTCGCATTCGCAAATCGAGACGTAAACAAATTCCCTGTTTTTAAGGTGAAGGATAAAGAGACAACATTTAAAAAGCCGTTTTCGGTCCCTTTGATCAATAAACCAAATGGTTACGACGCTTCCAGGCCTGCGCCTACACTTGGGATGAGGCGGGGTGCCACGTTCGTGGTGAAGCCTCTACATGACCCGGCTGGAGAGTTTGCAATAGTACTGTACGATCCAACTGTTGACGATGTCGATGATAAGTCCGAATCAAAGGAGCAAGAAGAGCCTCAAAAGGAGAACAACAAACCGAAGCTGGATGCGCCACTGGTTCATAAGAGTTTGGCAGAGATCCTTGGGCTGAAGAAAAAGATAGAGGACCGCCCAAAGGTTCCGGTTGTCATCGATCCTAAGCTTGCTAAAGTGCTGCGACCACATCAGGTAGAAGGAGTCAAGGTAGGAAATGGTCCAAGATCCGCCATTCCGAGGTCACATGCTGAAATTCGTTCTTGTAGTTTCTCTACCGCTGTACGACTGGTTTGGTCGACAAAAATGCAAATGGTTGCATCATGGCGGATGAGATGGGTTTGGGCAAGACGGTATGGTTAGTCTCTCGACATGTCGAATCGATACTGACGATGGCAGCTTCAATGTATTACTCTGATGTGGACACTTCTAAAGCAGTCTCCAGAAGCCGGCAAACCAACAATTCAAAAATGTGTCATTGCGTGCCCATCTTCTCTGGTGAAAAATTGGGCCAATGAACTTGGTATGTAACGACTGGGCCTTTTTTTCATGACGCTGCTGACGGCTCAGTTAAATGGCTCGGGAAAGATGCGATCACACCATTTGTAGTTGACGGCAAGGCTTCGAAGACTGAACTCACAACTCAATTGAGGCAGTGGGCCATCGCTTCTGGACGCTCAGTAGTCAGACCCGTTCTCATTGTGTCATATGAGACTTTACGATTATATGTCGATGAGCTCAAAGATACCCCAATTGGACTGCTGCTATGCGATGAAGGCCACCGACTAAAAAATAAAGACAGCTTGACCTGGACCGCATTGAACAGTCTCAATGTCAGCCGTCGTGTGATCCTCTCCGGAACTCCCATCCAGAATGACCTTTCAGAGTACTTTGCCCTCTTGCATTTTGCTAATCCGAACCTGCTTGGAACGCAAAGTGAGTTCCGGAAGAGGTTTGAAATACCGATTCTCAAGGGAAGGGACGCTGCAGGAACAGAAGAGGACAGAAAAAAGGGCGACGAGCGTCTGGCAGAGCTCACAAATATTGTCAACAAATTTATTATACGTCGTACAAACGACCTTCTCTCAAAGTACTTGCCGGTCAAGTACGAGCATGTTGTTTTTTGCAACCTTGGGAAGTTCCAGATTGACTTGTATAACCACTTTTTACAGAGTCCGGACATCAAGAGTTTGCTTAGAGGAAAAGGCAGTCAACCTCTAAAAGCGATTGGAATTTTGAAGAAGCTCTGCAATCATCCGGATCTACTGGATCTGTCAACAGAGATACCTGGAAGTGAACAGTTTTTCCCCGAGGATTATGTCCCTCCGGAGGCTAGAGGCCGGGACAGGGACGTCAGATCCTGGTATTCAGGAAAGATGATGGTTCTCGACCGCATGCTGGCACGCATAAGACAGGATACGAACGACAAGATCGTCCTGATCAGCAACTATACCCAGACTCTCGACCTGTTTGAAAGACTGTGTCGGTCTCGGGGATATGGTTTTTTGCGACTGGACGGGACTATGAATATTAGTAAACGCCAGAAGCTTGTGGACAAGTTCAACGACCCTGAAGGTGAAGAATTTGTCTTCCTGTTGAGCAGCAAGGCCGGAGGCTGTGGTATAAACCTGATAGGCGCAAATCGGCTTGTGCTCTTTGACCCGGATTGGAATCCCGCCGCTGACCAGCAGGCGCTGGCTCGGGTCTGGCGTGACGGACAAAAAAAGGATTGTTTCGTATACCGTTTTATTGCGACCGGATCGATTGAGGAGAAGATATTCCAGCGTCAGTCTCACAAGCAATCTCTCTCCTCCTGTGTCGTCGACTCCGCTGAAGATGTCGAACGTCACTTTTCTCTGGAGTCCCTCCGAGAGCTCTTCCAGTTCAAGCCGGGAACCCGAAGCGACACACATGACACATTCAAATGCAAGAGATGCCGACCAGATGGAACACAACATATCAAAGCCCCAGCCATGCTATATGGTGACACAAGTACTTGGAATCATTTTGTAAACGACGGCGAAAAGGGGCCCCTAAGCAAGATCGAAGATTTCCTTTTGAGGCAAGAGACCAAAGAGAAGGATGTCTCAGCCGTGTTCCAGTATATCAGTTCTTGATGTCATTAATAGCTTTCTGCTCACACCGTTGCGCACGTTAATGATGGAACGACTTATATTGGCCTCAAAGCATGTATTTTGATGAATTTCTGGAAGAAGACATTTTGCATTGTTGGGAGAATTTAGTGAAATAGCAATTAAATAGACTTATTTGGAGGTAGCCATCTGGTGGTTTCTAGACAATAAAAAGAAGGATGTCATTGATCCCCAGAATCGTTGTTACTGGGGATACCGTACAATACCAGCTGTGTGACGATACGTCACATCCGCCGGATCGCAAGAAACGCGACCGCATTGACAACACCTGCTTTTGGAACGATCCCCGCATTGTCTACGCCACTGGAAAGGGGAGGGGTAGCTGATCTTGCGTGCCTACAGTTGTTGTTTCCTTGAAGCTGATTACCAGCCTGCGACAGTGAGACAGTAACAGCTGCGATCTTGCCAGCAATCCGCGACCTTGTTTCCGTTCTAGACAACTTCTCCCGACGACAATGCGCGCCGCCTAATACACGCACAGAGCGCGTGGTTCATCGCAATCCCAATCCTCGTTCGAACAATGGACCAGTCCGTCCAGCGCTTGCTGAATGACAAACTCTACGATAAGAGGAAGCAAGGGGCTCTGGAGTACGCCGCACTGATATTCACGCCCAGAACTAATCTCCAATAATCGACTGCTAACCACGGGACCTTGACTAGACTTGAGAAGATAGTTCGGGATGCCGTCTTCAAAGGAGATCATGATAAGATCCAGAAGATTGTTGATCAACTCTGCCACGATTACGCTTATGCCGTACACCAGCCTCACGCGAGAAATGGCGGTCTCATAGGGCTTGCTGCCGCTTCAATCGCATTGGGATCAGTGAGTTGAGACAATAAAGTATGGGGCTGAGATAAAGGGCGCAAGTCTGAGAATTTACAGGAAGGAGTTGCTCCCTACCTTCAAGAGATTGTGCCGCCGGTGCTGGCCTGCTTTTCCGACCAGGATGCACGGGTCAGATACTATGCATGCGAGAGCATGTATAACATCGCGAAGGTGGCCAAGGGGGAGATTCTGTTCTTTTTCAACGACATATTTGATGCATTGTGCAAGGTGTGTGCTTCTACAATGTTATCAGCGCGTTTCTGCTGACATGTGTGTGCACAAACAAGTTAGCATCTGACTCAGAACTGTCTGTTAAAAACGGTGCTGAGCTCCTTGACCGACTTGTGAAAGATATTGTAGCTGAATCTGCTGCATCTTACGTTTCTGTCTTACAAGTCCCCGAAAAGAATGTGCAGGACCTGGAATCGGACGAGTTGTCGACTGACCTTCCGACGGCGTTCTCTCTTGCCAAGTTTATACCGCTCCTGAAGGAGCGGATACACGTTATCAGTCCCTTTACACGTACATTCCTGGTGTCATGGTTGACTCTGTTGGACACCATCCCAGATCTGGAGCTTGTCTGCTATCTCCCGGCGTTCCTCGGTGGTCTGATTAAGTTCCTTGGTGATCCCAACAGAGATGTTCATGTTGCTACTCAGGGTCTCCTTGAGAGGTTTTTATCAGAGATCAAAAAGATTGCTCGCATCAAAAAAGGGATTGAAGAGAGCCGGAAGGGCCAAGAAGGCCATAACAAACAGTCGGCTACAAGTGACAGTGCGAGCATGACCACTGACCAAGGTGTTGACATCGAAAAGAGCGAAAATGCCATAATAGACTCGGAAACGGAAGTGTCCAGTGAGGAGTCTGGTATACATGCCGATGATGATTGGATCCCAGGGCAAGATGTACACATCGATTATCCGAAAATCTTAGAGATCCTCGTTGGCTTCGTTGACACATCGTTCGGTAGGTAAACCTCGAGGTTTTCGTTGGCATTGGTGATGCTTACATTGTACTAGAGGAGGAGATGCAATTAACAGCCCTACGTTGGATTGATAGCTTTTTTGAGATTAGTCCCGAAGATATCCTTCCATTCGTTCCGAGACTCCTCACGCAAGTCCTGCCTGCTATGTCGAGTGGTTCAGATCAAGTTCGGCAGGCTGCGAACAGAGTCAACACGTCTCTCATGGAATATATCGTGTCCCTATCCGAGGATATGCCCTCTCCTGCAGAAAGCCGGCAAGCTCTATCGTCGAAGGTACCCGTTACTACCACCAAGGAGGCGCCTGAAAGAAGGACTTCTACTCCCAGTGGAAAACCGTCGTCCGAGGCGGTGAATACTGACAACAAGAAGCAGCCCTCGCGCCCGGAGTCAGGGACCGATTTCACGCCGCGAAGCAGCAATGCAGGGACGCCCCTTCCACCTACTGACCTTGACTATGCTGCGGCAGTGAACTCCCTAACCTTGCAATTTCTCAACGAGAACGAAGCTACAAGGGTGGCCGCCATCCAGTGGCTCATAATGTTACATCGCAAAGCTCCTCGTAAGGTCCTAGCATTCAATGACGGAACGTTCCCCGCCCTTCTCAAAACACTCTCCGATCCCGCAGAGGCGGTCGTTACCAAGGACCTTCAACTCCTCTCGCAGATCTCGAGAAACAGCGAAGATGGTTACTTTACGTCATTCATGGTAAACCTACTTCAGCTCTTTTCCACAGACAGGAAGTTGCTCGAGGTTCGCGGAAATCTGATCATCAGGCAACTCTGCATGAACCTGAGCCCGGAACGCATTTATCGGACCCTAGCCGACTGTCTTGAAAAGGAAGAGGTGAGTTTCTCTCGATATTTGAGGTATCTCACTGACCATTCCAGGATATCGAATTCGCCAGCATTATGGTTCAGAACCTGAATAACAACCTGATTACCGCGCCTGAGCTCGCTGATCTCAGGAAGAGACTAAGGAATCTAGAGTTTAGGGTATATATAGATCTACGCATCTAAAAGTCCTCCTCCTGACCATATAAGCTGACCTACGTCCCAGGAGGGCCAAATGTTTTTCGTGGCACTGTTCAGATCATGGTGCCATAATGCAGTTGCTACCTTCTCTCTCTGTCTCCTTGCACAGGCCTATGAGCAGGCTTATAATCTCCTGCAGATAATGTATGTCGAATTTCTTTATATGATGACGCCTACTGACGGTGATTTTGCAGTGCCGAACTTGAAATGACTGTTAATATGTTAATTCAAATCGATAAGCTCGTTCAGTTGCTGGAGTCTCCCGTTTTCACCTGTCAGTTCCCGACCGTCCCCCCTTCGCTTTTCTTATCAGAGAGCTAATGCTGCGTCGCAGATCTTCGCCTTCAGCTTCTCGAACCCGAGAAATATCCTTACCTGTACAAATGCCTCTATGGCGTCCTCATGCTCCTTCCCCAAAGCTCCGCCTTTGCAGCGCTTAAGAACCGTCTTAACAGCGTGTGCAATATTGGTCTACTCCATACCGGACCCCGAGCGTACGTGAACTCCACAGGCACCATACCGCCCAGTTCCCCCTCGTCCCCCAACCATTTCCCCAATTACAACTACGTCCGCCGGCACAGCACAGAGGCTCACTTATCGTCTGCGGGACTTAGCAGTCCTCCGTCAGCTGGCCTTGCATCTTCTTCGTCTGGCTACGAGCGCTCCACAGGAGGTAGAACGAAACCACGCGAGGACAACGCGATCCGCTGGGGCGAGCTGCTGGACAAATTCAAGAATGTCCAGGAGAGGGCGAGAAGGTCTCAGCGCGGCGCTCAGCGACCACTCGACCAGGATGGTAACGGCGCGGGACTGCCCAATCCCTCCCTTGCAGCCGCGCTTTCTGCAGCTGCGACAGCCGAGCAGCCCGGGCCCAAGGAGAAGGTTCATCCTGATGCTCCTCGCGGAGGAGCCGGTGCGGGTGGGCTTGGAGGTACGGGCCCTGCTGGTGGCCGCGGCGTGACCTCTCCGGATGGCGTTGGACCGCAGAAGGGCACGTCGACGCCTACGACTACACACAAGCACCGGTCGAGTCTTCCGAACCTCGGTCGTCTGGGAATCGGACCTAGGAAGTCCAAACGCTGAAAGTCGAACCCCCATCGAACTTCGGATCCGGCTGGCCCGATTGCCTATGCTGTGCTATTCATTTTTCCTGATTCCACGCTATGTTGTCGACACTGATTCGAAGCATGTTACATGTACTGAAACAATCGTTTCGTTTCGTTGGGATGGAATGGGATGGTTAGGTAGTTTGGGCGTTGTCTTTTTCTTGTTTCTGTTGTAATATTCCCAGAATCCAGAATTCTTCTTTTTTTCCCTCCCCACCTCGTGTCGATTATTGCAGCCACAGGCGGTACATGATATGCACGCACTTTCAAAATTTCATAGTCACCCTCAGCTCGGCTTGAGCTTACCCCCTTGCCTTGACATGGACCTGTCCTGTTTCATTCGAGGTATTTAGCCCCCCTTTTCCTGTCCTCTTTTTCTTTTCCTGTCTCGTCTTGTCTTGTCCGTTCTGTTAGTTAATAGGTTAATTATTAGTTCATACCATAGCATACCATACTATACCATGACAGATCGGGTCGATTTATTTCAATAGCTCTATTCTATTCTATTCTAGTCTAGTTCTGGTCGTAGTCCAGTCTATGTAATAAAAATAAGAAAATAAATGACCTCAAGTTAGTTGAGTCTTCAAGTAGATGTTTCCCTCCCCGCCGGCCCGGTCCCGGTGCCCGTCCCGGTCATCCGTGCCTGTATTCTTCTGTCTGGTAGGTATGTATGAAGATGCCGTTTGTCACGTGAACTTGTAGGAGGAGGAGGAGCAGGAGAAGTAATAGTAGCAGTGACCCAAAAAAAGAATCTAATATATCAATACAGTAACAGTAAATTTATTATCGACTAAGTCCTATCCCGTCCAGAGATAAGTGGGATAAGTAATTCAAGTGACAGATGGGACTGCAACTGCAACAGGACTACACTGGAGATATAGATGGGGAATAATAAAAAAACGATATCAGCAGGTCTATTCTATTTCTATAACTGGGACCTCACTACTAATCTGTGTCCTGGGAAGTGGGGAGGGCAGGGAAGTTGCGATATTCTCTGAATATAATAATTAATGCATGACACGTGACTGACTACATGGTTACGTACCTCTGCATCATGGGATGCTTCAGGATGATCCGCGCTATGGGTTCAACAAGGAGCTGCTGTTTTAATTTGAAAATATATGCACTGTCCCATGAGATGAGTTTATATATTATTACTGTATGTACTGTACCTAACCTTTGATTATTCTGATCTGATCTGTTTCCGGTCTGATCTCATCGGACTCTCCACTCTATTCAAGTGCTGCAATGCAAGTACATGGAGGAAGTACACGTACTTGCTAGCAGGCAGGCGAAAACGGAAAAATGGCAAATACGCATAAAAATAATGTATATACTGATAGGCGGCAAGTAAACAATAAAATAAATCTCGAATAGAATAATATACCACAAAATAATAATTAAAAAGTATTAACGAATAAAACAATCCAAACAACAGCCTATGTCCTTCCTGATCACGCCAGCTATGCACTCCCTAGATCGGACCAGATCAGACCAGATCGAATCGGATGGGATCGGGATGGAAACCCCAGACAGAGAGTCAGAGACTCAGACGGAGATGACAACAAACCCGAGCAAAAAGCAGAATTATTGCTTTCCCCCCCCCCCCTTTTTTTGCTTTCTTTCTGCTTCAAGCAGGCAACATCTGTCCCTCTTCCACATTATTAAAACCACGGTTCTCATCTATTTTGTATTTATCGTTCTATCCGGGTTCCTGCCAGAGAAGAGATAAATATGACGATGGTGATTTTTTCCTTTCGCGGTTGCAGTCAGTCGTTAACTTTGTCCATGACGTTGAGGACATGAGAGAAAATGATCGCTAAATGGAAGCAAAGCAACGCAAAGCCCGAAAAAGAAACCTGAACAGGATGCTGGTGCGTTCGTCACCGGTCACCGCCATCGCGAGTCCCTAGACACGGTACTGTCCCACCCCGGCGGTCGCCAGTATTCGCCCGTCGAGTTCTTAGAGACGTAGCCCGAGGGCGAGGTCGGGGAGTGGTTGGGGTAAATGTACTCGCCGTCGACGTACTGCGCGTACGAGTGGAAGGTGGTGCGGTGCTTGCGGCGCGTGTAGCGCTGCTCCAGGCGGTAGAGTTCGATCTCTGCAGTGGGCATATGTTAGCTTTGCATTCGATGTAGTTTCCACTGACGCAGTGGTTTGAATATGATAGCAATGTTCGAAACAAGAAAGATAAGAGCTATTGCCCGATTATTGTTTGTGAAGAGCCGTCTGTCGAAGGGTAGAAAGTAGCAGAGCGGAAAAGTGTTGAGTGGGTGACATACTTGCTTGCAACTTCGCGATGAGACCCATATTGTCAGATATGATAATGATATATTTATATGTTTTCTCTCATGTATATTCTTCTCACGCTCTGCGGAAAATTATACTGCTGCTTTTTGCATCAAGTCGTGTCCGTTCGGTCCAATAGCCTGTCGGTCCCTCGAGCGCACCTGGCCGGATCGTCCGCGCACGTATGATATATGCACCCGATCGAGGACAGGGAAGCCCGGATGGAGAACGGAGAGGAAGGAGACGGATGCCCGCTCCGCAGCACCCAATCTCTGTATTTCTCGGGACTGGTTCTTGTTGGAGGTTGGTTGCGCGTCTCCCGTGCTATCCGATCCCGGGAGGCGGTTCCTGGTTCTGATCTGCCTGAGATGTGCTCCGATTTGTATACACGCGGTGTGCAATCCGGTTCAACCGTTGCTCCGCGTTTGCCTCTGGGGGTGTGGATGAGAGTGGGCTGCCAACCAAGCGGCGTGGCGAGGGGGTTGCGGCCGGAATCGGCGGAAGCTTGGTTGTCGTTCTGTTTGGACGTTAGTTGGCCGCTGACAAAGGCGGAAGCTGAGCAGTGGAGTCGATGTATTTCGATGGATACATGTACAGCAACCTTGACGTCGAGGTCGCATCATCTCGACGGCTGGCTGGGAGAGGAGGGAGGTGGGCAGAACTAGCACCAGAACGGACGTACGTACCACGAATCCCTATCTCTGTGTGATTGTGATCCCGATGGCTAACCGAGTCGGACAAGACAGGACTGGCCGTCGATGGATGGATGGGTAAGAAGGATCCCTGACGGCTGGCTGAGACAGAGATTGTTTGGTTGCTCGACCAGATGGGATGAAAGAGCGGACAGGGAGAGCAACGGGGTCAGAACGAGCGAGGGGACAAGGTAAAACAAACGAGGGGACGGGGTACGGATAGCAGCACCCGCTATTATGGAATACCTTCAGCCACGGGGGGAAGAGAGGGACGGAGGGAGAGCCAGACCGAGCGGTGCCAGGGGCAGAGAAGGTGAAGAGGCGTGGGGTGAGGCGCTAACGGCCGTGCTCAGGGGCGCGTCCGCATGGCCGCCCGCGTGGCCGCATGCTGGCCTGCTCGCCGCGCCCAATGGCCCTGCGCGGCCCCTCCCTTAGCGGCTTGTCCTAGCGCTCGCCCAGCGCGTGGCTGTCTGCGCGGCGCTCTGACGCCATGTGCTGGTTTTTTTTTTTTTTCATCGTGGTTTCACATTGACCGAACGGACAGAGGATTGCTGTTACCGTGTCTACCTGTCTGTCTACAAAACACTGTCATGGTCCAGAAAACGGCCTGATCAGCAGCGTTGTCTCTATATACGGGCTTCCCGATGCGGAAATCCAGCGTGTGACCGTCGGCGGGCGTCCGCGGCTAGTGGACGGAGCACCCGCTCTTTCCTCGTTGGGACGGCCGCGGCGCGCCTGCCCAGATCCCCGGATCCAAGCCGGGGCGCGGCCGGCTCCTTCCCAACCGTCGTGCAGGCGCTGGCGTCATCCCGTCTACGGATCTGATGGGTGTATGATATTATGACTTCTGCTTAGACGACTCCTCCGTCTCCACGTCCTCCTCCACATCTGCCTGCGCCAGCAACCGTTCTTGGGCTGTTCATGATCATCATCGTCAGCCCCCGAGATCCTCCACGTGGAAACTTGGCGCTAGAGGCACTAGCAGGGAAATAATCAGCACTTACCATCCCACAGCTCCGCGTAGATGCCGCCCCTCGCGAGCAGCTCCGCGTGCGTGCCCGTCTCGGCCACCCGCCCGTCCTTCAGCACCAGGATCTGGTCGCTGTCGTAGATGGTCCGCAGCCGGTGCGCCACGAACACGCTCGTGCGCCTCTTCTCCCGCAGGATGCTGTTGATGTTCTGCAGCAGCGCCTGCTCCGTGTACGTGTCCAGCGCCGAGGTCTATTCAGATCGTCAGCCAGTGGCCACCCAGGTGGAGATAGGGAATCAGACTTACCGCCTCATCGAAGAACAGCAGCGGCGGGTCCTTCAGCAGCAGCCGCGAGACCGCCAGGCGCTGCTTCTCGCCCCCGGACAGCATCATGCCGCGCTCCCCAACCGCCGTGTTGTAGCCCTCGGGTAGCCGCTCGACGAGCTCGTGGATGCGCGCCCGCTGGGCCGCCCGCCGCACCTCCTCCGGCGACGCGTCGATCCGCCCGTAGCGGATGTTGTGCTCGATCGTGTCGTTGAACAGCGGCGTGTCCTGCGGCACCACCCCGATCGCCCTCCGGAGGCTGTCCAGCGTCACGTCCCGCACGTCCTGCCCGTCGATCAGGATGCGTCCCTCTTGCACGTCGTAGAACCGGAACAGCAGTCGCAGGATCGTCGACTTGCCGCAGCCGCTGGGTCCCACGATGGCAAACTTCTTGCCCGCGGGGATCGTGAAGCTGGCGTTCTTCAGGATCGGCCGCTCCGGGTGGTATCCGAACGTGACGTTCTCAAACCGGATCTCGCCTCCGCGCGGAAGCTCGAGGGGCTTGGCGTTCGGACGCTCCTGGATGCTGACGTTGACCTTCTGCAGGTTGAACAGCGTCTCCATATCGAGCAGGGACTGCCGCATTTCTCGATACACTGAGCCCAGGAAGTTCAGCGGCACGGACAGCTGGAAGACAAGCTGGTTGACCATCACCAGGTCCCCAACGGTCAGTGTGCCGTTGGCCACTCCATTGGCGGCAAGATACATCATGGCCGCAAGCGCGCTGGAGAAGATCATGTTCTGGCCCGAGTTGAGGAACGCCAGAGACGTGGTGACCTTGATGGATGCGTTTTCGTAGGCGGCCAGCGCCTTGTCGTACCTCGCGACCTCGAACTTCTCGTTGTTGAAGTACTTGACCGCCTCGTAGTTCATCAACGAGTCCACCGCTACAGTAGCACCCTTGTTGTCAGCAGCGTTGGCCTGCTTCCGGAATTTGGTCCGCCAGGAAGTGGTGGTGATAGTAAACGCAGTGTATGCAACCATGGTTGCAGCGGTGATTGCCGCAAATTGGAAACCATATTGATACGTCTGAATTGGTCAGTAAGAGTTGCCCCGTCTTCACCGGGAGCTGCACATACCAGAATACCGCACACCATGGAGATCTCCAGAGCCGTGGGGAACACATGGAAGACCATTGACGTGAGGAGGAAGCTGATACCCTTCGTTCCCCGGTCGATCGCCCTCGTCAGACCACCGGTCTGGCGAGTAAGGTGGAAGTTGAGGTCCAATCGTAGCAGATGGTCGAAGACGCTCCGCGCGACTTTTCGGATCGCCTTCTGCGCAACGCTTGCAAACACGGCGTTACGAAGCTCCTGGAACAGGGTAGCCCCTATTCTGGTAACACCGTCTGCAGGTTCAGGTTAGGAAACGGTTCTCCAAAGGGTGTAGGGAAGCCACATCATACATGCTATGATCATTGAACCCGCGACGGTCCAAGCCGTGCCGCCGATGGCTGCGACGTCCACGTTCATGGAGTCAACAATGCTCTTGAAGTAGAACGGCACCTCGACATTACAGATCTGGCGGTTGATCAGCAAGACCGCAGAACAGAATTGAATTGAATCAGGATCGCCTACCTTGGCTCCCACCAGTAGCGAAAGGGCAGTTCCGACTCGAAGCTTGGTCCCCCAGTCATCCTGCCATAGCGCATCAGTCGCGGAGGATCATCAGCGTGCGGCCGCGCTGAACCCTACCTTCGGCCAGAGATACTTTGCCATCTCCTTTATGATCGCCCAGTCCACCTTTCTCTGCTCCTTGTCGGTGATCGTCTTCTCGGCGAGCAGGTCTGCGTTCTTCGCAGACTTGGCGGCCGCTGCCCCCTTCTGCGTCTCGGCCGCTTGGGCGTCGGCCAACCGGGAAGCCTTCGTAGTGGCAACATCCACTGGCTTCTGCCTTGAAGAGGCGTCCCCGGTGTCCTGCCTCCTCCAAGCGCCAGTTGTGGTGAAGATGCGCAGCTGGTTCCCATCGCCGAAACTCGCGCGCTGCGACGAACGCACAAGCACGAAGCGGGGATCTGTCAGTCGCCGCGGCGCACGCCAGCAGGGCGACCGGGCCGCTCTCAGCAGCATGACGGCCGGCGGAAAGTCCTCTCTACCGCGTGATAGCCTCCCGGGTCGTAAGAAGACTTATTGATGCATGGTGAGCCTTTTGCGCGGGTCGAACTCGGGCTCCGTCGACGGCGCTCCGGGATCGGGGGAATATAACGGGTCGCTATCAGTCGGCGTACCGTATCTGCTGCCGTCAGCCTTTTGTGTGCTCCGACGTGGACACCCAACGATATACCAGACTTGTACCAGACGTACAGCGTGCGCCAAGTAGGACTCTGTCCGGGAGACAGGAGGAACGGCTCCTTTCCGGAACACTCCGTAGGACATATATATATACGAGCTGTTGCAAGCGCAGCCCGCGCTGTCGTGCTCGCAGCCCCAGCGTGTTTGCGCCGTTTGTCTCCGCGGAGCGTCCCGCTGGCGCGCCGAGCAGTCGTTTTTTGCGCCGCGCGCCCAAAAAGACATCTCCGACTGACGTAAAGGCGTCTGTTCGCCCGCCCTCTGCTCCTCCGTCTGCTCCAGTTCCATGACCTCGTCGCCGCCATGAGCCAGGCTCTAGGCAGAGGCGTCCGCGGCCTTTCCTGGACGCGAGTGCTGCCTCCACGGGCCCGACAGGGCCCCGCGGCGCTGCCCGCCAGGCGCATCCAGATCCGCGCCGCCCCATCGGGAGACCCGAGCACGATCAACGCTGACCATCTGCCCGTGGCCAGCACCTCCAGCTCCGTTGCGTCGCCGGGTATGCCTCCCGCACGTTCTTAAATAGCACCTTGCTGACGCGCCAGGTCGACAGATGCCCGGTTCGACGTCATCGGTGCGCCGTATTCCCTGCTCTCTGTCTCGCTCTCCGCTTCACAGAATCTCTACACGCGGCGAGGCACGCTGGTGGGGTTGAGTGGGAAGGCAGACAATGTATGCTGTGCTTGGGCCCCAATTGGACGTTGGGCGCATTGACTGATGAGCTGCGCAAGGTGGTTTCGACGTTGAGCATATTGGAGCCCTTCCGAAGGGCGGTGGTCGGGATACCGTTTCTCTACCAGAAGGTCACCGTTTTGGCCCCCATGTCCCAACCCTGGCCACTGTTGCTGACGCCCAGCTAGATCTCGTCAGCCACCCCGGTCACGGCTTTGATCTCCGTTCGGTCGCCCGTCACCTCCTTTGCCGTCGTTCAGCTCACTGGCGCTGTGGATTGGATGGTCACGCAGAGGAAAGCCCTGCTCGCATGGACAGGCCATGCGTTGTCTATCCGGCCGACGATCAACATGAACCTGGTCCGTTCAGCCTGAACCTTGAACACTGCAGGAACTCGGCTGACTGATGAAGAGCATGGTACACTGGGGTAACTCCGAAGTGAGAGGGCGGGGACTGCTTGCGCTGGTAGGCAGCGGGCAGATATACTCGATTGAGTTGAAGGCGGGAGAGCAGTACATCGCCCACCCGAGGTATGTTTCTATCTAAACCCAAGACATCTCCGGCCTGGCGTTCTAACGTAGGAACAGCAACGTGGTTGCATACACCATCACGTCCAACCCGCCACGCCCCTACCGCTTCAAGTCCACCTCCTTGAAGTTCCAGGTCCCGGGCCTGGGTCTGCCCGACTTCCTTCGCAAGTCCCAGTTCATACGGGACATGAGCGAGTCGGATACGTGGAAGACGACGATGAAGATCCTCCACACGCTCCGCACGTGGTGTCGGAGGACGATCTGGGGAGACAGAGTACGTCACCTCTGTGTTTACAACACACATATGCAGTGAAATGACGGCTTGCTGATTGTTTGTGTCCAGCTCTTCCTCCAATTTGACGGCCCCGCCACGATCCTGGTGCAGACGCGCGCGCCCCGCGTCCGCGACGTCCTGAGCGACCGCGAGGTGAACGAGATCGCCGACGCGCCGGCCGGCGTGACGCGCGACGCCGTCAAGGCCCTCGAGGAGCGGTCACAGGCCACCAAGAACGAGTTCAAGAAGGTCGCGGAGGAGGCGGTCTCGCAGGCGCCGGGGGCGCCGTCGCGGTCGGTGGAGCAGCTGACGAATGAGATCAAGGGCACGAGGCAGAGCATCGCGACGGTGCGGGACGGGAAGGTGGTGTTTGAGAAGCCGGGCGAGACGAAGTGATCCATTTTATCCTCTCTTTTTCCTTCCTCCCTTGGCTGTACTGTACGATGTATGAGGCCAACGTCGCAACTCTCATGCTCTTCGTTCTTTTTTTGTTCCTTCCAACCTAGTGTATATTATACTATGTACGGAGTAGTGAATCGGGAAAAAAAAAGGGGGGGGGGGGAAGGCTCAAGTCGGCTCTTGCTTTCTTTCTTTCTGCCTGTCTGTCGCTGTCACTATAAGATCAACATACCACATGCGGTAAATTCGGCCGAGATAGGGACATGGCCCTGGCCTGACGTCACCCACGTGCGCGGAGAATTATTTCCAATCCCGTGCGGATTCCTGGATCCTTGGAACGTTTATCGTTGCACGGAGTCATGCTGCTTGATAATAATTGATAACCAAAACTGTATTTCTCAACTCTCAACAGCTCCGCATGAGTAAGAATCTTAAGAATAATAATAATAAGGATAGGAAAAGTATACGACAGACAGCATCCACCTAAAGTTATCATTGATCTTCCTTCACCGTCCGGTTCGGTCGTACCCAGACCCAACTGAAGACTCGGGACAAGACAATCTAAGCCCCTAGTGGTGGGGTCCCCGGGGTATCGGCAAGTTGGCAACCAACTTACATGTACCGACATCCATGCATGGATGGATCATTATTGATACGAGAGGCTTGCTTGCCGCTTACGAGCGAGCAGTTCTCACTCCCGGCTCCGCGCTCGTTTTAGTAGTTTCGGCCTAAGGGAACTGGTTTTATTATTTTAGCCCCGAGGAGCGAGATCGAGCGAGATCGCTGGCGCTGACGAGAGAGAGCAAGGGCAAGAAATGGATGGGATAAAAAAAAAGGGCTGCAGTGCAGGCACGTAGCCGGCCAGAACCGGCTCGTCCTTTCTCTCTCGTTCGATTTGAGTCTTGACTGGGTGACTGGCTGACGGGTACGGTAAGACCGTCAGAGTGAGATCCAGATCTCGTCTTATCCTAAAGTCCGAGGCCGAACGCGTTCGAGTTCGGATCGTGCCGTCTGACTGCCTGTTTGTTGGATTGGACTGTTGGACTGTTCAGGATAGGATCTCCGAGATTCTTTCTTTCTTTCTCTGGATACTTCTCTCGTTCTTGCCTCTGGGTCCCTGTTCCGTGACGGCAGCATACGGATACATGTTCGTCTGATGTTTCCTCGCGCCGTCGCTCTTTAGCTGTTACTTTTCTCCGGCCGTGTTGTTGGTTGGTTGCTTATCTCCGAGAGACCTTTTTTGGGGGGATATGATATAACTTCCATTGCTTTTTCTGCCCAGGGAACCGGTTGTCTGTTTGTACTGGAGGAAAGAAACATCGAGAATCCAACAAGGGCATTGATCGCAGATTGAAGCAACGAGCCAGCTCGCTATCAAGAATCATGGCTGTCGATGCCCATCAGGACGCCCCATGGCCGGCGGATATCGCGACGGCAGCCACCGACGACGAAAACTCCACGCCCACAGTCTCGAGCGTACAGCTTGGCAAGTGTCATCATAATCCAGAAAAGGCGCAGCCAGAAACGATCAACCCGCAGGACGCCAACGCCAACGGCCATGACCCCGAGAAATCGGGCACCGCTACTGAGCAGAATAATGCGACAGCCGCAGCGGCAGCAGGCTCAGCGCCGCCCAGCTTGCCTCCGGACGGAGGATTGCAGGCTTGGTTGGTTGTTGTGGGAGCGTTCTGCAGTCTTTTTGTCAGCTTTGGGTGGATTAATTGTATGTGTTTGATAACACAAATCACTGTCTATCATGATAATCGAAATGATGTTGACGAAGAAACAGGCATCGGCGTGTTCCAGGACTATTACCAGGCCCATCAGTTGAAGGACATGTCTCCCAGCACGGTAACGTGGATTCCGTCTCTGGAGACGTTTGTCATGTTCTTTGGGGTTCGTATATACATATACACTTCTATTCCAAGAATAACCATCATTACACCGACCTGCTTGCTAACGGATATTATCTGGCTATCTGGATATAGGGCCCTTTCTTCGGCACCCTCTTCGACAACTTCGGCCCCCGCTGGCTCCTCCTCGCCGGCACCTTCTTCCACGTCTTCGGCCTGATGATGACCTCCATCTCCAACGAGTACTACCAGTTCATCCTGGCCCAGGGCCTCTGCAGCCCGCTCGGCGCCAGCGCCGTCTTCTACGCCTCGACCAACTCCGTCGTGACCTGGTTCCACCACCGGCGTGCGCTCGCGCTGGGCATCATGGCTAGCGGGAGCAGCCTGGGCGGCGTCATCTTCCCCATCATGGTGGACCACCTCGTTCCGGAGGTCGGGTTCGGCTGGGCCATGCGCATCTGCGCGTTTCTGATCCTGTTCCTGCTGGGGATCGCGAACCTGACCGTCCGGTCGCGGTTGAGGCATTATCGGAAGCCGTTCCATATCGTGGACTTTCTCCGTCCGCTGACGGAGCTCCGGTTCGGGCTGACGGTGGCGGGCGCGTTTCTGTTCTTCTGGGGCATGTTCCTGCCCTTTACTTTTGTTATTCTCCAAGCGGAGAGGTACGGCATGTCGCCGCGGCTGGCGGCGTATTTGATTCCTATTCTGAACGCTGCGAGGTAAGCTCTTTCTCCCTATTTCCCCCCACGTCTTTGTTTCAAAAGAAAGTAAGCTAAATAGATGCTACAGCATCTTCGGCCGCACCCTCCCCGGCTACGCCGCCGACCGCCTCGGCCGCTTCAATATGATGGTCCTGACGACCTACCTCTCCTCCATCCTCGTGCTGGCCCTGTGGCTCCCCTCCCGCAGCAACGCCCCCGCCATCGTCTTCAGCGCGCTGTACGGCTTCGGCTCCGGCGCCTTCGTCTCCCTGGCCCCGGCCCTGGTCGCGCAGATCTCGGACGTGCGCCAGGTCGGCGTCCGCAACGGCACCTTCTTCGCCGTCATCGCAGTCGCCGCGCTCACGGGGAACCCGATCGGCGGGGCCCTGGTCCCGGACGTGGTGCACGGGAGCTTTACGCGGCTGCAGGTGTTCTGCGGGGTGGTGATGATTGCGGGCGCGACGGCCTTTGTGGCGGCGAGGTGCTGTGTTGGTGGGGTTGGGATTTTTAAGAAGGTCTAAAAGTATGTACAATACCTGATAATAAGTAATCTGGTCAGTTGGTTGGGATTGTACATGTACGTGCTGTATGTATTCGTTCTATCGAACAGAAAATGGTAATGTATAGGTATAGATATGCATACATGGATAGATGAAACATACCTTGATAGATACTTTCCTGGGCAGAGGTATAGTTTGAACGAAATTTAATACGTCCTCTGTCAATGAAAAAGGCCCGCAATCGAGTCAATTGAATTAATTGACTTATCAATCAATACGAAGAGAAGAGAGGAGCAGAGAAGGGAAAAAATCAGCCCGAAAGGTACGGTACGATCCAATATAATCAAGTACATCTAATCCGATTAACACCGCTCCCGAGAGAACGCTTTCAGGAAATAAGGCGCACAGCAAATGCATTATTGATTGTCTAAAAAAACCAAAGCCGAACATTCTTATTAACTAAAATGCAGATCGATACCGATGCAAAAATGCAATCACGCTGACTCAAACACAAAAGAACACGCCCAAAATCCGCCGAAACGCCTCGCTGATGTGATGCAAAACAACCTGCAGCATGGGGTATGCAAAAAACAGAAACACCTTCCACGAAGAGACCCCCGAAACCACGTATAACACGAGAAAGACACGCTCACGCAGGCAGGAAAGTAAAAGACCAACGCCCTCTAATATGCTCAGACCCAGACTCTATATGCATTAGTCAATTATGCATAACCTGGCAAAAGAAAACCAAGTCCCTAACGCCCAGAAATGCATGATGCATGACTTTTCAAACTACCAGTCCGGCTCTCATGTTCTGAACGGTCTTCAATCCGACGCCCTTCAACCGGCCAAGCTCTGCGAGGCTCTTCACCCGTGCTCTGGTCTCGCCACTAGCATAGTCTGCTGATTCCAATTGATGGTCCATTTCGCAGAGGCAGTTGACAATAGCTTCGGCTTTCTTGGCACCGACGCCCTTGAGCAGTTTGATCTGGCTCACATCACGGGAGTTGATGATGGATAGGAGGCGCTCAGTGCGCGGTGAATGGGCATGCTCGTCGAGGAGGTCGGCGTCCGCTTGCTCATCGCCCGCTGCCCGAGTACCTCTCACCCGCTTCTTCTTCGGCCGGATCCGCTCATGCTCTTCGTCGCTGGACTCCTCGTTGACCTCGGGCTCCTCATAGTCTTCATCCAATTCCTCTGCTGTGCGTTTTTCTCGCGCAGGTTTCTGTCCTTTCTTGGTGGAGTGCATGCTGCCAAGCTTACTTCCTGCGGGGGTGATAGGATCGTCGTCCTGGACAGGCCGCTGCTCCGGCTGCGACTTTGCCTCCAACTTCTCTTGAAGAGCGGAGATCTTTTTCGCCAACTTCTCGTTATGCGGGAAGAATGGAAGCGCTAGTTGATACATCTTCAGTGCAGAGGTATCCTCGCCCCGCGCATGGTGCTGTTTTGCCATCAGAAGGTACGAGAGTCCCTCTGCCCTGGCGTCTTCTGTTTCCTCAATGCGTTTCTCTAGAAGCTCCAGGCGGCGTTGAACCTGCTCGTTGATTTCGTTGAACTGCGTCTGTTGTTTTGACGTCTCATTGAGAGCCCGTGCGGCCAGTATCTCCTCCACTTTCTTCTCTACCATCTCTTCGATCTTTTCCGCAGATATATCATAAGGCCTTTGATTCGTGACGGTTGCTTTGTCTTGCCGAATGGGGTTCGCAAGACGAGATGCAGGCGCCTTGAAAGCATCAGAGCTCTGTTTTACGGGAGAAGACCGTTTCTGCACCTCTGGCTTCTTGACCTGTGTCAACAGTGGTTTCGCTTGAGGTTTGTCAGAATACACATAGAACGCCTTGACAGGCTTGTTCTCGATCGGTTTAGACGGATCCTTAGCCGCTGGCGCTGCTATATTGGCGTTGACCGATGCAGCCAACGGCCGTAGAGGCTGACGCTGCATGGAACCTGTTGCTGCTGGTCTGGCCGGACCTTTGAATATGGGTTCGTTTTCTACCTCTCGCACCTCGATCTTCTTCGTACGATTCGCGAAGTTGAGTGAGCTGAGCGTATCCAAGTGATAAGACCTTACAGGTGCAAGGTTTAGGATCATAAGCGTCAACCCATTATTCTGACCCAATGCTAGGATTCTCGTCATCTTCGACTCTCGATACGGGATCCTCGGCTGCTTTTTGCTGATAGCCTCGACGCATTGAGCTAACACGAAGAGACTCTTGTTTATGCTGGCCGACTCAACCATTCGTTCCTTGTCATTATCCGTCCGACGGTTATCCTCTGAGCCAGCCAGGTCAATTGCAGAAGCTGTGCTAATGCGCGTCTTCTCGCCCGTGGTGACAGCGACCTTGACACGAAGGATGGCATGAGAACGAGACGAGTGCGCATTCAACTGTACGCAGTCAGTAACAGCGCACTCATTTATTGCATAGTATCTCACCTTCGTCGCCGCAGTAGACCTGTTTGTGTTTGCTTGGTCATATAGACTCTCAAATTCCTTCAAGCTCGTACACGGCCGTTCACTCAGTCCCACTACCACCGTTTTCCCACCACTATCTCTTAGTGGTAGTCCCGCTGGTGTTCTCTTCTCTGGAGGCTCAAAAAGATCGAAGACCTTGTCATTGTATATTTCGAAGTAGCTCATGGAGACTTCAACTTTCGTTGCTCCCTGAGTGTCCTTGTCGATCTTCCGGCTGCGTCTATAGATGGCACTCAGGAGACGTGGGATCACTCCTCTATCAGCGAGACTTTTACCGCCCCGCATTGTGTGTGTCTTCCCCGTTCCTGTAACGCCGTATGCGAAGATCGTGACGTCGAAACCGTTAAAAAGGTGTTTTACCGTTGGAGCAACTGCACACACTATCAGTCCACAGAGTGCTATTTATAAAATTTGTAGGTTTCCAAAGCCGACCTTCAGCATCGAAGAGCTCCTGCTGTGTCGTATCCGCATCGTACACTGCATTGAACTGGAAAATGAAATCCTCGCTCTCATTCTTCGGATTTGGGATCCGGACTATATTATCCCTGTCTCTCAATGCAGCAGCAACCCCCTTTTCTCGCTCCGCTTTCTTTTCCTTGTCCAGCTGCGATGTCACCCCCGAATTCGCAGAACCGGTACGGACGATGATGTCCAGTTCCCGCTCCGATTTGAGGAGCGGGCGGATGCGGGCAACGACACGGACACTCATTTTTTATAGCTGCCTGTATCCAATGGCTCTGATTGTCTGGTTGGCTTTATCCCACCTCTAAATAACTAGCAGTATGATTCCGCTGCTCCGTGGCCTCTGGATTTGAACTCTTTGCGAGCTCCCAGCAGTCCCCGCCTTCTTCTTTACCCAGAAAGGTCGTCGTCAAATAACCATAACGCTGCCTATCGTGCAAAGTAAGAAAGATAAGTAGCGAAAGGAAGAATCGAATGCGAAGTCCGAAAAGGAGTGGTCGCCGGACGGTATCTTCGGGATATTATTCGGACGGAAAGGGCCGAGTTGGCACAACGACACCCCACAACTTCGACAGATAGGCCCAATTGAAGGAGAAGAGAAAAAGAATGAAGTGCAAGATATAGGCCAGGACTCGCGGAACTGGCGTTGTCGGATTGAATTTGATGGCCGCTCAGGGGAGTATGTGCGTCGCTTGGTGGTCGAGGGGGAACCGTGGTTGGCACGGCAACGGCAAGCATGTCTGGGGTTCTCCGCGCGGTCGCTCGACACGTGTAAGACCCAATGCGTTGGCCATCTTCTCTTTTCACAATCATAGACAAACCAACCTGAGACTGCATATAGCTCCATAGAGAACATTTCAATGCAATGTTCCCCAGGTAACTGTTCTGTCAGTTTGTACCAAGAGTTTAATGACAACATTCTTAGAATCTCCTCTGGCCGATCCCGGCAAGCTTCTCTCACCGTCATCTCCGAAATGCAACAACACATCCAAGAGCTTACAGTACTCCTGAAAGGCTGCTCCATTGTGTCACGGCGCTATGGAACGCATTTGTCAAAATACGAAGTACTGCAGATTGATATAATATTATAGCCCAATGCGATAGACAGTCAGCAGAGACTCATAAACACTAGTAATCGGGTACTTAAGTGGGTAACCCGTTGTATCTTCCTCTGTATACAGTAGGAAGTCAATCCCTGTCGGATTTAACGTGAAATTGCGGGCCTAAATGCTTCGTGGAACAGTAGATCTTGGTATGTAGGTCACAGGCAGGTTTGACGCCACTCAGAGACGATTCTGATGTGACTCTTATATTCTTCGGAGCCATGTCCGCTGTTCAAGAAGTAAATTGCAGCGTAACCAGCCTTATCTGCTCCAGAGATAAGGAGTACAGTAACTAGAATCTCAGGAATCAACTTATGACAGGTCTGGACCCTCACGACGACTTCAGGAATCCTCCGGCCGGAAGACAGTTGCTGAAAAGAGATAGCAGTGCGAGGGAGCGCGCGGCCCACCGTCAAAACCAAAGCTTCAAGGGCTAAGCCACACTTGCATCCGCAGAGGTTACCCAACATGGTATTTGGCCGTCTTCGCCTAGCACCTTTAAGTCCTGGTTAGCAGCTACTAGACAATAGATGTGCAGGTCTGTTCGTCCCTTCGGCTCGACATACTGTGTGGTTGCGCCATGTATCGTCCATCCTGAAACAATATATCATAATATTTCTGCTTTAATCCAGAATACTTCCTGTACTGCAGCCCATACTTCGGGAATCTTTCTCGGTATATTTTCAAAAAGTCAACCATTGAAGATATCGCAATTCTCGTGTCCAGGCCCACCATCATGGTTTTCCCACACACTCATACGCTTCAGTATAGGTGGCAGTGCCCATGCGATATGTTCCTACCGTACATCACTGCTTACCTATCTTGGAAATCAGAACGTCTCGTCCGGGCTTCACAGTTTGGCGCAGCTGTGATAGGCTACTGTGTAAACGGAGGTATGAGGGGATGTGACAGAGCACAGGTAGCCAAGCTAAAACAAGCCTTCAGCTTCACGTTCTGGAATCAGCGTCGGGCGCTGATATCCAATAACTGGGTGGACCGATATGGAGCCACAGCCCCAGATGGGTTGGCAGAGATTCAGGGTAGTTGCTTGGACGGTTCTTGCGCTCGCAGCAGGGCTTTGAAGCACCATAGGGCTCGAGTTTTCTAGTCTTTGGAGAGAGAGCTGGAGGTTATATATTGCTTAGGGTCCCAGGCTGGTGTTGTTGCACTCGTAGTTCATAAAGTAGAGCACATCTCTTCAATCTTTTCCTACAAACAACTTACTATCCTGCGTTCCTTTCGACAATAAGTGCGTATTCTATTTTTTATTTGCTATCCATAGACATGGTCCATCCACGGAAAGTTCTCGACATCATTGAACTTGTCTTTTATGTTCCCGCCTTAGTCATTTCCATCTTGGTGTCGGTTCGACATGGTTTTGGCCGACAACTCGGTTGGATATTCCTGTTCCTCCTTGCTGTTATTCGAGTCATCGGAGCCATAACCGGTATCGCCAGCTTCCACAACCCGTCTTTAGGATTGTTGGAAGCTTCTGTCATCACGAACAGCATTGGGCTGTCCCCTCTCCTGCAGGCCATGCTTGGAATGTTAAAACGAGTGTAAGTATTTGGCTTCTTCGGGAGCGTAACTAATCCATCGGCTAATTGGTTGGAAACAATTATAGGCACGATGGAATGTCATCAGGAAAAGGGTTCGCTCCTCGCCTGTTCAAATTTATCCACACACCCATCGTGGTTGCTCTAGTGTTGGCAATCATCGGAGGCACCAAGTCCTTCGACAATAACATAGACAGTCAGAACTTGGGGAGGACGCTCACCAAAGTCGCCGTGCTACTCTTCCTGTTCGGCCTCATCGCCCTAGCCACGGTCGCCTTCGTTACTCTCTTCAAGATCGGTCATGTCGTCCACGGTGAACGGAAACTGGTTTCCGCTGCCGTGACCAGTATCCCATTCCTCTTTGTCCGAATGGTATACTCAATCGTAGTGGCGTTCTCATCTCCCGACTCGAAGGTTTTCAGTCTAGTGTCCGATACCAAGGCCGCCGTTATTGTCCAGGCCTTTATGGCGGTCGCAGAGGAGTTTGCTGTCGTCACAATCTATCTCCTCGCGGGTTTGTTCACGCCAGTCATTCCCCGGAGTCAAGTTCGCCAGAACTCGAAGGGATATCAACAGCCATCGAACCAAGACCAAGTGTACACGATGCAGGGGAGAGCCACCCGATGATTGGAGATAACGAGCATAAATATCCCAGGGTGCAGCAAAGCGCGTACGAGCCGTTTCAGCCGCGGCAGATTGGAGATGGAAGCACAAGGTGACAGGACACCCTAGAGAAGGTTCGAGTTCTATTGCCGTTGATAATTCTCCGTATGATGCTACATCTGGCTGGCGTTCGCCATGTATTGTGTAAACGTGAAATAATGTTGAAAGTTCGAAGGTCATAAAAAATAAACAGAGAGCGCATCTTCAAGAGAACATTTTTGAAGAAACTAGAATAGTCTACGATGCGTATCGTAGACGTCCAACATAGAGATCATGCGCTCTTTGACATAGACAGCTGTGATTGGAGACACTAGTCCTTGTCGTGAAAACATGCTTTTAGTATCTTACGAGGCATAGGAGAAAACGTTTGTGCCTGTCAGGCGACTGACAAGTCTCCCTGATGAAGTCATACACCGTACCCCGTACAAACTCCGACTTTCAACAGCTCAGCGCAAAGAGATTCGCAGAAACATGTCAACAACATAGGCGATTACCTGACAAAGAATGAATTATCGTATTCCGTCGCTCCTCTGCTAGAGGAATCAAACGAGAAAGCGCGCCAGAAGAGTATAGACCGGAGCTGTCCAGAGGCATTGACAGATTCACGGGGGTTGGTAGGTCGAGACCCGCGGAGCTGTGATTGGTCGACGTCTGTTGAGCAGCCGCAAAGGCCACCGTAACCATCAGCTTGCGAACCTGTATTCCAAAGGGCTTCCGCTGCTGTCTGCCTCGACGTCCTAAGACAAGTCGGCTGGTTCTCTGCGCGAGGCTTGCGTGTTATATACTTCGCCCCGCCGGATTGGAGGTTTTTCTCGCGCACAATCTCCTTTGTCAGTACGGATAGCCCCGCATTATTCTCTCCTTGCGTCCGATCGGAGTGAGTATTGACTGGAAATACAGTGACTCTATAACGACCTCCGCTCCTTCCAATCAGGCCTAGACCACCATCCGGTAAACCTCAAAGTCACTTTATCGGCCATAAGATACGATAAACGACCCCTCTATGGCGGCACCACAGGGGGGTTATCCTCCCCAAGAAGGGTACGGTCAACAGGCGCCGCCTGATGCTGGCTATGGCACTCCTCCGCCCCAACAACCGGCCTCAGGTCCAGCTTCACACTACCAGGCTGGAGGAAAGAAGAAGCGTACTTACGCCGAGGAAGCGTTTGAGTTTGGTCAAGGTGCCAATGCCGCTCTGGGAGGACAGCTGAAAGGAGGTGGCGACTATCCTCAACCACAACCAGGTTATCAGCCACCAACATATGGTACGGACGCTGGTTATGGACAGCCGCAGGTCGCTGGCGTCGGTGGCTATCAGCCTCCCACTCCAAGTTATCCTGCGCCTGGGGTTGCCCAGATGACCCAGCAGTTCGGCCAGATGGGCATTACTGATCCACAGCATGTGCAGCAGCCTCCTCAAGCACCACGGGCTGTTCCCCTGAATCAGCTTTATCCTACAGATCTCCTCAGCCAGCCCTTCAATGTTTCTGAGCTCGATTACCCTCCTCCACCAATTATTTTGCCGCCAAATGTATGTGATCTGCTTCTTGCTGCTCCAAAGTACATTGCTGACTCGGGATAGACAAGCGTTTACCCTTCACCTCATGCTAACTGCCCTCCCAAATATGTACGATCCACGCTCAACGCCGTTCCAACTACCCACTCCCTTCTCAAGAAATCGAAATTGCCATTTGCCCTCGTCATTCAACCGTACGCGTCCTTGCACGATGCGGAGGACCCTGTCCCAATTATTCCGGATCAGATAATTTCGCGGTGTAGACGCTGCCGCTCATATATCAACCCTTTTGTGACCTTCCTCGACCACGGTCACCGCTGGCGTTGTAACATGTGCAACCTTACCAATGACGTGCCCCAAGCCTTCGACTGGGATGCGACACTGCAGAAGCCAGCAGATAGGTCGCTGCGGCCTGAGCTCAACTACGCTGTTGTTGAGTTCGTGGCGCCCCAGGAGTATATGGTTCGTCCTCCGCAACCATTGGTCTACCTGTTCTTGATCGATGTGAGCTATGCTTCTGTCACCAATGGCCTCCTGGCGACCACTGCGCGATGCATTAGAGAGAGCCTTGACCGCATACCAAATGCGGATCGACGGACCCGATTGGGATTCATCGCCGTGGACTCCAGCCTCCACTACTTCACCATCCCTCAAGATGGCTCGGAAAGCTCTGACCCGAAGATGTTGGTGGTCAGCGACTTGGACGAGCCTTTCTTGCCTATCCCGGGAGATCTCTTGATTCCTCTGACTGAATGCCGAGAGAATATCGAGTCATTCCTTGACAAATTGCAGGACATGTTCCAGAACACGCAGAATAACGGATGTGCTCTGGGCCCCGCCCTTCGCGCTGGATATAAGTTGATTGCACCTGTCGGAGGAAAGATCACTGTATTATCATCCTCTCTTCCTAACATCGGACATGGTGCTCTTGCTATGAGAGAAGACAAGAAGGTCCTGGGTACGAGCAAGGAGAGCAGCCTGCTGCAAACTGCCAACAGCTTCTACAAGAGCTTTGCCGTGGAATGCTCGAAGGCGCAGGTTTCGGTTGACATGTTCCTGTTCTCCTCCCAATATCAGGATGTCGCTTCTCTGAGTAACTTACCAAGATATACGGGTGGTCAAACCTATTTCTACCCAGGATGGAATGCCGCCAGGACCGAAGACGCGATCAAATTTGCGCGTGAGTTCTCGGATTATCTCTCTGCTGAGATCGGTCTCGAAGCAGTTCTGCGCGTTCGTGCGACAACCGGTCTGCGCATGAACGCCTTCTATGGCAACTTCTTTAACCGCAGCTCCGATCTCTGCGCCTTCCCGGCTTTCCCACGTGATCAAGCCTATGTTGTTGAAGTCGCTATCGACGAGACTGTAACAAAACCGGTAGTTTGCCTACAGACCGCAGTACTTCATACCACTTGCAACGGGGAGAGGAGGATCCGAGTCCTAACCCTAGCTCTGCCAACCACTCAAAATCTGGCTGACGTGTATGCTTCGGCCGATCAGCAAGCCATCGCGACCTACTTCAGTCACAAGGCTGTTGAGCGGGTGCTTTCGAATGGTTTGGAATCTGCCCGTGAGGCCTTGCAAGCCAAGGCTGTCGAACTCTTGCAGACGTACCGAAAGGAGCTTGCAGGTGGAAGCGTTGGCGGTGGCGGTCTTCAGTTCCCTGCTAACCTGAGAGCCTTGCCTGTTCTTTTCCTCGCGTTGATTAAGCATGTACGGACTCTCCACATTGTTTCCCGTCTTTTTTTAACAGTGATTGCTAACTCTCACACACAGCTGGGTCTCCGAAAATCTGCGCAGATCCCAACGGATATGCGGTCTGCAGCGCTGTGCTTGCTTTCAACGCTGCCGCTCCCTCTCTTGATCCAGTACATCTACCCAAAGATGTACTCTCTTCACGATATGCCAGATGACGCTGGCTTGCCGAATGAGAAGACCGGAGAGATTGTCCTCCCACCTCCCGTCAACCTGTCGTCCGAACGCCTCGTCCCGTACGGCCTGTACCTTATTGACGACGGCCAAACGCAGTTCCTGTGGGTCGGGCGTGATGCCGTTCCTCAACTAATCATCGATGTATTCGGGCTGCCGGATAAGTCACAGCTCAGAGTTGGGAAGCAATTCCTTCCCGAGTTGGATAACGACTTCAATGAGCGGGTCCGTGCAGTTATTCAGAAGAGTCGCGATCACAGGTCAAAGGGTGTCGGCAGCATCGTGTCTCCGCAATTGTACGTCGTCAAGGAAGACGGTGAGCCAGGCCTGCGGTTATGGGCACAGACCATGCTGGTCGAGGACAGGGCAGACCAGAGTGTCAGTCTGCCACAGTGGCTGGGTTTGTTGCGGGAGAAGGTATGCCTACGAATGAATTGATCTTCTTTTTCTCAACATCTGTTTGATTCAGGCACTGACGATCCTTTCTCTTTCACCAACAGGTTGTTCAGTGACGACGGGGCAGGTAACTTACTACCTAGATTATGTGAAATGCATCAATCAGTAATCAAATTATTGTTCAACTGAATGGAGAGGGGCATGTTTGTAATTCGACACATCTTATGTGAGCTAGAATACTGTAGCTTTTTATCATCGTCATCTCTTTCTTGGGATACCAAAGCCAAGCCTGAAGCTGACCATAATTGTTTTCCCATCGTTTTTACTGCCAGCTCAACCTTTGGTCGGCTGCATGATTACTACGAGAACTCGGTACATCCCGTCCCATCGGACGAAGTAATGAGGACTACCGAACAGACTCCATTATTCCAGTCTTAATGACCTGCCCCTTTCCGCTGCAGACTTCGTATGAGCTCTGTGAGACGTTGTCTTGTGCTGCAACTGAAGACTATATTGGTCCTTAAATTCTCGTCCATTATCTGAAGGAGTTTGATGCGGAAGGAATGTCCATGTAGTACGATCGTCGGAGCATCGGTCGCCAGCTTGCAAGGGGAACAGGTCCTTACCAGCAATATACACATGCCTGCCTATGCTTCATCGTAAGACAGGACATGTGATGCCAAGCGAGATGCTATGACAACCGCTCCAAGAATCATACGTATAAAACCGCTCGTTATGTGTGTTTTATATGTCTTGTTTCACGACTGTAGCCGCTAAACATGGCGCAGGATGAGACCGCCAATGGCCCCCAGACAATCGCCGATGTTCTTAACTTCAGGACATCGAACCTGGGAGCCTTGCTTAATCCGGTAGTCAAACGCATCAAGGGAGGAGATTTCAGACGTTGGAGGCGCAGATCCCGCTCAACGATCTCAGACGAAGGAGCGTTACCCTGTTTGTGAGATACTACTACTCCGTATATCGAAACGTGAGTATCTTCGGCGTTTCGGCGGTGGGGCCCGCTCCACGGCTTGGCCAGACCAGTTGCACGATTACCGAGTTGGGATCCGCCTGTTCTGGATAACAAGTTTGATCGTAGCACCTGGTAGCAGTCAACTCATTAATGGTGGTTTTCTATATGCAAAACGGAACGCAGGCTGCTGATAGCCAACATATCTTGATTGAAGTAGCGTTAAGTGATGGGCATACGCATACCGCCGTACCAGGGTGCTATACCCGATCTATTGAGACGCTAGCCGGGATGTGGACCTTTTGTCACGCGCGAGCAGCAAATAATATCGATAAAGTCTGGAGTATTTCGTATGCACAGTAGCAGTCGGCTCTGTGCTGCAGACTGCACACTTTATCGACAACGGGAAAGAAGTATAGCAGGATGCTTTTTTGACGACGGTCTCCTCTGCTGCCAACTGCGTCGAGGAGCCTGCGGAAGCGTTCTAACCAGCCACCAGCTCGTGGAAGACTCTCATCGACTCCTCGAGGCGCATCCCCGCCCCGGCTAGCGTTTGAGACGTGCGAAGCTGGACCCTGTGGAGCATGGGAGGCGGACGAGACGTTCCTGGACCAAGGCTCCGTCTCAACAAAGAGCGCGGGTTCCCTTCTCCTCCCTGGCGCACCTTAACCTTCTTTGCACCCAGCGTGATAGCCCTATAATAGCCGCTCCGTCTCGCTGCCTCGCCGTTGTCGAGTCGCAACTCTCTTCCCCCGGGTTCCTGGGCTTTCTGGCATCGGGCATCGATTCCCGCTCTGCGGTCCGGTTCGTCTTCTGTGTCTGGAACCCCCATCGTCTCCCCGCTCCTCGCAAGCAAGCCCTCCTTGGGTATCCTTTGTATCTATCGTTGGCGCGTATCCTCGTACTGTACATAACCATACTACGATAGGCCCGAGCCAGATCTCCAACGAAGAACGGTTCAACAGAGATCAGGTTATTTTTTTTATCAAGCCGCCGCCGCTGCAGAGTTGTTGCTCACTTCGAAGTCCTTACTCCCCGTCTGGCTGCTGCCCCACCTCGTCGCCGTTCCGCACCCTGCGAGCCCAGCCTGTCCGCAACATCAGCAACGCGAGCTCCGGCAAGCATCTGTCATCTGTTCTGCAGCACTTCCTAGAAACGTGCTTCTTTTGCAGCAGAGAAGAAGAGAACACTTGTCGTTCCCGGCTGTTGGAGGAGATACCACCGCTCCAGTGTGTCCAAGTTCATCTGTCAGTGTGAGCACCGTCGAGGACCATCTGGCGGCTGTTCAGGTATGGATATCATCCGCGCACCGCACCGCCCGCTGAACACAGGAGAAGGATATGGACCATGGGGAACAAGTGAGACAATTGAATGTATAAGAAAGAGTTCATCCTGACGCATGGATTTCTGACAACAGGATATTCACCGCTGTTCGTGACAGCATCCGCCTCCTTTCCTCCTCTCGCACATGCTTTGAAGCTCCTCTTGAGGATATCTCCCGCTAAGGCGTTATCTGCTGATCATTCCTGCTTTTTGTACCAGAGGTCAATCTCTCATCAAACAGTTTCCTACAGTCTTTTTCTTTCCAGCAGCCCATAGATCCACCGCAGTTTGTGCCAGTGCTCCTGTCTCCGAGAGTCTGAAGATATCGTGAAGTCTTGACTGCATACAGAACGTGCGACGTCTGTGCGGGGAGGACACCGGACTCATACAGTTGAGGGTGCACTGACAATCAAAGAAATGTATGTCCTTCCCCCGTTCCCGTTGCTGGGGTCCTTTGTGTGCATCCCCAGGCACATCTGCTTCTGTGGTAATTTCTATTTCCCTCAACCTGTCAAGACATCACCTTTCCCCCAAGCACCCTGCCTGCTCTGTGCCATTATTCTCCTTCAATCCGACAATATGTGGCATCAGAACTTTCTATCTGTCATACATCACGTGAATCAGTGGTTTCATAAGCTTGCGGGCAATCTGTCTGTGTCTCTCAATGTAATTCACTTTCTTACGCCCCCATTGTTTCCAACTATGTCCTATTGTCGAGCCTATTCAGTTTCTGAGGCCCAGAGACTGAATACCATCTCCCCCCTTGTGTCTTTCCTTTGACACCACCAGTCTCAAATGTCTTTTCTTCTGTCCTAGGCCTCCGGCAACACGCCTACATCTTGTTCCCTATTCTGGAAAGTTCTTACTGACATCTAGCCGCAGTCATCGAAGCCAGCAAAGATGGTGCAGGGTCAGGGGGGATCGAGGAAGATCTCCTTCAACGTCTCCGACCAGTATGAGATCCAGGATATCATTGGCGAGGGCGCCTATGGCGTCGTCTGGTAAGTCCTCCACGACACGAAGGATATCCGATTGTGTCTAAATAACGCCAGCTCCGCTATCCACAAGCCGTCTGGCCAGAAGGTCGCGATCAAGAAGATTACGCCATTCGACCACTCCATGTTCTGCCTTCGCACACTGCGCGAAATGAAGCTATTGAGATACTTCAACCATGAGAATATCATTTCCATCTTGGATATCCAGAAGCCTCGCAGCTACGAGAGCTTTACGGAGGTTTACCTTGTTCAGGTAATGTGTACCAGGATTGCTCTGTCCCCGTCAGCAGGCTGATAGAAATGCTTTTGTAGGAGCTGATGGAGACCGATATGCATCGTGTGATCCGCACGCAAGACCTCTCCGACGACCACTGCCAGTACTTCATCTACCAGACGCTACGTGCTCTGAAAGCCTTGCACTCGGCGAACGTCCTCCACCGTGACCTGAAGCCTTCGAACCTTCTTCTCAACGCAAACTGTGATCTGAAAGTTTGCGACTTTGGTCTTGCTCGTTCTGCTGCGTCCACGGACGACAACTCCGGTTTCATGACCGAATACGTTGCTACTCGTTGGTACCGTGCACCGGAAATCATGCTGACATTCAAGGAATACACCAAGGCCATTGATGTATGGAGCGTTGGCTGCATCTTGGCAGAGATGCTGAGTGGAAAGCCCCTGTTCCCTGGAAAAGACTGTAAGTCATTCCCCCGGTAATTGGCACGGACAGCAGACTGACAACCAGGACAGACCACCACCAGTTGACCCTCATCCTCGATGTCCTTGGAACCCCCACCATGGAGGACTACTATGGAATCAAGTCTCGACGTGCCCGTGAATACATTCGATCCCTGCCCTTCAAGAAGAAGATTCCTTTCAAGGCACTTTTCCCGAAGTCCAACGAGTTGGCCCTTGACCTGCTCGAGAAGCTGTTGGCTTTCAACCCAGCGAAGCGAATCACCGTCGAGGAGGCGCTGCGTCATCCCTACCTGGAACCATACCATGACCCTGACGATGAACCCACCGCGGACCCAATCCCCGAGGAATTCTTCGATTTCGATAAGAACAAAGACAACCTGAGCAAAGAGCAGTTGAAATGTGAGTTCTGTCACCCATTATTTCCTGTGCATGCCAAGTGCATTTGGCTAACAATTGTCTCGAAGGGCTCATCTACGAGGAGATCATGCGGTAGGCCCCCTTCCACAAGGGGGAGTGGTTACATGTATTGCCTTAACTTTAGTGCTCTAACGAAATAAATAGCCTCAAGAAAGACCAAGCTGAGAGAGAGGGAAGGGAGTTTGATCTGTCCGAGTGGGATATCCCAGAGGGATATCCTCCTCCCAGACTCTAGGTCCGATCAAGAAGTTCGGGAATCGGGAATCTGGTTGAGTTACCTGTGCGGTCATTTGGGTAAGAGAGAGATATCAAGGGCTCCAGATTGGGCCGGGGGTGTTCGTTTATGGCGGTCTTTTGACTAACGGTCATATTTTATGCTGAAGACGGAGACTATGACGGCCATTTTTCTCCCTTTGGTGGTGGGATACATTGAGACTCGAGTCCTTGTATGTACGTATGTCTCTTGTCATTATTTTGTGTGACTGTCCAGCACATGGCGTTCAAGTTTGTCATGGTGAATCAAAAATTTCCCCCTTTTTCGTCATATACAATCTTGTTCTGTTGTCTCATATTTTCCCCGCCCTGTTCTTGAGTTTCTCTGGCAATGAATGGCAATGAAGAATGAGAAGATGTAAATGGCAAGCGTTGAGTCCTTTCCCTTCCTCCTTCTTCCTCCTGGGGTGCCCCCTTCTTTTCATCCTGGTTATTCTTAGATTTCTTATGATCAATATGTGCGCATTTCAAAGCTGCATATCCAATTGGATTTTTCACACTCAAAGGGAGACGAGATGATACTATACACACTTGTAGCAAAACCAGATTGGGGTATGGAAATAAAGATACTATACATACAATACATCAGTGCAAATCCTCACGTATCATATCACATCATCTGACCGGCACAGCAGCGGTCAATATTCCAACCCATCTCATCAGTCCGTGCGTACCACATATTTAGTATACATACACCTTCACATCAGATCTATTCTTCATCTGATCCTCTCCATAAACGCCCTTATTCCCTCCCCCAAGCCCTCCGGACTCGGCTTCTCCGCACAGACGTCCGGTTCGACGCCATACTTGGACCGGAGATGGTCCCTGGTCGTCGGGCCGATCGTCGCGATGAAGCATTTCCTCTTTTTCTTCTTCCTTTCTGTCTCTTCCTTCTCCATGATCTGGGAACCGAAGCTGGAACCAGCGCCGTCCGGAAAGGAAGAGTCAAGCACCTGCAACATCGCATCGCACCCCGTCGGCGAGAACACCACGGTCCACATCACCCCGTCACCATCATCGCCAGGATGGTTATTTTTATCGAGGTAGGCCTTCCCCGCCGCAACCGCGGCGCGGAAGTCCGCCTCAAACGACGCCATCACGCCCGTCTCGTAGACGACCAGCTCGTCCACCCGGATCCGCTCGTGCGGCGGGAGGGCGTTGGACATGAGGGTCTTGGGGATGACGTCGCGGCGCTGCTCGCCGACAAGGAAGAGGAGGGGTGGCTTCTTTTTCCTGCCGGTTTCTTCTTCCGTCGATGAGGAGGAATAGAGACCGTTGTAGTGCTCCAGGATCATCCGGGCGAGGTTGTCGCCGTTGCCGGCGTCTTTGCCGTAAATCAGCGCGTGCGGGAGGTGTGTGTCGCGCAGGGCGGAGAGGGAGCGGGCGGTCGCGGGGCCGACGGTGTAGAGGATCAGGGAGTGGGATGCGGATGTGGCGGTTGATACTGCCAAAAACAAACGGTTAATTAGTTAGCATTAGATCCGGTACTTAGAACGATTCAATTCTCTTCTGGGCAGGTAATGTAAAGGACGTAGATGGGGTGTGTGAGAGAAGACGTACCGCCAACCTCATCCCTCACGACGCGCGCAAACCCCTCCACGGCTCTCTGACTCGTGAAGATCAGCCCGCCGTACTTCCTCTCCGGTCCATCGTTCAGCTGCCCCGACAGGAAAAGATCCTTCACAGCACGCAGGTTCTCGTCGTTGAAGTGGTGCTCGAGCACGGGGACGAAGGCCGGGTCGAAGCCGTGGGCGGAGAAGTACTCGTCGTACCCGTCGTGCGGGGTGGATCGGGTCTTTAGGAGGAAGATGGGTGGTTTGGAGAATGAGTAGGAGGAGCTCGAGGAGGTGGCCATGGCTTCATTGCGATTGATTGATGAAATCAATCAATGAGGAAGAGAGGAGGGGACGAGAGAGCGGGGAGCAGCTGTCATTACTGGATTTGGATTCATGTGCTTACAGAAGAAGCTCTGGGGTGTGGGGTGCGTCGGGGTAATCGAACATACACGTTTCGACCCCAATTCGATAGCAGCGTTGCGTATAAGTAGGAAGAATACTTTGCTACCTATCTAAAGTCACTGTGGTGTTCGCAGTAAATAGCTCGATGCACGCAGTCTATTTCGATCTAAGACAGCTGACCCCGGGATACTGAACATGACATGACAACACAAGGAAATCAATTGGGTCTAGTCGAGTGTATGTACAAAATTTAGAAAACCACAGACAATTACTGGTCGTCCAGAACATGCAAGTACTTCCTCTCTTCCTGCCTCTCCCGCTCTGTGGCTGGGGGCAGGTCGTAGTACTGGTAGCTTCGGTAGCCCTTCTGTATGTCGGTTAGCGTGACGACTTCTACCGTTAAACAATACGATACAAGGCTCAACTTACCAAGTAGTGGAAGGTAAGGTTGCTGATCTCCGCAGGCTCAATGCCCAGGTCCTTGAAGGTCTTGGCAGTTGGGTCGATCTTCTGGTCAATGAACTCCCTCTCAATCTCATCCGCACATCGGACTGGCCACCAGACGAGCTTGTTGAGGTAGTAGGCTGCCGGCTTCAGGATAAACTTAGGAACGTTGATATGACGACGGTGCTTAACGATCTCGCGGTCCACGAGCTCGGCGATTTCAGCAGTAGAGTAGTTCTTTGGCCCGTACAGCTCGAAAGTCTGAGATGCGGTGTTGTCGTCATACAACATAAGTTCAAGAGCGTGGGCAACATCGATAACCTGCAGCACAAAGTTAATCTATATCTTTACTTTAGTGGTTATGGTCTGCCTACATGAACGGGCCAATATCTCTCTTGCATGTGGTTGGCCGTGAAAAGGTTAGTCACACCAGCCAGCCTGTGAAGCAGATTGTCTTCGAAACCGAACATGGGCGCAGGTCGAACAATGGTAGTCTCGGGGAAGATCTCGCGCGCAACTTTCTCTCCCCAGCCCTGTTTACTTGATCAGTAATGCATACACCAGCAGGAGACAAGGTCAACAGACCTTGGTGCGGAAGAAGTCAGAAGGAGAGTCCATATCCGCGTTGTAGGAAGAGACGTGGATAAATCGGTCAACATCATACTTCGCGACTGCCTCAGCAATGCGCTCGGTCCCATCGACGTGGACATCCTCGTAGGAGAAATTCCTGCAGTGTTCTTAGCAAGACCATCCTGGATAGATTCTCTTCGAAAGTAAAACCAACTTTGTAGGGTACTGGCGACCGACGAGGTTGTAGACAACGTCCGAGTGACGAACGCTCTCCTCGATCGACTGGGTGTTGCGCAGGTCATATTCCTGAGCACGATCGGGTCAGAAGACAAACTAATGATATCCGTTGCCTGCTGTCCATACCATAAAGATAACTCTTCCAAGATCACCAGTCAGCTTGAGGTGACGTTTGGTCATTTCCTCTCGGTATGGAACGACCACGGTGCATCCTTGGCGGGCTGCGCAGTTGTCAGCTACCCATCCGTAGTTCGCACTGCACAGCGGACATACCAAGTCTGTTGACGATATACCGGCCCAGGAATCCCGTCGCGCCAAAGACGGTCGCAGTGTGACCTGGAAATCCATTGAGCAAGGGCGTTGAGGATAGGATATAGATAAACGGGTTTGAGTACCTCCAAGGGACGAGCTGTGGGGAACAGGATTGTCAGCAACAACGACAGGCGACCGACACAATTGCAAGTAGCTATCACTTACCGTCCACCCTGGACCTTAATAATGGGCTTTCCAGTTCTAGTGATCGCAACATCTTGGATATTCCGCCGCTGCACGTAGAATTGCACCCGGGTTGTGGTAGGAGCGGGGGTAAACGCCCGCGACCCCCAGGCGCTGCTGATGGCCCGGCACTTCTGCATTGTAGGTCAGCAGCCTCAAAGACCGTACAAAAGGCAATGCCTCCCAATTGCGACCGACGCGAGGGTTTCAGTGATGTCGAAGGGGAGGATGACGGCCTGCAAAGCTGCGCTGTTGTGAGGTTGCATGCCCTCGCCTGCGACGGCGGCAGGGACCTCGCGCTAATCCGCATCCGCCCGCATTTGCCCCGGGCCGGGGTATCGTGGAGCCGATCCACCTGATCCATCAAGTATGTCTCGTACAAGAATGCGCGTGGGCAGAATGATGCTTCTTCATCTAGGACAGACAGTGCCTACGTTGTTGCTCTTCCTATCGTCATTATGCACATGGACAAGGATGTGGCGGTTTCTTCCCGACCGTGCTCTTGTGAGACCAATCTGTAGACGACTCTTGAATACCAGGTACTACTACTGAACATCGGACTCCAAGCAACCTCCAGACCAAAGCAGGCTATACACGCTCGCCTCTCGCTATGAACATCTTCCTCTTGAAGCTACGATCCTTCATGACGAACTCGACGGGCTCCTCCACGGTCTCGTAGTCGAATCGGGCACTCAGTCCGGCATCTTCGTACAGCTTCCTTATCTCGTCCTGGGTAAACCCATGCTTCTTAATGGTTGCGGCAGCCTCCGGGTTATGCTCATGAATCTCGTCGTGCCCATGGTGGTGACCGAGATCCGAAACAAAGTCTACGATAAGACATACGCCCCCCTTCTTCAACCTATCACCAAGTCGTTTCATTGCCAATTCTGGGTCCGCAAAATGGTGAAGCGCGAAGCTGACGGCCACGATGTCGAAATCGAAGAAAGAGGGTTCTGAAAGATGCTTAGGCAAGGTTTCCGCCAGGAGGTCTCCTTTCAGACCAATCATCTTCTCTGGAGATACTCCTGCTTCGCGAGCATTTTTGTTGAACTCGGCGATCATGTTGTCGGAGATATCAAGGCCGACAACCTTCGTCACAAAGGGCTCCAGCGTCTATGTCTGTTAGCATTTCGTCTGGACATCCAATCCCGGTAGTACGTACAAGTGAGACAGTGCCAGGGCCACAGGCATATTCAAGGAGCTTGATCTCCTGGCCCTTTCCCGCATCCGTGTCGGTCCATTTGGAGGAGATCCAGTGGCGGCGGTCTCCTGTCTCTTTGGCCAATCGTTTCGTTACTTCCGCAAATTCTGTCTTGTAGGCGGCAGCCTTCTGGCTGTACGAAACCGTTAGACACAGATCATCTGCCAAGAACCTAGGCAGCTCCTCGCAACCTGGAACATCCGGGCTAATGGGTATCTTACTCAAAATACTGCCGATTCTTTTCAGTGAAATCAGCCATTTTGCAATTATGGCTCTTGGTAAGGAAGCGATTCACGAGATGAGGGATATGATAGCGACAGCTTGTTTCCAGGGGGTATGAACGACTGGTTGAGGTGAAATGTTTGGACGAAGAGAAGATCTAACGTCAAGTTACGAGTGGGATCTTATGCCAGTTTATAACTTCCTGGAAAAGGTGAGCAAATATCAAGGTACCCGCTGCTGGTCGAGCAAAAGGAGCAGTGTATGGCCACTGGAGCGTGGGCGCGGAGAGATATCGGATACTTTCTGCCATGGTGATGTATCTGATTTGCTGGCGCGAACATGGCGATGGATCTCAGCCAGGAGTCCATCCCTTCCCGAAATTCCGAATGGAACGCCAGGAGTCTTTGAAAGCGTGGAAATCTCCGCTACATGGTTAGCAAAGCGTGACTGCTGCGCGACCTGGCCGAGTAAACAGCCATCGCCAAGAAATCCACAGACGGTACGCACGAAACCGGGGCTCAAAACATTATTGCGATGGCTCCTCTCATATGAGATATAGATATTAAATTTACCACGATCTGGAAACGTGAATATGATCAGGCGAGATCCATCTTAACGCAGTTGATTAATGTAGTGGAGAGAGGGGGTTGATTCTAATCGATCGGTCGTCCCCGCGGAGCAGCAGCAAGGGCCCTGCCCTACGGCGGAGCACAGACACCTCTTGAGCTCCACGTCGGGCTGCTCCAGCGACAGCAGCATCATCGTCCATATATCCATAATATTGTCCTCCAGACTCGTCCTCCCCTCCCCCCTTAAGCCCTCCATAACCTCTTCCCTGCCTTTTCCTCCTTCCTTCTCTCCTCTCACTCCAGACCACCCTTTTCCGCCGCGTTTCCCGCAACGAAACGCCTCCTCCCCCCTGCCATGGAGGCTGACAAGATCTCCGATTTCCTCGCGGAGCAGCGCGACCAAGCTCCCGCAGAATCCCAGGCCTTTTTCCTAAACTTCGAAGACTACTGGGAGCGGAAACTATGGCATCAGCTCACGAACGCGCTCATAGAATACTTCTCGACACCAGAGAGCGCGCCGCAGCGGCTACCGCTCTTCAAGTCGTTCATCCTCAGCTTCGCGGACAAGATCAACCAGCTCAAGTTCGTCACGCTGGGGTTGATGGCATCAACGCAATGCGCAGGTCCGTATCATAGAATTCCACACAAACCGTGACAAAGCTGCGAGGCCGTAGCTCTTTGAGGTTGGGCAGCCGGCAAGCTGATAGATATTCGCGGGGCTATTATAGATGACCAAGAACGACTTGCGTTCACTATTTCGCTCGCGGACAAAGTCAACAAGCCCGATACGCAGGACGCGTACGTCTACGCCTTGGCCGATGTCGCCAGTGTCAAATTGCGGTTAAAGGACTTTGAGGGTGCGCGCAAGGACCTTGAGACGTGTCAGAAGATCCTGGACGGTTTCGATTCGGTAGAGACGGTCGTGCATGCCGCGTTCTACAAGGTCAATGCAGACTACTACCATGTTCGTCACCCCCGTTCCTTCCATTGAGAACTTTTCGCTCTGTGAGTGACGCGGGAATTGCTAATCCAGTGTTCCCAGGCTAAGCAAGAGTTCGCCGCCTACTACCGGAACGCCCTTCTGTATCTCGCCTGCGTGAACCTCGAGGACCTCACCCAGGAAGAGCGCGTCCAGCGCGCCTACGACCTCAGCTTCGCAGCCCTGGTATCGGATTCGATCTACAACTTCGGCGAGCTGCTCCTGCACCCGGTGCTAGACTCGCTCACGGAGACACCGCACGCCTGGCTGCGGGACCTCCTCTTCGCCTTCAACCGCGGCGACCTGACGGCCTACGACATGCTGGCGGGCAACATCACCAAGAACAGCCTGCTGGAGCAGCACCGCATCTTCTTGTACCAGAAGATCTCGCTGGCCGCGCTCACGGAGATGGTCTTCCACCGTCCGCCCCACAACCGCAACCTGACCTTCGCGGACATCTCCGCGGAGACCAAGGTCAAGCCGGACGAGGTCGAGCACCTCATCATGAAGGCGCTGTCGCTGGGCCTCATCAAGGGCAAGATCGACCAGGTCGCGCAGGTCGCGCACATCAACTGGGTCCAGCCCAAGGTGCTGGACATGAAGCAGATCGAGGCTATGCGGCAGAGGCTGAAGGAGTGGGACGAGGGCGTGAACCAGCTGGGTCACTGGATCGAAAACGTGGGCAAGGACGTCTGGGCCGCGTAGGGCTGACATCGGATCTCTCTCTCTTCCCATGTTTGTCTTGTACTAAATTCCGAACTTCTATATTGGGCCAAAGATATATCCGGCTTAGGTAGGGGGGTTTTAGGAGTGATCTCTTGAAATGCGGACCGGAGGGGTTCAAGACGAGACGAGCATTTACTAAACGAAAAAGGCGGGTTGACGCTTTTTGCTCAACCCACTTCGATGAAAAAAAAAGCGGTAGTTGGGAAAGATAACGCACTAGATAAATATAACTATGAACTAATGGCTCGGTAGAATACGGTAATATTCATGACGAACAGGCCATAACTGTGCTCATTTGCAGTATCATACAAGGACACTTCGTGCCTCCAGATATCCATGGTTACATGTTCTCTCCAGTTGATGGAAGCACTTTTTTAAAATATCGAGGAGGCCAGCAGCAAATTCCCGCTGAGCCATGCCGGCCACCAGACACACCAGACCACCACCTGCGTCCACATCCCCCACACGGTCCACCCGAACGCAGCCTGGGTCAGGACCGTCGACACGGGTACCCCCGCGTACCAGCATACAGCCATGAGTACCTCTGGCGGGGAGAGCCTTGTGAGAATAAGGCCAAGGGCAATGGCTGCAAATTTCTTCGCTCCTGTCCGGAGACAGCTTGGGAGCTGGCCGATAAAGCTCAGCGGGGCGCAGAGCAGACCGACCATGAAAGAGAGAGAGAAGTTCAAGGTCGCGAGGGCCGACAAGAAGAGGCCGAGGAGGAGGAGCGAGAATGACTTGATGAGAAGGTACTGCTGGGGAGTTGGTGCAGGGACTGGGCCGCGCTTTAGGAGGGCTGCGAGAGCGAACGGGAGGAGGGCGTTGATGACGGCAAAGATGTGGATGGCGGAGGTGAAGTACTGCAGACGCTGTCAGTTGTCTGATAATGTGCAAAGGTAAAAGCTGAGAGATTAGCAGTGTTGTGAGTCTACTAACCTGGTGCGGAAGGTTGTTGAAAATGTAAAGAGGGATGAGGCCTAGGAAATGCAGCCCTATGACCAAAGTCAGGGGCAGCGCGAGTTGTCGCTCCATGATGCCGTTGTCTTCAGTTTCTTCCTTTGAAGGCTCCCCCGCTGGCCCTGACTTTTCCTGCGAACCACTTCCCTCGATCGATCTCTTTTCATCCCCCTGAGCGCTCGCATTCGAAGAAGCGTCTATTGTTTTCTGGTACCCGCTCCTCATCCACAGCGCAATAGCCATAACGGTGAAGTTTCCGGCAATCAGCATCGCGCTAGGAAGATATGTGCCGATACTGACGAACCGGTTCGCCTGCATAAGCAGGTAGAAGAAGAAGCTCTGATGCAAATGCTCCAGCAGATTATTCAAGCTGCGGCAGAGACTCTCAACGGTCCGACCGAGCGCCATCTCATCTTGCCAGCCATGACCTCTCGTCTGCAAGGTTATGGCATCAATGTGGTATGGCATAAAGCTGCTATGAACGCCCGTCGCATAACCGAGACCTTGCTTGACCATCCCTCTTAGTATGGTCTGCAGTCGCATCTTGTAGTTGTCATCGTGGTTCCACATCTCTTGCAGATTGGCACCGATACCCATCTGGCCACCAGCGATGGAAACGGCCGTGTTGAAGAGGTCCAGGTTGGGTAATTGTCCATTGACGCCATCGTAGACGATGTGCAAAGACTCAAAAGGGTGTTCAAACGGGTATTCTATGGCCAGGGCACCTTGCAGAGCACCGCTCTTCAACGGTAACGGTTGAACCGAGGGAGGGTGCATGTCGTGGTATGCGTCTATCCAAGCCTGCGTCCCAGACTTGCTGTCTGGAGGGATTAGAAATATGATATCCTTCGACCACAGAGACCATCCTGGGATATTCCGTCAGCCACATCGTGTCACTTCAAGCCAGGCGCGCACGCAAGAAGATGGACTCACTCTTGAAGTACCGAGCCAGCGTCAACGCCAGAGCAACGCCATTGAGATTCAACTCTCCATTGACGGTTGTCCAAGCTGCGACAAGCACAATCGCCTCGGTGGCATCCCCACGAGGAGCATGAATGATGGCGTAGACATTCTGCCCCTTGTGCACAATACCCGCAGCGTTGTATTCGTAGTTCTGCGTCGCAACCTTCAATCCAGACGCGCGGAAGATGGACTGCAATTTCTCCGATATCCTATCACAAGACCACATCACAATTATTAGTTCCCAACCGCTCGACGTAACTCGAAATCCTGCGGCGTCATTCGTCGTGGTTCCAAACTTACGCTGGAGAGAATTCCCCGCTCCGTCCTGTCCCTTTTTTGTCTCCATCAGCTAGCAGCCCCTCTAATTCCTTCTTATATCCTCGAAAGATATTCTGTTCGCTTCCCGCAAAGTACGTGTGGACCTGTCCCGGCAGAAGCGCATTCTCGGAGATGTACGTCTGTCGCGAGTATTCATCAAGCGGAAGGAGCAGGAGCCAGATGACCCCGACGATTATGCATAGGAACGAGATATAAGGGGGAAGGCGGACAAAGAGGAGGTGAGGGTTACTCCGCAATTTTCGAATTGCGGCTGGCGCTGCTTGATGGTCAGTCAGCGTATTCTCACTGGGAAGTATGTGGATAGCGGAGGAGACAAGTGGTCAGTGTAGTGCACTTCCATCGGTGGCTATAGGCATTTTCTCGGACCAGGGAGTCTAAATAATAGAGACTTACATATCAGCGCCATTGAAGAAAGGCCTTCAGGAATTTCCTCCCATGCGGCCATATAATAGTTCTGCTGATTGATGTTCGGAGCTGGAGCTCTCTGGCGGAGGTAGCTGGCCCCATGCCGAGTACGCATCGAAATTTACGTCGGACAGTAGAGACCATTCGCGCACATAATACAAACAACAGAATTATCATTAAATCTTTACATTTTTCCAAGTATCCTCTCAACGGAAAACATAGTCCATAAATCTACATAAAAAATTTACATGCGTAATCACATGTCTTTACGGGCCCAGGCGCTGTGTGGAGCCAATATAGTTCATAGCTATCGAGGGCTCCGGGGCGGAGCCTGTCGTCGGTAGAATACCATACCGACCGTATGTCTTTTGGTCAACGGAGACATAATGAGGCAACCTGCCGAGGAGATTAAGTTTTCCTTCAAACCAACGAAGGATCTTCTCTGGTGGGTTAAAGAATTTGAGATATCCAAGACCGTCTTCAAATCATATCCATCAGTGACCGTTCGATCGACAGATCGAATTGAGGGTATAGGACAAGGTACTTACACAGGTAGCCAACAGCCACCGCGCACAGGTGGCCAAGGAAGCTGGTGTTAGATACTAGTATAGAAACGAAGACACAAGCGAGGAGCGGCGAGGTCCAGGTGGGTATTTTATAGGTCCCAAGACTGCAGGATGTCGGTTAACGGAACATGCGCTACGTAGATAATAAGACTGTCGAACTTACGCGAAGTAGGGGTTTGACCGAAACGTTTTTATGGATTCTGATGCTAGGAGCAAAAATACCCAGACACTGCAAATCCACGTTAGCAAGATTTCCGGCTTGCAGAAGGCGAAATACTGACCTTGCACCTACGACAGGAGTGTTCCTTCGCAGAATGCCTCTCTCAATAAGCGTATAGAGACCTCCCGGAAACGTCGAGAAAGCTATGATAGAGAAACAAACGTCAGCAGCAATTCCTCTAACCCCAGCATTCCTGGACAGCTGAGGCCGCTGATCTATCTCACAGCATATTACACCAAGGGGTATATGACATACGTCCAGTAAACAGAGCGACTGCAGTAAGCGTCCCATGTTCGGCTTCGAAGCGCTCCAGCAGAGGCGTCAGGGCGAGCGTGTTCAAAAGGGTATGGATAAGGCCAGCATGTATGACCGGATATGTATTAAGTCGATACACTAAACCTCCCGGTCAGCAGCCCAATCCTAGACCACTGCCTCGCAACCGATATCTCATAACAACAACGCTATCGAGAAACCTACTGCCTCCAAGCCCGATTTCATTCGGGATCAGCGCACCCCAGTCCACCACACTCCATACCGTCTGGAGCTCAAGCACCCAGAACGCAAGTATGACAACAAGGACAAGTCGTGTGAAGAGCGGTAGCCGCAGGATGTATGACCGTAGCCTGGCTGGGTTAAATGGCAAGGAAACGGCGGGTTGAGATGTCGAAGTCATGGTTTTCGGTCTGGTCTTCAGAAGCGTCGCACCGTGTTGGAATCAAAAGAAAGACTTTCTAGTAATCAAGGCGTGGTAGCCTCTAGGAATGTATTCGTAGAACGGCGTCAGTCCGCGTCGCGCTTGCGTTCGCTGGTGGAACCGATCGACCGGAATAACGATGGACGAGTAACCGTGAGTAAGGTAAAGACAGTTAAAAGACGACGGACAGATACAATCGCTCCCGAAAATACTCGATCCGGAACAAGACCCTTTAAATGCTTCGCTCGTTCTCGTAACAATGGGATTGCAAGGCCTTCCTGACACTTCCGGCTCCGCGATAACAAGGGCAGATTAAAAAAGCAGGATCCCCAAGCGCCTCGCGATGCCCGATCAGCCCGAATCCAAGAAAGCTGGAGGAAAAGGACTCAGATCTCAATAGCGAACGACAAGGCTACGAGGAAACTGAGGCTTTCTCCAGCATCCAAAGGGGGGGAAATATTAATATCAAGCAGCAATTGGGACGATAATCTCAAGTTCGGGCTACCTGTTCTCCAGGTGGGCCCGTCCGCCGGTGCGGAGCTGGAAACGCCGCCATGCCGACCGTCGATCCCAGAGCGCTGTCATCACATGATTTGACAGCTATCCGTTATCACGATCTCTCCACGTAGCTCCATTGAAGATATCCAGCTTCGTCATGTGCTATTGATGTACCTATCATGCTGTCTGATTATTGACATCCGCAGAAGCTGTTTTTTCTTCTCTGTGAATGCCAGCTTGTGCACATGTCTACAATGAACAGACGTTGAGACAACGTCAACATCAAGGGCAGGACGAGAATAGCGATACTTACGAAGAGCAGAGACTCTCTAGGACTCCATGTTGTCAAGACTATAGACAATATAACAGGATCGAATGAAGGCTGGCGATGTGAATGCAATTAAGGAACGTTGATATAAGATTTGATCAAACCAAACCGTCATATGGTGTTAGACAGGATATCTATTCTGCTCTGAGCTAACAAAGATGAAGGTTGCAAGCTCTCAGCTTGGCTCAACCTTCCTATTTCCATTGGAAACAAACATCTTAAAACAATTGGATCTTATGTCTCCTGTATCTCTACCCACTGATTTACAGGTACTGACCGAACCAGGCCACGGCCTGCACAAAAGCCTGCTCCTTGGCGAACTTGTTGTGCTTGACGCTCAGGTCCGCACGCACGGCGAATCCGTGGGAGACGCCGCTGAAGAGGTTGATCTGCCATGGCTGGCCGGTCTTCTTCAGGGTCTCCTCCGACTCGTGGCGGAGCTGGGTGGTGAAGATCGAGTCGATCTCTGTGGTGCGCAAGAAAAGGTCAGTTAGAATGCCCATTCAATCTATATTTGGTTCCGTATTCATTATGCCATAGTGAGACATACCGGAAGCAGCGATGGAAAGAGGTCCCTGAATGGCACCGAGTTCCTCGTGGGTAACGAAGGACGGGTGGGCGGTGTAGCCTACGTCGAGCTTGCCCTCCTTCAGGAAGCGGCACACGTACTACATTTTTTTTGTCAGAAAAAGGTTCGAAACAGAAACAGACACATCCCAACGCCTGCAGGGCTGCGGTGACCGTTATAGAAGCACATACCTTGCCACCGAAGCAGTATCCAACACCGCCAATCCTCTTAACACCCAGCTCCTCCCGCAGGTGCTTGATGGTCGCCTCGACGACAGGGTCGACATGGGTGGTCTGGTGCTTAGGGAGCCAAGCTTGAAGGTCGACCTTGCCGGACTCGAAGTCCTCGATCTTGACCGTATCGCCCTGGAAGAGATCAGGGATGACAGCCAGGTAGCCCTGGGCGGCGAACTCGTCCGCGATGAGCTGGCTGTTGGTGTAGATGCCGAAGATATCGCTCAGGATGAGGATGGCCTTCTCGGGGTTCTTGTTGTCCTTGGGGTAGGCGAAGTAGGTCTCAACTGGAAAAGAAAAGAGACTAAGGTCAGTGACAGACGACAATAGAAAATAAAGCAGGTTCCTGGTCTATGCCGCAGACGCCGGATTCGGTGGAATGGCATCGCAAAGGACTCTTGTGCAGCGTGACTTACCATTCCCGACGGTTTTGATCTCCCCTTGGGGTTTGCCCTCATGCTTAAAGCCCTTAGTGCAGCACGCACCTGGGGGGTTGGACGCCATTGGGGAAAGTTATAAAAGTAGACTAAGTATCAGGTACGGAGAAGTTTTTTTCGTCTTGTCGCTGAAAGGAATGATGGATGAGCAGAGGCACGGTAGTTTTTATCTTCACTGATTGCACACGGGTGAACTGAGGGGTCAATTATGTGCTGCGGTGCTACCCCACTTTCTACGCTTTCCATTGCCCCTCATCCTCCATTATTACTAATGTACCTAGATACTTAGGCCACCTGCCTAGGTAGGTAATTTCTAAGCAGCGCTAACCTTTTGCCTTATTCGCGGACCGCAAGCTCAGTCGGCTTCCACAGTACGGAGTAGTTTCTATAGTATTATCTCCGAAAATACTTGATAATCTCTTGTCTATTTGGCTGTTTGTTTATTAATGCCCGTACCCTTCTGGGTCACATAGAGAGGAATAATAATAAGAATAATCAATAATTACCCGATGATGAACCTCTTTCTCTTCGGGTAGTACAGTAGGAGTACGGAGTCGTAGACATCTGTAACAACCTTAGGAGGAACCCCTCCCATGCTCGGCAGTAGTTCTGCCACCTGCTGCGTACCCATGGACTGGACGTTTAGTTACCAGCAACTCGGAATTTCGGCATCACCTAGGTTCCGAACAATCCCAAAAACTCAGTAGTTTCAACAACCTCTTCTACTACTATCAACTATCCTTTGGAGAAGGCCCGTATGGAACTTTGAGATCCCGCGTGCTGCTATTTTGACAATGTTCCGGAGAATAGACTAATGTAATAAGTACTTCCTACTTATACATGGACCCAAGGAAATACTTATTAACCGTCGGAAGCTCAGCTCATACCAGACAAACCGTTGACGATGATGATGCAACTTTACCCCAGAAACCAAAACTACTGCACAGTACATACATCAACGCCAGTCAAGGGCATTATTCGCATAGGACGCACACGTTGCGGGCATCAAACCACGCAAGCTCCCGACACAGCCGTTCCAGCCGCGGATATGTGGACAGAAGGCTAGTCGTGAGCTTGCGGATAGGGCCGCCGGGCCGGACGGTCAGGATAAGCTTATGCTGTGCCGGAGCGTGTAATGGAGGAGTGAGCTGGAAAGTGGATCGGACCCCAAGGAGACCATGCTGAATGTAGACAAAGTAAAGTCAAGAACTTAACAAATCAGGAACGGAAACTGGGTTGGGCGAAAATCTAGAGTTCGACGAAAGAGCTCGAGCTTTGCCTATGTCCATGCTCACAGCTTGCCATGATTCTGGTCGAAGGTAACCTACGCGTGTCGGCCATATAGGAAGGGAGCGAAAAGAGTTGTAGAGTGGGCTGGTATCCTGATATTTTTTTCACTAGCGAACGTGGTATCTCCAGAGTAATTCTTCAAGTCATTCCTGATAGTTTTTTCACAAAATGGCCGGCCACCTCATTACAATAAACCGTCCACAATCCGGACAGTCATGATCATGAACGGAGACACATTAGATTAGAAGGAATTGGGCCATAATATTCATGATAAAGTCGCATCATATCACCGGTCACCAAAATTTCCGGTAATCGAGTTGAGAAACTAAAAAAAATTTTAGGGGGTATAAGCCGCATAGAAACCGACGCCAAACATAGAAAAAAAAAGGTGAAATATGAAATCCGACTCCGCGGAAGCGTGTCGAGCGAGATGGCCAGCCTGTTGACTGTCAGATTTACCAACAAGAGGGTGAATCTTGCATCGCCCAGAAGGTTCCTGGTTCATGCAGGAAACTTAAAGGGCGGCAGCTGGGGAGGCATCTCTCTCTTCACTGCCCAGGCCTTGATGGCAATTGTTGTGATCTCCCAGGCCATAACGAAGGCAGTGAAACCCATTCCGACAGTGAAAGTGAACATTGCATCCAGCTCATAGTAGTTCAGTGTCTTGATGATGTTATCGGTCTGCGAATATGAGTAAGCAATTGTTCAACAATTGTCATTTGACAAAAGATCACTTACACTCATCATGAAGATGAGACCACCAGCGATGAGACAGAAAGAAGCAACAATCTCAGATGGCGGACGAGAGGGCAAGTATGATGTTGGCGGCTTGAGGAAGAACAGAATATAAGTCACACATCGGGCCATTGAAAATCCCACCAGGAGGTTTCCCCATTGCTTGTGCACCATGGCTGAAGTCATGTCCGACTGGTGGTGTGATCCCATCATCATTCCAAGAAGAAGAATGACCAAAGCTGGCATCGGATTCAGCGAAACACCCTGGGTGTTGGGAATCTGCCAGGCAGGGTCCGGCTGCCCATAGGCGTTTAGGTGGTTGGAAGGACGCAGAACAGTCTTATTCAGCCACTCTCGGATTCGTTTGGATTCGAAAAACATGCCGCACTGAAAATACCTCTGTCAGCGATGTCTCGATGGAGAACTCCGAGCCGGTATGAGACAAACTTACCAATCCACCACCGAAGAACAATATGGCAATGGAGACATGCTCCAGGTCCTGTGCAGTCCACGCACCTCCCCAGCCCCCGAGGTGCTCCAGGAAGACATTGCTCGCACCATAGAGGAAAATAACAAGGGATTCGGTGAACTCGCCTGTAGGGACCCACGCCTTCCATTTGCCCACGACCTCGCGCGGAGGCTTGACGTTCCAAGCCCATCCAAAGTCTGCCCAACAGCCCATCCATCTTCCTAGAGTCAACAGGCCGTACCAGACGAATATTCCACCTTTGATGAAGTGAGCGAGTCCATTAAATATATGGCGACCTCTCTGTTGGAAACTGTCAGTGAGGCTGACATCACGCTGTTGGAGAAGAGTATCGCTTACAAAGATACCGCCATAGACAACACCACCAGAGACGAGAGCGATAAAGCCAAAAGGCAGGATGATCCTGTCTACAATGATGTACACCACATTAAGGATCCTGAGCGCACGGCTAGAAACCAGACCAGGTATCCAACTCGCCAAGAACTGATCGAGAACGGGGATGTGAAAGCAACCACGAGCGGTAGTGGGCTTTTCCTCCACGTCGTCTTCAGGCTTCACGTAGTGGTCGTCCGTCCCGGACTGGGATAGCCGTCGTGAACTAGTGGGAGAACATGGGCGGCTCTGGAGAGAGGACGAATTTCTCTCCGTGCCCTGGCCACTGTCTCCTGACCAGCGGTACTCATGAACGGCGCCAGAAGGATACGATGGCTGATGCTCCGCCATGGCATCCGTAGATACAGGGAGGAAAGCAGCCCTCTCATAAGCCGCTCCATCTTTCTCATGCCCTTTGCCAGAGTACCTAAGGATGAGGCCCATGACGACCTGCGCAACCATCACCCACGTAACAATCCACCCAATTGGATGGTGAACGTTGTGTTCGTACAAATCCGGAGTCTGGGCATTATAGATGATTCCCAAAAACAGCCCAAGCGCATTGACGGCCAGGAAGAGAAACTGCGTTGGCAGCGCAAATCGGGATCGCGCAACACTGAACATGACGCCTGCATCAGCCATGGTCAGCGGCTTTTGTTCTGAACCGCAATTCCAATCGGGATCTCCCACCTATGGGTAGAATGAAGCACCAAGAGAGCACCATCAGAATAATGTGAGACAGGATCAGGCCCGTGTGTTTCCCGTACGCAAAGTAGCTTATGGGATCTTCTCCGTCTGCAGGAGCATCTGACGGCGCATCGCCATGGCCCACGTCTCCATGGGTGTTCATATCCATGTCCATGTCCATTCCACCGTGGTCCTCGTGTGGCAGAGCGTTTGCTAGCGACGCGAGCAGCAGAGCTGCCGCGAGCGCGGCGAGAGAAGCTGTTCGCCGCATAGGGCAATATATCTATGGGCGGTCCAATGATACTGTCTGCTTCGTAGTAGCAGGACAGGAACGGAAGTTGGAGCGGGTATGTAAGAACAAAGCGGTAGGAGGCAAAAAGGACCGACTGCCGCAGGAGCTGCAGGCACAAAGTAGAAAGACGGTCTGCTGTAATCTCGAGAGGATCACGTTCAAAGCAGGGAAGCCTTGGCGTCAGCGTGGAACATGAGAAACGGAAGTATATGAGGGGAGTTCCGCGCTGTGGACGCGATCTCAGCGAGACACAGCTGCAGATTCGCAGGAGGAAAAAAAGGAAGCAGGAAGAGCTTCTTCCGAACAGAAAAACGCGAGAGGAGAGTGGAACCTGAAGAGATCATGTCACTCCGGGACCCTCTCGGACGGGGCGGGGATAAGAGCGACGAAGCGCCGAAGGACGTGGAAACAAGGCGCCTCCCAAGCTCCCGCCCGCAGCTCCGTGGGCCGAGAGCGGGTTCCGCAGGCCGACGCCAAGGGGCCTTGCATTGCGTGCAACCAGAGTGGTCCACCGGCTTTGTCTGGCCTGGCTGTCAGACTGTGTTACTGACGCTTGAGGAGCGGTGGTCCGACCTGGGAAGTAAGCAGGAAGACGTCTTTGATACAGGAGCATCACATCCGGATCCCTTAGTTTTCCTCACGAGCTACGCTCCCTGACTGATGATACCTGATGGGGGCCGGAGCATGGAGACAAGTGAGGGATAGACCTATTTGTCTCGCCGTTCAGCCGTTACAGCAGTGGCGTATACACTATACAGATACAGCATATCCTTGGGCAGCAGCTGCGTTCGCCGGGCTTGGCGGCATCGGTGGCTTGCTCTGCTGGCACACATGCCGAGCCCGGCTGTCCCGGAAGCTCGATCGACAGGGTTTGCTGGCCATCAGCCATCTGCAGCATGGTTTGTATGGGCCTGCGGTCTCTGACGTCCTTGCCTCCTGACGGACGGTAGTTCCTGAACCCCCCTCCTCGCCCTCTCTACAGTGCAAGACTCTACTCTTTTTGCCTCTTCGAGACTGACGTCGACGGCTGCGAACGGGCCGGGCGCCTAGGCTAGGGCTGCGAAGAAAAACGGGCCCCAGCCCTAAGAGAACCGGGCTCTCGGGTGGTGGGCAGGGCGTCCATGCACAAAATAATGCACGGAGCACAGAGCACGGGATCGCAAGCCTCGCAGCCGATCATCGACTCCACCCCCGGCTTGCGCTACAATATCCGCTTCTGGACGGGATGATTATTATTGATTATTAACGACGTCGAGCCTTCAGGCTCTCTGCCGCAGAGACTCTCCGTTCCCCATCCCCAGTTTCCGGTTGCCAAAACTGCTAACTGCACCCCAGACTTCTGCCATGAGTTGCAGTCCGGGGCAGCGGACTGGCTCTTGAGAGATAGGCGCCGGCATTCGCATCCGCGCGGAATCATCCCCGGCTTAGTTCAGACATATCAAAATCCGGGATCTGGACAGTCTCTGACTTTGCAAGTTTATATGCAACGTTACTCCTGCGAGGTTTAGATCTCAACTTCGCAAGTATTATCTCAGGTGCTTCAAAAGCGCACAGGGCTGTTCTTGGCCCTTGGCAAGTTGGATGAAATCATAAAAGGCCCACCTTCATCGTATCGATTTCTTGGCTGTCAACCTCCGCCCTTAAATATGCGGCGCAACCGCTCAAATCACGGAAGGTCATATTGCACGGACTTCCTCGAGCATCCGAACGTCCCTTCAATAATAAACTGCGCCGTAGCTGCCCAGAGCATAGCCACCGATAGGACTACGGTTCGAGGAAGCTGAGAATATTGATCACAGACCACCACCAACGGCACTTGTCGACTACGCTGCCGTGGCCCCCGCTATTCACCCCGATACAGCAACGCTTCAGGCTTCACTGCGCAAAATTACTCGCAGAAGCAAAGGTCATATGATTCTTACTTAGGCAGTCGATCGCAGCATTCTTCGTACTACGATACGCTCTGAATTCACCGTCTGGCAGCGGCCCGCCAAGCGGCACGGGCTGTTGCTGTTTCTACCCTTATACAGCCCCCTGGATTTTCAATCGGTGGAACGGCTTTCAACTGTCAGTCCGATTATGGTCCAGCGTTGCTTGCGGTGGACGACCAATAACGTTGCAGGGCGGAGCTTAAACATCGGCCCAATGCGCACGCACCCTAGTCGTATATGCACAGCCCTCTCGGAGCTGAATCCACCTCCAGGAACCAATGAATGGGCTTCCAGTGCCTCATTCAAGCAACTTTTCTGGACCAAGTCCCATGAGTCATGACGGAGAGATGTGATAGCTTCTACAACAAGCGAGTGGGAGAGCTGCAAAAGGACCGGTCTTTTCCAAAGCCACAGGGATTGGACTCCCGCAGGACCTGTGCTTACCATTGTCGTCATTTTGCTTATTAATAATAATAATAATAATAATAACTAATGCCCAAAGGGCAGCACACTATGGAGAGCCTTTCGCGGATCGGTCCCGGAGCGTCGCGAGTTTTACTGTATTATTCTCTCTAATCCTCTCGTGCATCCAAATCCCGTGAGACTACTTGCTCCGGTGTGCATGCAGTAGTGCTGCGTATCATCCATACATGGTCTAGAGCACCTTCGAACGGCGGAGCAGATAAAACCTATCGACATCTGCCTTTGAACGCCGTGCTTCTAGGCTCCATCTGACCACGGGATCCAGGTTTATCGCATCCGCTCTAGGGTGCGGTTTGCAGTCTTTTCGACCGGTCTTCGATCCGTCATCCCTGCCTATGCTCCATCGTAGACGGTCCGGGGGAACATCCATCACAATCGGACTCGTAGGCAGAGTCCTAAACGCCAAGGAATTTATTTGCATTGCTCTGCTAATATTATTCCTCTCGCTGTCAACTCAGGTCTTCCTTTTCTGAGATTGTCTATGATAATCGTGTATTCCGTACGAAGGAGTGAAATCAAAGATCGATTATTATTATCGATGGGACTGGACATCCGGAGGAACTCTTTCGCCGTTTGATCGTGGATGCTTCACGCCGGCGCGCCCCACGGGCCCACATTCCGTCGGGAAACGCCACTGCGATCCAACGCCCGATACGCGCCTATGATGTATTCGACTTTTGACCCTCGGGGAATTCCCAAGGGAATACTCTCACCCCCAAACCCCGAACCTATAATCTGCGAAGTACACTGTAGTGCATTATTATTTACTTTAGAGAGCACTGCTGGTGATATCTCAGGCTGCTGCAATGCAGATGGACTACTATCTGAAACTTGCAGCAGCAAAAGTCCTATCCGGTGCTTAATAATCAAGAATAAGTCCCTTGATGATAGGATTGAGTCCACACTAGGGCATGCGGCAAGGACTGCGGAAGCGGACCTCACCGAATCTCCGAGCCAGCCAGCCAGCCACATGTCAACAACTCTCTATATGGTTTAGTTAGTTGTAGCTTCTTGAGACAGGGAGATATTTTCCTTTTCTCCCTCTTTTTTGATTTTTTTTTATCCCTTGATTTTTTTTCGGGTCTTTCAACCGTCCTGCAGGCTGCGTCTGGAAATGTTAAAAACTTAATGTACCGAGTAGGCAAAGCGCATCGGGTTTTCGGCACCTCGCGCTTCCGCCTTCCGCCCTACACCCCGAGATCCCGTTCTCCGCCCCGGTTACCAGCCAATAAAGAGCCTTGTCCCTGGCAAGAAAAGGTTTACTTGTTAAAAAAAAGCAGAAAAGTTTCTTTCAAACTCGAGTTTCCTTCCGGTCTCAAGAGTCCCGGGCAGGAATCTCGCCTCGGAAAAGTTCTAACCAACCTTGTATGTAAACTCGAGAGTCTCGGCTGAGGAACGTGACTCGGAGTCTCGGGCTCAAAAGTCAGAAGTCTCAAACCCCGCCCGACGATCATCACCGCTACTAGCTGGATGTTGCATTGCTGCCGTTTTATGTATGTATGTACTTTTGTGACAGTCGGCGACTCGGCGATCACCACATCACATCACCGCCGGGGTTTGGTCTACTACTGTACGGAGTACAGCAGTATGCAGTAGTTTCTTGCTAGGTTGCAGGGCCCTGCAGGGATGCAACAGGTCTGCCATTAACCCTGGAAGGAAATCCGTATGTACGGGCGTACATGTGCATGTACTGTACAGTCCTCGCAAGAGTAGTGTACTCCGCAGAGGTACAACGAAGCTGAGGGAGTAGTAACTAATACGTTCTCTGAATCCTATTCTCATTATTCTTGAAATTGTTGGACAAATCTATATCGCCGCTTTGTCTTTGCCTGACACTAGCTACCACTACTGTATCACTGTGACTGCCACCCGCCACAGTTGTTAATTACGGACCGTATCTGTCCAGGTACATGTATGTACACAATATACAGCCTTGCACAGAGTTGAGACCGAGTGCGCAATCCTTTTCGTGTTTATCCGAAATCGCGACGTTTCATATGAGAGTGACGAGTAACGAGTGACGAATCGAATCGAATCGCAACATGAAACACCCCTGTCAGTCCACCCCCGGATCCTACGTATGCGCCGTAAATTTAATGCAGGGGACCCTCGAGTCTCGGACTCGGACTCGGACTCATAATACATCCGAATATCCTATCCTATCCTATCCGTCCGGTTCTATGCGGAGGCGGAGTAAATTATGATATTATCATAGGATGCCGCGGTCAGAAGGTCTTGCCCTGGCAGTACTACCACAGTACTAACCCTGGGGTCGTTCAGCTAAGTAGGTACTTACTAGGTGCAGTGATAAATATTATTGAATTCTAAATATTTCTCCTGGCACTTGAAAAAACGGATTGTATATAAAGACATTTGTATGTACCTCTCTATATACTTCGCACGGAGGCCAGCTCCTGTTCCGGTTCCGGTTCCGGTTTCGAATGAGAAAGTAATAATGATGATATCTTATTATTTTCCTAGATTCCTTGCCATCCCGTTTCTGAAGTGAAGTTAATTTAATTAATCAAAGTAAGGGTCGTGCCGTTCCGCGATCAGTATCTCGTATCAAGATGTAACCTCGGATCTCAAGATACCATCTTCCCACCGTTCGATCTCCTCATCGAACAACCGGGGGGGGGGGGGGAATACTCAAAATAGATAAGACAACGCCTACGAATATATACAGCGCACATGGTATTACACTACTACATTAGCAAACTTCATCAAGTTATCCGTTCAACCACATGTAGGACAGTATATACATACACCGACCGCGTGAAGCAAGCAAGCGAGCAAGCGACTCCACAACAAAGATTTTATCTTATCTATCTAATCTCCGAATCAGAAATAATAAAGAGAAGCTGCCGGGCATACATAGTAGTAAACGTCATGTCATGCAGCGTCGACAGACAGGGCAAGTTCAACCCACCAACCAGCAGGTTCGTCCAGTCCCAGCTATACGGAATCTCCATACCGTGCGGGTTGTCTCCACCGCCGCCATGCATCCAGGAACATCAGCTGGAAGCATTCTCCTTTTCCCCGGCGGCATGGCCTGTCTAACTAAATATATATAGAGAAGAAGGGGAACGGGGGAGAAATGTATGGGGTTTATTGGGAGAGAGGGGTCTAACTCAGGCCACACACAGAAAGGGCAAAGGAAAAAAAGATAAAAAAATTAAAAAAAAAAATCCAAGGCCTCTAAACATTATCACATAGAATCCCCACATACTAAAACATGTACCGAGGTCTCAACGCAAGCTTGGCCTTAACACAGAACAAATCATTAAACAAGCTGACAAGTCGGGGTCTTTGGTAGGGCTTGAGGGGATCAACTCTGCATATATATGAGAAGACAGAGCTGAATTACCACTCCAGATATAGCTGTGACAACTTCGGAACAGTTTTAATGGGGTCACTGCTCAAGGAAGCTAGTTTTGTGATGAATGTAAAGTGCAAAGCTCTATTTCAACATATAGACAGCGAAAGATCTGTATCTCGTGAACCAGAAGACTTTCTCCAACGCGTTCCGGATTTATCCTTCAAGTTAGGACTAAGAAAGGACTCAAAACCAAAAATAAAAAACAAAAAGGTAAAAAAAACCAGATCTTAAGCTGATAATTGTACACGGACTGAATCAACCAGGTTCGAGGGTTACCGCCAAGCGTCTACTAAGACAAAAGTCCAGTTTTGGTCATAAACAAGACAAATTCGTATGCATGCGCCAGGAGAAATACCTAAGCAATAGCAACAGTCAAAATAGAGTCAAAGCTCAATTAGCTCTTGTAGACAGGGATCTCAGGGTGTAGAATAAGAGGTAGGCGTCTGTATTGAGTACTTCCGCCTCCGACACTGCTGTGACCTGATCGTCGTTGAAAAGCATCCACTGGAATCAGTTAGAATAGTTCATGAACACAGCAAGAGAAAATAAAGGATAGGACGCAATTACCTGATCACCCTGTCGACAGTAAACGTAGTAGTGCCCTGCCTCCAACTTACCCTTGTGTACGACGGCGGAGACTAGGTCGTACATGTATTTCGACTTGACGGCAGTTTTGGAGTGTGGCTTGGTTGTGTATGGAAGCATGTTGATGGACATGGGGAAATCGACCTTTCCCTCCACCTTCTCCGAGATGGAGAAAGTGTGTTCGAAGCGCTGGTGGTCTTGTTAGTTGCGGGAGCAGTAACAAGAAAAAAACGAGTACAGAAAGGACACACCTTCAACTGTATACACAAGATTGCCGGTAGTTTCTTGATTCTCAGCTGCTTGGTCGCCTTCTGCGGGGTTCCACCGCACCCACTGCAGTTGTACACGCCTGCCATAAGCTTCTCAGGAGAGGTGAAACTCTCCAGGCAACCGGTTAATGTGGGTGTGGTCGAGGATCCCTGTCCACCTAGTGCCCGCTTCTTTGCCTGTACCTGAACATCGAGACTTAGATCCACCATGGGATCTTCTGTACGCGTAACATTTCCGCACCTATCGCAAGTAACGCTGCTGCGCAGGGTTCCATAGAAGGCTTTGTGAAAGAAGCAGTGGCATTTCTCGCTGGGGTCCTCAACATGGCCCTCGGTGCTGGCATGCAGTTTGTCCACGAGGAATTGGTAGTATTCGTGGGCATCTTGTTGTTGGTACCCCGCTAAGATCTGCAGCAAGAAATCCGAGGATTAGTTGCTGAACATGCAAATACCTTACCGTCTCATTATCACTTACTGGGCTGGCGCGCCACGACGCCAGGAGGAGATTGAGGGCCGCGAAGCCCTCTGTCTTTTCGCCGCTGTTGAAGTCGGCGAACGCCTCTGCCACCGCGCACGCTATGCAGTTGGGAACAGAACACTCGTGGATCTGGTGGCCGTTCCCGAGGAAGTAAGTGTTGAGTAAAGGATCATGCAGCAATGTCTGCAGGATCACGTTTAGATAGCAGGTCTGTCCGAGGTTAAACAGACCTCTTACTCCTTCCTTTGCGCAGGGCCGCTTGTAGGAGTTGGCCTTGACATAGACTTCATCGGACGCGCTTTCGCTGAATGTTCGCTTCTTGGAGCCTAGCCAGAGTTAGGATTCCGAAATAGGCTTAAAAATGATAGGTTATCATGCAGACCTTTGGATGAAAGCCCCGTGCCAGACAGGCGGAGGCGTTCTAGGCCATAGTCGTAGACGAAGTCGTTGCATGCTTGACAAAAGAGAAAGCCTGTTCTGGACTCCACGTCTGCAATTCTGTCAGCAAACGGACATAACGCCAAATCAGGTTACGCCGTACAGAAATTGTGTTCAGTCTTCTGAGTGTGGGCCATTCGCTCGCTATTAGCATAGACTTCAGAGCAATCTAAGCATGTATAGGTGGGTTTGAGAGAAACAGGAGCTCGACTCCCGTTTTTGCTGGTAGAAGTTCCAAATGCATTTTTCTGCGAAGAGAGAGCAGAGTGTACTTTAATGAAAGAGTCTTGGAACTGGCCAGCAGTTGTGTCATCCTTTGTAAGAAGAGCGGCAAGATGCTCTGTATCCTTGTCAGTATTCTCAAAGGATTTTTTTTAAAAAAAAACAATAACCCCGGATAGCCACATACCACATCCAAACTCAGCTTCCGAGGCGAAACTCGCCATTGTAGTATGCGATGTGAAGCGCCGGCAATAGGGTAGGCAAAAGCAGCTCTTCAGGGAGTCACGGAACTGAGACAGAAGGAGTATCGACAGTAGAGATATAGGTCTTGACGCAATGGTTAATCAAGGGTTAAACCGGACAGGCAAGGTGTGAAACTGAGTGAAGGCTCTATCACTTGCCGGAGAAGTCATGAACAGGAGAGAACATTAAGAGGAAAAATCAAGCTGGATGCAGGAAGGACTCCGAAAATGTTCAAAGTAGGAGAAGAAATCAGATCAGCACAAATGTGCTTGCGAGAGACTGAGAGCAATGGAGACAGAAAGTGGGTGTGTATAGAGTAGGGTTAGCAAGCAATTTGGTAAGACGGATCTGCAGATTCGGCGTCAAGAGCTGTGTGCAAGAAGGGAACAGAGGAGGTTTACAGATCTGGGCTAATTGTAAGATAAATAGGCTCCGTCGCAGAGGCTCAGATTGATCTGACCCGACTCAGGGACAGCCAGGAAAGTAGAAAGATTGCAGAAGTGCTGACGAAGCAGATCCAACAAAAGGAAGACTGGGGTCAGGAAACAGGCAAATAGAATGGAAGTACTGTACAAAGCAAGACGGGTAGCAGATCTAAAAAAAATGCGTCCAAGATATCCAGTCTCAGAAACGAGCCAGGGTTAAAATTAATGAAAAAGAAAAACTAGAAAGCAATCTCCCATTACCCAAATCAACGTATCCAGGATCTTTGAAAGGCCGGGAGCGGTGCCAAGTGAACCCGGCAAGCGTCCAGACGCTCTGATAATGGTTCGGGGTCGCCAAGCGATGCTATTCAAGGGTCCGCTAGGGTAAATGGCAAAAATGAAGATTGAGGAAGACCGTGGCAGGGCGACTGAGTATTATAATTCTCCCGGCAATTCTGGCGTTTGATAAGGCTCTACGGTCTTGACGTGGTCGTCCTTGGTGACGTCGGTTGTTCTCTGATATTGACGTTCTCCACGGGGCAGACCGGTCCAGCGCTAGCGGCTTCGATAGTGTAGGTGACAAGGGATGGATGGCCGACGCCCCTAGGTAGCCATGTGAAATTGAATGAGCATCCGTGAGGACAAGCAGATAAACATAAGCAAACGATTGGCCTTGAGAATGACGAGCCGAACGTCCGCGCTGTTGTTTGTCGCTCCAGTAATGTGGTGATGCTGGCGAGACGGAAGAGGAGCAGTGTGTTCGGGGTCTGGGGCGTTTCGGCTCGGCGGTCCAAGGGGCCTATCGGAGGAGGCCCGCAACGGCGATCCTACGCAGTAAACACTCGCAGGGCTGAACGTTGCTTGGACATCGGCTCATGCTGTACATCTGCTGTGTACGCAGACTCTGAATATTTGAGGTTTACTATACACACCTCTGGATACGGCGCTCGTTTCACAGTGTTTTGTAGGGCAGTTACACCGCGTCAAGCTTGAGTCTCCTTGCCGGACGAATGCAGGGTCATCTAATACGACATTTAACGTTGAAGACAGCCATGGCTACCTACGCAGTGCGGCCAAGCAAGCTGGCTGGGCAAGACTAGGATAATTACTCCTAAATTTTCCTATGTTCGTAATCTCATCATGCAATTCATATCGATTCAAGCCGAGCCTCCACTTCGGCCCTGGCCATAGTAGTACGGAATACCACGCCTGCGTGCGGGGGTTTGGTGAACCAGATAAGGCCAGGCCACCCATTCCACATTGATATCGGCCTCTGGCCGATTGTCCTCTGCTCGGGCTCTCAAAGCACAACCGACCACAGTAATACTGCGGCGCCAATGCCAATCCAGTCACGCAGTACACTTGGTCAGGCCTCAACGGCAATGTTGAGACCCCATTCTTGGCAAGGAGCTCCCGAGCACGGTAGGATCGCTCGATATATCGCCGCTTGGAATATTTTCAACAAAAATCCTTATCCCTGTTCAGCATTTCATCGGAATCCTTTCCCTCGAGGCAGCGCGCTTGGACGAGCTCGTCCTGAACCTCTCGTTGCGTAACGACCAGCGGCTGAGGACCCGCGAGAGGTTGTGCGGGCAGGTATAAAGGACTTCGAAGTTGATTTCGAAGAGACACTGGTCGGAGGATGGTCGATGAATGAAGTGTCCGTGGTCCTGCACCGATTGTAAAGGTCAGTCGATACCGTTCCGAGACTCAATCGCAGAATGTGTGCCTCTCACATAAACGTGGTTTCGGCATCATGATCCGCTCGACTCGGTTCTGGTTCGGGCCCTGATTGTATTGTTAGCCTTAAATATCCTTGAAATGAAAAAGATACGGGAATTATACCTGGCTGCGTCTCGGCTTGCTTTGCTCTTTGAAATGATTCGGGAATGGGAGCCTGCAAGTCTCAGTACAGTCTCTGCTGGACGGTTCACCATCCACTCCTACCTCTGGAAAATCAACACAGAAAGCATTCATGTTCAGTCCGTACAGGAAGCTGGCGAAGCACTCGCTAAAACGTGACAGGCTCTCGTGCAGCAGCTGTAGATGCATGAAGTTGGCCTCCAGGTCGGCCATGGAGTCTGCCAGTTCCGCGAACTGTGGCTCCAGCGCGTTGATCGCAGGCTGCGTATACCCTGCACCATGTATACTCGCCCCGTAACCGTGCGCGTCCCTGATGGATGACCTGGAGCTGGGGCGAAGAGGGGTCATCGGCCGCGAGGGCGGACGCGAACGTGACGCGGATCTTGGTGCGCTTCCACTCATTCTTGACTGCGAATCCAATAAGGCAGTCGAGATTTTGCGAATGAAATAGTATGCTGTGTTGCGCTCCTGTCAATCGTCAGACAATGGGCCCTTTGACTGCTGCGATGTTGTTGACAGCCTTGTGGTCCTCCAACTCCGGCAAGTCGGCGTCCACCGCGGAATGACCGGCTCAGCCCTGCGCTAGCCTCACCATCATCCAGGACTCGGTATAAAGAAATCGACAGCAATTTTCCCCGCAATCTAGATGCACCCCTGGCGTCTCCCGCGCCAATCTGATCCCCAGGATAAAAAAGGGGGAGGCGTGCAATAAACACCCCTCATCGCTCTCAGAAAGGTCTGCTGCTTCTCTTGGCAGCACATGCATACTTGCTTACTCCGCTGCCGCTTGGTACCTCCCTTGGCCGAGCCCCTTCAAGTCCGATCTTGCTCTGCTTCAGGTGCACAGATCCTTGTCCAGTCGCTCCGCGCACGAGGCTGTCTGACTCCAGCGTCTCTCTTTAATCAGCGCTTCTACTCACGGTCCCGCTTGCGATCCCCTCCGTTCAGTCAACCGAGGCAAGCGTCCTCTTTCTGGAGTGTCGCGTTCGCTGCGATTGTCATTTGTGGTGGAATACTGCTACAGAATATATATCCTAAGCCCCGGAAGGTTGCGGATGCTGAGCAACACTTTCAATCGCAAGACAAGCAGCAGGAACAATTTCTTGGTGTGATTGACACGCTCAAAATGACGACCGATGAGATACCTCCCGGACATGTCGGGAACCTCACTGAGGAGCAGGAAATAAAATTGCAAGAACTCTGGGCAATGACGTTGAAGGTGTTCGGTGTCAAGCCTGAAGGAGGCGAGGATCATGCATCGATAAAGAGCACAGAGTCACCGACCGAAAGCCCTTCGCCGGAGAAGAAGAAAAGTGGAAAGCGGAGGCTTGGTCTGTTCAGCCGGAAGCACGACGAGCCTGGAAAAGCGAACGAGCTAACCACAGAGAATGGCATATCGTCCAGTCTCGCGGGTGTGAAGATCTCAGATTCCGAGGATAAATACGGTCAGCTTAAGGACTTTCAGCAGGCGATTGCCGACGAATCACCAGAGGCTCTGCGAGTCACGTTCTGGAGCATGGTCAAACATGACAACCCCGATGCCCTTCTACTTCGTTTCCTCCGCGCCAGGAAATGGGATGTACACAAGGCTCTGGTCATGATGATTTCCACAATGCGATGGAGATTATCGGAGATGCACGTGGACGATGATATCATGAAGAATGGCGAGGGCCATGCACTGAAGCAATCCCAGAGTTCCGATCCCGCAACCAAAAAGGCGGGTGAGGAATTCCTGGACCAGATCCGGATGGGCAAGAGTTTCCTCCACGGTGTCGACAAGTATGGCAGGCCGATGTGTCTTGTCAGGGTGCGCTTGCACAGAGCAGGGGATCAGAGCCCAGAGACTCTGGAACGATATACAGTCTACACGATCGAAACGGCCAGGATGATGTTGGCTCCTCCAATTGAGACTGCCGTAGGTATTGAGAGGCCCTACCATAGTTGATCGAGAACTGACAGGCGCAGACTATCATTTTTGATATGACTGACTTCTCTATGGCGAACATGGTAAGGACTCCTATTCCCATAGGTGGATAGCATTGCTAAGCCGTCACGACAGGATTATGCGCCGGTAAAATTCATGATCAGGTGTTTTGAGGCCAACTATCCCGAGTCTCTCGGAGCGGTCCTTATCCACAAGGCTCCTTGGATCTTTTCAGGTTTGTTCCATCTTAACAGAAAACTACTCTGGAGAATTGTTCTAAGACATGTTTCGTAGGAATTTGGAACATCATCAAGGGCTGGCTAGACCCGGTAGTCGCTTCAAAGATCCACTTCACCAAGTCTGTTGAAGACCTCGAAAAGTTCATCCCTCGCGACCGCATTATGAAGGAGCTTGGCGGAGATGAGGACTTCGAATACAAATACATCGAACCTGAACCTGATGAGAATGCTAAGATGGAAGACACGGCGACACGCGACGCGTTGATAGCCAGGAGACAGGAGCTTTGCAAGGAGTTCCAGACCGCCACGTTCGCCTGGATCGCGGCAACCTCGAAAGGAGACAAGGAGACCGCGGCCGCGCAGAAGGAAAAGAGGGCTGATCTCACAGAGAAAATAAGAAAAGGATATTGGGAGCTCGATCCATACGTTCGGGCCCGGTCGTACTATGACCGTGCCGGTGTGATCATGGGTGGCGGAAAGATCAAGTTCTATCCCGACTTGGAAATGAAAGCCAATGGTGCCTCGTCGTAACAACCGCATGTGGAGGAAGGAGAAACGAACAGGAAGCGGGAAGCTGATGAGATCGACTCATCGAGTCGTAGCATGTACCTTGCCACACATCTCCGTCTGCTCATTTACATGCGACGGGTGCCTTTACTATTTAACCCTCCTTGCCGGTAAAACCCCGAATATATACTTCGACCTGCGATTCACCTCTTTATATGTCTGCTGACATATGGCTTTGTTGCGTGCATGTCAAGGAGGTGATGTACTATCCTCGCCTCCTTCCTACATCACCGATTATTGTTAGACACATTGATAATTGATTATGGACCTTTGCACTTTCGTCCCTCGTCGAGAAACCGTCATTGGATAAATCCGGTGTTGCTGATAAAATGTATATACCGCGCGTCCTTCCTATTGTCGGCTTTTTCGTTACCATCGCGGAGGAAGAATGGTCAGAACCCCAGTTCGATAACGGAAAAATGGGACCCGGGGGTGAGATCAGGTTGTGGCTTCAACTAGCGCCTGTACAGTACATATATCTTGTTATATGGAGAAATTAAGAAAGGGAAGACAGCGGGCTATGTTCTTGTTGTTTATGGCCGTTTCCCCCTTATATCTGCAGTATCAGACGTACATATATTAACTCTTACTCGCCTGCAGTTAACAGCTCCAGGCCCAACAAACGGCTACATTCTGCATTAATTGTGATGACTTCAGACATAAGGTCCTGGATGCTAACGAGACCAATCAGATCAGGATTACAGGGTTTGATATAGTAAATATTTTCTTTCATTTCCCTTCTGAGGTATCATATTCTACCCTGTCAAGGGGAATGGAATAGTAACCGCTTGTCCCAAATAGATATCGAGTCTGAAATTTATACATCTACATCTTAGACTTGAGCTCCTCGTGCAGTGCCTTGAGCTTTTCCATGTCAGTGGCCTGCGCAGGCCAGCCGACTCCGAGACCTTCGGTTTCGTTGGGCTTAGGGATCTGTAACGGAAGGGAGGTGGTGTTGGTTAGTTGTGGGTTCTTATTTGCTGGCCAGTTGCGCCTGAAAGGAAGGTGACGGGGACGAAGGTGATGGATCATATAATCGTGGAGACAAGAGGTAGAAAGTCGGAAGGGGAATTGTGCTGGATGATGCTAGTCTGAGGAGACGGCTGGGCGGAGGACGTACCATGTGGAAGTGGACCTAGAGAGTCGGAAAGTTATTAGTTACGCGCTACGGCTGATAGGAAAACTTGGGGAGAAGAAGGTAAGACCTACATGATCAACAACCTGGTGCGCCAGCCGGCCGTTGTTCTGCAGGATGTTGAAGTTCTCAGCACCAACAGCCTTGGCGAGCTTCTTTGCCACGGGCTGTTGTACATTATTCATGCGTTAGTGCAATTCGAATTGCTCAGTTCTGGGTAGGGGGAACAATGGTAATTAAGATCATTGGACTTGCATGGGGTAGATAATCGTCCCCAAGGTACGCGTGGTGTGCAGGTTATATAAGGACGTCAAGGGTTGGATGCGGGATCGGAAACACTACATATACGTACCAGAATCTCAGTGAGATCCTCGTCGGGAATGTCGGTGAGCTTAGCACCGTGGAACTTGGGGATCACAAGCTATTTTCCGGGAAAGCAAAAGTATCGTCGTTAGCTAACTGTCTTCTGGACTACACTGTCTCGAATGCTGTCTGCATGGAAAGTGGTTCGATGGCACGGCCCGTCGGTGTTAATAAAAACATCAAGGAACAAGCAGTCCAACAGTGACCTCCAAGAGGGACAAATTGCGTCGTTCCCCGACAAAAACACATGGGGATGATTGTATAGGACTTACTGCATGACCACGGCTAAGCGGCTGGATGTCAAGGAAAGCGAGGACCTTGTCGCTCTCGAAGAGCTTGAAGGACGGGATATCGCCTGTTTGTCATCACGCTTAGCCAGATGCACTCGTAAGAAAATAACGCCGCGCATGGACATTTGCGTAGATACGAAATTGAATTAGAACATAAAGGGGCGTTATGTACCCTTGATGATCTTGCAGAAGATACACGCAGCCGACGACATCTTTGAAAGGCGCAAATGGATGAGGATCGCAGGGACGGGCGATGCGGGGTGAGTTGAGATGATGAGGGGATCCTCGGTTTATCGCGTTATTATTATCCGGAGCAAAGGCGGAGAGGCCGGAGGGGCCTGGGAGGCGACCGGGCGGCAGCAAGAAAAAAGAATGGCTGAGGGGAGGGCGGGGTTCGAACGCAGGCGCACTGGATAAACTAAGAGGACATTTAGGGGGAAAAGAAGTTCGCCTCTGCGAGGGGTGGGACAGCCTAGTACAGAATCCATTTCTTGCCTTTTACCAGAGATGGCCGTGGGCTGCCCACAATACCCCTCTAACCAATCTTTGGAATCACGCCATCGACATAGTTGTCGATTTAATTTTATTATCCCTTTTCCCCTGCAAGGGTTTAATTACTTGCTCTATTATTTTATTTTCTTTTTCTACCGCGTTTTCATTCACTTTTCGCCGTATCTACACTTAGTAGGTATCGTCAGTGCGTGTGCATAAGAGAGGAAAATGCCGTGTTCATAAGCTGGGCCAGAACCCGACATCGACATCATGCCTGTACTAACCACTACACCTGTACACTTCCCCATCGTGGACATGTGATATTACTGCTTAAATCCTTCCAGGCCCTTTTATCAGTGGACCAAGAAGCTTTTGATATCTTACGTTTGACATTTATCTACCACTCAGTATGGTGTGATTGTCTTATTTTGAGCGATTAATGCCTAAAGGGAGCGATGATAGCATCTCTTTGATAGGGGCCTTTTAATTCATGCTTCTATATCCATATTTGTCTACCATGTTGCACAATTGACCAGAAGCTCCATACCACTTACTACCTTCTCGGAACTGGAATTCCTGTTGACATAGTCCTTTTGAGTCCCTTCGCTTCCAACTTCTGCATGTGGCAAGCCGGTACCTGATAAGGGCATCTGGTCACGTGGAGATGGGACACCTATCGCCAAACGGGCATCTGCGCCTCGTATCAAGATGGAGGGGTTCGGGGAGAAGGCCGCTCACTTCTTGAGCGCGGTCTTATCACCCGCAGAGACCAGGTCTCTTGATTACCGTTTATCCAATATATAAGTGGCACCGCTAAGCGCCAGGCTGTCATCGCCATGGCCTCTCTTCCTCTCTTGGGCCTCTCCTTCCGATCTACGGCCAGGGCATCATTGAGACAAACTACACCCCGGTCTTGGCAACGAACTGTTCGTCCTGTTCAATATCGAACCTTCTCTGTTTCCTTAAAACGCGCAATGTTTACTACGGAGCTGTCCGAAGCGGAGGTGTCGGCCCTGAGGGTCAACAAAGAGCGATTGGCTCGAGACTTACATTACAGCTGCCAGTGGGGGACAGGTATACGATGGGGAGAGTGAGCCACCCTTTTCAACCAGTTTCCTTAGGTTTTTCTTCTACGAAAGTCATTGAGGCTTTAGATCTACTCCATGTTTGGAATATGCTATTTCGTTCTCGTTGTTCTTTGCTAGAATTGATATTTATGGATTATGCATAGATTGGTCACCTGTGTATTGGTACACGGTCTTGTCCATCGAAATGGTCTTAAGCTAACCTGTTATGACTTCTGATGATGTAGCGGTCCAACAGACACAGGTATGCAGCGTCTGGCTCTCTCGGAGGATGACAGAAAGGTGCGAGATTGGTTCATCCAGACGATGAAGGAATTGAAATGCAATATCACCATCGATGAGATGGGCAATATTTTTGCTGTTCGTCCAGGGCGGAGAAAGGATGTGCCCGCTACGTTCATTGGAAGCCATCTGGATACGCAACCAACGGGTGGTCGATATGATGGCATCCTGGGTGTGCTAGCTGGTATCGAGACTTTGAAGGTCATGGAAGAGATGGGCCTGGAAACTGAAGGTGGCGTTGGAGTGGTCAATTGGACAAAGTGAGAGCCTTTGCATCCAGTTCCCATTTTCTCACAGGTTGAATGTTACTGACCTCTCTGCAGCGAGGAAGGCGCCCGCTTCCCTCTCAGTATGGTCAGTTCCGGCGTCTGGGCGGGATTTATCCCTGTAGCCCAGGCACACGCCCTCAAGGAAGTCCCTACTGTCGCCTCCCTCCCCACCGCTGCCTCCGCGCCGGAGTCGATGAAGTCCGCCCTCGAGAAGATCAATTATCTTGGGCCCGTGCCATGCTCGTACAAATCAACCCCTATGGCAGCACACTTTGAGCTGCATATCGAGCAAGGTCCCCACCTTGAGTCCGCAGGCCAGCGTGTTGGTGTCGTCACTGCCGTCCAGGCATACCGCTGGTACCGAATTGCCGTTAAAGGTCGGGATACCCACACAGGTACGACGGCATTCCAACACCGAGCGGACGCGCTTTACGCTTCCGCTCGCATGATGGTGCGTGCCCGGGAGATAGCCCAATCTCACGACTGTTTGGCCAGCGTCGGCATTATAGAGGTGAAGCCTGGCAGCGTGAACACCGTGCCTGGGTTCGTCAGCTTCACCCTGGACGTGCGCGGACCTGAGACTGAACTAGTTGCAACTGTGGAGGCTGAGTTGAAGAAGGAGTTTGATGCCATCGCCGCAGAGGAGGGCAAGGGAATTGGCAAGCCATGCCGCGTAGAGTGGACATTGGACTTTGATTCCCCTGCTGTTAAATTCAACGAGGATTGTATCGAGTGCGTGCAGCAGTCCGCGGAAGCTGTTGTTGCGGATGCTGGAGTGACCGATCCGAAGTCACTCGTCCGGACAATTATGAGCGGCGCAGGCCACGACAGTGTCTTTACATCCAAGAGGGTCCCAACGAGTATGGTCTTCGTGCCATGTAAGGATGGACTGAGCCATCACCCGGAGGAGTTCTGCTCTGCGGATAACTGTGCTACGGGGGCATCTGTCATCTTGCAGGCTGTAGTCAGGTACGATCGGAAGAGATTCCAATCGTAAAAGGATACATGCCACCAAAATTATATTGGAAAAATAGGTGTTTCAATTTCAATTTAAATTATTTGCCCTGCGGTTTCAGTAGTAGATAAAAGTGATGAAATATGTGGGGATGCATTGTTCATAGTTGCACTTTCAGTCTTGCTAGCTTTTCAGAGAAACGCCATCACTTCTCCAGTAGAATTCCAGAAGCAGAGACAGAATCATCGGTTGAGTTCACTCTACACTGTAAGAGGGATTTTCCAGACTTGAGTCATGACGATTTTGCCATTGGTTCTAGCTATCTCATAACATCGACTCAATGGCAATCATAAACCCTTGTTCCCCATATAATAACACTTTTTTTATGCGTACGGTGAAGGCGCATGTTCCGGCAAGGGTATAACTCCTACTTTTCCCTCTTCACACCAGAAGCCTGCCACCACACGTACTGGCATCTCTCAAGGCCATCGCAAGACGATCCGACGAGAACACCTTACGAAGGAGGAGCACCACGGCCACGACCGAAACCACCACGGAAGGTAGGAGCGAACTCGCCAGGGGCGCCCTCCTTGCCCTCCGCCTCACGACGGCGGTAGCCACCGTCACGAGGGCCAGCACGAGCGGGGTGACGGCGACCACCCTCGTCACCCATCATGCCGCGTGGAGGAGCGTGCGAGCGCTGCTGCTTGATGTGTGTGGCCGGAACAATCTCAGCAGGGAGGTGGAGCCACTCGCGCAGGTAGTCGAGACCCTCGGGGGTGAGGGTGTAGTAGTAGTACTGCCAGGAGAACTGGGTCTTCACATAGCCCCGGGAGTTCAGGGACTGGCAGGCCTTGATGACCTATTGATTTTGAAAAGACTTGTCAGAGGGATTTCCGGCTTCACATGCGCGATAAAGAAGGCAAAGGTTAGGCAAGTCTTACATAGAGGTTCTTGGTGTCAATGTCGGGATGCTTGGGAAGGTTGAAGTCCTTCTTGGCCACGAGCACACCCTCTGAATTCGGCGGAAATTGTCAGTGATGCTGTTTTTTAAAAAAAAATTCCAATCACGACTTGCAGCGCGCGTTCATAATGAAGAGGTCGAATTGTTCACATACCGCGGAAGAGGTACTCGTGGATCTTCTTGCGGTCGGCCTTGGGAATAAGCCTAGAAACATGTCAGTATCTGTTGCATGGGGAAACTGTCAAAAGAACAGCAATATAGGCGTACATTGTCGCGAGTTCCTGGCGCTCTTCGGGGAATCGCTTTGACAACGCTGGAAGTTTGGTTGATCGGTTTGGGTGGAGGGATAGCAGAGCGAGCTTTCCTGCACAGTGCGATATTGTTCGACGGCCTCGCTAGGGTGTGTGCCCTAATCGGCCGTCTAATCCCGATATGGAGACGATATGGGGCCGTTGAAGCTATCACGTGATTAAACCTCCAGCCTCCGCGCCAAGACCCAGACAGATCTCCGTCGTGGCGACCTTATCGCCTCCGCGGCAACTCTTCCGCTCCGCCTTCATCTGCATCTCAGGCTTCTTTCTGGGCGTTCAGCACGCTCCACTCGTGCGATACCACTATTACTCGCGACTGCAGCAAAATATTTGGTGGAGTGACAAGCCAGATATCCGCCAAGATGACGTCGCAAACGGTCAATATCCTCCTTTCAACCTTTCCGGGACTTTCGCTCCCTCCGACTCTCTCCATTCCTCTTCCATCGACGTCAACAATCTCCGATCTTATGGATAGGATCGCTTCCTATCTCCCCGTTTCGTTGAGGTCCAAGACTCTCGACTTAGTTCTTACCACAACAAACAACAAGCAACTTCTTCCGTCTTCGTCAGAACGACTCCTATCTCTTCTTCCTACCCGCTACGATGACTACTCTTCTACTCAACCATCTGTCCTTCTGCCTCTCCGTCTTACCGCCCCCCTTAGAGGAGGAAAGGGAGGTTTCGGTTCTCAGCTCCGCGCTGCTGGTGGTCGCATGTCCAGCAAACGCAAGCGCAATCAGCCAGAGGACAATGGCTCCAACCGCAACCTTGACGGACGCCGCTTGCGTACGGTGAACGAGGCGAAGGCTCTGGCAGAATACCTCGCAGTGAAACCTGAGATGGAGCGCAGAGAGAAGGAAGAGCGCAGGCGTAGATGGCAGGCCATTGTGGAGGCGGCTGAGAGACGTGAAGAAGAGCTGAAGAATGGTGGCAAAGGCAAGATCGACGGGCGGTGGATGGAAGACAAGGAAGAGATGAACGAGAAGGCGCGCGAGGCAGTCATGCGTGCGATGAAGGATGGCATGTGGAGGGACAATCTTCATGATACAATCATGGGCGGCTCGAGCACCAGCGCCAGCGAAGGAAGCGCAAGCGTCTCCCCGGCTAGCTCGGGCGAAGAAAGCGAAGAGGAGCAGGCTGGCCCGTCGCAGCCCCATCCTAAACCTGTGACGACCAGGAAATACTTCGGATTCGATGATGACGAGTTCATGAGTGATTCCGAAGAAGAGCCTGAGAAGGGAGAAGATGAGCCAGACGGGAAGGGTAAAGGACGGGCTTGATGCGCACAACGCCTTATTTTTCTCTATTGTTGCTTGGTTGTTGGTGCTTTTCTATGGGTTTGAATGCTTGAGGCTCAGCAGCTAGGGATTCAGCTTTCTTTAATTCTAGGTGCATTGTGTAATGATATTATTAATCTATTGGATGAATCTCCTGCGCATATACTTGCCCATTTCGTAGATGAGGGTTCTGCATTAGCATATGCAAACCAGAATATTTTAGAGGACAATCGTTTGTTGAATTTAGTGGCCTTCATTGTCTCCACTGCTAGACGAAAGATATAGTAATCCGTGAGCGGATGATTCTATCAATTTGGAATTATCACAAGCTAGCGGTAGGGAATTAGAGAGGTTACGCTATGCTGGTTTTCTTTTTTCCATTATCAGCATGCAGAAGTATGTATCTCCGGACAAGAGCCTCCGAAGAGCCTCCAGGTGTAGCCCAGACACTAGGAGATTAGTTAGAGAGTACAGGTAGAGCCTACCTAGAATGAAGAGACTGGGGGAAAATTGGTGAACATCTTAAGCCTTTCTAGGTCCATCGGCGCTACACTAACGGCGATACGAAAGTCTCATTCTGATTCGCCACAAACAGTTCCAACTTTATACAGCTGTCCGGTAAGACCAGATGCGCTAATATAGATTTCTAAAACTGCAGCTCCGCGCAATCTGCGAAAATCATTATAGCTTCGACACCATGTTGCGGTGTCCCAGGTATACTTTTCTGAGATCATTTAAGCCGAGGAAATGTGCGCGGCTGTTGTCTGGTCGATTTCAACCCACCCGGTTAACTTTGTCACCATGGGCCTCTTATTCGGCGCCGTCCCCGTTCCTCGAGCGCAGACAGAATTTCCATACGACTAGAAGTCGACTGCAAACTTCCTCAGCGACCGTCGATTCTCCCAAAGACCCGCAGGAGCCGCTTCTGGATATTCTCCCTATCTGTTGCCCGGGGTGTGGTGCATATGCGCAGACCATTGATCCGAATGAACCGGGTTATTACAGCAAGACGAGAAAGAAGACTCGCAAGCTTCTTAACAAAACGAAGCGGGCGGCGGAAGAGAATGATCAAATATTACACCCAATCAACGAGGAGATTCTAAGGAATCCAAGTGAGGCGAAAGACAAATTTTCTGCGTTGGAAAATGCGGACAAAGGGCTACCGGAAGATACTGCCCCCAGACCTGCACGTATGGATAAATGTCGATCTTATTGTTATTGATTTCCGCTAAACCAATTTCTCAGATAATACTTTAGTTGAAGATGACGCGACTACTGCTGCGAAACGACGTCCAGCTGGCGCTTCCGTTGAAGAAGTCGCGACGGCCGCGAGACGATATCTCGAAGAGACCGCAGCTCCTACTCAAGTCTGCGATAGATGCCACAATCTCATACACCATAATAAAGGCACACCGGCACCCACCCCTACGATCTATTCTATTCGCCATTTCCTCGATGAATCGCCGCACAAGAATAATCGCGTATACCACATCCTCGATGCGGCGGACTTTCCCATGTCCCTTGTACCAAATATCTATGAAGCCCTTGATCTTCAGGAGCAGCGTTCACGGAATCGCAGAGCTAAAAAAGAAAAGTACAGTGGCGGAAGAAAGCTCCCTACAATCAGTTTCATCATAACGCGGTCGGACTTGCTGGCAGCAACAAAGGAGCAGGTGGATTCCAAGATGCAATACATGCGCGGAGTGCTCCGTGAAGCTTTGGGCTTGGCGGACGAAGATGTCCGTCTGGGTAACGTGCACATGATTAGCGCCCACAGGGGCTGGTGGACGAAAAATGTCAAGGAAGAAATAAGGGAACATGGCGGTGGTATCTGGGTTGTCGGTAAGGCCAATGTCGGGAAGAGTAGCTTTATTGAGGCTTGCTTCCCGAAGGACTCAAAGAACCTAGAGAAGCTTGCGGACCTACTGGAACGCAGACGGGAAGAGCCGGACGTCTTCAGTCAGAGGAATGATGCTCTTCTTGACTCGGACAGCCTTTTGCCTCCTGCGCCGCGCGAAGATTTGTATCCCACTCTTCCAGTCGTGTCCTCGATGCCGGGAACTACTGTATCACCAATTCGGATCCCCTTCGGCCGTGGGAAAGGCGAAATGATCGATTTGCCGGGTCTCGACCGCGGAGGTTTGCAGGATTTTGTTCGTGACGAACACAAGTTGGAACTGATCATGACAAAGCGTAAGAAACCTGAGCGATTAACGATCAAGCCGGGTCAATCTCTCCTTCTTGGTGGCGGCCTCATCAGAATCACCCCCGTTGACCCCGAAGGGCCCGTCTTGGCCGCTTGTTTCCTGCCCCTGGAGGCCCACGTAACTAAGACAGAGAAGGCGATTGAGATGCAGGCCCAGCGGCGTAGGTACCCTGGGAAGCAGGATATCATGAAGGAAGGAGTAGGAGAAATGATGTCCTCTGCCGGAGTTTTTGAGCTCAAGTGGGATGTGACTCAGACTCACCTTCCAACTACCATAAAGAAACTCAAGGAGGACAAAGGAATTCCGCCGCCTCCCATGCCCTACAAGGTCATGTCTGCCGACTTGCTTATCGAGGGAAGCGGTTGGGTCGAGCTCATGGAACAGATCCGGACTAAAGTGGAACCTGGCGTCTCCAAGCCGCTGCCGAAGGTGGAAGTCTTCAGCCCAAATGGCCAGCATATCGGGTTACGGCCACCGCTAGAGGCTTTTTACTTTATCCATCAAAAACGGGTCAAGGATAAAAGAAAGAAGGGCGCTCGTCGAGGAAGGCAGCCCATAAGCCACAAGAAGCGGACGCTGCATACGTCAAAGCTATGAAGGTTTCGGGATTTGTCACATGCTTGATGTGATGGCCTCTGTAATTTATTTCATGGACTTGTATGACATGTATTGTACAATACTTTGCATTATGTCCGGCGTTTGATTCTTTTCTGAGTTGGGGAAAGGGCTTTTTAGGGACATGTCTATGTTCTATATTAGGCTACATACTACGTACTTTCCACTCTTCCACTGCATATCTAGAAGGGTTTCATCGGTGTTTGGTAGACTTTAAATGTATTCATATACCAAATCCCACAAGATCTTTCTGATTGGAATAAGATAATATGGAGATATTCAGTTGCTTGTCAGAAGAAAGTGACATCAGGATATACCTAGGTACTAATTGTTGATCTGGAGGAGGCCACAGTATTAAAGCCCGAGTTGAACATGAACATCTGAGAAGAGAAGGGGGAAATTCTGCAGCAGATAGTATGAAACGCTGTTGAAGTTCGTTAAGTGCTCGTGCCGATAGGAGCGGGTAAGCGGGGTTGGTTATCTTATCAACTTCCCATTCATCGTTCGCGTACTCTAGCAGAACAACATCGATTCTCTGACCTAGGACATTGCCTAAAAGGTTGTGGCGTATCTATAAGACCCTCGTTCTGGATCTGACTTGGTTACATATTAGTCCTGCTTTCTTGCTTTCTGAACCTAAGCAGGTTGTTTTCCTATCACATCATTAGCACAAGGAGAGAATGAGAGACTCAAGCCAACCAGCACTCAAACTAGACGTTACATCTTTATGCAGTTCTCTCGCTAAAAGAGCACGACGAGATCCGGGTCTCCCTGTGCCAAATCCAACTGTGTCGTCCTGGCAGATCGAGCCCCATAAGTTGGCAAACCACCAGTCGCCAAATCTCCCATCAAAGGTGTCGATTGCTATCATAGGCTCTGGGATGACGGGCATAAGCACCGCATATCATCTCCTCCAAGATTCGGCTGATTTAAGCGTGACTGTTCTGGAAGCCCGAAGTTTGACCTCTGGAGCCACAGGGCGGAATGGAGGTCACTGCAAAGAAGTCCCATATGTCGATTACGCAGAATTGAAGAAATTATTCGGAAAGGAAGGTGCTGAGAATATCGTACGATTCCGTTTAGCACAGTTAGATGCCCTCTTCGATACCGCCGCGAAACTGTCTCCCGAAGTGATGGAGGCAAGTATGCTTCGACGTGTTGAAGGGGTCGATCTCTACTTCGATCCTGCCGTGTTTGAGGAGATGAAAGCAAGGCAAGAGAGCTGGTTAGAAGATTTTCCGGAGGAGAGAGATCGCTGGCATGTTTGGGAAGGAAAGGATCTGGAAGAGGTGTGTTTCCAGACTTGATTATAAACAACCGCTATGGAACTTTTCGTCCTTACTGATCGAGTCAGAAATTTGGAGCAATCAATGCAGTGGGATGCATGACTGGTCCAGCCGGTGCGCTTTGGCCATATAGATTTGTCTGCGGCGTAACCTCTACTTTGCTTGACAGCGATAAATATCCTAATTTCACGCTCGAAACTAACACACCTGCCGAGTCGGTTACTGTCTCCGGCTTATCCGATTATCCCTACGAAGTTGGGACGCCTCGTGGCAGAATCCTAGCCAAACATGTCATCCACTGTACCAACGGTTATGCTGGACATCTTCTCCCAGGTTTGAGAGACATACTCTTCCCTCTCCGTGGGCAGATGACTTTGCAGTCTCCGCCACCATCTTTCCCACGTGTTGGAGACAAGAAGTCCTGGATCTTGCATTATGCTCCTGGTTTTGATTATATCACACAGTCCCCTTCACCGTCTGGTGAGATTTATCTCGGTGGCGGGCTGCTACAGGCATTATTGTCGAGGCACATTGAAGAGGAGGATATCGATATAGGTAGCGTGAGAGATGACCAACAGAGCGAGGTGCCATTGAAATTTCTTGAAAGGGCGATGGAAGAAAGATTCAAATATGGAAAAGGTGCTACAATAATAAACAAGTGGACTGGCGTCATGGGATATACGGTTGACGCTGTTCCGCTGGTCGGAAAGGTTCCCAAGAGTATCAGCGGCAGAGGTTCTGGTACGGAAAATGGTAGCGAATGGATTGCTGCTGGGTTTTGTGGACACGGGATGGCTTATTGCTGGTTGACTGGAAGAGCTATGGCAGACATGGTGCTCAAAGGCGAAGAGAATGTTGGTGACTGGTTTCCAAGAGAACAGCTGGCTTGCTCAGAGGAGAGACTTAGACAGGCCAATATGGAAGAGGCCCTGGCTGCTTTTATGCAGACAGTGGCATAAGATGTGGATATTCAGTACTTTTTAGTATACTCTCTGCTAGTTGTTAAGCCTTTGCCTTTTGCTCTGTCCAAAACACTTTGATTTAATGGGCTGACTCAGGAGCTCCAGTATCATCCAGGACCAAGCAATTGTCCAATGATGGCACAGATGTATTGACATCATGCATCTGAAGACCGTTCACAAGGCCAGCAATTCTAGGGGTATTCCAGATTCCCCATATTGAGTCTGTGGGACTTGCATGCATAAATTCTGACAGTTTTCTTTGTGCTTTGCAGCCACCCTTTGTCTTTTAAGGGTCGTAGCAGAGGGCGACTTTAAATAAAGCGCTTCCCCACTGCTTGAAAAATTCATTCACTCAGTTATGCTTTGGTTGTTTAATCCTTATACACCAATATGTCAATAACCAATTTGCTTTCTCATTGACATTGTTTACAACTATGCTTGGCATTTTAGAACCAAAGGCTGAAAGTACACCTGGAACCGTGCTTCTGGTTGACAAAGGAGCGACTGCTGCCTCGGGAATAAAGCACGGCCATGGAAAGGTATCATCTCGTCTATCCAGGAACCTAGTACTTACTGAAGGTTTACTGATTTCACAGAATTCAGATATTATTCTTGTTCCTACTCCTACAGATGAGCCTGACAATGTTGCAAAGCTCACTTTCACGCCCCTTATGACACTGCTCAATCCTGCAGTTTTATGGGCAAGTATCTTTTCAATATGGTCACTGATATATTCCGAAAAATTTACTAATATTAGAAATTTTCTAGTGGCTCTGCGTTGCTGGTGCAGCTGTTGTAAGTCCAACTTGGTAAAATAAGAAACTGAATTGCCAATGAAACGCTAAGCTCTGTATAGGCACTCTACGTCTGCAGTTCATATATCTTTTCCCAATCTGGTCGGTACCGTAAGTAGCGGATCTCTTAGCTCATTGCTCCTCTTGCCATATTACTGACTGTCATTCAAGACCGTACAATCTGAACGCTGCGCAGAACGTATACCTCTACGTCGGGGGTACTCCACATTCAACAACAATAGCCGTATTAAAGATTTCATGACTCTCTTTATCATTAGCTGTTATCGGAGGTATCATTGGATGTCTTTCCCGCTCCTGGCTGTGTGTTGTGATATCGAACGCTCTCACCAAAACCAACGGCGGCATCTATGAGCCCGAATTCCGGATTCCTGCGCAGGGCATACCGGCTATACTTTATGGAATTGGATGGTTTGTCATTGGCTGGAATCTAGATCATCATAGGCCCAATGGTTATTACCTTGAAGCTTTCTGTCATGGTGCTCTGTGCTGCGGCCTGACCATTGCTAAAACGTCGGATAGCTTATACATTCTGTGAGTGCACCCCGCGTAGACATATCAGTCTTTTGTGCTAATGCATCATATATAGACGCTTTTCAGAATCAGACGACAGAGATATTCATTATCCAGATGCTCACTAAAAATCTTCTCTTTTATGGGTTTTCGCTTTTTATCAACCACTGGGAGATTAAAGTCGGCGGACCACATGTATTCACCACATTCGGAATCGTCGCGCTTTTTCTAATAGCTACCTCCGTGCCAATGTATAGGTGATACTATTAGAATGATCATTCGCTTTTCATTCTTCTACGAGAGCCTACATACTGATACGGACTTTGGAATCCAGATATCCCAGATATCTTGGGCAAACTAAATCGCTCCATGATGGGCCGGGTGACTATTATGCAGAAACTATCCGGCATGAGAATGGAATAACGATGACCAGCTTTAATTGAGAGTAATATATATTACCCGTCAATGTTTGCTGTCCACGACTTGTCGTCTGGTGATTTACGTTTCTGTCACTGAGTCAGGGTGGTGATTCAACTATCCCAATTGATACAGACCATGGATGCTAATTCATGAACCACAGAATGTCTAAGTGGTTCACGACGGGGGTAGTGCTGAAAGAACAATGGCGAAGTTCGTATCGCTATTGGGGCACATCTAGTAGATACTGTCTCCTATATTATGATCAATCACATCTGTTTGATTTAATGAAGAGTATTGTGGAAAGAAAGCCTATCCCAATGTGTGCAACATAGGATTCGACTACAGAATAGATAAAAGCCTCGCGCAGGGATATTTGCTCATTCCCCAAGGTCCACCGTGTGGTACGACGCAAATTAGCGGGGCCTCTCTAAGATCCTACTTGTCTTGGCAGTAACGATGTCAGAACGATGGATTCAGCAGCGATACCATCAGATCCAGGACTCGCATACAAAATCGCGTACAATTACTTATAGTAGGAAGGCAAATAAAAAGCAACACGGGATTGTCATGAATTAGACGGATACGAGGGGACAAAGCGGGGACGGATCCGAGGTGGACCTCAACAACCGCTTGAGCGGATCTTCAAACCACAAGCAAGCTAAACAAGGTTCTCACTGAGCAAGTTTCTGGTAGGTAAATGGGGAGTCCCTGTCCGGACCAGATACAGACTGTATATTTACTTAGCTTTGTGAGTATCAGCTGTTGTACCTGGATTATGTTCTTATATCCCCCAACAGACCCCTCCCTGTAGCCTAGAATACTAGGCATCGCATGCAATAACATCGAAGCATTGCCCCCCCCCCCCCCCCCCCCCCCCCCCCCAAACCCCCTTGCAGAAAATAATCAAGATGAACGTTCTTACATATATTTTCATCCTTGGAACCCTAATTCTAACTACTGCTTATTACCTAATAGGGCTTACACCAATTACAGGACATTAACACGGAGCTGTTCAACAGAACAACATGCTGTCATCCCGCGGAGCGAGGAACGCGGGGATGTTTAACATCCCCTGGAGGTATGCTCCAACACAAACATATGACAAGGATACAAACCCTCATGGCCTGATCTCTTTTGCAATGGCAGAGCATGTACGTCATCCTCAATCTTAAGAGACTGTTCATACCATGTCCCCCTGGAGGAATCAATTCAATTTTGTTGTGACGTCTATTCTGACGATGAAGTAGATTCCGATGCGCAAGGAGATTGTGAAATATATCAATGAGAAGGTCAATCTTCCATTCAATCCCCGGAATCCAGTTAAGTGGATATCTAAAACTTACATGCCGGTGTTCAGGTCAACTTCACAGAAGATAGCATCAGCTATCGCCCCAAACCCTCTGCTGCTGCCCGTCTCCCCAGAGCTCTCGCAAATCATCTGAACAAGCACTTCAAGCCCCATGTTCCCGTCGATCCAAGCAGGATCCTCGTGGTCAGCAGTCCAACCGCCCTGGGAGGCATGCTCGGGTTCTCCCTTGCAGAGTCCGGGGACGGGATTCTGGTCAGTCGGCCCATGTACGGCCGATTTGAGCTCGATTACGGGGTTGAGGCCGACGTGAAGATCGTGTACGCTGATACGGATCCCGTGGAGGCGTTTACGCCCGCTGCTATTGAAAAATATGAGGCCGCATTGAAGGATGCGGAGGAGAAGGGCACGAAGATCCGGGCGGTGCTGGTTGCGAATCCGAATAATCCTGTTGGTGAGTTTGCCTACTACTAATAATGCGTATAATGATACGCATATACGTATCTGGAAAGTGTTTATCTACCTTCTTGATGGCTAAAGAAATGACATCACAGGCCGCTGCTACCCACCAGAGACGTTGAAGGAGCTCCTCAAGTTCTGCCAGAAGCACCAGATCCATTTCATAAGCGATGAAGTCTATGCTCTCAGCGTCTTCTACTCGGGAGATCCTGACGCGGTTCCTTTCACCTCTGTCCTTTCGCTCGACTTGTCGGGGTTGATCGATCCGAACCTCGTACATGTGATGTACGGCTTTAGCAAGGTAAGTATCATAATCATCCCTCGAAGCCTTCGATATTCTGCGTTGAAAAAAACGAAGTTGGAAAACTGATGAAAGTTGAAAACAGGACTTCGCGTCCGGTGGCCTCCATCTCGGGTTCCTAATCACGCAGAATGACCAGCTTCTCCAAGCGTGCAAAGCTATTCTGTAAGGGCAAACGCACTTCTTTCAAAACGCTACCTTTGGTCATGTTTTCACATTCTCTCTGATTGGAAGTCTTAAGTCTAATACCAATACAGACGATTGCACGGCGCATCCGGTGCGGCCGTCACGATCGGGGCGACAATCCTAGAAGATGAAGAGTTCGTCTCGTCCTTAATAGCGAAAGCTCGTCAGAGCCTAGCAGCGTCCTACAAACTCGCGACTTCGACCCTCGACAGAGAGGGGATCAGATATGTCAAGGGAGGGTAAGCCTATTCCCCTTTCTTTTACTCTCTTCTTCCATCCCTATCTATGTGTACGGGAGAAAGAAGTACGCTAACATCTTCCCAGAAACGCTGGTTTCTTCATCTACATCGATCTTTCGCCCTACCTCCCCTCAGAACCAGGGCTGTCAGCACAGCAGCGCGAGTTCGCACTGGCACAGAAGCTGCTCGACGCAGGTGTGTTCCTGCACCCGGGCGAGGAGCATGCTAAGGAACTGGGATGGTTCAGATTGGTCTTCTCACAGGAAGAGGAGGTGCTGGTTGAGGGATTGAGGAGGCAAGTGGCCCCCATTCCCCCCCTTTCCCCTTCGTCGTCCTTGGACTTCCGCTGGATTGATATTGAGCAACAAAGGACAAGAAAGAGCATATCTCGGTGAGCTAATACGCTTTTCTCGAGAACAGGATACTTAGCGTACTTAAGGGAAGATAAAAAACCCTTGGAAGTAGGAAACCCCCTATTGGAAATGAATAGCAAGAGATGATGATTATTTAGAAGTTATACAGTCCTGAAATTATCAGGGCAACCATTGCGAAACATGATGAACATAATTTCTTCATTCCAGTCAATAAAGAAACAGAAAATCTGTCTCTATCGTGAGCATCACACATGTCATCTATGATCCAGACTCTCAGGTCCCGGAAGACCTTCTACCAAGAGGGCGATCCACATATGTTCCATATTTTTAAGGGCGTTGAATATCATCAACGGTACCAAAAAAAAGAGACATGGCAAAAAGGCCAAAGACCCAAACAGGACACGACAGATGGCCTGAAGAAGCTCAAGCTCACTCCGCAATGTTTTCGAAGTGGAAGCTTGGCTGTCCAGGAATGGCATTTTCAGCCTGCAGACCTTCTCTCCTCTCGCCGGTGCCGAGGACTTCTCCGGTCTTGCCACCTTCATCGACGGCGACGATCTCGATCTCCTTGCAACCTGTCGTCTTCTTCAAGCCGCCAATCATCTCTTTCAGGACAGCAAACTCGTCGAACGGCAGCTTGCGTTCGAAAACGGTCTCTGGGGGCTCCTTGCCCTGGATCAAACGCCTCTTCAAGTTCTGCACAAACGGCATTGCCTTCTTCATCTCGCCCATCTTGCCAACCTTGGCGTTGAGTTCCTTGTCGTCAATGGAGAGGTTCACAGCGTCGAAGAGCTCGCGGACAAGGTCGATGTACTTCTCCTGCCAGGCCGGATACTTCTTCGCCGCATAGATGGTGAGTTTCTTCGGTTTGCGTGGGTCGAAGCTGGTGGTCTTTCCTTTAGAGAGCTTCTTGGCAAAGTTGGCTTCTGAAGAGGTGATGCTGGAGGACGTGGTGCGGACGTAAGCAGATGCGGCCGAGAGCGAAGGCGACGGTTCAGGAACCTCAGGCCAGCGGGAATAGTGGATACTTTCGGGCTATTTCAAAGAAAGACACCAGGTAAGCAGCCGACTCGGTCTGCAGTATACTTGGGATACATACCTTCTTAAGAATCTCAAGCCAGACGTACTCGGCCCAGTGAGGCGCGATAGTAGCGATCATGAGGGCTTGGAGCTCAATGTAACGAAGGACAAGATCACGGTGCATGCCTACACCGGCAGCCGTCGCCGCCTCGCGGTACGCGTCTCGTGCGCTGGTGAAGTCGTACAGTCCAGATTTGAGAGCAAGCTTGAAATTGGTGCTGGAAAAAGTTAGAAAAAAAATGTCTATCCTGCAGGGAGGTCCTGGATCTTACTCATGGTAGTGCTTTCTGGTTTCGTGAACCAGGGCGTTCAACTCGTTCTCAAACAGCTTGTCCCAGAACGAATCTGCCGGTCCCGTACGGAGGCTTTCATCCTTGACAACATCCTCGACCCACTCCTTGAGGGTGAACAATCTCAGGATGTTGCTGTTAGCGACCATTTCGTCGAAGTTGGCATCCTCGATTCCATCACCCGCGTCGGCGAACGCAATTCGAGTAGCATCAGCACCGTACTTGTCGACAGCGTCCTTCAAGGTCAGGAAGTTTCCAGTGCTCTTGCTCATCTTATCGCCGTTCAGGAGCAGGTGTCCGTTCGCTCGGACACCACGTGGCCAGTATTCCGGCGGGAAAAGAGCGACGTGGATGTAAAGGAAGAAGGTAAGGTGGTTTTGAATCAGGTCCTTGCCAGAAATTCTGACATCCAACGGGTACCAGTACTCGAACTCTCTCCGCATAGTCTGCAAGGCTTCCTTGCTGATGCCGGTCTTCGCGATAAGCTCATCGTCAAGTTCGCGTCTCGTGAAAACGTAGTCCCACACCTCGTCAATCATTTGCTCTGGCTTGATATTGAGCGGTCCGGGCTGCTTTCCATATCGATCACTGTGGAGGAGGTGAGCGATAGTGTAGTAAGCCATGTAAATCGTGCTGTCACTCAGACTCTCAACGAGGAACTGCGGGTCCCAAGGAAGCTTCGAGCCGAGACCGTATGTTCTCGCGCAAGCCCATCTGTTCAGCCAGGTGAGGTTCTTCTCGAAACCATTCTTAGTTTCGGCATGATATGTGTTGAGAGTGTTGACAACATGGTTAAGCGTATCCTGCTGCCATTTCGGATCGTTCTCTCCGTAGTTCAAGAACCACTGGCCCAAGTAGGCGACAACACATTCATCTCCGCTTCTGCTAACGACCTTGCCCATAGGGTCGGCAAAGGGGAAAGCATCGCCGCTCTCAATAAGAGATCTGCGGACCTTGTCCTTGATAGCATGCACCGGCTGGCCCTTGAATTCGCCCACAAGCATGGTACCCTTATAGAATCCTTCGGTGTACGCTAGTTCCTTGGCCTGTGCAAGTTGGTGGGCATCCTTGGGCGAGTTGATCTTGAGCTTCTTGACCAGCGTGGGGGCAGTCAGGTTGCCATACGTCGGGGTTTCGATAATTGGGATGATCTCCAATTCGGCCCACTCCTTCTTGATACCGTAGTAATCAGGCTTCTTTGCGAGATCAGTGACAGTGGCAAAGTCGTCAGGGCTGTCCGACGGCACCGACGTGACAACACCAGTTCCCTTCGTCGGGGAGACAGTCTCCATAGGCAAGATACGGACTCCGTTTGTGTGGACGGAGAGAGGAGCGTTGACCAAGGTTCCGACGAAAGTAGATCCAGGTGCCTCGAGAACCATTGGCAATTCGTCCTGAGTCTTCGGGAAATGGTCGCTGTCGAAGAAGAATCCCTGGAAAGCCATGTTCCAGGCAGCCCTCTTTGTCACAATGAAGTACTCCTTCTCCTTAACCCTGAAGATGCCATAGTTGATCTTCGGGCCAACGAAGCAGCAGGTCTGCCCATACATGGTCTCCGGTCGCAATGTAGCAGGGATAAAGTAGACACTAGCGTCATCTTCGATCTTGCCCTTGACCAGCTCCGCAGCGGCTGGGGACCACTCCTTCACCTTAAGCTTCAAGGCTGTGTACTCCTGAGGACCGATACCTTCTCCCTCGGTACGGTCGTGGTCCATGCAAGGCTGACCATCCTTTGGAGAATATATCGTGTATCTGTTGCCGTACATGATCTTGCCCAACTCGTGCAGCCGGTTCATCTGCCAGCGTACAAAGGCATCATAGTACGGGTTCGCATCGGTGGTGACGAACTGTCTCCGCCAGTCGATTCTCGCACCGAGGCTGTCGAGGTCACGGATCGCAAGCGGAGGGAAGTGCTGGAGCCAGTAATCGGCATCAGCAAACTTGTGGATCTCCTCCAGAGGCACACCGATAGCCAACATGATCTGGAACTGGTACTTCATCTTCACCGTCTTGGCAGCGGCCTTGCTCTTCTTGCCGGAGAACTTGGTCGGGTCGACCTTGAGCTCCTGCGTAGGCGCCGGTGGCTGTTCCACGTTCTCAAGATCGTCCTCCTCATCCTTGTATCTCTCGAAATTCTGCCCGAACTTCTTGACCTCATCGGCCAGCTTGTCTGCACATGCCTTGATAGGCATACCCGTGCAGTGGAACCCTAGAGGGAAAAGAGCCCTCTTTCCCTCCAGTCGCGCAAAACCGGTCATGAACTCAACCTTACTCGCGGTGAAACTGTGTCCCGCGTGCAAGGTACCGTTCATGTAGGGATAGGCCATAGTTCCGAAGAACTTGGGGTATTTCTCACGGAGCTCCGCTGCCGACATGCTGCCGGCGGGGACTTCGGAGAGAGATGGCGCATCGACCTCGAAAACTTTCTTTTCCTTCCATAGCGCCTGATATTTCTTCTCAATCGCAATGAGGGTGTCACGCTTCTCAGTCTGTTTAAAGTCATCTGTTAGCTCTGGCGGGGGTTGCGGGGTTGATATTGAGGGGCGGGGGAGGGGTGTGAGTAGAAACATTTTCGAGCTTGAGAGTGTTTTTGGAGCTGTTGCTCGGATCGAGCGCAGCTGCAGCTGCAGCGGCGGCCGCCATGGCTCTCAGTTGATGTATTCTGCTTCGTTGCAGAACAAGGATCCAGAGCCCTGAGGCGTTGTTCGAAAGAAGACGTACGGCGGGGTCGCTCTGGAGATCAGTTTGACTCGACCAAAAGACACTGGTTTGTGAGTCAAAACGGAAGGCGTAAGGGCGGTGACACTAGCGTATTGAAGAGGGAGCTGGCAGCGCCACAGAGTAAGTACCGCCCAGCGTCCAAAAGGTGGAAAGATACATTTCGGAGCCAATAACGCCGATGCCGGTATTTTATCTTGCGTATACTACTGGTTTTATTACGACGATCGATAAGGATATATCAGTTTCGTTGTAGATGGTATAATTCTCTGTGGAAATAAAGTTAAGAAATACCTGAACTCCTGCTCTTTCCCTTACAGTTACAGTATAATACGATGTCCTTTTGTTCTTCTTCTCGTACTGTCGGACAGTACGTCCGCACTCCGTAGATAGCCGAAGCGCTATCATCATAGAGACTGTTCGTCCAGACGATTCGTTTCTTAAATTGCAAACAGTAGAGAAACAAAGATCATTACTGGAACCAAAGGCCAACCTCCCCGTTCTCTGAGATACTATGCTGCTGTGACAACCTCGACCTTCCTTCGAGTGGTAGCGTTGACTCGAACTCAGGTAGTAATGGAGTTTATGAGCCCAGAGCTGCAACTATATACCTACCATTGCAAACCATCAGAACTCCATAAGTGCCATTTACTACAGATTGGTGCTGGGTTGCTCCACAAATGACTGAGCTGATCTTGAGCCATCTTATCAGCACTCGTGATAGTAGAATGAAGCCTAGAATTGCCATCCTGCATACAGAAAAGCCAGTTCCGCTGCGAGTCGAAAACTGGCCCAGTAACCATGTCAATGCAAAACAAAATGTAAACCAGAGACACTTTGGCGTCCCAATCGAGTGTTTCGTAGAATTCTCCAGATGTCGAAGACTGTCGTTATATCAACCGCACGTGACCCGCATTCCTATCCGGGCCTTTCTTTCTCCGACATATCCCCAAAAATCAAAGACGAAACGACTAAGCGGTGCGGTCGATTCAGCGAGGGTCCAGCCAGAGCAATTGTTGCTCCCTTCTCTCTTTATTCTCCCTTCCTTTCCCTCCCCTTACTAGCCTTTTTCCCATTATTGTGTTTTGCTGCAGGTGCGAGCACCTGCGTGCGTCCGGTCAAGATGGTGAACCTTTTCAAGCGCATGCGAAGGTTGAAGGAAGTACGTTCCGTTTCCTCCTTCTCCGCCGCGGAGGCGGGCATATGCTCTCTTTGCCTTATTTCCGAGAGGTGTGAATGAATGCTGACTTTATTTGTTCTTTTGCAGAGGGTAAATATGACCAATTCCTCATGATTGGTGTCCTGAATCGATCCAGCGCGGGACCCGTGCGAGTCCGTTATACGGAGCTGCGAGGCATTTGTTCATCTGCGAAACACTTCGCTCTACCGGATTGAAATACCCGTTTTACTGACTTCTACTTCTATGACAGCTCCTCCATGTCCGTCTCGGTCCCGGTGCCGCCATCCTCCCCTCCGCAGCCACTGCAACGAAAGAGTTTCCCGCCGTCACCCGCATGCACCTGACGTACGCGAAAAAGATTTATGGTGGCCACCAAGGAGCACGGCACTTCTGGCGCAACTGCCTAACGCGCCTCAAGTACCATAACCCCGCTGTGAAGATGACGGTCAAGCAGACGACCGAGCAAGAGGGTCCTGCGGCGTTGACGATCTACTTCGCAGAGAGGACGAGCAGCACTGCAGCGGCCTACGCGTCGCCAGAAATCAAGGACAAGTACGCCCCGGCTCCAATGCCGAATGAGAGGACGGTTGTCGTGGATGCGAAGAATCTGGACTACAAAGAGATCTGGAAAAAGGTCAAGACTGTGACTGGGGCGCAGGATGTAGAGGCGACGCCGGAGGAGAAGGCAGAGCTAGAGGAACTGGAGCGGCTGCGTGTGAAGTCGGAGCAGGACCGCGCCCGTGTGGCTGCAATCCGACAGGCGAAGAAAGACCAGGAGCGGATGCTTCAGGAGGCTAGAGGAGAAATCGAGAAATTGCGGCAGTCGTGATCCGCTCGAATTTGATTCGGTTACCGTATTGCCGGATGAATACCCTTGCGTGTGATAGAAGGGAGACGTGGGAAGAATTTGGGAGGAGTCAATGTAGTATAACATATCTGTTTTTTTCGGGATTCTTCTCTTGTTTTGCGTCGGGTGTCGGGATTTTTTTCATCTCCTTTGTTTTATTAGCCGAAGTCTCTATACCGAGATTGCGGTATCCCTGTTGAGATCGCATTTCCGCCATGTGTCTCATGAAATATCCCGCTCGAATGTATGTATATAACTCGGATGAAATTCGACCTAAACGTCAGAAATGAGATTCAATGTTTACAATGGAGTCGAAAGGATTCAATCATCATTAAGATGATCACGAAAGTACCACAACATGTAAGTAGACATTTTTTATGATCTCAGAAGCGCCTGGATTGCCCAGCCAGGTGTGCAAATTGCAGACAATCCCAGGGTATAAGTAACTATGCAGGTATATACACTCATACAACGGATGAGAAGCTATGCAAAAGAGACGAAAGTAGAAGGATTCAGAAGCAAAAGGGCATAATTCATGATACACGTATGGGCGAAAGGAGGAAGGGAGTGGTAGATCACACCCTCTCCAAGGACTATAAAGCCAAAAGAGACATCATACCAAGGTCTGTTCGTACCAGCAAGCAGAAAACCAATGTCCGAAGAAAAGAAGACAAATTTCAGTTCTTTAAACCAATAAAGCCAAAATACGCCGGTTGTACGCTGGTCTCATAATAACATCGCAGTTCGTGACTCCTTGGTCGTCCAGCTCTTCCTATCATGAACTCTCTCTGAACATCATTCCACAATTCTCCTATAGCAATGATCATCTAAACACTTGGTCGGAACAGTCATGTATGGTCGGGTGTATAGTTAGTCTCTCCCAACATGTTTTGTCCCGCAGGCACTGTTGCCGCTGCGGTTTGAGGTTGTGCTTGCGCTGGTTGGCTCGACGAAGACGGCTGAGACTGCGCCCTGGCAGCAGCTGCCGCCTGGAGCCTCTGGTCGAGAGCCTTGAGAGCTAGGGCTCTTCTTCGCTCTGCCTCCTCGCGCTTCCCCATGGCCCTCAGCCCTGAGCCGCCTCTGCCATTGTTCAGGAAGCTGGGAAGACCAGCCTGACCGCGGGCGAGGGCCTGTTGGTTCCCTGTAGCGATATCCTCTTCAGAAAACGGAGTGCATATCTTCAGAGCCACGAGCGTAGTATAGATCCTGTCCGCGACGAAGGTAATGGGAGGCTGAATTGCGTCCGGGAAAAAGGTTGCGAAGGCAAAGGTATCACTGGCATCACCCTTGATACCGAGACCACCGGTCGACGTGCCGGTGAGATCCGGCTGACGTTTGTAGAATCGAAGATACGTCCAGCTGGTCAGCAGACCCAGCCAGGACAAGACGGCAGCGGTGTCCGTTCCGAAGACGATGCCGCCTATCGTATTCAGGAGGAGGAAGAGGGCGGGGAAGTGCTTGACGCGCATCTTAACAATGCCCTTGAGGATCGTTACTGTGTGTTCGGGCACAAGCTGTTTGAATGCGACGAGGAACGACGCCTGGATCGCGATGCCACCGCATATCGGGGTCAAACTGGAACTCGGGGTATCAGCCGCCACAGCGCAGGAGGTGGTGCATTCATTATTGTGGGAGAAAAAGGCGTACCCTCTGAGGGAACCACGCTCGATAGCGTTCCAGATGAGATACACGAGCACGGCCACCGCATTGGAAATCAGTGACACGACGAGAATAAACTTGGCAAACTCGCGCGAACCCCATGCGCGCTCCAGGTACTTGCCGCCGTAGAAGAGCGTCGCGGCGTTGAGGAGGACAGTGAAGATGTTCTGTTCGACAAACGTCGCCGTGAGGAGAGTCCAGGGATATACGATGAATCGCGTGGGGACCAGAGTCAGATAGGGCACGATGGGGTTCGCATTTTGCTTGCCAGCCGTGTGGTCAAGTTGCCGCCATCTCGCGACGTTGTACAGAAAGGAGAGACAGAGGAGGCTGACGAGGAAAATGCGCGTCGCAGGTGGGAGGTTGACTCGAAGTGCCATCTTGCAAAGGATACGAGCTCATGCGGCTGGAAGAGTGCTGGCCGCGAGCTGACAACAGAAGGCCAGCTGGTGGGGTGAGAGGGCGGTGGATTAGTGGGAGTGTTTGTTGCCCGTAGTTAAAGAAATTAATCCAGCCAAGCGAAGCTTTTGTCGCTGCCCACATCTACAGCCTCGGCATCCGCTGCGATGTGTGGACTGAACAGAACAGCACTTATTATTATGGCATACGGAGTATTCACAGCAAACGATAAGAGATCAAGAAAATTCATAGCACATTATGAGCTTGCACACTGCTGAGTAACTGTAAATACAATGATCTCTTGCGAAAATAGCAAGTCAAAATTGACCTTTCCAAGATCGCAGCGACATCCGCAATGTACCAGTCACGCCTCTCAATGTGACTCGGCACAGGGAAGTCAAAGGAACAAAGAAGGAATGATAATGGTCTATAGTAAAATGTCTTGAACTCTGTCGCAACTCGAGAAAACAAAGAGAAACCCCATCTGGCTTGTATCAGGCAAGTCTTTGAATAACAGCGTTTGCTCTATCTACATCGTACGAAGTGGACGCCTCATAGAGACAAGCAATCCCCAGGACTTCTCCGCAGCCAGATACGTCGAGACTCTCTGCTAGAGACGAGTAGGAAAGCCGCGAAAAAAAAAGAAAATAAAAAGAAATTTAACTTAATCTCTGCGCTCGTTCCGCATTCTCTACCGCTGGAGTAAATGATACGAAAAGCTCATGACGCACCATACGTAAGTTTGCATCATGACATCGAGGACCGGAGCTTTAAACACGTACCATGGAATACGATTGAGCAACACACAACGTCAGGGAGGCAGTCCATACTACGTGGAGCTGGACCTCCATGTTGTTCACGAGTACTGCTTCGCTTTTGTATCCCATGGGAGCAAAAGACAAGTCACGAGATGAGATGCTGCATCGATATGCATCACCAAAGCATTGTTCTCCTGGTCGAAGATAGAGACAGGTTGACTGGGCGAGGCGGCCTCTGTCTGGAACAGCCAACTCTTTATGCAGGCCCCAGGTTTAGCGTGCTGCTGGTCTTGACAATCATGCAGATACCCTTGACGGGAGCAGCTAACGCTCTGCGTATCAAAGCGCGCTGAAATGTTTCCGGGGGCCTCCCATGCTGGCCGTACCTAGATGGGTAGGATTGTGGAGCAGCAGATCGCACCGGTCTGTGGACGCCGTGGCCATGACGGCGGATTGCCCATCTGTCCCTGTCCCGTCATGAGATGAGAACAGCATCGAAATACCTCAGGCCCATCGAGGCGCGATCCGTGGCACGATCGGCCGGGGGAGCCTGGATGAAGCTCGAGGATCGAAACCCACGGAGAACGCGCGGGTACGAATCGAAGGCGGATCAGCGCGCGCGGCGCAGAGCCAAGTCGTGTACGGTATGGTCACGCCGTTGCCCGAGCTGCCAGGGTCCGGGTTCCGAGGCTCCAGCTCTACAGTACGACCGCCTCGCTACACGCTCCACGCCACCAGACCCGCCCGTCTGTCTGGAGAACGGTTTGTTGCTGGAGGTTGTAACTTGCTGCTCCTGTCCCAGCGCCCGCTAGCAGGTCTGGCATCTCAAGCCACACGCTGGCGTCGATTTCGTCCCGTCCCATCGTCCATCTTCTCTTCGACTCTGCGTCTGTAAGCTAATCTCCTTCTCAACCCCCTTCAACGTGCCAATAGCATGTCCTGCAGCTCCCGGCCCTTCCTGTGACCGTCGTCTCCACGTTGTGTTCCTCTGTCTTTTTTTCTCCGGACATCGTAACCTCCCCATCTCGTTCCTGACCGTCCCGCATTCGCAAAGTCCCGCGCCCCATCTAGAGCTCCCCCAAAAGATCCTTTTTCCAGCGCCTGGCCTTGTGCAGGACAACACGTTCTTCCCCCCTTCCTCTTCCTCCTTTTGAGCTCGCGCGCCTCTACGGATCGCACGTCTCAGAGACTCATCCTGAGGCAGCTTGAGCCGGCGGGACAGCTCTCCGACTCTGGCATGTTAACGAATCCTGCATCCTACCAGCTGTCACACATGTAACCATGGCGTCCGCTGACCTCACATCCCATCATGTCAACTATCTGATATGGAGGTGAGTTTCAGCGTGTCTGCCCGGTCCATGTCACCTTGGATCACCGGAGGCGACTTGCATGATCCGTGTTGGGGTGCTGACTTTGACTGACCTCGAAAACAGGTACCTACAGGAATCAGGTCGGTGCTGGACCTCATTCTCACCACAGATGAAGCAGCAATAGCGCTGCCGTCGAGTCCGTACGAAAAATGGGTTGTCCTGCTAACTTGAGTTGCAGGTCTTGGCGAGGCGGCGGTGATGCTCCAGCGCGCCTGGTATCCCGATCCGCAGGCTCTGCCCTTTGCGCCGTATATCAAAACCCATGCGCTGGTGACGCTGGTCCAGAAGGGCCTTCAGTATCATGAGATTGAACAATCGCTTGATCAGGCACGTTCCGAGCATTACCGCAGTGTCGCGATTTCTCCGAGGTTACAGAATTCTAACACGTTTCTACAGGATGGGAACCCTGTTCCCTTGACCCCGTCAAAATATTTCTTTGGCCCAGAACCTCTCGACCCGGACAAGCTGATGACCCGTGGTGACCGCGGTGAGGTGGGCGATGAAGTCGGCGCAGAGCCGGCGTCCCCCTCGCCTGCAGGCAAGGCAGCCCGAGACGGCAGCTTAGCCAACGGCCATTTGGCAGCCGAACCTGCACCTCCGGCCACCGGTGCGAAGAGGGCTCGCAAGGGCGAAGGCGCGCTCAACGGCGATGAGGGGCCCATGGAGATCGAACCCAACGGAGTCGTGCACGAGGCAGGATCCCCGTTGCCGGCCGACGCTGGCGTGGATGCAGACGGCGACGTGGGCATGGGCATGGCGGAGGCCCAGGATCAGGAACCAGCGCCGGAGCTGCCGCCAACCTTCACCCTGACGACCGGCCAGAGCGTTGGCGTCCAGATCACCCCCGCCAAGGCCGCCGACCTGAGCCCCGACACCGCCGTGCTGGATGTGGCTGGTGACGGCCACGTGACCCGCACTCTGTGGCACCCGCGCGACCCGACCGTGGTCGCGGCCGCCGGCGACGCCTTCTGCAGCCTATGGAGGCTGTCCAGCCCGCGCTCGCCCTCGTCGCTGGGCGCGGTGCAGGAGAAGCTCGTCGAGAACAGGGGGGACAACACCTGTATCTCGACCGTCGCCTGGGATCCCACGGGGCAGAAACTGGCCGTGGCTACCTACAATGACCTGAGCGGCTCCATTACGATGTACGACGTCCACGGGGATGCTGTCGACCTGCTCCCCGAGGTTCCGAGGATGATCACCGGCTTGCACTGGGCTGAGAAGGGTTCTCGGATGGTCGTGGTGGCTTCCGACAGCAGAGTTTCCGAATTGGCCCTGTGGGACGACTCGCTCCGGCCAGGCGAGTTTCCCCATCCACAGGTGATCGACGGTTCGATCTACGACCTCGCCTGGTCGGGCGATAATCAGGTCTATGCATGTGGAGATGGAACAGTCTTCCAATGTGATGTCGACTCTAGCGTTCGCCTCTCCAAAACATTCACCTCTGCCCGTTCAAACACGGCCTGGACATTCATCCGCTGCGCAAGGAGGGAAAATGCGCCCGTTGTGGTGACTGCATCTTCAGAGACAGCGAGCATCTGGATACCCGCACATGACATGCAGCTCGATGATGCCCACTTGGGCGCTATCACGACGATAGAGCTCCGCCCTCAGCCCCAGTCCACCGAGGGGCAGAATGCCCCGTTGGTGCTGGCATCTTCCTCCATGGACGGCACGGTCAAGATCTGGCATATCGATACTGAGTCGAAACAGTTTGACTGCATACACCGACTCTCCCTAGGTTCATCTGTTCCTGCTCTGACCTCCTCCTTCTCTCCGGATGGCTACGCTATTGCCGCTGCCAGCGAGAACAAGCTCTTCATCTGGAATGCGGAGCGGGGAGGCGTGCCCATGGCAACCTGGACAGTCTCCGGTGCTGAACATCCAAAGAAAGAGAACTCCGACGAGCCTGCCAATGGATCTATGGAACCGATGCCCGATCGATCACTGTCATGGGATTCAGACGGCAAGAAGCTCGCCTTTGGTTTCGGTAATCAGGTCCGTGTTCCCTATCTGGACATATTGGCGTGTACGCCGCTGACATATGTGCTACAGATGGCGATTGTGAACTTCCAGCGATGATCGACTATTACAATCTTGCCCAAGTATCTCGTCGGAGAAGAAAGTGGCAATGGATTTGCCCCTAAGTATAGAGGCCTTGCTTCCTGCCTGGGACCTGTTCTCTTCTCGTGCAGAGAGATCGAGAAAAAAAAGCATCTTCGGTAGTCTGTTACAGGCGAGAATGAACTTCCAGGAGACCGAACCGCCTCCCGACTTTACGCATTTAGGGAATTTTACATCAGCTGCGCTCGAGACTTCAACATTAATCTTGGAGGCAATTGGATTGCACAATTCTTTCTATCAGGATGATACCACTATACCGGTCTGGTTTTGCACTTACCTTTGGAGTGAGAACTGGACTATACGATATGGCCCAAGTTGCGCGGAAACGGAGGATATGTGGATATGGCGAAATAATACGGGGTTTCTGGGCATCGCGGAGTTCCTGTGGGCGGTGTATGGACTTTTGGATGTCTGTGCATTTCGAATTTTTTGGACGCCGTCGCCACTACGAATTGTTTGTGGCATGTGAACCGTTTACATGTCTGATCCTGTTGCTGCGGGAGAGCGATGTCGGTGTCGTCACAGCTCGTCTGGGTTGCAAAGTTCTTAATATCCGATATCAAGGAGCCTTCAATATTGTCACATTCCTCGAAACCAATCCTCATCAAATTGGTCGTGCGAATCCACGCTATCGGCGGGCGCCCCCATTTGTTGATTACATTTTCGATCCCTTCTCAGCCTGCGTTCCCGCGTTCTGATGCGGAAGCCTTCCTCGACATCTTTCCACCCACGCATCCACGCGGTGATTCCTTCAATGAGAGTATCGTTTTCATTTTCATACACATTATCAACGTCCTCCAAGTGTTTACTCCGTCGCCATCGTCGTTTACGCTGGGATTTGAGAGGCGCAGTGCGAGCGTTGGCTAGTTGGTGGTCTTCCTGCCAACTTGCAACCCAGCGTTCCAGCCCGCGAACGGTGCCCCTAAGACTTTCGAGTTCGATTGAATCTTCCAGGATGTCCGATTGCCTGCGGCAAGAGACCAGTGTCAGCCCTGTGTTGTGCGTGAAGGCAGAAGGAGCTGCTTACAGTTCGTGTATTTCGCTCTCTAGCTGGATGATCCTTTGTTTCAGACCCTCGCACCTGAGGGTAAAGAGATCGTGGATATGGCGTGACTCGATTCGTCGCTGCTGCAGCTCTGCATTGACTGCGGTGAGCTCTTTCAGGAGGATCGCAAGCTGATGCTGCGTTTTTAGAGTGGCGGACGGCGTCTGGCAATCCGCAGCAGAAGCGCTGCTCGGACGCGAGCCGATGTGCTTGGTAATGCCTGACAACGAGCTTCGGGGTCGGTGCCTGGCAATCTCGAGACTCAGTTCCGGGCGCGGGTCAAGGAGAGACTCGATGGTATCGAGGCAGTGGTGTATTGTTGTCGAGTCTTGTTCGGAAAGGGGAGAGCGTTCTGCTGCCATATGGGCCAGCCGGGTCAGCCGGTCTGGAAGAGCTGCCGCATGGGTGTCGGTGCCGGAGGACTCAGGAGCGCTGCTGGAGAGGTCCATATCGATGGCAGAATCGGCGAAGGAGGGTGAAAGACGGTGTTGAACGCGTGGGGAATGCATGGCTGGGTCTTGCTCCTCAGTTCTTGTATGTAATGTACAGTAGTTGCATCGTAGATAGGGTAGCAGCTGGACACATCGACGATGCGGACTATCCCTTTTCTTTGTACGAAGTACAGAAAATGGAATCTTTTCGCTGATATTTATATGCGCTCTGTCTGCTAGGAAAAGAAGTGCTGGCGCACGGCGGGACGAAGCTCAGGTGAGCGCTGCTGGTTGCGAACCCACCGGGGTCACAGGGGGTCTTCCGGGGGGTCCTGGAAGCTGGACCGTTCTTGTACTACTGCGAGCTCCCGGCGTACCAGCGCGCCGCGCCGGCGCTGCGCAGTGACTTCTGCACCGCCTGCCAAGTGGTTTGCCAAGGGATCATCCCGGCCCGATCCTCATGGGATGGCGCTAATCCCCTTGCGGTGCCCGCTAAACCCCTCTGGTTCTGTGAAGGAATCCCGAGATCCAGATCGCTCAGCAGTCGGGAGGGCTCGCGATGGAGATTCACTCGCAGGGTGTGAGGATAATCACCACAATTGACCCTTTTCTTCCTCCTTCGTCCTGGCCCTCCTCCCTTCATCTTTCTCTCATCCTTTTCTTTTATCTTATCACAGCATCAGACCGGTGGATATGTCTTTGTGCGCTTCCAGCTGCCTCTGACCCCGCTATCGAAATAATAATTCCTGTCCGCCTTCTCCTCCGCCTGTCGCGAACTGCCTGCTCACTGTTGACTCAAACGCGGGCTTCGCTGACATACGCAGCGTGCACCAGCCATGGCGCCACCGGTAAGTACTCTGCAATTCCTATGTGTTTTTAATTCTGGTCATGGTTTCTGCTTGCTTCGCACTGTTCTGAGCTCCGTTGCGCTGTCGTGCACTGTGTGTTTTCACTGAGGCGTGCCCGCAAAATGTCCTAGGCCACTATCCTACCCACGCTTGAGACAGCGCGAGATGTGCTCGCGCGGTGCAAAGGGTCTGAGTACCCTCCTAACTTGCTCCCCTTGTCCGCGTCCATCCCCGCGGACCTCTTGACGCCCACGTTGGCGTACCTGAAGATTGCTGCGAAGTGAGTGGGATTCCCTGTCAGACAATGTGGAAATGAAGTCTGGCACAATCGCGACGGAAGAGGTGCTGACACAATGGTCTTCTTGTCATTCGTAGTTCGAAGCTTTCCTTCCTCTACGAAAGTGCTGCGACGACTGAAACAATTGGGAGATACAGCTTCGTGGGAGCAGGTACGTGCTGCTGGGCCTAGTCATCTTGCAATTGGATGGAGAAGAACATATATCTGATAGCTTGCTGCAACCTACAGACCCAAGAAAAGTCCTTAAGACCGGCCCTGGTCATGGTCCCGAGTGCGATCCTCTCCCCATCCTTGAAAAGGAACTTGCCCAGTTCCGTGTCGCGACGGTACCGGGTCTGATCCTGCCGCCGCTCACTGGCGGTGCGATTGGCTACGTCGGGTATGACTGCGTTAGATACTTCGAGCCCAAGACGGCGCGGCCCCTCAAGGACGTATTGGGTGTCCCCGAGTCCCTATTCATGTTGTTCGACACCATTATCGCATTCGACCATTTCTTCCAGGTCGTCAAGGTCATCACTTACGTGCCGGTGCCAGAGGATGAGTCCGAATTGGAGGCTGCGTACAAGAAGGGCCAGGAGGTCATCCAGCGGACGATTGACGTGCTGCTGCGCCCAGACACGCCACTGCCCCCGCAGGGTCCGATTAAGCAGAATCAGGAATATACGTCGAACATCGGCCGGGAAGGATACGAGCAGCATGTCAGACGATTGAAGGAGCATATCGTCGTCGGAGACATCTTCCAGGCAGTGCCGTCGCAGCGCTTGGCGCGCCCAACGTCTCTGCATCCGTTCAACCTCTACCGCCATCTGCGTACCGTCAACCCCTCCCCTTACCTCTTCTACATCGACTGCGATGAGTTCCAGCTGGTGGGTGCCAGCCCCGAGCTCCTTGTTAAAGAGGAGAATGGCCGGATCATCACACACCCTATTGCCGGCACCGTCAAGCGTGGAAAGACGCCGGAGGAGGACGCTGCCTTGGCTGAGGAGCTGCGTGGCAGCCTCAAAGACCGCGCCGAGCACGTCATGCTGGTCGACCTGGCGCGGAACGATGTCAACCGGGTCTGTGACCCGATGACCACCCAGGTCGACCGTCTGATGGTCGTCGAGAAGTTCTCGCATGTCCAGCACCTCGTCTCTCAGGTTTCTGGCGTCCTCCGCCCCGATAAGACCCGCTTCGATGCCTTCCGCTCCATCTTCCCCGCAGGAACTGTCTCTGGCGCCCCGAAGGTCAGGGCAATGCAACTGATCAGCGAGCTCGAGGGCGAGAAGCGCGGCGTCTACGCCGGCGCGGTCGGCTACTTTGGTTACAACAGGTCCAGCCCGGATGGTACCGCAGAGCTCCCCGGTGCGATGGACACATGCATTGCGCTGCGCACCATGCTCCTCAAGGACGGTGTCGCGTATCTGCAGGCGGGCGGAGGAATCGTGTTCGACTCGGACCCGTACGAAGAGTATGTCGAGACTCTCAATAAACTCGGCGCAAATATCCAGTGCATCCGCAGTGCAGAGGAGAAGTATCTGAGTCTGGAGAGGGAGGCGGCCGCAGCAGCAGCAGCGAATGGGAATTGAGTCCTATGTCTATGGAGCGAATGTATGGGGATGGTTCAAATAGGACGGTCCCATCTCATGTGAATCTTCTCCCTTGATACCTACGACTCTGTGTATGACATGTTATGCTATGTTGACCATTTCATCTCGGCTCTAGTCTTCACGCACTTGAAGTCAGGTTAGTAGCATAGAAATCAAACAATCAAGCGTCCTCTCCGAGAAAGTCTGCCCAGTGCACCAGTAGAACGTCAGTCGGACCGTACTGTACAGCTTATCTATGGAAACAATAACTTTTTCATTGCGATGTATATCGCAAATGTATATATCAAGAGACGATGAGCAATGGTAGCAATCGCCAATATTATTAATGATCATCAGCACCCATGAAGCATTTTGCAGTATTTGCGCAGGACGACAGCGTAGTAATAATATATATCCTGTCCAGAGCAAAACAGCGTCCAGCCAGACGGTGGATAGACGGATGCGAGATATCAAATACTGGCAATACTATGAATCCATCTACTGCATACATACATATGTCAGGGAGAACGGGCCTTCTGGTACCAGATACGGAGAGACTCAGACTAGACGGTGAAACACGTGGACGTCCCACCGTCCCGCCCGCCCGCCGACTCCGCTGGGGTATTTGAGCCCAGACGTGAAGGCGATAATAATGCTCGATACTTAATGGATAATAGTCTTTGTACGGAGTTGACACGAAAGAGGGGGGTCGCTTAGGTTGCTCTTCGGGGCAGGCAGACCAAAAGGGAGCGTTTGGGACGGACGCCACCGCATCGCAGCCCAAGACTCGGATTATCATTTGCCTGGGCGGAAGATCGAGTGTGGCTCAGCCACGACTTGGAGTCCACATTCGCAGCCCAGAGTCGCTCTGCGTGCAGCTGTTTTCGCCTTTGCCTGCGCTCGGTCGGGGCAAGGAAGAGCGAGTCTCAGTGAGCGTCTGAGCAGCAAGGGACAGATCAGCAGTACCAGCCAGAGCGCCCGTCGGTAGAGAGCGCGTCCCTTTTTTCTCCACTGCTGACCATCGCCATCATCGCCGTCACCTTTGTACTGTTTTTTGTCCTTGTCTTTTTCCCTTTCACTTTCTTTTTTATATATACTTTTTATCCCGCGGAGAAGTCCTCCCCGATTCGTTAGGCGTTAACGTCGACCGCATCTCGAGGCTAGGCTAATCGCCCTAAACCGCGGGGGTAGCGCAATCTTGCACCGGAGCTCCGGCTTGCGAGGAGAGTCTGAGCTTGCCCAGTCTGTCTGGGAAAAAGGGGACACTTCTAGAACACCCCTCTACAACGGTCGGGCAGCCAGCAGCGTTCACGAAGAGGAAAACAGAACGAAAGAAATCGGTCTGGAAGTGTCGTCGGGAAGCGCAGTCGTCATATCAGCACGTGCCGTCCTGAACGTTCAAGCCACCGCCGAGACAAACGAAGGTCCGTCATTACTGTCCACGCCAACCTCCGGATTACCATCACCACCACCTTGTTTCCCTCCCCCAATCTTATCACCCGACATCGGAATTGCCGGGGGGTTCCAGTCATCCCTGGGCCGCGATACAAGATCGGTATTGACTGCTGGTCGTTTTCACCCTCCTCATCCCTCCTTTCCCCGGTTCCCTGAACGGTGAATGCGTGGCGCCGCAAGCGGGTCTCCTGGTTCTGCCGCAATAAGGAGAAGTGGGCTGTTTGCTCGTGCGACAGTCGTGACAGAACAGCAGACCTGTCTAGAGCTGGTTCTCAACACGGGCACGAGGCACGGATAAGGAGAGACGAGTCGTCTTCTGAAGGGATTCCATACCAGATTGCCGCAAGGATGTCGAAGGTCGTCCGAAGTGTCAAGAACGTCACCAAGGGGTATTCGTCGGTGCAGATCAAAGTTCGAAATGGTGCGTTTGCTTCTCTTCCCTGTGGTTGAAGATGGGATCGATGGGGAGTTGTCTTGCCATGTAACTGTGGTTCGCACCTTTGATGCGAAGTTGCAGTTCTTAGGAATCTGTTCCCAACTCGTCGCCTATATCAAATGACCTGGGCCCTGGATGAATGCTAACGTGCTACTGATGTACAGCAACAAGTAACGACCCTTGGGGCCCGACGGGCGCAGAGATGGCAGAGATTGCTGCCTTGACGTTCAACAGGTACGTTCGATCAGAAAAGCGCTACATCCTGCAGGCTACCCATGGACACATGATTGCTGACTTGCTGGCCTGCTTGCAGTCCGACTGATTTCTACGAGATCATGGATATGTTGGACAAGAGATTGAACGACAAAGGCAAGAACTGGCGTCATGTGCTGAAGTCGCTGAAAGTCCTGGACTACTGTCTCCACGAGGGCTCTGAATTGGTCGTCACTTGGGCGAGGAAGAATGTCTACATCGTCAAGACCCTGCGCGAGTTCCAGTATATCGATGAAGATGGAAGGGATGTGGGTCAAAATGGTGAGTGGACGATAGATGGAGCGGCTTCACCTTTGGACCTGCTGCTAACGGACGGTTCTGCAGTGCGCGTCGCTGCCAAGGAGCTGACAGCCCTTATCCTCGACGAAGAGAGACTGCGAAATGAACGTTCAGACCGCAAGCTGTGGAAGTCCCGAGTCAGCGGTATTGACGACGGTATCAACGGACCCATCGATCCGTATCGTCGGCCTCGGTCGTCGCGCAGACATCGTCCGGCCGATGACGAAGACGCAGAGTATCGCATGGCCATTGAGGCGAGCAAGAAAGAAGCTGAAGAGGAACGCAAGCGACGGGAGAAGGAGAAGGCTGCCAAAGCCCAGGAGGAGGACGAGGAACTGGCCAAGGCCATCAAGCTCAGCAAGGAGGAAGAGGAGCTTCGAAGACGCGAGCTGGAGGAGAGTAACGCCCAGTCCTTGTTTGATGATACTCCTGCACAGCCGGCCCAGCCACAGCCTACCGGGTGGAACCAAGGCTATCAGCAGCAGGTTGCTGTGGACTGGTTCGGCAACCCGATCAACCCTCAGCAGCCGTTGACGACGGGTTATCTGAACAACCAATACGCGCAACCCACTGGGTTTCAGAGCCAGCCGACGGGCTTTCAGAATGGATATTCCAACGGCTTCCAGATGCAGCCCACCGGTTGGGACCAGTCGCAGTTCAGTCAGCCTCAAAGCAATTTCCTACAGCCCCAGGCGACTCTCCAGCCTCAGCCCACAGCCTTCGGTAACAACAATCCCTATGGTAACAACAATCCATATGGAAACGATATCTGGGCACAGCAGCAGCAACAGCAGCAGCAGCAGCAGGAGGACTATCCTCAGCCTGGTAGCAACAACCCCTGGGCCACTAATAACTCGCAGACGTTTGATGCAAAGCCACTGCCCACTGGCTCCAACAACCCGTTTGCGTCCTCTTACAACCGTTCTCAATTGCAGACTCATAAGACTGGTCCTCCAAGCCTGAATACACTTGCCGAGGAGCGGGCCACTACCCAGTTCAACTCGTCACAATTCAACTCGTCGCCCGCCCCTAACCCGATCACCAACTACAAGGCTCCTACGCCCCCCAAGAGCACGCCTCCCAGTGTCCAACAAGATCCTCATCGTGCGCGCCTCGAAGCCCTCCTTGCCAATGGAGAGGGCATGGATACCTTCGGAAACACGGGTGAACTGCGTGTTCCAGCACAGCATACTGCACCTGGTACTTTTGTCAATTCTGCCGGTCAAGGTCTGGAACGTCTGCGAGCCGCCCACACGGGTAACAACCCCTTCCTAAACCAGTCGTTCACTGGAGTCCCGCGTCAGACTGGCTTTATTCAGTCGAGCAACAACCCTTTTGGCGGTGCTCAGCAGCAGCCACAGCAGAGCGGCAGCTTGATTGACTTGTAAAGCAAGTCAAGCGTTTTAGATTTTTCCCGGAGATGATAAACGGTAGCATTAGGCTTGGGGAGGCTAAGACTCATATACATAGGTGGTTGAGGCTGGGACGCTTGAACTCTGACGGTTTGCACATGCGGTGGGGAAGTCGCAACCAATCGTTTCTCCATTCCACCGTTGGTTGTTCTATTTGGGCTAAATTCTTACTGGGAGCAACTGTGATGGGATTCCTGATACCAAAGCGGGTATTTCTTAGGGGCAACGGCAATTGCAGTTATTTTCCTAGTACATTATTTGTTTCTTGCTCGGTTCGCTTGCTAAGCTTGCTGTTATTTGTGCTTTTGCATGGTGGAGCAAAAGGGGATATCTGATCTGACACTTAGGTACAGTACTTCAGGCAACTATAACTCTCTTTTCTTTACTTTCCTTGCCTCGCCTTTGGCATCTGATGCCTATCCCTCTCTCGTTTTACCGATCATCTCCTATGTCTTTAGCCTACTTAGTTCGCTTTGTCTGTGTACGAAATCTCCCTCCTCGTCCCTTTTTTTTTCCTTGGTTCTGTCTTCATGCCGTCCGAGTCGTCCTCGTCCATCTACCTCAACCTACATACCATACCTATCATTACCCTTCTTCTCTCCTGTCCTATTTTTATTTTTCATTCCTATTACCCCACATCAGTTTCTGTGTCCACATTTTTTGTCTCTGTTCAGAATCAGAATCGACGGTTTTGGTTTTGTTTCCTGTTTTTATTTATTTATTTAGCTTAGGTAGTTGTTAAGTTAAACGGTGTTAGACAATCGATGAAAAGTGAAGATGGAGTACATCAATAAAATAAATGAAATATTCTGATTTGTAGCTGTATGTGGGGCCTGGAACCTGTAAGTTGTTGCTGTGGCTGGTGTTTGTTCTTGTGTTCTTTTTGGTAGATGGATGGAGATGGATGGATGGGATCCTGACCGGGAGGTCTTGTATGCATATACATAGACACCGTACGGCCAATGGGGGGCTTCTTCTTTCTGTACGTGTACGGGAGCACGAGATTCATGCATTAAGTACATATTTAATGTAATGTAATGCTTACTGCTCCGGGACCTCGAGAATCTCGGTGAGATCATGATGTAAGATATAATGAAAAAGCATATCATGTCATTCCATCCATGGATCCCTTTCAAAGGCCGAGGCTCGAAACGGCCTCGGAATCCAGAATCGTACTAGTAAAGCCCTCAGCTTTTTCCAAGGTTACTTTTACTACTAACCTAGGATCGGTTGATTGAACCCTTGGCAAGTTATTGAATCGAACCTAACTAACAACTTGAAGCGGACGAGACTTGGACACCTACCTAGGTTAGCTACCTACATGCTCCAAGAACCTATATTTTGCAATTGACAGAGAGACACACAGAGACACACACCGTAGAGAAGGAATTGGTTTGGGGGGGGGGGGGGGGGG
>Ga0207841_1000100_pt1 | contig 110880 bp, 111 predicted proteins | sample HigsolmetaGSP18D_FD_184846 | JGI IMG/M metagenome (GOLD analysis project Ga0207841, IMG submission 184846) | High solid enriched microbial communities from the Joint BioEnergy Institute, USA - SP1-8-D (SPAdes) | ecosystem: Engineered > Bioreactor > SSF (Solid state fermentation) > Aerobic >... | reverse complement strand
GATGGAAATTGGCCCTTTTTATAGGCCTGAAGGGCCAATTGAAGACGTTCCTCCCTAGATATATCGGCCATTAGGTGGTGGTGGTGGGTGGTGGTGGTAGTAATAGTCAAAAACTCGGTGTTGGTGTTGTGGCTGACCAGCTCGGTGGTGTGACCAGCTCGGTGGTGGATTACGTTAATTCTCCTTTCTTTCCTTATGCTCTGGATCTTGTCTAGACTAGCTACCATAGTTGATACATAATTTACTATGCCAGTACCGGCTGAACCTCTGACATGTCATCATCACAGACCTGAACGATGCCATAACAATGCAAATAATATACCAAAATGGACCTTTTTTTGATTTTCCTGAGGTTCTGCAGTCAACTTTTCCAGCTCTTCCCCCCCCCCCCCCCCCCATCGTTCTTCTGCATTCAGTCTGCATGCAGACTTCTTTATAACAGTGTGTCTGTAGCCACCACAGTCGCAGTCCTCCCTGTAATAAAAGGAACAACGTCTCTCTTCCGCTGTTTTGTGTGTATTTCCTCCGCAGACTGTTTGTGAAGTGGTTCAAGAGCATCTAGGTCATCCAAAGCCGGATCTGGTCGTCCTCTGACAGGCACAAGAGAAGGGTCAGCACACCAAGACAGCGTAATAAGATGTTCCTCCACCGTGTCCTCTTGTTTTAAGCATTGCCAGAGAGTGTTGAAACCAAAGGCCTTGATCCTTCCAGTGTGGGTGAATGGACTTCAGAAAGCAGAGGAGCTTTTCTTCCTTTTCAGGGCGATGGTTTCTCTTTGTTCCCATATATTGGTGGCAAGGACGGAGGCCGATGGGATGGATAATGGCGCATCGTGAAGAAATCCGGGTGGGATGGGTGATAAAGGAGGTGACAACACGGAGTGGACAGTCAATTTCCATTGGCACGTCCCCCTGATATGATAAGTTTCGCTGTTGTTTTGCAAGTCGTAATGTTCGTTTTGAAATGATCAGATTCCATCGAGCCTGCAGCGAGATTCGCTTCTCTGGCGTTTCCTAACAACACGCATCTTGAAATCGTAATAGTGCTGCTCAGCTGCAACGCATGGATTAGATCAGAGTTGTTTCCTTCTGAGTCCTGACTTGGCAATATCCACGGGCTCAACGCTCTGAGCAACCACCTCTTTGCTCAAGCTATCACTAAGGAGTAAGACAATCATTAACAAGGGCGAGACTCCGCACCTGCCAAGGCTCAAGAAAGGTGGGTAGCTATCATACTCTGGCGAACCGGAACCTCCGCTCCTTTCCGGGTAGAAGTCTTCCAGATTCAAGAAGGCAAAAGGGGTCATAGCTCTCCTCTTGTCTAAGGTCTCCACATTATCTAAATCGTCTGTCGAGATATGCATATGAGGCGAAAGTTCAGTCCTTGAGACAGCAACATCTGCAATGCCATCTACAAACCCTAAAACAAGGCCCGTTTCAGATCAGTACAATACTTTGCAGCATGAAAACCCTAAAAGACACGGAAATCATCTCGGGAAATGAAAAGTACTATCAGTGTTCCTTCCTGAGACACAAACATAATTTTCCACATTGCTAGGCAATTGCGGGTCTGTGAATTTGTCTGGAAATCCATGAGCTCGTGATAGAAATACACAGCACCATTGATACCCTCAGACTCACCGACATCCTTGGTTCTCTCAAAATGGAGAGACTTGAAAGCAAAAAGGAAATTTTTAACGAGCAAATCATAGACCTGGTCGAGCTCAATCGATATTCCTAAAAGTCGCTAATAATGCAACGCAGCCAGGCAGACCGATTATGGGTACAACTGAAGATCAGCGGTCATTGAAAAAGCATCAATTGACATTTAAGGCCGTAATTGGGAATCCAGAGGCGTCAACTACTGCCCCTGGGGAGCGAGGTCTTCTCCACTCTGCTGATCATCCTGTTACAACGCATGCCAGTCGAATTTGACTAGATCTTTCCCATCCTGATCTGACCTCAAGCACCGCAAATGGCTTGAGATTTTCAGTCCAGTCTTTTCCGTCAGGTGAAACTGCAAGTTGATATGAGCCATCAGCACATCATCAATAATGATGAGCTAGATAGTGATGGTAACAAGAGTCAATGATGGAGCTGATTGGCTCATGGCTAGCCATTTCCACTTTGGAAATCGACGTCTAGAACCTTATGCTCCAGGGGAAGATCCTTTATGGGGCTCATGCAACAGCTTCCAAGATGCAGGCGCGGGATACATCAAGAGAGAGAAGAGACTAGATGGTAGGGACCAACTGTGTAGTCAACAAGACAGAGCAAACGGATAATATCAACACCCCAATTGGTTTCTCCTGCTGGGGGACGCTGGTCAGTTAGTTGGTCCATCGGTTCACTGTCCACATCGCTCCGCGAGATCTTCTCCCCATCGTCCTTGCCACCCGCATATGGAGCAGATCTTCCGCGGAACCTGGATGTTGAATCCGTGGTCGTACCACAGTACGGAATAGTTGCGCAGCGCGAGGATCGCAATCAACCCCTACACCAGCGCAAGATACCGCAGTGTACAGAGGACTCCGCAGTACACGGACGGGCGTAGGCATATCCCGCGGGAGGCATCCGAGACGGACTGGGCCACGCAGCGGCCTGGATCATGATGGCAGGAGCATTGACCGGTGCCTCGTATACGCGGGCGGCTGTATCCGCGGGGCAGTGAACTATTAGAAAAGCAGTGAGCGAATAATGGTAGCTGCGGGGACTGTGGCGGCGATCTTCTCCCGCGGTCAGGTGCTTTTGTTGCCAAGAATGGCGACGAAGACGGGTTCAGTCAGCTTTTGCTGACAACCTTAGTCCATAGTCAGCAAGCAGAAACCACCGCAATTCCACGCGACACAAAGCACCGCCCAGACAGGATCCGCATCCATTTGAACCATCAATGGCTGAGATCAGCTCGAATGCTCCGGCCAGGACAGAGAACGCAGCATTTTGGCCCATAATGTTCCCACTGTTGACAGAAGCAAGGACTTCTCCGTCCGTTCGATGCAGTACGGGAATACAGAGTAGTCCGTCAATAGTCAAACAAAACATGATACGATGGGAAGAAGTTCATACCCCTTCATGCTGGATGTCTGAACGCCACTGTGAAGCTCTCGGCCTAACTCCAAGATATCCATTGGTCAACAATTGGAAAGAAGTAATTAGAGGCTGCTTGATTGGTGAATCACAGCGGCAATTGAAGTACATTTGTCAGTTCGCTTTGACTCCCCACTTAGGTCCTGTGCCAAGCTATGTGCAGAATTGTTGCCAAACGTTGGGATTACCATCCTAAGATTGGCACCACGTGTGCGGCCTGAGATACCACATAGTCATCTCCACCCGTGTTTACGAAGTACACCATCTCCTGGTAGTGCGTCCCATGAGTGCCATCTGTCCACCGCCTGTTTCGGGTCATCTGGACATTCAATGGAGAGTTCGCCAAGTATTTCTACAGCATAGATCGCACCCCCGGTCCCCTTCCATTCTTCACGAACCAAACATCCCCCTGGAAATCATATACTCCTGCAATCGTCTCGCCGATATCAACCATCGTCATCATGGCTACCGCTGCCACTGCGACTATCACCCCAGAGTTTCTCGAGGAGGCGAAGGCCAAGTTCAAGGAGAACGGATTCGCCATCATCCCCAATGTAATTACTGCGGAGAAGGCCAAGGAGGCGCTGGATCGCCTCTGGAAGGCGAAGGAGGAGAGCGAGCGTCGAGGCGACCCTACCCGTCTGGAATGGCTCGACCCCAACGAGCACAACGTCCGTGTTTTCTACCTGATGGAACTCGACCCCATCTTCCGGGAATTGATCCAGCACCCGGTGGCAATCGAGATGGTGCAGGCGGCGCTGGGATCGAAGAACTTCCTCATCTCCAACTTCACCGCCAACATTGCCCGCCCCGGGTCTAAGTCGATGGGCCTGCATTCCGATCTCTCGCTGCAGTGCCCAGACCCGTGGCATTCGACATGGGCCCTGAACGTCATCTGGTGCCTGACGGACATCTACTACGAGAACGGCGCGACTCTGTACATCCCCGGCAGCCACAACTGGAAAACCCGCGCGGACGTGCCCCCGGAGGAAGAAGCGAGGAAGATGCTGGTGCCGTTCGAGGCCAAGGCGGGTTCCATCGTGGTGATGGACGGCCGTCTCTGGCACACCTCGGGGTGCAACATCACCAAGGACGTCGACCGAGCGCTCCTTTTCGGAGCATACAACGCGCCCTTCCTGCGGGGCCAGGTCAACTGGGCCGTCGGTCTGTCGGAGGAGACGAAGAAGACGTTGAGCCCGCAGATGAGGGAGTGGCTGGGAGTCAACCGGGATGGCAACCTTGGAGTGGTGTATGGGGTGAACGACGTGTTCCAAGATGCGAACACCTACCCCGGCGACCAGAAAGAAAAGGCGTGAAGGAGGGACTGGTTTCCTGCTTTGGATTTATCTGCAGATCACGCCTCGCGGTTGATAGTAATCTAGCTACGATAAAACACCCCTGCCAATTCCTTGAGTGAGCTGCATATTAGTAGCGCTTGGTTTGTCCTATTTGGGAATAAGGGAGGCTTTGGCGCGGTTGGACAAGGGTCTACCGGCATCGTGTCACGCGTGGCAGCCCTAGAAGCTAACTACTCCAAGGCAGATGAAATTCTTCAGGTGTAGGCACTAAAGTTGAAGATGCTAATTTAGTCTAAACCATAATTCACAGATTTTCCATCCAACCACCAATTGTAGAAAGCAGTAGACAGTGAGGAACGCCTTGAATTCCCAGTATTCACCTATGAACTTGACAACCGTTTGACCTGTCACAAGTATCATCAATAATCATTCTCACCCCAAATCAAAGATCACTGGCCCCCAGCAATTGAGACTTGCCACTGGTGGGTCTCACCCGGACCGCGCCAAACCACCCTATGATGTATCCTGTATAGCCGTCTAACGCTGAGCTGCTCCACTCACGGCACTTTTCTCCAGTCATCACGCAGTGCCGAGCAGGGACGGCACTTTCGCCGGTCACCTGACTGATCCACGCAATGTCCGGATACAGCAAGTGGCCTACGCGGCCCGGGGCTGGACGCTTCGTCGGGCAACATCCGAGGTCTGAAATCTCAAGAGGGAAAAAGAGGGAAAAGAGTGGTCTGCACTCTGCAGCATTTCTCCAGATCCCCCGTCTTCCCCAGGAATAGACAGGGACGATGCTTCGTCTCATGTACGGCTCTGTACTGCGTATGTACTGATATGTACTGAGTCGGTGCTGCTTGTGTACCTAAGTCCTCTGCAACTCGCACTCTTCTACTGGCATTTGCTTCTATTAGGTAATCGTGTGTCTGTAGAGTCACGTGTCTGCATATGTACGCCTGCTCCTGTAGATCTGCTTATTCATCGCAGTTATGTAGGTTATACCTACATTGCAGGCGCAGTCTGCGTGAGTGCTGAAGATGCAACGCAAAAAAAATTAACACTTTTAACCCCATAAGCACGGTGAGCTTTGAAAGATTAATCAATTGACCAGAAAACCAGATAGATAGAAGATCTGCAGTTAGCAGGCAACTAGGATGGTACGTATACGGAACTGAATACTGCGCTGACTGCCCGTTCGAGATACGTTAAGCTGTCCGGACGCCACCCCTCGAGCCGAAGCGACGGGACGCCGGCCCGTCCCGCGGAAGGACCTAGAGGCTCCACTAGCCAATTTGCTCTGGGAAGCCAAGCTTGCTAGGAAGCAGGCCAAACATCCACGATGCGAGGTACAGGTCATCCCCAGGGCCTTAGCCACTCCCTTCCTCGTCCACAGCGGGTGGGGGATCCCTGCGTTCGACCTGAAGAATTTACCAGAATAGATCTAGGGCACAGGATTCCTGCTCCTGATCCCGGTATCTGGACTTGTATTCGGGCCCAGCCGGGCCGCTCGCGTCGCCTCGGTGCCCTTCCGCCAACGTCGGTTTTTGCCTCCGTTCCGCAGTAAGAACACTCCCCAGATGTGCTAACAGTGATTATGGTTATCGTCGCCGGATGAATTTTTCTGACGCTTAGATTAACCTTAGTCTGTCGTTCGAGATGGAGGAACAGGGGTCTCACTCTTAGGACACGGATTGGCCTGATATGCCCGAGGTATTGTACTAGCTAAATTGCACTGACAGGTCGAACGAACTACACATGCATGAGTGCGCTCCTGAGACGATCTCCCTGCCCTGCGTTTCACATCCTTGCTCAACAACTTCCTCCAACCTCTTTGGGGGGAGGGAGCATACTATATACTAGTTCGTTCTGTACAGCAATATACAAATGGTCTTGCCGTGCTCGGGCTTCATCGCTTCCAGAATCATCAACTTCACTCGCTGAATTGTGTTCTGAGCCATCAATGCGTTGACAGCACCATGTCCATCTCAGACAATTTGCAGCCCGTGGCATGGGGCGTTACCATGCCCGTCATTATTATCACGTTATTATCGTCCCTGCTCCGTTTCTACTCGCGTCTCTATATCTCCAAGCAATTTGGGATAGATGACTGGTTTATGGTCGCCGCCACTGTTGGTCTACCTTTCGCTGCCGTTTTCAACGCTCGACGTCTGATTTTGTGTCTTTTGTCTAGATAGCATGGCTCGCAACACAGGCCATCTTGAAAGAGATGATCGTCTTTGGAGGAGGAAAGTATGTTGAGATGATCCTGAAACTGATTTCTTGAGCTCCCGACAAGGTGACGATGAACTAACGTTACTCCTCTGATACCCAGGCTATATGGCGTTCCACCAGAAAATATTGAGAAGATCACCTTGGTTCGTCCCCTCCTCCCTCTCGGATGTGTAAATGGCTTTATTTTTTTCGCTGATGGGGAAACATCAAAAGCTACTTTTCATCATCGAGTTCGTCTACATCCTTTGTCAGTGGCTGATCAAGATGTCGTTCTTGGCATTCTATCTCCGCGTCCTGAGCAGCACCCCATTGTATAGGCTGCTGATATATCTCACCATTGGATTCACCACCGCGCAGACCGTTGCCGTCTGGTTATTCTACGGCTTCCAGTGTATCCCCCTGGATGCTTTCTTCCACCCCACCCTGTACCCGAATGCAAGATGCATCCCGACCCCGATCACATTGTACATCCCCGCAAGCCTTGTAAGTTGTCTCTGCGCCCGACATGGCTCAAGCGCAACTCACCTATTACCATGCAGCCAATCGGTTAACGCAAAATGGCGATAATAGAATGTCTTGACGGATTTCCTGATCTATATCCTCCCCATTTACCCACTGTGGGTCCTCCAGATGACCCTCAAGCGTCGGATCGAGCTGATCCTCTGCTTCACGGTCGGTGGGGGCACCATCCTGGTGTCTCTGCTCCGGTTCATCGTGCTCGTGCAACTCGGCAGCGGCTCGCGGACAACGTACGTCTACGGATCGGTCGACATCGTGACGGCATTCGAGCTGTGCACCGCCATGCTGACGGCCAACATGCCGTCCCTGCGGTCCGTCTGGAAGAAACACGTCTCGGGCACCCTGGACGACAGTGAAGGGAAGCCCTCGCGCTACGAGCTCGGGAGCGTGTCGCAGGCCCGGAGCGGCCGCAGGCCTGCCAGGGGCAGCGTCATCCTGCCGTCGCAGACGGGCGGTCATGACTCCGAGGAGGAACTGTGCACGAAGACGGGCGATATCATGGTCAGCACGCAGGTCGACGTGACGAGCAGCCATAACCATCGGACCGACGAGGAGTGCATGCCGAGGTCGTACTACAAATTCACTCCGCATAGAGACGCGGACTAGATGTCCGCTGACTGCCCGGCTGACCGTCTGCTTGGCTGCTCGACTGCTTAGTTAATAATACCTATGGACAAAGTGTTTCAACGCTTGCACGATAATGTGCCTTCACGGCCCGGTGGAAACACCATATATATATATTTCCTTCGCTCCCTTCACCCCCTCTTTTTCATTTACCCTTTGTTGCATTGGAAAATAAAAAAATAACAATTTTTAGTTTTAGCCACTAATTTCTTCGAATACAATTGACACATTCAAACCAATAACCGATTCAGAGAGTCTCCAGCACGGTACGTGAGTAGTCCCATTATGAAAAAAGGACACTAAGCTCAAGTCAATCCCTTAACTCTTGGGAAATTGATCTAAATAAATAAGCATCCAAGGCTACAGCTGATGTGTGGGCTCTGCCCTGTAAGCTTAATTGGCAATAATCCTATCTATACATCCACAAGCCTTCCGCATCTCACAACAGCCTGCTTAGATCCATACAATAGGTTGCCGAAAATTTTTCAATACTATTAATTGTCCCGTGCCCAAGTTACATACATACATTGCTGCTTTTCTACTACTTTATTTGTGATCTAGTGGACTGACTTGACCGGATTTGCTTAAAAGTCTTTTTTTTACCTATCATAGCGTTTAATTACTTACCTTTTGATATTCATAGCTTGAAAATCACACAGGTATACATATGTATATAAAACAAGCAAAATGTGCTCAGCCGCTAAACACAGGGATGTTCCTAGGAGGTTTAACGAAAGCTTTGGCAACCCAACCTACCGTTCCAAGGTTGCACGGCATACGATCCCCTACGAGCTAGTGGGAGATGCAGCTTGCTTGCCCTATCCGGTCCTATCACATCCTATCTTAATGATTCAACCGCCGCAGTCTGAGGTCGCTGATGATGATGATGATGATGACATGATGGCTTTTGAAACTGCCACCTGTAACTCAGATCCATGTAGATGGTGGATGATGGATGGTATAGCATATACGCATACACATACGCATACATATACACAACATAGCAATCAACAAACAAATACATCACTACTCCAGAGGGAGAGAGGAACACAATATATTCCGTGTATGTATGTACATGTAGAATCTAACGGTCCGGTCTTAAGACAGACCACCAATCATACTCTTGGGTTAGGTAGCCTAGGGTGGTGCTGGTCGTCGTGAAATCTATATTATTATATTATGGAGATGAAGGTCGAAGGGTCAACTTGAACCTTTTTTTTAAAAGAAAAGGCGCCTCAAGCATATGTATTTATCAAAAGGAGGGGAGAAAATCAACATAAATATAGTAACTGCCACTGCCCTGTAGGCCTTCTTCCGGAAGCTTTCCTGTTTCTTCTTTTATCATACAGCTCTAAATTGCTTTTTGCTGTAGGTGTAGGTAGGTAGCTGGATCGTCGTCATAAATCGATTTGTTCACTATCATCCTGAAGCTTCTTGAAGATATTCTGTTTTTATTCGATTGATATTATTCTTCTTTAGATTGATTGATAATGGAACTTAGAACTATGGAAATAAAGGTGATGAGTACTTAGCTAACAAATCCCAACTTTAAACATTGTAAAAATCGCCTCATACAAAGAAACAGCAGGAGCAATTAACTAAACAACAGCAGCAGGGTCCACCGGTATGTGCACTGACTACCTAGGTAGGTAGGTAAACCTAATCGATCAACTTCCGCTTCCGCATCTCCTCCTCCGTCCACACCCACAGCCGCGCCGCCAGCGCATCGTCCCTCGCATGCTTCGATGGAGTGCCCCTCTTCGCGACCGGCTCGAAGTACCGCCCGCTGTCCTCGCGCTTGAAGCCCCCGCCCGCGACGACTAAGAGGCTCGTGTGTGACCCCACGTCCGGCGTGATGAACACCCTGAGGCACTTCATGACCGGCTGCAGCTTCTGGAGCGGGCCGGTGCCGGTGGCGCGGGTGTTGAGTTGCCTGTATATAACGTATCAGTCATGGTCAGGGGAAAAAAAGGTTCCTTCTGTCAAACAGAAAAGGGAAAAAAAGTAATGAGTAGTAGAGTGGTTATATACTCACGTATCAACATGCCCCGGATGGATGCTCGCCGTCCAGATCTTGCCCCCTTCACTTCCACTCTTCGAGCCTGAGGCCCCCGGCCCATACCTCCTATTCAGCTCCCTCGCGTGCAGGATGTTCCCAGCTTCGACTGCCCGTACCGCGTCCATACCCCTCCCCTCTTCTCCTGGTTGATGTCGTCGAAGTCGATGCCGACCGCGCACGGGGCGAAGTTGTGTCCGTCGGAGGTGACGTTGACGATGCGGACGGCGCCTCCCGCGGGCTCGGAGGCGGCCGTCTTGGTGAGGAGCGGGAGGTGGTGGTGCGTTAGGAGCCAGTGGGAGATGTGGTTGACCTGATTGATTTGACAATCATCATGTGGTTAGTATTAATTACGGAATATGAAATGGAGCGAATGGGGGTTAGGGATGTGGAGTGTATATGAGGGTATGTAGGGATTTACATGCCTGAAACTGCGAATCATATCCATCCGGTGTAAGCTCGAACTTGACGGCCATGATGCCGACGTTGTTGACCAGACCGTGGAGTTTGCTTTCTTTCCTAAAAGGAAAGCATGATCATCAGTACTCTCATATATATATAATATATATAATATATATAGTACCCATTGACATAGCGCCATACGGCGCGGCGCCGCGTATGCACGCATGTACAGTACAGTACATACCTGGTCAGTTCCTTCGCCGCAGCAACGACACTCTCCAGACGCTGCAGGTCCATAAGCAGCACATCCACCTTGGCAGTCGGGATCTCGGCCCTGATCTTCTCCGCCGCCTCCGCGCCCTTGGTTTCGGACCGGGCGCCGATGTGGACCTTGGCGTTGTGTTTCGCGAGATGGCACGCGGTGTATTAGCCTCTGAGCGTAGCGAGCGAGCGAGCGCAAGGTTAGCAGGTATTTTTGGCCGTCTCTCTCAGTGTGTATGGGGGTTCTGTGTGTACAGTATGTGGAGGGGTTGGTATATAGTTGGAGAAAACGTACATTCCCGTGTTCGCGCCGGTCACGAGGTATACCTTGCCCGTGAGGTCGGGGAGGTCGTTGGGTGAGAATGTCATTGCGGATGGTGGATAAGTATGTATATGCTGTACAAAGTACTTCGGACATTATGTGCTGTATGTACGTTCTGAATATATATATTAAATAGAGAAGTGATATGTGTTTATCGTATGTATCGACCTCACAATTCAAAAAAATATGAATCATAAAGAGAGAGGTATATATACTGGCTAGACAGACAGATTCCGACGAGAAACAAAGCTTTCAATTATATCCGTATATATATACACATACATACATCCACCAGCCACCAAGGGGCCCAAGGGTTGAGTGCACCTGTACTGTAGTAGAAAGCTGCGTTAGGATAGGGTAAGCAAGCTGCATCTCCCACTAGTGTGGCTCGTCTTCCGAACGGGTAAGCAGGCTGCATTAGTGCATCCGTCGTCCTTGCTTCCAGTCAGTCTTCTGGGTAGTAACTCTATATTACTATTGTTGATCTACCTGCGATGTCACACCCCTTCTCTTCTTCTTTTCTCTACTTTCGATACTAGAATCTGAGTGGGGCAGCGCGTACAATGGGGATCGTTCGAATGGAGATTTTTATTATTGGCTCTTTTAGCTGTTAGGTCTATTTGCTAGGCTTATGTGTGATGTGATACAAGAGGACTGCCATAGGACCTCCTATTATTCAACATGCCATTCAACGACAGTAGACAGTAGGATCCAGTTGAGTCGGAGTCAGAGCCACCGATGTTCAAATGGCAGATAAGATTACAGTTCTGCACAAGCACCAAAGGTGCCGAAGCGCGCCCACAGCATGATTATTATAATTATAAGCCCCTAATTAATAATGAGCTCGAGGGACCTGATTAATGGATGGGTTAAATGGTAAACAGCAATAGATGGTAGGTCCTGTCTGCAGGTAGGATGCTAGGGAGTTATACAGTAGCGATAATGGTATGCTTGCCACAAATTAGATTATTAGAATAGTTGTCCTACTTAAAGCTCCCCTGGATTCAAGCCTCAGTGAGCGAAGTGGACGGTGAAAGGCTTCTTATATTATACAGTACGGGATTTTTTAAGATGTTTATTGAAACAGTTTGATTTTCCTCAAAGGACAAACAAAAAAAATGACATAGACAAGGACCTAATAACTCCATAACGCTACGCTAAGTCACAGATAATAAATACAGACCTCCAAGACGCCGACGAATAACACCACCAACCACCGTCCCATCCCAAGCGTCGGCTTTTCAAACACCTGTTACCTGTATAGGTGTACTCAATTGAAGGCGGCACGACCTTTCTGATATCAACCAATGCAACACCTGGGAGCAAAACAATAACAATAGTACATGAGACAGGGACAATAAATGGAATCATACGACTCGCCGATATTATATCATGATAAGAAAATACAGAAACGTAAATCAGATGTCTCGTATGATTCAATCACTCAGTAAGGGATAAAGTCAAAGCTCATCCGATCTGGCTTGTTTGTTAGCGACGCTTCTAGGGGAGAAAAGGGATTTATGAAATGAGGAGTTCCATACCCAGAAAGTGACTCCAATCCTCATCGTCATTCATCTGGTCATTCGCCCAATATAGCTCGAGAAACTTCAGTGACTGAAGCACATTAGGTATTCTAACAGTGTCGTGAAGTAATAGCATTAGTCTCCTAACCACCTCCCTGTCCTCTCCCAGCGCTTCACATCCCGCCGTGAACAGTGGCGTCGTCAGCATCACCCAGGGACTCAGTCCCGTCTTAGGAGTGATCAGGGATATGCACTCCAGGATCCGCTTGACCGAATGCTGGACCTCGGGGGACGACGCGGGGAGTCTCCGTACCCGACGGTAGATGTGGATCAGAGCGGTATGTTGGAAGGCCTCGTTGCAGAGTATGAATTCGCGGATGCACTGCGCTGACAATCCCTCGATCACACCGGGATAGAAGATGGGCTGGGAGACGGCATCTCGATCCATCAAGCGTCGGACAGAGAACTCAAGAGCAGCCGCCTTCTGTTGGAAGTCCGCCTCATCTATTTTGACCGGTTTTTTGTTCGGACCGCTGAGTTGGTGCCTTCGCCAGGCCACGGCGCCGATCTGGCGGAAGATGTCTGCGAGGTGCACCGTGAATCCCCAGTAATCGTCCAGATAGTCTGGTGTATCTGGCGGAGTAGCAATCTCCTGTAATGAGCTTTCCGAAACATCGCCGATTGGAGGGCCGTTGCCGTTCAGCGCTGTGAGCGCCACTATCGACCTGTACCATCGGTCGAGATATCTGCGGAATGCCTCGTTGGACTTCTGAGGTGAAGAGTCCGAAGCCGCCATCAAGGCCTTCGCGCCCTCCACGTGGGCTCTCCACGTATTCGGATGAATGGCGCCCGAATGTATCTCTGCCAGGCAGAGAGTGCGTGCGGTCGCCAGAAGGGCGTCGGACCCTCTCGTGTTCGGATCCTGGAGCTCACGGCGAAAATGCTCCAGGCTCTTGGCCATCAGCCGGGCGATGTCCGGGGCGGACTTGACCCCTTCCGACTGATTGCTCAAGGCCTGGAGATGTATGGCTGAGAGCGCGGTCGTTGCGTACAGCAGCGACGGTGTCTGGAGGGCCATTGGCACGATCATCCTGCATATCTCCCTCTGCATTCCCGAATGGCAAGACGTGACGGTCGAGGCGTCGCGGATGAAATGATGTAACAGCGCCTTCTGCTCAGCGGGCAAGGACGAGAAGGGATCGATCTGCCGGGCCATCGTCGGCTTCGCAGGTGCTGGCGGCGGAGTTTTGGCCGTCGTGTAGATGAATTCACCGGGGGAATACTCTGCAGGTCTTTCCAGTCAGATACCGCTATACCTCCCCCCCAGACATTGACCATATGAACAGATCCGGACCTCACCTAACTTCTGCATGCCCCCCTTTGCCACGCACGCTCCAAACCTCGAGCGCGAAAACGCTCGACCTCCCCATTGCAGCTGCATCGCGTAGCGGCACGGGGCCCCCGCGGACTTGCATCTTCCACACTCGGGCCGCTGCTCGTCACATTTCTGCCGTCGAGCTTTACATCTCTTGCAACCGGTGAAGGATCGGGACATGGGTCTGTGTGCTATATCGACCGTAGAGGAGAACCAGGACCAGGATGATCTCCGCTTCTCCGCTCCTCTTTCCCGTGGCCCGGCTCGTGCCGCTGTGATATGGGCCTATCTCTGCTGGAGCGGGCCAGAAAAAGCCACTGGCGGATATGAAAAACGATGAAATGCTTGCTCTTGGACGAATTCAGACACTCCTCCGAGGAGGACGGGATTGCATGTTGCGCGAGGGGAGGCGGTCGTTCCTGGGGCGGAGGTTCTGATCAGCGGGAGGAGCAGAGCCAGATAAGTCCCAAGGCGCTCGGCGGGCTCGTGCCGGCGCCCATCCCCACCGTCCAGCGCGCCGCGATCCACTCGTGATGTGCGGTATAATCGTGCAGCCTCGGACGAACCTTGCGGAAAAGGGGTCGTCTCGATCGCAGACCCCGGTCTTCTCGTCGAAGCGTCGATGGCATGCACCCATGGAGCCCTGGAGAGTCGGTTGGAGCGTCTGGATGCGCGGTGAACTCGCGCGTCTCCAGGTGGTTTCAGATTTTCTGGGGGATGTGCAGCGTCTTGCGGGGTCTTCCGTCCAGCATGATCAGCGACCAAAAGCGCGCAGGGCGATGGGTCTGATTCCGAGTTAAGCGGCCTTCTATGGCGCCTGCGTTCGGCAAAGGTCGATCAGTACATCCGCCTTATAAATCAAAGCGTTCATTTCCAACCCTTCTAGCGCAGATCTCCAGCCGGAGAAAGAAACGGGCTCTACTGTATAGACTGGCAAAAAGATACTATAGTACGCATGCCAAAAGACAAGAACACCAAACAAAGCTCAGCTCGGCACAGAGTACACGCCATCGGGACACCGTCGCAGACGGCTTGCCGCAAGGGTCTCAGCCCTCAAAAGTATAGCGTAGCCACTCCCCAACCGCTCGCAAACTCTCCCACCTTACCGATTCATCCCGATCGGCCATCAACTCCATCACCCGCGTCTTCAGGCCCAGCTTCTCCAGCTGCGACCGCCGCTCCGGCACCTCCTTGACCAGGTTGCCCACGTCGTTACACGCAATGGCAAGAACCTGCTTGTCGTTGTCCCAACTCTTGGAGAGGATCTCGGCCAGCTTCTTCGGCAGGGCACCGTTGTCCTCGTCAAGAATGCGGCGGGCGTTCTCCCTCCAGAAGGTCGGGTTGCGGTGAGGCGGTGACCAGCGGAGATGGCCCGAGTGCACCTCGGCTGCATATTGATCGAACGTAGTCTGTGTCTTCGTGTACTCGTCCAGCATCTCAGACAGTGCCTTGAGATCCTCCAGGAGGTCCGGGTCGGTCAAGTGACGACCACCAAGATTGGAAAGGAGCGCCGGAAGGCGAACGAACACAGCGACTGGCAGCAGCGTTGTTCGGTTGGAAGAGAGGAGGTTGTTGAGCGTAGCAAGAAGCAGACGGGTCGTCTTCTCCTTGGGAGAGACTCGTAACAGGTGCGTGTACAGCGCAATAATCTCATGGTCCCTAGGTCCAGTGAGCATATTCCTCTTCTCCTGTAAATCGCATGCCGGTTACTTACGATTCCAGATCGTTGCCAACCAGTTCACCCTCGAAGCTCAGCTGCCAGAGCACGAGCAGAACGTGGTACAGGAGCTGAAGCCCGACTCCGCCTCCAATCCCGGGCTCGATGCTGCGGATGCTGCTTGCGGCCAGAGCGGTCGAGCCGGTATCCTTCCCGCCGGCAGCGGCACGTAGAATATCGATCAATGGGTCAACTGTCTCTTTCCTCTGACTCCAGAAGATCTCTCTGGCCCTCTTTGTCCTAAGCAACTCTGAGAACCCCTGAACACCGATATCTTGTAGGCCGCTGTCCTGGTTCTTGATGAGGGTAGATAGGTACGAATAGAGACTGGGAAGAGCTTCCTCGTCCCTTGCAGTAGCTTTAGGTGAGATGGTGAGCCCAACAGCGACAAGGGTTGTCAGAAGAGAGGACGTGAGGAGCGGTATTGGATCTTCAGCGTTTGTGGAATGGCGGAGGAGTGGGAGGAATGGCTTATACGGTTCAGGCTGCGCGAGCAGCGTAGAGGCGAGCGATGGGACATCTACAGCGCAACAAGGACGTTAGCAACGACCAGAAGAGGGAGGTGACCCTGGCTGATACAAGGGGGTGTGCATCCGCACCATTGAGCAAGTCCGCCGCCAGCACCAGGATATACTGGACGATGTCCGTCCGCCGTGACGCGGCCTCCAGCACACTCTTGCCATCGGGGCCTCCAGCCAGCAGGGTGGCATAGCCCTTGAGATCGCCCTCGACGGTCTGGCGGCGCTGCTCCTTGCGCACCTTGTCGACAGCCTTGATCTTCTTCAGGTGGTCATCGGTGATGTTGCCGGCTCGGACGGCGCCCTCCCACGGGATTGGCCGCGCCCGGATGTTGCTCTGCAGGGAGCTGAGGTAGGTGGGCGGCTCCAGAGACATCGTCGGTCGGGGAGCACGGAGGAACGAGACGGTGTCTGCCTGGAGCGCTGCGGAGAGAGTCTCGACAGGGATGAAGGCTGGCGTCTGGGTGCTGGGAGCAGCTCGCTATCTATCTCCCGCCAGGACTGGAGGAGCGGGAGCTCCGTGCCTTGCGGGCGGCGGTCCCCACGCCAAGAGCGCAGCTCTCGCCCCGGCATCCCTCGTCGACGCCGCAAAGAGGCTCACGGCGCCTGCGACGCGCAAGCTGACAGTCTGTCCTCATCCTGCCCTCCTCCCGCCTTGTTTCCTCTTCTCTCTCCAGTCTCTCGTTTACCGTCCCTCCTTCGAGCCCACGGATCCCTCCGTTGCGCATGGTTGCTGGTACATACTTCCCCTCATGCTTTTCCGTGACGACAGGGCCGACCTAGGATACGAGCTTCGAACGACGCCCGCAAACCGCCCCCACCACTGATGGTGCCCACAAAGGATAGCCCTGCGTCTGGAAGGTAGCTGGACAGAGGTTCGCGGATCATTGGTTATAACCATGTCGCAGAATTCTCAGCCTACGAAGTCGAGATGGGGAGCAGGAGTTAGCTCTTTTTTGCAGCAAGCCGTCGCTGGCGTGGAATCGAGGCTGGATCTCATTCTCGCCAACGAGGAGGACCTTCCGCCTAAAAGCGCCCCTGCAAAGCCAAAGCCGGCAGAGGAATCAGCGCCTCAGGGTGGAGCTTCCGCTGCAAAACCCGCCGCTGGATGTATGGCATCTTCATCCGCCTTGCTCTGAAGGGGCTTTATATAGCTAACGAGTTCCCTAGCTGTTTCGCGCAGTTCCTCTAGTGCACGAAGGAATGATCGTCTACAAGAGCGCCTAGCTCGTGCGGTGGCAGGATCGAGCACCACGGGAAGTCTCGCGAGTCGTCCCTCTTCAAGCGGAGGACCTTCGCGAACTTCCAGCCCTCTTCCAGACAACAATGCTCGGTCCAGCTTGGACAGCTCATCCGGAACCCCAGATGAGAGCATACAGAGTATTACAAAGCAGGAAGAAAGCGCCTCCGCCACGTCCTCGGCCCCCAGGAGTAGCCACGATTCCGATCTTCCATCGCGGACTTCCAAAGAGTTACAACCGGACGCAAGAGATCCTCAGACGCAGGAGGAGGGGGTTGCAAATGGCGCTGGATCGGAGGAGCAGGATAAACCACCGGACAAAACAGGGACCGAAGCTCGGGACCCAGAGAAGGAAATCTCCGCCGCTGATACAACCGGCCCCTTGGAGTCGTCACTATCACCATCCAGTGATCATGAAGTGACAGTGGCTCAGTTGCAGGCTGAACATAGGGCTGCCGAGCAGCGATGGCAAGAGGAGGCTCGTGAATACCTTGAACGGATCGACGCTTTGCAGTCGAAACTGAATTATCTGGCGAAGGAAGCCGCTGAATCGGCCAGGAAGGCTGCGGTATCCGCTGAACCAGGTAGCATTGAGAGGCAGCTTCACGAGAAAGACGAGCGGATCGCGTTACTTCTTGAGGAAGGGCAAAAACTGTCGAAAACGGATCTGGACCACAGGACCGCCATCAAGAAGCTCCGACAGCAGCTGGCCGAGAACGCGAAATCACAGGCGGAAGCCAAGAAGCGGGCTGATAAATTGGAAAAGGACCTGTCAAATGCAGAGGCAAGGGCCAGACGCGCTGAGGCGGCCGAGAAAAGAGCCAACGAATTGTTAAATTCCCAGGCGAAGACTTCCAAAGATCTGGAAGCTGTCACCGCGGAACGGGACGCGTTGACCGCGACGGTCGAAGACATGAAAGCTCAGCTGGCTCGAGCGGTAGCTCGGGCTGAGGCCGCAGAGGAAAAGGCCCAGTCAGATGCCCTGGAACAGGAGAGACGCCAAGTGGCGGAGCTCAAAGAGGAGCTGGCAAACGCCAGGATAGAGCGTGAGATCAGCGAGGAGAAGCTGAGGAGGGAGATCAAGGAGCTGAAAGAAGGCATTGAGCGCGAGAAAGAGCGGGCCCGGCTGTTGGAGGCGGAGCTCAAGGGCGAACAGTCCATCTTGGAAAGCAAGATGGAGAGCCTCCGCTCTCGAGCGGAGGAGGTGTCGTCGAGCGCTGCGGGAGACGCCCAAGCGAAATTATTACGGCAGATCGAGACGCTGCAGACCCAGTACGCGGTTGCCAGCGAGAATTGGCAGGCCCTGGAAGGTTCACTACTCTCGCGGCTAGCGAACGTCGAGAAGGAGCGCGATGAGATCGCGCGACGGGAAGGGGATCTACGGCGGAAGGCCCGGGAACTGGTGAGAATGATCTGTTTTTCCATTGGATTCTGTAGAATACATGCGCTAATACTACCGTACAGAACGCCAAGGCGAAGAAGGCGGAAGAGGAACTGGAGAACGCTCGAGAACGCATCCAGGAGCTTGAACACAGCCTCGAGGAAAGCAGACAGGAGATGCAGAAGATGGAGCAGAGGCTCCAAAAGGCCGACGAAGATCTGAAGGTGGCAAAGAGAGACTTGGTCGAGCAGCAAAAGATATCGGACGCGACCTGGACCCAGAGACTGGAGGAGGAAAGGGCAAAATGGCGAGAGCAGGCTCTCCCGCAAACGCCTTTACTTCCTCAACCGCAGATCGAATCTCCGGTCATATCCAGTCGCAAGTCATTCGGCGGCCTCGAACCGGCTTCTCACACGTCTGACCACCGCCCGACGAGCCGTCGGTCCTCCACACTCCCCTCACAGTACCCTGATATTGGCACTCCTCCACGACAGAATTCCTTCCCTGGGCTGAACCACATCCAGCATTCTCCTCATGTCACCAATGGCACGTCGAATCCAGTGGTAACGGGAGCACCTTCAATTACTTTCGAGCCAGATGAACTCTCAGGCTCTGGCCGCCCTGGAACGCCATCTGTTTCCGGCGCCGCTCCAACACATCATTCCCGTGGAATCAACGACATAATCTCCACCTCGACCATCGGCGCTGGGCCATCGGTCCAATTGGTCGAGCGAATGAGTGCCACGGTCCGTCGTCTCGAGAGCGAGCGGGCAGCATCAAAGGATGAACTCGCACGTCTGACAGCCCAGCGCGACGAGGCCCGGCAGGAGGTGGTCGAACTGATGCGCGAGGTTGAGGAGAAGAGGAAAGCAGACGCCCGCATCAAGGAGCTCGAAGCCCAGCTGGAGGACCTGGATCGACGATACCAGACGACTCTCGAGATGCTCGGGGAGAAGAGTGAGCAGGTGGAAGAACTCCAGGCCGACGTCGCCGATCTGAAGAAGATCTATCGCGAGCTGGTCGACAGTACGATGAAATAGAGATAAACTCTGGATTCGGGGATTATTTCTTGTATTGTAAATATACGCTTCGGAGGACTTTTCTTTTTCTTGTGTGCGGAACGATGGGATGCGTTGATGTAGACAATGTCGGGAAGGGATGTAACGTACTTCACAATATCTTATTATTAGCATCGAAGTGTGTTTTTATCATGGCATCAATTCTCTTAAGCGTCTGGGGGTATCCTACAGATCTTTTCCCTTTCGGTTTACTTGAAACCTTTACTCTTTGGCAAGACGAGAAGGTCCTTACATTGGTTCCTTTTTCCTAGAACGGTTTCGCTTCGTAAATCGTGACATGACAAATTGCAGTCAACGCAGACTTCTACGGAAGTTCTATGCCTTCCCTCTCGGCGGTTTGTAGGATGTACTTGCGGACCTGTGTGCCTGTCAGTCTGTCGCAGACACAAAAAAGAATCTTGTCTATCTCACCTTCGAATCGGGCGCCAGCTCAATCGCCAACCGACCCTCATTGTCCCTCTTCTCCGGCTCCGCACCCGCCTTGAGCAGCAGGATCGCCGCGTCACCGTGGCCCTCGGAGATGGCGTGGTGCATCGCCGTCAGGCCATCCATGTCCTGGGCGTTGACGGGACTTTTCCCTTCCTCGAGGAGGACCTTGAGGATGGGGATGGACCCCACGGCCGCGGCGCGGTGGAGCGGCAGCTGGCCGCGCTTGTCCTTGACTCTGGCGCTGCATTTGTGGGCGAGGAGGGTGCGCACGGTGGAGAGGTTGGACTTCGAGGTCGCGAAGTGGAGGGCGTTCTGGCCCGAGTTGCTCTTCATGTTCACGTCGGCGCCCTTGCGCAGCAGCAGGTCGACGATGGGGTCGCCCTCGGCGTTCTTCAGGCTGGCGGCGATCATGAGCGGCGTCCATCCGGATCCGTCCTGGGTTGGTGTTAGTAGCAGCTCTTCTTGGATTATAATTTCAGCGAGATAACTACTACAGACAAAAAAATGGCAGCGAAGAAGATATACTAACCTGAACATCCGGATCAAAGTACTTGTTGGCCACCAACAGCTCCACGATTGGTAGCCGATTGTACGCCACAGCCCAGTGTATAGGAAGACGCTCATCGTCGTCTTTGAGCAGGGCAAGTTTCGGATTTGCCTGGCAAGATGCGGAGTAAGGAGCTGAACTCCAGAATAGTGGACATTTGCTATATGCCAGGAAATGCGGGGCAGGAGCTTACATTGAGGAGGGACTCGACGACCGACGCTGTGAATAATTTGTTAGAAACATGCACAGAGCAGATGGATACTGCAAGGGCGGGGCATACTTTTCCCTTCACGACAGGCCTCGTGGATGGCAAACTTGTTGCCGCTGTCTTGAGCCATCTTGCCTCTGATGGTCTCTGATGCTGGACTAAGACGCTGCTGAAAGCCCTGGCGAGGCGATGGATGGACGAGCAGCGGGGAGCTTGGCCGGCGGCCGCGTTGGTCCGAGCTCCAACTCCGGATCCCAAGCTGAACTTGTCGAGAAAACCGCCCGACGAGTTTCCTGCATATAACATCGTCCCCTCGATCAACCAGCGCGGCTTCGACGCGCACAAATCTGCGTGGTTCGACCACTTCTGACCACGCATATGTTTTAGTCAGTATCTAATTTCTCCCAAGGCACGTCCGCCAGTGCCAGAACATAGGGTCCTTCGACCGCGCGCGACCCGGCCTGCTTCCCACACCGTGTTCTCTGTCCATCCTTTTCCCTCCTTCTGATCGATTCTCTCGTTAATATACCGCATCACCAAGAAACATGACTTCAGCCATGGAGGTCGTTCCGACGCCTACCCCAGCTGAACAAGCTGTGCGCAACTCGACGAAAAGGACCATCGAACTCTTCGGCACCGACTACCTCCTGGCGTCGCCGTCAACCACCACAGATGGCCAAACGATCGGCCTCTCCTATCGTCGAAAGAAAGAATACGAGGATGTGAAGGAACTTCCGCCGTCCCTCGCTGAGAAGCAGGCCAAGGCGGCCGCCGGACGCGCGAAGCGTCCCAGGACCCAAGCGCAGGCGCAGGCGCCGGTCGACAAGAGCGGCTCGTCGATGGCGCTCGTGAAGGGCACTGCTGGCGCTGCTACCAACGGCACGGGTGAGACCCACGCGAGGAGCCTCATACAGAGGCCGTCTGCGACGCCGCAGCAGAGACCGGAATGGCACCCGCCGTGGAAGTTGATGAGGGTGATATCGGGACACCTGGGCTGGGTGCGGAGCTTGGCCGTGGAACCGAACAACGAGTGGTTCGCGAGTGGTGCTGGAGATCGGACTATCAAGATCTGGAATCTGGCGACGGGAAGTCTGCGGTTGACGCTGACGGGCCATATCTCGACCGTCAGAGGCCTGGTCGTATCTCCTCGGCACCCGTACCTCTTCTCCTGCGGTGAGGACAAGATGGTCAAGTGCTGGGATCTCGAGACGAACAAGGTCATCCGGAGTTATCATGGCCATCTCAGCGGTGTGTATACGCTCGCTTTGCACCCGAAGCTGGACGTCCTGGTAACGGGCGGTCGTGACGCCGTCGCGAGAGTCTGGGATATGCGGACACGGAGCAATATCCATGTCCTGTCCGGCCACAAGGGCACAGTCGCGGACGTGAAGTGCCAGGAAGCAGACCCCCAGGTCATCACCGGCTCCCTCGACGCAACGGTCCGTCTCTGGGACCTCGCGGCCGGCAAGACCATGTGCGTCCTCACCCACCACAAGAAGGGCGTGCGGAGCATCGTCACGCATCCCAAGGAGTTCACCTTCGCCAGCGCCAGCACGGGCAGCATCAAGCAGTGGAAGTGCCCCGAGGGCGCGTTCATGCAGAACTTCGAGGGCCACAATGCCATCATCAACTGCCTCGCCGTGAACGAGGACAACGTGCTCTTCTCGGGCGGTGACAACGGCTCCATGGCCTTCTGGGACTGGAAGACCGGCTACCGGTTCCAGACGCTCGAGACGACCGCCCAGCCCGGCTCGCTGGACGCGGAGGCGGGCATCATGTCCGCCACCTTCGACCGCACCGGGTTGCGACTCATCGTCGGAGAGGCCGACAAGACGATCAAGGTCTACAAGCCGGATGACAAGGCGACTCCGGAGACGCATCCGATCGATTGGAAGCCGACGCTTGGAAGGCAGAAGTATTAAATAGCCTTTGGAATTATCTGTGTACTTGTTGCAGATACCGGGATCGAATTGATTTTTCTGCATTACCGGAGTTTGAAGGCGTTTGGGGCGTCTTTTTTCTGTGTCCTTTAATGGTCAGACCGGAATGAGAATAACACGTTGGACTCGTGGTAGCTGGAGAGAAGGGTGTATACCATTATTATGATTTCGTTATTGTATTTAAAATGAAGCGGTTTCATTTGTACTTGTAATAATCTCATATCTATCCATCTCATGAGCGTGTATGCTCTCTAAACTTTACTATGTACTCTCAGGGATCAAGAGCATCATGAAGGGTATCATCCCATCGAACTAGACCAAACCCATGTAGAAATAGAGACAAAAAGACAACAGACACCCAAATGCCAGACGGGTGCTTCTTCTTCTGACAGCCTTTTTGTCACAGACAATACTCCAAACAATAATAATTATTAAAGATCGAGACAGAGACCGCGAGCGGCTCACTGATCAAACCCCAACCCAAGGCCCTTCGCCTCGGCATCATCCCTAAACGCAGCCCTCACGTCCTCCGCCGCAACTCGTAACCGCACCTTACTACTCCTATCCCCCCTCCCGAACGCTCCAGCCCCCCCAAACATCCCCCTAACGCCCAACCCGGCCTCCAGCACAATCACCCCCAGGCTCATCAGCTCCATGGCGGCGTACCCCATGGCTTTCACCCTAGCGCCGTTGGCGCCACCAAGTAGAAACTCCTTGACCCCCGCGCCCGCGACGCCCGCGACGGCGACTGCGGCGTCGGCGATGCGCTTCGCCTCGTCGAGGACGTCGCCGATCGTCGACTCGGAGATACCGGTGCGGCGGACGCGGGCGAGGAGGGCCGCGAGGAAGAGCTTGCCCGCGAGGGGCAGGCAGCGGAGGGCTTGCTGGAGCGGGGTGGAGGTCGCTTCTTGGATGGCTTGCTTGATGGTTGCGATGGTGACGCGGGGGAGGGGTGGTTTTGTTTCTTCTTTTCCTTTCTGAGGTGGTTCTGATTTCTCCTGTTTCTTCAGGTTCCGGTCCCGCCGTGCGGGAGTCTTGCTGGGTGTTGGTGGGAGGGATTCCGCGTCGTCAATGTCCATCGCGTCTGGATTTGATTTGTTATTATCATTATTATTATTGGCAGCGGCGGCGGCGGCAGCAGCAGCTTCACTGGCTTGTTCTGCGATCTCGACGGCCCGTCGACAGATGTCGAGTGCGCGTCGGGCGTCTCCGCTGACGGCGGCGACTTTGCGGCTCGCGAACTGTATCGCGTCCGGGTCAATGATGTTGCCCGGTACATTGGCCAGCCGGGAGCTGATGATCTCCATCAGATCCGTGTGCTTGTAGCCCGGGAACGTGATGCGGGTGAGGCCGAGGCGGCTGGAGATCTTGTTGCTCAGCGTCCGCTCGGGGAGGTCCATCGTGTTGGCGACGGCGAGGACGATGAGCCGGGAGTGCCGGAGCGCGGGCCAGTTGAAGAAGTTGTACATGACGGATTGGTTCTTGGTGACCAGCTGGTCGAGTTCGTCCATCAGGACGACGCAGGGTACTCGACGCGGGGAAGGGTGAGAGAACTCTCTCTCGAGGAGGTCGAGCGCGTGGGATGGGGACACGCGGTCGCCTTTCAGTGCCTCCCAGAGTAGCGAGTAGGCTTGATGCGGATCCGTGACTTTCATGCCATTGATCTCGACGAAGATGAAGTCGTCCATCTCCTCTGCCAGGACGGCTGCGTTGAGCTGGGCGATCACCTCCCGGACGGTCGCGGTCTTGCCGGTTCCTGGTGTCCCGGAGATGTAGATACAGGTGCCCGTCCCTTCTCTTATGGCGGCACTGAGGTGGGTGTAGACCATGTCGAATTCGGCCTTTCGACAGGGGAGGGAAGCAGGAACGCTGGAGACATGGAGGTTGGCCCGCGCCTGGCGATATGGAGAGGTAAAGTGGGAAGGTGAGAGGACGCGGGTGCCGAGAGGAGTGAACTCGAGCGGTTTCTTGACGACGATACTGCAATTGTCACTGTGAGTCGATAGGCTATCCTGGGTAAGGGAGGTGATGTTGCGTACCGCTTGTGAGTTGGAGTAGTAAGGATCTTCCGCTGCCGTGACTTAGGCGTTACATTGAGCGATGCCAACTTTTGCTTCTTTCTGGGTGTAGTCGGAGGGACATCCTCCTTCGCGTCCACATACTATGCAGATAAAGTTAGTATCCTCTTTAATCAGATCTTTTGCTGTCGTACTGACCTCCTCGTCCTCTTCGGCTTTGCGCTTCTTGGCCGCCTTCAACCCGGCCTTGATCATGTCAATCAGCTCAAAGATCGCCTCTCCATTCTTATAGACATCTTCCCAGATAAATTCGTCTGTGTATTTCCCCTGCAGCTGGTTCACGCCCCGTCGACAGATGATGGATTTATGGTACTCCGCCAGGGCCGCCTTTCCGGTTGGCGGGGTGCCGTTGGGGTATTTTGCGTAGAAGACATCTTTGGACATGACGTTGGCTTTGCCGTTGATAGAAGTCAAAGGATTCACGTTGAAGTCGGCCGTCAGGTACTGCTCGTTGGGCAACGCATCCGCCCTCTTCTTGTTCCTCGTCGACAGGAACTCGTCCGGCGAAGCGAACCACATGATGTTGGCCGACTTGACCATCTCCCCCTCGTTCTCCTCATCCTCCACCTCCAGGAACTCGCAGATGATACCGGCCCAGTCCTTACCTGGCTCGGGGGATTTCAGCAGCACGGTTTGGCCCAGCCTGCACTCGAAGGAGCCCATCCGGGCGCCGACGATCTTCCGCGCGTGTTTGGCGCTCGGTCGTGAGGAGCGTCTCAGACTTGGCTTGTCTTCTGCATCATCAGGATTGTCGTCCCCAGGCTCCTTTTTGTCGTCCTTCTCTGTCTCCTCGTCTTCGTAGATCCACTCCCATGGATGGTCTTCGTCCCCGAGCTCGTCGTCCGAGTCGTCGCGGACCAAGGCGCCCTTTGTCAGCCATCGTCGCGCGCGTTCCTGGACATTGTGCCTCCGTTTACGGGGTTTCTCTTCAGCAGGATTCATGCTTGCTTGGAGGAGAGCAACAGCAAGGTGACCTCAGTACCCGTTGTTGATGCCGAGCATGTTGGGCCAAGACCAAAACTAGGCGCAACGCGTCGGGAGCGGCGACGCGTACCGGTGAGGTCCCGTCCCGTCCCATTTTGTCCCTTTTGGGTTAGTGCTGTTATCGCGTCGTCCGCATGATCATGAGCTACTCCAAGCAGAGCATCCATACAGAGGACGATAGAGAGTCCAGCTGCTGTGTCTGTATCATGGGGCTCACATATGTTCCTCACTGTGCCTTTTCAGTGGTGTTGGGTCTGCTGGCTCAACTATCACTGTGCTCTGGATTAATGCCAGCAGGATAACCACTCATTGTTTGCCAGGATCTGTAATGCATGGATCCGCAACGGTGACAAGAGCCGACCTGCTCCTGCCCGCATTCACAGGAGAGCAACCAACGTGCGGAGAAACTCAAGACTTGTATTGAATGGCAAATGTCTTCCCAGATGCTCATTCATTTCCCTCCAGGCCGCATTCACGGCTTTCTTTTCTGATCCATTTCATCTCCTCGTTACTTACCTCGCACTTCCACGGCACTTTGTAACTTATGCCGACGCAGTTCTCCTCCATCCTCTGCCCATTAACACGACACCACAGGCCTGATCCTATCTGCTACTGCTTGCTCAATTTTTCACACGTGCAGAGGTCTTTTCTCGACCAACTTCCTCTTCGCGGGAAAAAAGCATATCAACTCCCTAGACTTATTGGTTCTCTTTTGCGGTCCTCTGGCCTCCTAATCTTCTCTTGTAGAAGACTTATCCCTCCAAGTTTTCCCTCGATTCCCTCACAACTCTCTGTAAGGAGCGTTGTCGGACAACAACCTCTTATTAAGAAACCGGGTGTCTGCCTTTCTGTGTCGTTCTAATAATCGTTTCGAGTCAGGTAGTTCTCGAGTAATGGCAGAGTGAGTATCTAACTCCAGACTTCCCATTTGCTCCTGCAGCACTGACATGGCTATAGCCACGAGACTTCCGGCGCCCAAGGTAGGAAATGACACATCTTTTTCGACACGGGAGATCGTCTTGTCTTTTATATTGTCTCCGCCATGTTACCCCCTCTGATGCTTTCAGGCCTCGGGGTTCCCCGACTGCTTGGACGGAGGTAGCTGACGCTTTATGCAGAATGGCAGCTCCCAGGCTATGGACGGGTCAAGTCCAAAGCTCCAGCGGCTCTCCCAGGCGAGAATCAGCAATCCGCCCTTCGTACCATACAAAATCACAGAGGTGCAGGTAGGTACAGAGGACTAACGCAGCCAGCGCACCTGTCTGCTCGACGTGGCGGTTCACCGTCGAAACCGGCCACAACTACGAATGCAGGTCGATCCAGATGGGTCGCACGAGCGTCAAGGGGACGCGGCACTCAGGGGCCCGTCCGGGGCCCATCTCGCTTTATTCGAACGCCATTGCGTAATCCCGGTCGGTTCCCGAGGGACTCGCCGGCTAAGATGAATTGGAGGGCTGGAGCTGAACCAACAGGTCAGTGCCATTATATCCGATATATCGTCTACGATGACTGAGATGAAGCAGGAACGTTTCAACTACCAGGCCCCTTCGGTACTTTCAGACGCGAGTAAGAATACCCATCCAACTGTTCGGTCTCTATGAAGCTAAAATCTCCTAGATTCTTTGGGGTAGCGAGAGGAACGTTCAACAGAACGCACATTGCGAACAAGGGCAGATTTGAAGTCTTCGAAGACATTTGTCAAAAGACGGGTGCGTACATCAAACCACCGTTGTACACCGATCAGGTATATACCCCTTTCTGTGAATTATAAAGATGGTCAAATAATGTTGTTGAACAGGTCATTTGCTTGTGGGGGGAGCCGGCCCAAGTGTCGGCTGCTCAGGAGCTACTGCAACAGCTCATCACGAAATGCAAAGCTTCGTCGCAAAAGAAGAAAGCGGAATGGGCGAAAATCAACGCCCACTCTTCCACAAAGGAAGCGGTTATTGACCGCAGAGAGAAGCACGAAGTCATAATCCAACAGCTCAGAAGAGCTCCCGATCCATCTATAAACTTTCCTGAGCGGGTAAGGTTCAGTGCATGACTGTCGTTGAGTGCGGGTGCTAAAATACCCCGTTATAGCTGCTTTTCCTTTGGCCGGCTGAAGAGCTCCCCATGAAAGATTTCCTCGGCCCCGATCTTGGAGCGCTTGATTTCATCCGTGCGGAGTTTGGCTATCATCTGTACATTCCTGACGGGTTTCCTAATTATATCTGCGTAGCTGGTCACGACCATGAGGTCATCCGAGAGATCGTTCGGCGTCTCCGAAACAAGTGGAGCGAGCTCATGGCTTCAGCGAACATTAGATCCAAAGTGTACCTTGTCGAGCCTCCTGAAAATGGCTATATGAGAAACGGGATCGTCGTCAAGAATAGCCCTCCCTTTGCCAAACCTTTTCTTTATGGACACCCCTTGAAAGATCTCCAACTGGCGACTTGGTATGACCGGACTCCCCTCATTCGCTCCAAGAACGATATCCGTCTTCTCAATGCAACGGAGCGATCTCTTCGAGGGCTCCCTTTCTTCCGGGGCCATTTGCGAATGCGCGTAAATCTTGGATCGTTCGTCCTCGATGAATATCGTCTTCCGAGAGATGGAAAGTCGGCATACTCTTTCGAGGAATTCAGAGAGATGCTGTTGAACGATGGGACAAGAGGACGCTTGCTCCCAGGGTAAGATCGTCGCTCTTGGTTTTAAGCACTGTACTAACCGGGCATACTGTCTTAGTCTCGAGCCTAGTCAAAATGAGCTGCTCGACAGATGTTTTCAAGCGTCCCATATCCTTGCTCCCATTTCAAATACGCTGCGTTCCCTGGCAGACGCGGAACCCGCATATTCCGTGAACTTCGAGTTTTCCGGGGCTGACAGTGCTCTGCTACGGCTGGAAGCAGAGTTTTCGAAACATTATGGCGCGCAAGAATACGAAGTAACCCAGCGCAGATGGGTCAAGGCTCAAGGAAGCGGGCACAGCGACAACAGATCGCCCCTCCAAATTGCGGTTATTGACTTCGAGAGGTATGTCGTCCTTGCTCAAGCTGAAAAGAGACAAGCTAAAAATATTAGGTCCGATTGGCAGCTCGAAATAAAGGCGCTGGAATTCTACGACAAATCTACCGTTGACGCGGCTCTCAAGACATTTTCCCATTCCATCCGTTTCAAAAGTGATGCCGCAGCCGGTGGTATCTCTGCGACACCCAAGAGGAAAGTCATGTTCCCGGAGTCGGCTCCAGTGTCCAGGGTTGTCGAGAAGACTGCCATTCGGTACAAAATCAAGGGTACAGAGTACACCCTTGAGATCGCTCGTTACGACGAATATAGTCGTATGGGCCTCCAGATCTCCCAAGGACGTGTTCAAACCACCAACCCAGGTGCTATGTCAGAAGTCCCTGTCACAACTTGGGGCGCGTCCATATATGATTTGAGTTGGGATAACCTGCTTGGCCAGCAGGCCAATATGGGAGTCGGACATGCGGCGAGCTGGAATCCGAATTTGAACACCTTTTTCCGCCCAAAGAGACAGCCTGTTGACCCTACAGATTCGTCCTCTGGTTTCTGGGAGTTCATTGCTGTGGTTAAAGAAGTTGCGGGCTTGTTAGGTCCAAGGAAGGCTGATCCTCCGAAGAAAGCCCAGAGCGATACCGCAAACAAGGAGACCGTCCGCGACGTCTCCCCGTCGGTAACTAAACCTAAGACTGCGGCAAGCCATATCTCGTCGAGCAGTTCGCTCACTGCTGATGGACCGAAGACGATTAAGCTTCTGGATGCTGATCTGGGTACCTTGTTCTGAGGAACAGTCCCAAGACGACAGAAATGGAGTTCGGTTGTCATGAGTTTTAAGACGTTCTCTCCATACCAATATTTGCCCTGAGGACCCGCTGTCAGCATTGACACTATCACTTCCCCAAAATCCCATTTCTAGGTATCCCCAAGCACTTTCACAACTTTCACATAATCCCTTTCCCCAAAACGTCATTTCCCAGTACCCCGGAGCACTCTCATCATCGGCTATGATCTTTGAGCTAGGCAAGCAGATGAGCTGGTAATTTGACAGCATTCATGTCTGATTCTTATCTTGCTACATGCTGCTATCTGCAAGTTTACAGGCAGAGAGGACCTGATCTGAGGTCGTGGTCAGCACCCTTCGACCCGCGTCTCCTCTAGCGCGTGGTCCCGCACGTATTCACCAGACACATCCATGCCAGCTCAAACATCTTCCTTCTGGTCTCCTAATAACCAAATTGCCATGTTTAGTCGGTTCTTCTGCAATCTCCTATTGTCACTCTCTGCTATGTTCTCCCGGGTGGCGAGACTGCCTTTCCGCTGTTTCCATGATGACAATCCATTCATGATGAACCGATGGGCGGAATTCCCCCCCCCCCCCCCCCTTTTTTTTCATATTTCGCAACGACTCGTCGGATACTGGTTGCTTTCCTGACACTAATTTCATTTTCTCTCGGTCGCATTATGTATCATGTATTTTCCTAGAGTATGCACAGTACAACGCAGCAGATCAGCCAGTCTGGCTAAATGAGGATCAATATTTTGCTGTATTGATAAGTTATGTGATCGTCTGGCGAGACAGTTGTAAACCCAAATCTCATCCGGCACCCGCTCCAGCCACCGGAGTCGTAATAGCTTCGCCGGTCAGAACCTTTTGTCGTAGGACTAGTCGAGACGTCAGCTGCTTTCCACGAGGGAAGAGACTCCTGGCAATGCCAATGATAGACCCATGCGAGCTGCGCATAGCCAGGTATAGAAAATCCAAGCAGTTCGTATGCAACTCACCATCCTCGACCACCCTCAAATTGACAGTCTTTGACTGAACTATCTTTTCCAGATCCTGCAAGTTGGTCTCGAGCTCTTTCACCTTGCCATTGTAGAAGTCGATCGCCTTTGCCGCCGTCTGTAGAGATTCCACCCCCATGTCAGCGTTGCCCCAGACCGTCCCCCAAGCCATCCTCACAACCACCCACGATACAAAAACAAAACGCACACACATACCTTCTCAACATAAAACCCCGTCCCCACATCCACAATCACCTTCTCCCGATCCGCCAGCTTTCCCTTGACGTACAGCGAGCTCGTCAGCGGCACGAGGATCTCCATCTCGTCGCGCCCCGCCGTGCCCTTCTTCTCGGACCCGATCACCCCCTCGTTGATCGACCGCACGCAGTCGCGGAACTTGGACTGCGCGGCGCGCAGCTTGGCGTGCGAGCTGGTCAGGTGCTCGAGCTCGGAGCTCAGGCGGGACTGGAGCGCGCGGAGTTGCGGGACGGAGAGGGTTGTGACGTCGACTGTTGGTTTATGATATGAGATGGGTGTGTTAGTTAGTGGTTGGTTTCGAGTGTTTCGGTTAGATTGGAGAGGGGGGAAGGGAGGGAGGTCGTGCTGTGCTGTGCTGTGCTGTGCTGTTCACCGTCTCTGATGCAGTTGACGTACCTGCACCTGGAGGGGCTCCGGAGCTCGATGAGGAGGATGCGGGGGTACTTTGTGGTGGCATGTTGTCGATGTTTGATTTAAGGCGGATGGGATGCGGACTCTCGAAGGAAGATTGGATTCCTAAAGAAGATGTCTCCTACGAGAGGAGGAAAGGAAGTTGCTAAGGGAAGGCTATCCTGCCTCCGGTTGTCCTGTCCGTCGTCACTTATGCGGGTGTCTCTTTTTTTGATAACTGGAGATCCGTCCGGATGTGGAAATAGTGGCTGTAAGCTTGGGTGCCGCCGCCGCGGTTCTGCCAAGCAGCCACGCACGGATCAGTCGATACTATCCACACCCCGAAGGAAGCAATGGTTAGATTGAATGTAAGAAGCTATCGAGATGAGATCTGGGTATTTGTCTGCGACTAAAATACATATCTGTCGTAATGTACAGGTTATAAAGTATACGTATCCAACTCCTGCTAGACGCCGCATCCTCTATCTGGCCAATTCATGATTCCATTGATCTCAAAGTCGATCGAGCAGAGACCTGACGAATTCTGACAGACGGTCGAAAGGAACCTCTTCCCGTAGGTTGTCCAAGCGACGACACTGCACCTCCAGGGTCCGCTGGTTCTTCCACCCCTTCCCGACAACTACGATGACAGGGTAGCCGATAAGGTCAGCGTCGCCCAGCTTCCATCCGATCTGCTTATCCCGGTCGTCAAGGACCACGTCCAAAGGTGCGTCTTTATCAGATGCAAGTGCATCGTATACCTTCTCTGCGTCCGCCTCCAGGCCTTTCGCTGGCACGACGACAACCTCATAGGGCGCCATTGCCCTTGGCCAGTTGAGACCCTTGGAGTCGGACAGCATATCTGCCACCGCGGATATCATACGCGAGACTCCAATGCCATGGCAGCCCATTTGCATTGGCACTATTTGGGTTTTGGATGTCGAGCTGCTAGGCTTGTCCGAATCTCCTCCTCCAAGCAGCGCAGAGTCAACCGCCACCGAAGCCTGCAGGACTTCGCTGTACCTAGCCCCGAGATGGAAGGTATGGCCGAGTTCAATTGCGGTCTGTGACTTCAGAGTCCCCTTCTCGCATCTTGGACATTTGTCTCCGTCGTGCACCCTGACCAGCTGGAGACGCTTCGTGGTCCCGGGGAAGCGGTCGAGCATGGAATACTCGATGTCCGTGTCGACTTTGTCGACTTCGTGGAGCAAGTCGCTCAGCGGCGGACGCTTGTACACCCGCACCTGCGAGTCGTATAGGTCCAGTACCTTGGGCCGTTCGGAGTTTCCTGCTTGTTTGAGCTCGGCGAGCCATTGCTGGAGTGGGTTCTCGACGCTCAGATCTAGATCGAGACCAGCTGCATTTGTGATGGCTTTCACGGCGTGAGAGTTGACCTCTCTCTCTACCGGCTCGATAGAACCCTCCTGCATAAGGTACTTTGGATACCACCCTCTCACAAGGGTCTTTCTGTCTCTTGAAATAGCCATCCAAAGCCCAGTCGAGATGGCCGGTGGGCCGTCGGAACCCAGGGCAGATGTCTCATCTTTGGGATTATTCACTTTGAGTTTCTCAGGTTCGGTCTCAGGAGCCTGTCCGTTTGCGAGTTCTTCATTGTAGGCATGGTCGCAGTTCGAGCAGCTGATGATTGTGTCTTCACCCTTCGAGCTTGGGAAGTGGAACTCATGGCTGAGGTTACCTCCCATGTTGCCAGAGTCCGCTGCGGCAACGAGATACGGGATCTTCAGCTCGTCGAATAACCGTGTGTACGCTCGCCTCACCAAGTCGTACGTCTTCAATGCCTCTTCTGCGTTGTAATCGAAAGTATACAGGTCCTTCATGACGAACTCTCGGCCGCGAAGCAGTCCCTGTCTCGGCCTTGGTTCGTCCCTGTATTTTCTCGCTGTATTGAACTGCGCATTAGCCACGGGTTTTAGCTTTGGGCTGAAAGAACAAAACTCACATATCTGGTACACTCGAAGCGGAAGGTCCTTATATGACTTGACAAGCCCGCCTACCAGCGTAGTGATCTCCTCCTCGTGGGTAGGAGCCAGGAGGAAACGGGACTCCTTTCGATCATTGAATCGGAAGACCTAAAGTATCTTATTTAATATAATCACTCCACGGACGCATACGACAAATCCTACCTCTGAGCCTTCCTTTAGTCTTCCCGAGCGTTCCCATAATTCCTGGGAAGATATAGAGGACAAGGAGAGCTTAGAGGCGCCTATAGACTCTCAGAACCAGGCAAGTAAAAGTTGCATTCAATACCTACCTATCGAGCGCATATGCTTATCTATCAGACGCTCCAACTTCTCCTGTACCCGTAAACCAAGGGGCAACATATGAAAGACACCGGAATACGCCTAGGAAGTTAAGCTACTGCCTCAGGAGAGATGCAAGAGTAGTGCACTAACCTGTCTAAGAAAGCCGCCTCTGATTAACAACTCGTTTGCATCCTCTGAATACCTGTCAGTCGCTGGCGCTTTCAATATGACATAGTAGTAATACCCTTTTCACCCTCGGCCGCTTTCTTGGATATCCCTCCAGTGGGGATCCAGAAGCTCGAAATCCGCGCTCGGCCATCGGTCTGGAAGCTGTTAGCAGAGCAACATAATAGAACGGCTTTCTGATACAAAGACATCTATACATGATATTGGCATCTTAGAGCACTATGATGGCGGATTCGAAGAAAACCTGGCTGATATACACCCGAGATGCGGCCCGGGCCTGGGCGGAGCCCGAAAATCATAGAAATAGATTTGAAATAGATTTTGGAATGACAGCAACGATTGACAAACAAAAATCTTCAACAGGCCGACGGATAATGGATCATTACAGAATCAATAAAATCACATAAATATCATAATTTGGAGAGTTCACTGCCGCTTCAGCAGAAACACCGTGTCTCTTCGCGGGGTCGAGCCCTCCGAGGCCGCGGACATTTTGAGGTGGTCCGAGCGTCTAGATACCGGCGATCGCAAAACTATTCTCCGGCGGCCTCGCGCCGTTACCAAGATAATTTTGGATTTGCGGCGGCAGAAAAAACCGCGAATTCTCGTCCTCGACAAGGCCTGCCTCGATGGCGAAGAGCAAGGGCGGACGCTCTTCCGACACCGCTTTTCCAAATGGCGGTGTCGCCGTTAATGATTCCTCGAATGCTGCGGACGCACTCCCCAGCCTGGACGAGAGCGCGCTCGCCAACCTGACCCAGAAAATTGAACAGAAGCTGCAGAGCAGCGGCGGGGCAGGCAAAAACTCGCAGCAGAAGAAGTCTAAGGGCTCCGCGAACAATACCCCGAAGAAGGATAATGAGGCTACGCAGAAGGCGACCGGAAAACAGGATCCTAAAAAGGGCAAGAAGCGGGATCGCAATGGGGAGGTGATCGCGCGGGAAGAAAAGGACACCGGGAAGACGAAGCAGTCCAAGTCGCATGGCGACGACAGGAATGATGCTCTGCGACGGGAAATACTGGCGCTGGGCGGCAGCAATGAGGACTACGATCTTATTGCGGGTGTCGATTCAGAGGCCGAAGAGGAGAAAATCGCCAATGCGCCCGCCAAATCGAAGAACAAGGCGGACGAAGACCAGCTCCGAAAGGAGCTCGCGAAAATGTTGCAAGATGCTGGACATGTTGTTCCGGGGGATGCTGATGAGGAGGACGATGGGGACGGCCAAGAGATGTCTGTGAAAGATGTCCCTCCTCCACCTCCAAAGGCCGCAAAAGAAGCGCAGAAGACAAAAGAAGCGCCGAAGAAAAAAGAAGATCCGAAGAAGGAGGAGCCGAAGAAAAAGGAAGAACCAAAGAAAAAGGAGGAGCAAAAGAAAAAGGAAGAGCCCAAGAAAAAAGAAGAACCGAAGAAGAAAGAAGAACCTAAGAAAGGACCTGATGCCAAGGCGTCCGCCACAGGAAACGAAAAGCAAGCGCTGCCAAAAGCATTTTCTAAACTTGTAGGTAATCCGCAACTCATGAATATCAATGGTATATTGACTTCATTGTGCAGACTATCCCCCCAAGACCCGACTGGTATGCCACTCCTCTGCCCCCGATCTCCGCCTCAAAGCAGGACAATGTCCTGCCCCGCCACCTCGTGGACCGCGTGCGTCAATATGCCAGGTCTCTCCTGGAAAAGGAGAACGAGGCGTATACTCAAGCGCAACAGGAGGCTTCCGCGTCGTCGCACAAGTTCTACTCCACCATCGCGACGTCCGGAACGCTCAGCGACAAGATCTCCGCATTCACCCTCGCCGTGCAGGAGTCTCCGGTGCATAACATGAAGGCGCTGGAGAGCCTGATCGGACTGGCGAGGAAGCGGAGCCGTGCTCAAGCCGTCGAAGTTCTCCGGTCCCTCAAGGATCTGTTTGCCCAGGGAACCGTGCTCCCTAGTGACCGTAGATTGAAGACCTTCGCGAACCAGCCGTCTCTTGCAGCCGCATTCCAGGGTGCCGGGAGCAAATGGACCGAGAAGGACCCTCTGCCGGGCGGCCTCCAGCCCTGCCATCTCATCATCTGGGCGTACGAGGACTACCTCAAGGAGCAGTACTTCGAGGTCCTGAAGATCCTCGAAGTATGGTGCAACGACGAGATCGAGTTCTCCCGATCGCGGGCCATCAGTTACGTCTACGAACTGCTCAGGGAGAAGCCGGAGCAGGAGGCGAACCTTCTCCGGCTTCTGGTCAACAAGCTGGGCGATCCGGGCAGAAAGATCGCGTCGCGGGCCTCGTACCTGCTGCTCCAGCTAGAGCAGGCGCACCCCTTGATGAAATCGACCATCATCTCAGCGATCGAATCAGAACTGCTCTTCCGGCCGCACCAGAGCCTGCATGCCAAGTATTACGCGGTCATCACGCTCAACCAGACCATCCTCAGCAAGAAGGAGGAGAAGGTCGCGGTGCAGTTGCTTGACATCTATTTCGCTCTATTCGTGGCTCTGCTGAAGCCGACCAAGGATGAGAAGTTCCAGAAGGATCAGAAAGGCGGGAAATTTGGAAAAGGCGGCAAAAAGGGTAAAAAGGGGAAGAAGGAACAGCCTAAGGGCCAGAAGCCGGAGGAAGAACTACGGGAGAAGTTGATCTCGGCCATCTTGACAGGTGTCAACCGGGCCTATCCTTTCACGAACTCCGATTCTGAGCGGTACGTCTTGTCATTTCCCTTTTCATGGGATTCGATCGATCAGCTAATAAATCTTCCAGTATCACAAACCATATCGATACCCTCTTCCGCATCACCCACTCCTCGAACTTCAACACGAGCATTCAGGCTCTCATGCTTATCCAGCAGCTCACATACACGCACCAGGTATCTGCGGATCGTTTCTACAGGACACTTTACGAGTCACTCCTCGATCCCCGCGTCGCCACTTCGTCAAAGCAGGCCATGTACCTGAACCTCTTGTACAAGGCGCTAAAGAACGACTTGAACGTGAAACGAGTCAAGGCCTTTGTGAAGCGCCTCGTTCAGATCCTCAGCTTACACCAGCCGTCGTTCACCTGCGGTGTCTTTTACCTGATCCGGGAGCTCGAGAAGACATTCTCCGGTCTCCTGACTCTGGTGGATCACCCAGAGGAGAACGAGAGCGATGATGAGGAGGTCTTCCGGGACGTGCCTGACGAAGATGACCAGCAGCAGCAAGGGGAAACCACTCAAGCGACAGAAACCACTCCACAGAAGCCCAAGAATGGTTATGATCCTCGCAAGAGAGACCCCGAACACAGCAACGCTGACAAGAGCTGTCTCTGGGAACTTGTAAGCTGCAACCCCTTTTCACCCCACACGTCGATTCTGAAATCCCTGAATGATACTAATGGTATCGACAGCTCCCATACCTCTCACACTTCCACCCCTCCGTCTCCGTCAACGCAAGCTACCTCCTCAACCACACCCCGATGACCGGGAAGCCCGACCTGACCCTGCACACCCTGACCCATTTCCTGGACCGCTTCGTCTACCGCAACCCCAAGACGAAGGAGACGCCCAAAGGTTCCTCGATCATGCAGCCGCTCGCCGGCGGCGGCGACACCAGCGGTCTGCTGGTCACGAGCGGCGGCGCGGCCGGTACGCAGCAGGAGCCCGTCAACTCGGAGGCCTTCTGGCGGAAGCGCGCCGACCAGGTCGCGGCCGAGGATGTCTTCTTCCACGAGTACTTCAACCGGCTTGGCAAGGACAAGAAGAAGAGCCGGAAGGAGAGGAAGAAGGCCGCGAAGGGAGGCGACGACGAGGCCGGCGACGACCTCAGCGACAATGAGTCCGAGATCTGGAAGGCGCTGGTGGAGTCGCAGCCTGAGCTGGAGGGTGCGGACGACAGCGACGACGATCTCGACATGGATGATCTGGAGTCCGCCTTCGATGATGAGGATGAGGATGAAGGTGAGCAGGAGGGAGACTCAGATGTCATCTTCAACGATGAATCTGACGAGGATGATGAAGGAGAAGAGGAAGAGGAAGAAGAAGCGGAAGAAAAGACGAAGCCCACCAAATCCAAGGAGAAGAAGGACAGGAAGAAGGCCAAGGGAGAGAAGAAGGAGGAGGAAGAACAACCCTCCGACTTCGAAGACGATGACGATGTCTTCGACATGGACGCCTCGGACGACGACGCGTTCCGCGACAGCGACGAGGAGCTGCCGTCGGACATCGAGCTCGGCGGCGTTGAGATCCCGTCGACGGGCGACGACAAGGAGGACGACGAGGAGGGTTCCTCGAGACGGAAGAAGCGGCGCAAGCTCAAGCACCTGCCTACGTTCGCGTCCGTGGACGACTACGCGGAGCTGCTGGCGCAGGAGGACGATGGGATGGTGTCATAATCTGCTGATGCAGGTTCTGTCTGCATCGTCTGTGTCTATGTCTATACTGTAGATAGATACCTTTTCTGTCTATTTATTTTCCTGCATGTATTTCAAAGAGGGGAGTCGTCGATAGGGAGGACGATAAAAAAAAGGATTTTACGTCGGGCCAGGGAACTCGATCTGTTCCTGGTATCTGCTGCACGTGCTTGACTCGTGAAGTCGTCCAGTACTGTACCTGTTATTGAATTAGACGCAAACGCATCCTTCCCTACACGGAACATCGATCACGTTCCAGGGAACCTCAGATAGGCAACCCATCCTCCCCCGCAGCATCAGATGATACGGGATACTTGGAGCAGATCCTCCCCCGCGTCCTCTGGAGAGCTCCGTGCCCTGTCGCCTGGGACGCCTGATCGTCGATGAGCTAGCTGGAGCATACAACGCGTCTCGCTGAATACGGAGGAGAAAGGCAGGCTCGTGAACATCCATGACGTCATTTGTAAAAATTTCGACGTGCAGGTATACTAGTACCTAGAAGGCTAGAGCGTTGATATCCATTCCATTATTCATCACGTTGTTGGCGTGTCGGGACTCGGGAGTTGGCGGCCGCGTGGCCGCCATGGCGCGCAGCAGGGGCCTCCTAAGCCAACGCGGGCTTTAGGCTGCTTGGCCGATGCGTATAGTGATCTCCACTTGGTGGCTTACCCGCCAGATGCAGTGCGCGGGATTCATCTGCGGCCATGATAGGCTGTCTGGAGGCAGATCGTAGATGAGAACGGCAGGGTGCTGCAGGGTGTGCTGCACTAGCATCTGACTGGGTCATGGGCAAGGGTTTGAATCTCCAGAGGCACGATAGATGGTCTTTGCTGACAGTTTCCAATAGGGGAAACGAATGGGGTTCTATCAACGCAGTTCATGCGGAAAAAAAAATATTCAATTTACTGCGAAGACTGGATGAAACGCACGAGGGCGAGTCAACGTGCCGCCCTTCTCCACACGGCAAGGCCGCAACCGCGTTCCACTTGCGGAGTTGGCGGGTTGCGGGAGCCGCAGAGCCTGTGACGAGCTACGACTCGAGGGCCAAAAGAGTCAAGAGCAGCCGGCAGTCACCACTATTGACATGTCGGTTCGTTTTGCCTTGATACGGGATGATCAGACTAGCGGTGGTTGGAGGAAATAGGGTGGGCTGAGGAGGATGCAAGAAGTTGCACGGTGTCGGGTCTGTGAACCCACCGCGGCAGGCGGTTCTCGTCCTCCATGTGCCTGGACAACCAGATGGATATGGCAATGGCATCTCCCTGGGCCTTGACAACATATCCAAACACGAGAAAACGACGCGGGCTTCGAGAACGCTTCGACGCTGCCGTCCCGTGTTCTCCACGCGCCCAGAGCGACATGCGCGATCTGCGAATTTTAGGCTGCGAGCACGTCATCGCCGTCCGCGTCTCGCAGGCCGCATCTGCCCGCGCAGAGTTTGCGCCCTTGCTGCTTCGAGCGGGCGTCCCTTGACCTAGTCATGTCGCCGTAGTGTTAAGGCACCCAGGTAGAGATCGTTCCGCCCGTATATCAGATCTCGGACGTTCCTCTTTTGCGCTTCCACGGCTGGTTTTTTTCCTCTCCCGCCTTCAATCCCCTTCCCTTCTCCTCGTAAACGCCCTTTCTCTTCCTGTTCCCGTCGCATTGAGATCAGCCTGGTCGCTTGGTCTGGTTAACCTTGACGTCCCGCCGCTCGTCCTACCCCAGTCGGCCTGGATACGTGCTCGCGGCATCGCTTGTTTCTCCCCGTTATGCCCTACAGCCCGTGTTCCACGAAAGCCAGATACTGAACACGCGCGCGGTACATGCATTCGAAGGTCTTCAACCTTAGGCCTCTGTCTCTGTCTCTGGGTTCCCTGCGCAAGGGGAACGTTCGTCTGATCAAATGGCGTTGAACGGGGATTCCAACGTCACCGTCCACCCAACGGACAACCGTGACTCGACCTCCGTCTCCGACAGCAGTCGCAACGATGCGGTCAAGGTCAAGCAGGACTACGACCTGGAGCGCCAAGAACCGTCCCTGAAGAAAGGGCTCCGTGCCGCTTCCGAATCGATCGACAACGTCGGGCGGCAGATCGAACTCGAGGCGGAGAATGCCATCAAGTACCGGACGTGCAGCTGGCAAAAGGTTCGTTCTTCCACTCCCGAGTTGTAGTAGATGATGCGACTGCCCGGATTCCTGCGCGGTCCCGCCCACTAGAATCCACATTCTGAGACAGTATGCATCTCTAGACTGCCGCGCTTCTCTTCTCCGAGTATATCTGCCTGGCCATCATGTCATTCCCGTGGTCGTATTCGATTCTGGGCCTCGTCCCAGGTCTGATCTTGACCGTCGTCGTGGCAGGCATAGTGCTCTATACGTCACTCATCATTTGGTATGTTCTATATCATCTTTTTAGCGGGATGCTTCTGCCGACGAGCGATGCTGATCTGATCTAGGCGATTCTGCCTGCGCCATCCCGACGTTCGAGACGTGTGTGACATTGGCCAGCATCTGTTCTGGAACTCCAAGATCGCCTGGTACGGGACGGCTGCGATGTTCTTGCTGAACAACACCTTCATTCAGGTATACACCCAGTGAGAAAGAAGATCTCCTAGTGGCAAGCCCTAATTGTCTCCGCAGGCCTTGCATTGCCTGGTCGGCGCCGCGTACCTCAACACGATGACCGACCATGCGACCTGCACCATCGTGTGGTCCGCTGTGACTGCAGTCATCTCTCTGATCTTCTCGCTTCCGCGGACGTTCAATGCCCTCTCCAAGGTCGCGACATTCTCCGCATTGTTCACCTTCGTGTCGGTCCTGCTGGCCACCATCTTCTCAGCGATTGAACCGCATCCTGCCGGCTACAATCCCGACCCGAACCATATCGACAGCAGCGGCAAGAAGGTCGGAGGAGAACCAATTGTCCTTGCCATCCCTGCGGCTGGGACGACCTTCGTATCAGGCATGGGCGCTTTCCTCAATATCAGCTACACCTTCATCGGTCAGATCACACTGCCCAGTTTCATCGCGGAGATGAGGGAGCCAAGGGACTTCTGGAAGTCTGTCACTGCAGTTACCATCGCAGAGATCATCGTGTTCAGCCTAGTGGGTTCGATCGTCTACGCGTACACCGGTAACCAGTACATGACCGCCCCGGCGTTCGGCTCGATTGCGAACGAGGTTTACAAGAAGGTGTCCTTCTCGTTCATGATCCCGACTTTGATCTTCCTTGGCGTTCTGTACGCCTCTGTCTCGGCCCGCTTCATTTTCTTCCGCCTCTTTGAGGGCACGCGCCACAAGAGCAACCACACCTTTATCGGGTGGGCGTCATGGACTGGCATCCTGACCGTCCTCTGGGTATTGGCGTTCATCATCGCGGAGGTCATCCCCTTCTTCTCCGATCTCCTGTCGATCATGAGTTCCCTCTTCGACTCGTTCTTCGGCTTCATTTTCTGGGGCGTCGCCTATATGCGGATGCGCCATGCCGATTACGGACCCGGATTTTATAAGAAACGCGGCATCAGAGGCTGGGTCGGTTTCATCGTGAATGTGATTATCATTCTGATAGGCTTCTATTTCCTCGGGCCAGGCACCTATGTGAGTCCCAGTTTAAATACATCCTTGGCTCGACGTGAACAGTAACTTATAATCTCGTTCTAGGCTTCCGTTGACAGCGTCATCCTCAGCTACAGGGCTGGGAATGTAGGAAGCGCCTTCTCCTGCGCGAATAATGGATTGTAACGACCTGTTGCTTTCTTTATCTGCGGCGCTACTGCCAGTTCAACCGGCACCTGCGCTTTATCTCGTCCCCGAAGAGCCATCGGGGCTGGATTATCTTAAGAAATGTTTCTATCTTTGGGAACACATTACCTAAAGAGGAAATATGTTGGGAAAAAAAAACTCACGAGAAAAGTTTTTATGTGGGTAGCTGGATTGTATCGGTTTGGCTCAAAAAGTTTTTGATTTTTGTACCTTTGATCATATTAATGAACGTCTATTTTGTCTGGTATCGTAAACACTGAGACCAGCAATATCACTTTTCTTCCACTCTCAGGATTAATACTACGTAGATCCCCGCGGAGATGCGCATGTGGAGCATCGGGCAACCCTATCTCCACGTGACTTTTCCGTTATCAACGCCGCGGTGCCCGCCTCCGCAACCCATTCTCGACCGAGACCTCCACGTCCATTGTCGCAACAACGCCGTCTCCTCGAGAAAAATCACAGGCAAAGCCATGAAGTCCCTAAGAAGAGGAGTGAAGTTCCTCGGGCTGAGGTCAACGTACCCCAGATCCTTCTCAGTCGCCGCCAATGGCTCCCCGCTGAGCTCTCTGGCCCGGCGACAGCTCCCCTCCAGCGGAGTTTGTCCCCCGGTGGTTCGGCCGCTTCTCAGTGTTCCTGTCCAGCAGAACGCGGCGAGAAACGCATCGACTGCTACTGCGTCCGGAGTGGAGCTGAAGCGGACCCAGCTGTACGACCTCCACGTGGAACGGGGCGCGAAGATGGTCCCCTTCGCGGGGTTCTCGATGCCGCTGCAGTACAGCGACCTGAGCCATGTCGAGAGCCACAACTGGACCCGGGAGAAGGCGAGCTTGTTTGATGTGAGCCATATGTGAGTGTATCCAAACTTTCCAAGGTAGACAGAGTTAGCTGTATGGGCGTTCGCTGACACAGTTGCTAGGGTCCAGCACCAACTCCGCGGCCCAGCTGCGCTCCAGCTCCTGATGAAAGTCACGCCTTCATCCCTCGACAAGCTGGCCGACAACTCCTCGACGTTGTCCTGCCTGCTCGAGGAGGGCACCGGCGGCATCGTCGACGACACGGTCATCACCCGTCTGGGCAAAGACTCGTTCTACTTCGTCACCAACGCCGGCCGCCGGGAGGAGGACCTGGCCTTCCTGCAAAAGGAGATCGACGAATTGAAGGCCGCCAAGGGCGCAAACAGCGTCACCTGGGACGTTCTCGACAACCGGGCCCTGCTCGCCCTTCAGGGTCCCGCAGCCGCTTCGGTCCTCCAGTCCTTCATCCACACGGAGGGTGAAATCTCCGTCGACACGGACCTGAGCACGCTCTACTTCGGCCAGTGCCGGTCCCTGCGCCTCACCCTGCCCGACGGGAAACCGACCCCGCGTCTCCTCATCTCCCGCACGGGATACACCGGCGAGGACGGGTTCGAGATCTCCATCCCCACCGACGACGTTCCCACCCTGCCCCGACAGGTCGCGGAGCTCCTCCTCTCCAAACCGGACCAGGTCCGCCTCGCGGGCCTCGCGGCACGCGACTCCCTCCGCCTCGAGGCCGGCATGTGCCTGTACGGCCAGGACATCACGACCTCGCACACGCCGCCCATGGCCTCGCTCGGCTGGCTCGTCGGCAAGGACCGCCGCGGCGACGACCCGGCCCGGGCCAACTTCAACGGCGCGTCCATCATCCTGCCGCAGCTGGCCTCCCCATCCAGCACCCTCCCGCAGCGCCGCATCGGGCTCACGATCGAGAAGGGCGCCCCCGCGCGCGAGGGCGCGGTGATCGTCGACCTCGCGGACGGCGGCAAGACGCAGATCGGCGTCGTCACCTCGGGTCTGCCGAGTCCCTCGCTGGGCGGGACTAACATCGCCATGGGGTACATCCGGACGGGCTTCCACAAGAAGGGGACCGAGGTGGGCGTGCTGGTGCGGAACAAGCTGCGCAAGGCGACGGTGTCGGCGATGCCGTGGGTGGAGAATAAGTTCTATCGGAAGAAGTGAATCACAGTCATGGCCAATTGAACCTTGTGACTTGCACCGGGTGGATGAAATTTTCTCTACAGTGGTAGCTGTTTTATTATTATTATTATTATGTTCTGTTCCATCTGCTAATCTATGCTACTGTCTGTCGTCTTGAAATGTTTCAGATTCGGGGGTGTCATTCTGCGATGGTAGTTATCATCTTACATGATAAGATATGACTTGACGTAAGCAACGAACAAAGCAAGCAAGCAGGCAGGCATATTCAACATCAGGACAAGGCTAGTTCCTATATAAAAAGAAGGGGGGAAGCACAAGGCAATAATACACAAAAAAAAATCTTGAATTTAAAAAAAGGGTGAAGGACGGCGGGCGTTCTGCACACGGGCGAATAATATAATAGGTACTGAAGTGTACTGTACATGTGCATGTACATGTACCTCGGGACCCCCGCCCCCCCCCTCCCCCCCAAAGCTCGGGAGATTTGCGTTGACCTCCCTCGATCGACACGACACAACACCCCCACTCACTTATCCCGGCAAAGAGAGAGGGATCCGGTCCGGTCCGAAAGAAAGAAAGAGAGAGAGAAAGAAAGCTGCTCGGTCTCGACCAACCCCCTGGAGACTTATAGACTTGACTCTGGATACTAGATACTAGATGGATATACTGTAGATAAGGCAGATAGATAGATAGATAGATAGACCCTGAGCCGCTGGCCTGACTATGTTGTACTGTACATATATACATGTACCTACCTGTCTACCTACATATGTACATACCTAAGGTAGGTACTGAACCAACCGGCTAGGATCGAGGCTTCAACACAAAAATTTTTTTTTTTTTTTTTTCGTCTCGGAGTGACAAAGGAGGAGGAGGAGGAGGAGAGGAGGTGGTGGTGGTGGTGGTGGAGGTGGTGACCTACGTATGTAACTGTCCTTATAATGTGTATTGTACAGTACTTAGTTGTCAATCGATGTTGAATTTGGGGAGGAAAAAAAGGATAGTGTACCTAGGTATTTTCTGTTTTACCAGGGTATATAAAAAAGCAACTTCCATCAATCAATCCAATCATCCACAGGAGGAGGAGGAGGAGGAGGAGGAGGCTCCTTCTCGGTCATCCAGTCATAATGAATTCGCCAGACCTCCCTCTGTTCAGGGGTAATCACAGCTTCGGTATGTTTGAATTGCTCCTCGAGCCACGGCTGCCACGGCCAATCGATCCATCCACTCGCTGAAATAAGTTTGACGGCGATAGCAAGCATTCCATCGAAGCAATGGGCTGATAGGAGTGAGTGCCGGGGAAATATCGCCTCTATTGCTCGACGTCCTGCGGATTGCGGGACCGTCCGAGCATGGAGTGCCCAAGGTCGATAATCACGACCGCTATTTGGTGGTTCTGTATTTGACTGACGTGCCCCCGCTTGATTGATCCAGGATGTCTGACCAGCCTGATCAGGGCCCGACGATGCAGCGCTGCCATTTATCTGCACTGCGGCAGGGATACTCAGGAGTTTCGCAAAGTCAGGGAACCTCCGACCAAATCTGGATAGGAAAAGAAAAGATAAAAGAGTTGAGGACGAGGTTGAAAATCGTACGATTGCGCACAAGTGGAAGCCGGAGAGTATCTGAGCCGTCCGGCGCTTGCGATTGACCTGCCTGCCACCAATAATGAGACACAGATACTAACCATTTGCAACGACAGCGTACATACTCAACGGTGAGGGTGCCTTCCCATCGTCCATGTACAGCTGCACTCCATGCGTAGTCTAAAGACAACGTCAAATAGACAAGTAGTGTAATGAGCAGCGTTGATTGGGTCCTGAAAATGACTCCGTTCCTCAGCCTCGTATTACCTACGACGGCATGGGGAGGAAAGACGGAAGCTGTATAAGTTTTATCCTATTATCTATGGATGTGGACAAAGTTCAAGAAGTGAGCAGACACAACGTCAATATCTAAACTTGACCAAGTACACAGTAAGCGTCAAACCAAAACCGTGTTCCTTAAATATACCGTTAACCAACCAAACCAATCGCCGAATCTCCCGTTCCCCTTTTTAATCCGTTGTCCTGTCTATTCCAAGCCACCTGTATGGACATAATCGAATGTGTCCTGTATGGGACGCCAACTGAATAATAAATAAATAAAGAATAGTTGATTCCAAGAAAAGGAAATATACAAGACCTCGATAAGGGACCTACAACCTGCGAATTCCGACTCTAGGCTTCGGTTTCCCGGAACCTGCAGAGACTTTGCGTGTACCCGTAGCGGGATTTGAGACTTTCGGTTTTGACTGTACTGTCGCTGACGGAGCCGGAGATGTGGCAGACAACGCCGTTGAATGGCTGCCAATGGTTGGCTTCATCGCACCTTCTCTGTCTTTCGATGTCGCTGAAGATCCGTAATTCTCCTTTCCATCACCATTATTGCAGGACAAGCTGAGTTTTTGGTGGCTGCTCTCGTGGCCATCTTCGTAGATCCGATGTTGCGACTCGTGTCCCGTTGGAGAACCATTTCCGCCCATTATACCCTGCAAATTGCTCGGGTTTTCGTCGTCCCGCATCCGGCCGGATGCATTGACCCCTTTTCTCAGCTCCGACAACTTCGGTGACTTTCTCTGCGGACTTGAGGACCGCTGCTGAGATCCATTCCCGGTATTTGCAGCGATGTTCTTCTCCGAGGCCGTCATTCCATTAAACTCATCGTCACCTGCATCAGCCATGACGGCGTCCGGATCGGGAGAAGTTGCCAGCACGGACAATGGCCGTTTTCCGAGAGAGTTCTTCCTTGGGCTTGGTGGAGCAATCACCACCGGGGACACTGAGAGGGAGGGGTCATTTTCTTTGGACGCGCTGGCTGGGTCGTCATTCTCATCTTCCGAAATATCCATGTTCTGGTCCTGCACCTCCGATCCCTGCTCAACCCTTGAGCTCCCGGCTACGTCATCATTCGACGACTCCCCAGAAGGCAATTCTGCCCGGTTTCGTTTGGTTTTCTTCTTCATGACGACGGTGTGGGTACCTGACGTCTTCCGGGTTCCCACAGGTCGTTGGTCCTCCTTCTCTGGGATAACAGTCCCCGCATCCTCCCCTCTCCGTTTCGCTTCCATAGCCAGCTCTCTCAAGTCTTCCGGGATAGGGGCGTGGATCGATGTCATAAGCCTAGCTTGACGGGCGAACGCCTCATAGTCCTCCTGTAGCATAGCGCCAGCTGCAGAGTTCAACGCAGAATCCGGGTTCGGGTGGATAAGGAGGCATGAAATCGTCTTTCGGTCAAGATCAGTAAATCTGCAAGAAAGCACAGGCCATTATGGACTTGTTGATCACTTACAATCAACACATCCCTCAGCGTCAACTTGGGCTCCCAGTCTCTCTTCAGCGTATCAACACACACAGCACCCGTAGACTCCTCGACGTTTGGATGCCATATGCGTGTTCTGAAGGACGCCTTGGGCGGGCTTTTGGGGTAGTCCTCGGGCATCTTGAGGTGTAACCGCCACAGACCCTGAGAGTACGGCGTGCCCTGGGGCCCGGTCAACATGATTGAGAGCTGAGTCAGGTCATCGGAACCGGAGGAACCCGGAGGGAAGAAGTAGTATGGAGGGAGCTCGTTGTTGTGGAGGTTGGCACGGTCTGCTGCGAGACGCCGCAGACGTGAGGCCTGAGTAGTAACATTGTTAGGGTTGTTTGCTCATTAATACGCAGCAGTTGCAGTGCCCATTCAAAGCATGATAGTTATGAAGCTGAAGTAGCTGGTCTCGAGACGTAAACAATGAGACTCACCATGATGTCTGCGGGCTGAGAAAAACAATGGAAGTACGGAGTACTATGATATGTTTTTTTGAGGAAAACGCCAGATCGTGATCGTCACGTGTAAGAGCTTTGTCCAAACAGCAAGCACCAAGAAAGCAAAATACACTAAAGACCCCAGAAGGAACCCGTCCCAATGGCGGTGCACGGAGGGAAATAAACAGCAGCAAGTGGTTTGGAGAGCTCCAGATGCGGAGGTTGCCCCGGAGATCTGCGCCGTTGATTTCGGTTGACGTGACTGCCGTCTCCAGGAAGCCGCTAGGCCCGATGTGGATGTAAACAATGCGACCCGCCCGATCGGGTAGAGACGAGTCAGGTGTCGCTTACGTAATGTATACCCAGTGCCTGCTAGACCAAGTATCGTCCAACCTACTCCGCACGACACCAGTCACACTCTCCTTGCATCACTATTCATTGAGCACCATATACTTCCTACTGAGCAAGAAGTTTGAAGTAAAAAAAAATCTCAATTTGATACAAGAAATGTTCAAAAATTGGAGCCGAACTATCTACTTGAAGGAGCGCTTCCCACCGAATAGATGCCCAAGCCCAAGAAGCGAAGGGGTATTAAATGCTGTGCGCCGGTCACAATGCACTTGCAGGAAGATCGCAAGAAATAGTCCGCCCTGAGAAAAAGAAAAAAGCCTATTTTTCCCCAAACGCAGAAGACCGAAGATTAATCTGACATTCCATCATTACCAGTTCGTATGCGAGAGACCAGAGAAGTTGAGCGGCTACCAACCAAGAATTTATCTCACATGGCGACTTGATTCTTGACGGGCCGCGACGGTTGGTCGTTTACAGGAAAGCAGCGATGGCAGCGCCAGCCAGGCCCAGGCCAAGGCTGAGCGGGCCAGCGGTAGCCATGGCAGCACCGTTAGCAGAGCTGGTCTCGGCTGCTCCAGTTCCCGTGCTGGTCGGTCCGACGACGGTGCGGGAGGCACTGCCGGAGTGGAAGCTAGAGGTAGAGTTCCTGCCCGACGAGCTGCCGGTGCCAACAGGCTTGGCAACAGAGAGGACGGTGGTGGCACCGCTGCTCGGGACGACCGGGGCGGCGGTGGACAGGCTTGCAGGGGCCGAGCCAGTGACGGTCTGGATCGAGATGTCAGCACTGGTCCTGATTCCTGGAGGCGTCTACTCAACGCAGGCACGGTCTCGCTGAAAGTATGTACCGCGAGACTTGGCGAAGGACCGCTTGATACTTACCACAGGAGTGCTCACAGAGGTCTCGTGACCGTGAGGGTGAGCGAGAGCCAGAGCAGAGAGGGCGACGAGCAAGATGGAACGCATTTTGGCAGATGGATATGTAAATGGAGGTCTCAGAGCGAGAGGATGTGGTCGAGAAACGAGAGACTGGGTGTGAAGAGGTAGCGAGCGAAGTAGAAGGTCGAAAGACGTCCTTCTAGGATAAACGAAAGTGTCAACTCGTCGTCTGGGGAAAGACCGGCAGAGGGAAGCGACCGCAGGCGGGTGAGCCCATTTAAATAGGAAGATGGTTTCTGGCTTGCGGCCCTGTCCCTCCACCACGGCGGGAGGCATGATGCCGCAGGGATCCACCGGTTTCCGATCTGTCTCGGCCTGCGGTTTCTGGACGCGGCCTCGCATTCGCTGCGCTTCCACCAGGCATGAAGCCCTGCTCCGTGGTCACAGCCTCGTCTCCACCGCGATTCGTCCGCCCATGAACCACGCTGCGGGTGGCGTGCTGCTACCTGCGCACCGCGTCAGCGCACGAGATCAGGCTTCCTGTGGATGTGTTCGTATTCAGCAGCTGCTGGCCTTGCCACGCCCTCCCTCGACCCGGATTCCTCCTCGCCTCATGACTGTGTCCTGTCTTGCCCAACCCCTCGACTTCGCCCTCTACGAAAGAACAGCAACACCAGTGCTGGAATAATGTGGCTGGATTGCGTGACCGTCTGCTGTATGCTGGCCTTGCATCCAGAGTCTGGAACACCTGACCTGGCCGGAGCGACCCACAAAAGGGATTCCCGATGCGGCCATGGTAAATGCTCCCGTCCTCCACCTGCTCCTCCAGGGCTTCCAGTTACGTCTATATGATGATCTGCGTGAGCAGGCGTTTTCTGTATGGAGAACTGCTGCTTTGGAAAAGGAGGCAACGGCCATCAGGACGAGGGCGACATGTCATAACCTGTGAGGCGTTCTTCTATGCACGTCTCTGCTAGCTCTTCACTGCGCTCTGTTCGCTCTGCTCTCAGAGCGCTTCCTGCGTACGTACGCAAGTACAGTAGTGCAGGGCAGACGCCATCGCCAAACATTTCCCCATTCCCCAAGATCTTCACGGGCCCGAGTCTTACTGCACATTGGCTCTGCGCTAGAGCATTGGTCTACAGGGCCTAGAATAGAAGCCCGGATCTTCCCAGATTTCCAATTTTCACTTTTTTCAACTGCTCGAATAAAGAGCGGGATCGAGAAAAAACGAACAAGAACTGTACGGCGCAGCTCAGGCCGACCAAGAGTGCTACACTGCATGGCGTACAAAGGACGGAGTACGTATTCCCTTTTTTGTCAGCTAAAAAAAGGCTGTGTTTGCTGCTCAAGTATCAAGCGAAGCGAGGGCAGAGTGGAGCCGTTAATATATGCAGCGTGACAAAAATAGCAGCGTGCACCGACAGAGACGGCGCACCACTGGCTGGGCGGCGCCCCGTGGCGTTGAGCTTGTTTCAGAACCCCGAGCATGGGGATGGTTCATTAGGGCAGGGATTATCACATCATCTGCCTACTCCGGACATCACGCACACGGCAGCTGGGCACCTGACTCCTGAGCCTTGCCACGCTAACCAGGACATTTCTAAACTCAGTTCGTGCAAAAAGAATTTGCTGACTCTGTGCGGACTTGACCGTGCATGATAACTGGTTTCTTCTCCATGCTTTCTCTGTATCCAGGGTTCAAAATATTTATCAAAGTGGTGTGACAGATTGCGGGAGGTAATCTACTGCACTCCGCACGGAGTACCCATGGATAGATACGTCTGCAAGTGACGAGTCCCCAATTCGCTACACGGTGGTTGAGACAAGACAGGTGCATCTTCTTGGCATCTCGAGTCTTGGCAAAGCAGGATTCGTGTACTCCGTCCTCCGTACGGAGTAAGCCGTAGTTATCATCAATCATTTCAGGAGTCAGGAGAAGTTGGTCCGTCCCGACTTCCCAAGTTCCACTCAAGTCTCGACGTTATGACGTTTCGTCTAGCCTGTTTTGCAATCTACAGCCCCGTCGAGAGAACCATACAGGGCAAGATTAAGCATTATCTGATACGGGGGCGAAACGGGATGCCGCCCTCGCATAAATAAACGACCCGTTTCTATATACGTCTAGACAATAATCTACATACGGAGTACTCCGTATGCCTTTGTTGGAACTTGGAATCCCACCTGACCAATAACGCGACCATTGGGATGCCGCGGCTGCGGCCGCAAGCTGCAAGCAGCCGCTTTGCTCCAAGTAGTATCCTTCGGATATGAGCCGAATAATTCCTGTTTGAGATCCTTTTTCTTTTCAGCTTCTAGGCCCTGTAACCGCCAGTCTTATATACGGAGTGTAATCTTGTTGGATCTCTAACTCAGCCCTATTATTTATTTCAACTGTTTCAGGGGGGAGCAGGGATTCCGATACGAAATAATAAATAGCTACCTACATCACGGAGCATGCAAACGGCCCTTGCAATGATGCAGTCTGGCTCCCTCATCTCATCTATGATCAAGGTACGGAATACTGTATATTCTTGAATCCTGAAGAAAGCAGGCATGAGTATGATGAATTTGCTTTTCATTAAAGGAAATATCCACAAGTCTATCTAATAGTCAGGTTTCCGAGCAGCCGTTTTGGCATGATCAGGGGAACGATGAATGGGCTGCTAGCATGTGCCAACAGCATATTATGCCGGGATACAAGGACGAGGCGTTCTGCTCTCCCTCTGGACCCCTCGCTCACTTATCACTGAAGTGGAGACAAAAAAGATGCAAAAGGTCTCCTGCACTGCACAGAGCAGATTGCAGATTGTCCTGATTTCACCGAGGGACAAAATCATGACGATATGACGATGGACACAACTGGGCATGCCTCGAGACTAACACCACCCCTGAGGGTATCGCCGTATCGGATATCATCATCCAGAAACCACCCCGGGGTGGAGCAGTGGCGATTCAGGTGGCGTCCACGGGGCTTTTTTTCCCCCTCTTCCTTATCCCTGAACCTTGGAAGGAGTCATCGGACATCAGAAGACTGTGAGCCACGCTGCTGGGTCTTTCACGGAAGCGATGTACGGAGTATCATTAGGACTCCCGGGCAAGACAGTTGAATTGTCTTGACCTGATGTCTCAAGAATACATGAGATAATCCTCGATTCTTCGAGATTCCATCGGTCCGACGCGATTCCAAACTTGTCAGGCAAATTCATCTCCAGGGGAAATGTCAACGGTTCTTCTGAGCTGAATGCTATCCGAACAGATACGGGATGGATAGAAACCACGTATGACGACCGAGTGACGTATACGACGTTTCTTTCATTGTCAATAGAACAGAGAGGAGACTGCGACTGCGACTGCTTCGAGGAATCGTCGTTCGCCACGAAGTGGAAATGCCCATGATGACCTGTTTGAGCTGTAGTAGTCCGTCATTTGGTGTAGGTAGTTTGCCAGGGCCAGAAATCAATCAATCAATGAGGCAATAATGCGATCCATTTGATGATTTCACTTGCGCGAAGCCCTTCTAGGTTAACCAATATATTTGTATTCCTCGAATTGCAGAGCTGTCGATCCGATCTGGTGGTATTGGTAACTGCCCTCGGGGGCTACATATAGCCCATTCATAAGTAGATATTCTCGAGGGTACTGCACGAGTATATCATATCAGGAAGCCTACATGACTTCAAGAGCACATGCAGCGTCAACCATAGTGGATTGGGAACAACTAAACTCACTTATTAGGTCAAACTGCCATTTCAATTATACATACATACGAAAGGTCTAAGAGAATTTCCGAAACAACATCAATCATGACTTTACTTCTTTCGTAGCCGCCTCGTGGCTGCGCATCCAGTCCGCAAACTCCTTTCGCTTCGCCTAGAAAACTGTCAGCTTTATTTTTTTTTATTTTTTTTTTCAACCAAGCAACCACCGATAATTATAACTATATCCAAACTTTGAAAAAAAAGGCCAAAGGACACTCAAACTCACCCTGATATCCCAGAACCCATACCTCTCCTCCAACCCCCGATATGGATTCCTCACTCCGCCTTCCCGCTCGATCTCCCCCGCCCACGCGCTCCAGCTGATCGGCTTCAGCCGCTCAGCGCCGAGAACGAGACCGAACGAGACGAGCACGACAGCGACCAGGGTCTCGATGGTGATGTCGAGGGGAAGCGCGGCGGCGGAGGGAGAGGAAGTAGTTAGAGACCGGGCGTTGCTGTAGAGGGTGGAATGCTCGTGCGCGGAGTAGCCGCTGTGAACCGGCGGAAGGAGTAAATGTCAGTCAGTCAGTCCGGTCGTGTCTTGTGATCATCGGGGAAAAACTCACGCATGAGCGAGCAGGACCAGCCCGAAAAAGGTGATCAGACGCGAGATGAAGCCCATGATGTTTGTTCGGTGGACGTTGTCTTTTTCCCGGATTGACTCCTCCGGTTGAGCCTTTTTCCTTTTTTTTCCCCTTTCTTTTTATCTTCCCTTCTACCGCGTCTTCTTCGGACCAGTAAGGAAGGAATGCAAGGCGGGGGTAGAGGGGTGAAGTACCAATGCCCTCTAGCTTGTCGTTGATTGTTGGATTGTAACGTGCCGCTCTCCGGCGCGATTACTGGTGCAGCGGCACGGAGCAACCTGGGGCCTGGCAGTTTGGTACGGTTGCGGAGAGCACCCCATTGCGCAATATCAACTCCTCTGCTTGACCCCGCCGTCACATCCGATTCGAACCCCGCCATGAGAAACCCGACACGGTCTGACGGCCAGCAGGCCATCCGTTGGCTACGAAGGCAGTCATCGAACAGTTTTTAAGAGCCGATACTGAATACTCTTTAGACATTTACAAGGACTACTGTGCCTTAGATCGCTGTCCACATCAAGTATATTTTCATTCATAAGCACAACCGGCGTGTACGCCCAGGTCGCATCTAGCTCGATAGGAATTCATAACACTATAAAGCTAGTGAAGAGACATAAAATCAATCATGGCGCCCATTCTTCAATCATAAAATCACATCTACAGCTTCTGCATAGCGGCCTGGAGGTTTACGTCAGCAATGTGGCGGCTGAAGCGAGGCACCCAAGCTGAAACTTACAATATCGGTGGACTGGACGTGGTCCTCATCCTGCTCAATCAGCTGCTGCAGCTCGTCCAGAGAGACCTTCTCGTCCTCGACGACAAGGTTGATCTGCAGCTTCCTAATACCGAAGCCAATAGGAACAAGCTTCGAGGCACCCCAAACGAGACCATCCATCTCGATGGCACGGACGTTCTTCTCCATCTCCTCAAGGTTGGTCTCATCGTCTATATAGATACAGTCAGCTTCATGCATGATAGGTTCGGCGGAGTGGATATCGATGTTCAGCACATACCCCATGGCTTCACCTCCAGGGTGACAAGGGACTTGGCGACAACCTGGGGCTTGCCCTCCTTCTTCTTCTTATACTCAGCAAGTCTCCTTTCCCGCTCCTTGACGACCTCTGGGTCTTCCTCCTCCTCATCACTGCCGAAGAGGTCCTCCATGTCGTCGTCATCAGCGGGCTTCTCCTTGGTGGGCAGCTCCTTAGTCTCGGGGCCGTAGGCAGTGTAAGGCTTCGAGGGGTCACCAGGGAGGGTGGAGAACTCTGCCTCGTACGAAGCGATGTGCTTGTACCAGCGGGCGAGATGGGGGTACTTCTCTGCGTCGGGGGCGCTCTGGATGGCCTTGAAGGTCACAACATCGGCCTGAGAAGGGGCATAGCTAAGGGTTGATCAGCTACTACGTCTTTTCTTTCACTGCGGTTTTGCAAGAAGCAACAAGGAGTGGCGGGAACATAATCAGAAACGCGATTTCTCGCAATTTTGTGTAAGTCATGCAGCGGTGTCTTAAGCCGCCTCATAAACACGGACCAAAATTTGTTTTCATCATATCATAAAATGGTAAGGAACACACAAAACACTTTCAGTCTTCTTAATAGGAAAAAAAAATTCTCAAGACCTACCCCTCAATGTAGCTCTTGTCGGCCAAGAAGTTGTTGGCGACTGCGCAAGAGCATGGTCAGTCCAACTCTGAAAGGATATTAGAAGAGTACAGGGCTCACCAAGGAGGCCAGCGTCGGAGGAAAGGTCGGTGAAACCCATGGTGAAGTCTGATGATGCTGGTTTGGGAGATGTAGGAGGGAGAGTGGCGGGTGGGATAAGGGGCGCTGAAGTTTTCTGAGGTTCTGAAAATTAGGTTGTGAATTTTTTGAGGCGCGAACCCCTCTATGGGGCTCGGCACGTGATCTGCGCGGCGGCGGCGTCTAGATTCGGAAGCTGGAAACTTCCGCCACATCGAACTACTTTTGAACCCTGGGAAGCACTGGAGCTTTCGAGAACTCTCGACGCGGTATAAATACATATTTCTTAGGATGTACAAGTATAGTACCAGACATAGATAAGTCATTATCTCGTTTTTCTCTCAGAGAGCCTTTTGTGACAACGCAGGCTCCAGCAATGATGCCCGCGAGGTTACAAATTGGGCGGACTCGCTTTGTCCGCCCCTCGACTCTAGCTTCGCCAAATCGACTAGCTCCTACGCAGAGACCGCGTCTTGCTGCGACGCTTCAGCCTCAATCTATTCCGTTTCAAAGAACTGTCTTCCCCCCGATTTCTTCCGCTCGTCACTATGCTAACGGTCGACCGCATCCCCCGGGCGGTACTCACCGGATGAACTTGGGAGGAGAACCGGAAAAGCCCGCATTGGAGCAATATGGAGTGGACCTTACTGCGAAGGCAAAGAATGGAAAGCTCGATCCTGTTATTGGAAGAGACGCAGAGATCCATCGGACAATCCAGGTCTTGTCGAGGAGAACGAAGAATAACCCTGTGCTCATAGGAGCCGCTGGTACCGGCAAGACCGCAATTCTCGAGGGTCTGGCCCAAAGGATCGTGCAAGGCGATGTGCCGGAAAGCATAAAGGACAAGCGCGTCATTGCTTTGGATCTGGGGTCGCTCATAGCGGGTGCGAAATTCAGAGGCGATTTCGAAGAACGGTTGAAGGCGGTTTTGAAGGAGGTCGAGGAAGCGCAAGGCGGAGTGATTCTTTTCATCGATGAGCTTCACACCCTACTTGGACTGGGGAAGGCGGAAGGTAGCATCGATGCAAGCAATCTTCTGAAGCCAGCTTTGTCTAGAGGCGAACTTCAGTGTTGCGGTGCGACCACCCTGAATGAGTACCGATTGATCGAGAAGGATGTCGCTCTGGCCAGACGATTCCAGCCCATCCAAGTCAGTGAACCCTCTGTGGCAGCTACGATTTCCATTCTGCGAGGCATCAAGGACAAGTACGAAGTTCACCACGGTGTGAGAATCACTGACTCAGCGCTTGTCGCTGCGGCAACCTACAGCAACCGTTATATCACGGATCGTTTCCTGCCCGACAAGGCTATTGATCTGGTCGATGAGGCTGCATCCGCCCTCCGTTTGCAGCAGGAATCGAAGCCGGATGCAATCCAGGAACTGGATCGCGAGATCACGACAATTCAGATCGAACTTGAGTCACTCAGGAAAGAGACCGACATTACCAGCAGGGAACGGCGAGAGAGATTGCAGGAGACTCTGAAGGCCAAACAAGAGGAGGTTGGGAAGTTGATGGAAATTTGGAACAAGGAGAAAGCGGAGATTGAGAGTATCAAACGGACGAAAGAGGATCTGGACCGTGCCAGATTCGAACTCGAGCAGGCACAGCGGCAGGGCGATTTTGCCAGGGCCGGAGAATTGAGATATTCTATAATTCCCGGTCTTGAGGCAAAGCTACCGAAAGAGGGAGATGAAGTTTCCACGGCCGCCCGCGGCCAGACTCTCATTCACGATGCCGTCACCCCTGATGATATCGCCAATGTCGTCTCTCGAAGCACCGGTATTCCTGTCAACAAACTCATGGCCGGCGAAGTCGAAAAACTGATCCACATGGAGGATACACTGAGGGAGTCTATTCGTGGCCAGGATGAAGCTCTTTCAGCAGTTGCAAACGCCGTGCGCATGCAGAGAGCCGGTCTCAGCGGTGAAAATAGACCACTGGCATCTTTCATGTTCCTTGGTCCGACCGGTGTTGGAAAGACAGAACTCTGCAAGAAAATGGCTGGCTTCCTGTTTTCCACTGAGTCTGCTGTCGTGAGATTCGACATGAGCGAGTTCCAAGAGAAGCACACTATCAGTCGTCTAATCGGATCTCCAGCGGGATATGTCGGATACGATGACGCTGGGCAGCTTACCGAGGCTGTGAGACGAAAGCCGTATGCTGTCTTGTTGTTCGACGAGTTCGAGAAGGCTCATCGCGACATCTCGGCTTTGTTGCTGCAGGTCCTTGATGAAGGATTCCTCACTGATGCTCAAGGCCACAAGGTCGACTTCCGAAACACCCTTATCGTTCTGACGTCTAATCTTGGAGCTGATATCTTGGTTGAAGACAAGAATCAGGGAGACGGCGAAGTCTCTCCCGAAATGAAGAAGGCGGTCATGGAGGTGGTTCAGGCGTCGTACCCTCCGGAGTTCCTCAACCGAATTGATGAATTCATAATCTTCAGGAGACTCTCTCGAGAAGCTCTGAGGGACATTGTCAACATTAGACTGAAGGAGTTACAGTCCAGACTTGATGATCGCCGAATGACCTTGAAGGTTGATGAAGAGATCAAGGACTGGCTCTGTGACAAGGGTTACGATCCCAAGTATGGCGCTCGACCGCTCAACCGACTCATCTCCAAGGAGATTGGCAACAGACTGGCCGATAAGATCATTCGCGGCGAGGTCACGTCTGGACAGACAGCTCGTGTTTCGTTCAATGCCGACAAGAGTGGTCTTAAGATCACAACCGAAGCATAAGTGTCATGATTTGTAATGCATTGGGGTGTTGGGCTGTACATTATGTAATTATAGATATCTCTCTTGGCGCACGCACTGTTAGATATCCTGAGGATTGCTCTGGGAGCATTGCATGACGTGAACTGTGATTTTCATGAAAGTGTACAATAACTCATCTCCCCTCAGTTTACGAGCTTGATACCATAGAGGACAATTTCCAATAGACTTACGATCTGTATGAACTTGACTCTTCTTGTTGTATCTGATACATTTGTAGCTTAGAAGTCCTCCCAGCTGCCACACCTGGCCCTAGGGCCCTAGGCCATGTTAAGGTATGGCCGAATTTGGTTAGGATGTGGTTGCAGGTGCATGACCTGAAGCTGGGAAACCTACTAGTAGGGACAACCCTTCATCTTATCGGCGGTATCAACATTCAGCAGCCAACTGGCAATGAACCGATGGCTTCGTCATCTGCCAAAAGAAAAAGGGATGCCGCATTTCGCTCTTCCTACAATGCTTCCAGTTCGCGCCGTTCCCGACTTAGGAGAGAAGTCCCATTTTTCCCAGACCCTGCTACCCTGAATAGGATTCCTTCATCTACTTTGTCCCATATCACTTCAAGAGTGCACCAGCCGAGAGCTGCTGCAAATGTAGCCAGTGAACAAGATGCTCGCCGAGACTTAGAGCGAGGTCTGGACGACGACCTGGACCAAGTGGTTATGGCCATCGATATGAAAGAATGCGGGACTGTCGGCTGTTGCTATTATGTGGCCCAAGAAGAAAAGTTATACATCCTGGGAGACATCCGGTCCAGTGGAACAGAAGCTGTCGAGACCTGTTTGTGCACCCTAGTATCCATTATGCCTTCGAATTTGCTGACATTAGTCTGGTCTCCAGTAAAGCTCGAAGTGAAACCAACTGTAGTTCTAACCTCTACCCGTGCAGAGCATCTCATCAAAATAGGACGGCAAGAGTTACGACAAGGAGATGGTAATTTGAGTGCTTAGTTGTTTTGGATGTATATGAGCCTGACTACTCCTTTCTCCAGATGCCCAATTTTTCTTGCCTTACCAGGTTGATATCCGCCCTTCACAGGAGTTCAGCTATACAGGAGCGAAAAATAAGCTGGTTGCTTTGGAGATGTCCTCGGAACATAACGAACGCATCCAGTTTCTGGTACCCGGTGATGGTTTGACATACGACGACCAAGTGAACACGGAAGAAGTAGGGTTTACAGCCCATGAAGGGAAAATCCTACACTTGTCCGGTTTTATTGATATGGAAAACACGGTTTCCGTAGGCTGTGCTGGCGCTCTTCTCACTTACCTTCAACGCAGAAGAGCAACCGAATATCTGCCTAACGATGATTCTCCAAATGCGTTCAGAGTACGTTCTGTCGAGATGTTTACTTTACAGGGAACGATGTAGGTCTCAACAACATCCGCAACCTGTGGAGGTGATCATCGTCTAATCACGATGCAGGTTCATCAATGCAGATACTCTTTCGTCCCTCCAGATCTTGCAATCTGAATCACATCCCAACGCCTTCAATCAGGGTCCCGGGAGGACATCATCAGGTTCAAAAGAAAGCCTTTCAATCTATGGCCTATTTCACCATCTCGCCCGTACCCCCCAAGGAAAGGCCCGTCTTAGACAGCATTTCCTTCGGCCTAGCGTTAACTTGGAAGTTATCCGTGAGAGACATGACTTCATACACGTGTTCCTACGACCAGATAATGCTCCTGCCCTAGAGAAGATGGTTTCAGGATTGAAACAAATAAAGAACCTGCGACCAGTAATGATTAACCTTCGCAAAGGTGTCAGCACGGGAAGCGGAAAGATCACGGGCTTCAAGACCACTGTTTGGGGTACACTCCTGGCAGTAAGTCAACTCAGATGGTAGATCGAAGGCAAAAATATTGATGACTACGTGTCAGTTTGCCTTTTACGGGATTGATATTGAAGAAGCGTTACGGGAGGTTATTGGTGGAGAGTCATTAACTATGCGGACCGAGGCAAGAAGGAAAAACATTGAGCAAGACCGCACGTACTAACAGTTAATTGGAAAGGCTCTGAGAATACTCCATGGGGTTGGCCTCCGTAGATTGGGAGCGATGATCCATGAGATAGTATGCTTATGCCATCGACCGTTTGGGACAAGACTAACGCATCCAGGTCGATATCGACAGCTCTGAGGAGCAGCATCGGACTGTTGTAAAACCGGGAGTAGACCGAGAACTCGACACCATGAAGGATAGGTACAACGGATTAGATAGTCTGCTGAAACAAGTTGCAATCGACATTGCCATGACGATTCCAGAGGAACTCGACATTGATGTCAATGTCATATACTTCCCTCAGCTTGGCTTCAACATCGCTATACCATTAGATCAGGCAGGGAATGCAGCATATGATGGAGATGACGAAGCTTGGGATCTGATGTTCGTCACTGAAAACAGAGCGTATTTCAAAGACTTCAGAATGAGGGAGATGGACGACAAGCTGGGTGATATGTATGGACTTATTTGTGGTATGTCTGGACGTTGGATGCTAATGTTATCAGAGGAACTGACCTTTTCCAGACAAGGAAATAGAGATAATCTATGAACTGGCTCAGAAGGTGTTACAATATGAAGAGGTCCTTGTGCAGGCATCGGATATCTGTGGTGAACTCGACAGGTGAGCTTTGACGGCGATACTCTGATATGAGAGCTGAGATATTTTAGTCTTCTGGCCATGGCGCAGGGAGCGAGCATGTACAAGCTCATTAGACCAGAAATGACAGAAAAGAATGTGATTAAGATCAAAGGAGGCCGGTAAGAACACTTGTTTTTACTCCTGTTCGATTAGTACTCACATAATGCACAAGCCATCTGCTTCAGGAGCTTACTGTACCATCATATGTCCCAAATGATACCTTCCTCGTAGGGGGCAAAGGTGACAACCCATCGGATATTGATCAGGAGACGTCAGAAAGCAGTTCGGATACGGTAGACGCACCTCACGATCCGAGCATGCTGCTATTGACTGGACCGAACTATTCTGGGAAGAGTGTATATATGAAGCAGGTAAGGGGTTTCATGTATAATTTCACTTTTCCTACTTACATTTCTAGGTCGCCCTTATTGTGTATTTAGCACACATAGGAAGGTAAGGGGAAATTTTTCCAATACAGCATAGCAAGACTGAAAACATTAGCTTTGTCCCTGCAGAGAGTGCAGAGATCGGTGTGACGGACAAGATCTTGACAAGAATAAACACTAGAGAGACCGTCTCGAAGGTGCGAAAGTCGTAAATGGCACCCTCGTTTCTCTTGCGGAGCACTTATTTTCCTCTAGGTCCAGAGTACATTCATGGTTGATCTGCAGCAGATCTCACTAGCCCTGAAACTGGCTACCAATCGAAGTCTGCTTATCATCGATGAGTTTGGAAAAGGGACTGACTGCAGTGGTTTGTTATTTGTGCTTCCTCTCATAAGATATTCGTGCTTCTTCTAATAGACTGAATTGGCAGACGGCGCCGGGTTGGCCTGTGGAATTTTCGAACATCTATTGAACCTAGGCGACAATAGGCCAAAGGTTATCGCTGCGACGCATTTTCATGAGATTTTTGAAAACGGATTCCTCGAACCTAGGCCCGAATTACAATTCGGACACATGGAAGTCCAAGTCGACGAGAGAAGCCGGAAAATCGGGAACCAGATCACATACCTCTACAAGTATGAACTTGTACACTTTGATATACATATTCCAGATGAACTAATATTTTATAGCTTCCTCCCGGGCCGCAGCAACGAAAGTTTCGGGACAATGTAACTGCTGAGTCGATTCATATCTTGGTCTCGACCTCCACTAACGAGTAACTTTTACAGCTGTGCAGCAATGAACGGAATTGACCAAGCCATTATCGCTCGAGCGAACGAAATCGCCGCACTTTGTGCCCGTGGCGAGAATCTAGTAGCTGCCTGCGCCAAGATGTCCGCAGAAGAGATGGAAGCTCTTGAGGAAGCGGTGAGAGCTTCGAATATGCCATATTTTTTCTCTTTCCAATATATAAGTTGACAGTGTTTTCTTGCATAGGAAGCTATCGCCAGAAACTTTCTGGAGTTAGACCTTTCCAGGAAAGTTACAGCCAACAGCATCAGGAATGTTCTCAATGCTATTCTAGAGCCAGAAACCAGTACCAGTGGCTAAAAGAGGATTCCAGAGAAGTTGTCGTTCTCTTTTAACTTTTATGTATTATGACTTCAAGCGTCAATTGTCTTTCTGAAGTATCCATTATTAGCGATTGAACCGCTATGTGTCTCATCCGTCTACTTCTGTGCTACCAGCTGCACTCCCGGAGAGTTAATACTCTAGCTCCTTCATGTTAGAATAAAGTCATTGACAGTAGAAGTCCTTACATTATGAATAACGATGTTAATCAAAGTGTTCCATTCGATGCAACCGGAATCCTTTAATAGACTATACAAATATATGTACAGCAGAAAGACAAAACATTTTTTAAGACACCTCTCGAAACGCGACTTGGACATCGAAAGAAATGGCCTGACACAGAAGACCTTCAGAGCTTGACGCTCTTGACCAGGTTCTTCTTGATACCGGTAAGTTCACCACCGTATCCACCTGGACCTTCGCCACCCTTGTAGAGCTGGCGAATGCTGCCCAGCCTCTTCTGCTTCTGCTCGAACTTCTTCCTCTTCTTGACACGGGGGTTGCGGTTCTCCTTCTTCCGCTTGGGCGCCAACCCTTTGTTCTTCTCGATCTGGTAGGTGATCTTGCGCTTGCCGTCTGGCCCGATCTCCTCCTCGACCTGGACCTTGCCGCCCTGGCGCGTGGCCTCAGCGTAAGCCTCCGCGCGGGCCTTCTTCTCCTCCTTGCGCTGCTTGGCGCGTGCGGCAACCATGTCGTAGTATTCGTCTTCGTCGCTGCTCTGCGCGTCGCCTCTGACCTCGGCGGCGGCGCGCTGGTCTTCTTCGTCGCTGTCGCCGCCCAGGCGTTCCTTCTCCGTAGGCTCCTTCCTGCCACGCCGCTCGGCCTCGGCAAGCAGTCGAGCCTGGCGGTCCTTGATCCGTTCTCGGTACGGCAGGTCTTCGTCTCCACCGGCGTTGCGGCCCGCGGCGCTACGCTTGTTGCTCTTCTGCGCGAGCTGCGAGGTGTAGAAGCGGAGCGAGCGCTTCTGCTTCGCCTTCTCTTCGGCTTCGCGAGGCGTGAGAGCGTTCTCGTCGCCGAAATCGGAGTCGCCTGCATCCGCGTCCTTGAATTGGACCTTCGGTTTCTGTGCCTTCAGCTTCTTGCTCTGGCCATCGATCAGCTTCGACAGGTCGGCCAGGCCGGCTTCGGTCTCGCGGATCCTCTCTGCCCGTCGAGCCTCGGCCTCTTCCTGGGCCGCCTGAGCTGCGCGCTGCGCCTTGGTCAATTTCTTTGGCGCAGCAGCCTTCTCTTCCTTGTCCTTCTTCTTCTCCTTCTTCTCCTTCGCTGGCTCCTCCTCCTCTGCTGCTTCGGCGTCTGCCATCTCAACGTCCTCTTTGCTCTCCTCCGCAGCAGAGATTTCAGAGACGTCAGGGACGTGGAGATTCTTGACTTCTTCCCAAAGCTTCCTGCATTCAACCAGAGATTCCATAACTGGGTGCTCTCTCAACTGGCCAGGGGCCATAGCAAGCTTCTTTTCCTCATTCTTCTCCGCAGGAGAAGTGAGAAGCATGAAGTACACGCTGATCGAAGCGAGGTAAGCTGACAATGCACGGAACTTCACCACGGCCACTGGGGCGGGCTTGGTAGGGTCGGGCTCCTTGGAAGAATTCGCGGCTGCCTCCGCTGCCTTCGCAGCCTGCTCCAGGTCTCGATGGGTGGCTTGGAGATTGACGAAGTCTTTAGCCAGTGGCTCGAACTCCGGATATCTCGACTTGAGGATCTTCAGCTGCTCATCGATGCTCATATCATCCGTGATTTCCAGCTGCGGTAGGACCTCTGTAATAACGCCATCCTGGCCCTCCTCTCCGTCTTCTTTGTCTTTATCGAACTCCAGCCACTCGGTCTCGTCGAAACCGAAGTCCGCCTCTTTCATAGCCTGGAGGCGCTTCTGCTGGATCTTCTTCGCCTCTTCTTCCTCCTCCAATGCATCAGCTTCCGTTTCGATAGTATCAGCATTGTAGAAATCCTTCTTAGATGATCCCCATGCTCCAATCCCGTCTTCTTCCTCTTCTTCCTCTTTGCGTTTGCGGAGTTCCACGACATCTGGATCCGGACTGTCGTCGCGTAGCTTCTTGGACTTTTTAGACGATTCTCGCATATCATTTTCATCGTAGTCGTCCTCATCATCGAGATCTTCGTCCTCGTCCTCGTCCTCTTCATCCAGCTCGTCCGAGTCGACGTCCTCATAACCTAATACTTCTTCGTCGGAGGGCTGGAAAAATTCCTCTGCGACGGGGTCAGTCAACTGGTGTCGCTTCAGTAAATTTCAAAAGCCAAATACGCACCATCCTCCTCCAGCTTGCGCCGTCTCTTGGCCTCTGGGCCTTCCTCCAGCAGAATCTGATCCCGGCCCGCCAGAAACTCATCGTCCGAGTCGTCAAAGGTCTCGTTTATGTCGTATTTGGTGCGCATCGCGGGCTCATTTTCCTTCTCGGAGGTCTGCCCATAGGGGCGACCACCGGCCTTTCTTTTCTTGCCCATGGCCGTTGAGGGCGAGGAGGTCAGCGAGTTTGTGGTCAGATAGGGCTCTTTTTCCGCTTCGAATACTTTGATAAAGTTCGACACAAAATTTTGGGTGTCCCTCACCGCCCGCGATGCGCTAGACCAAAACAGGCATAGTTTGCATGGTTTGAGCGGCGGGAGGTCTGCGCTGGCCGTCCACTCCGCCGCGGTTGCCAGACAAGGAAGCGCTGCCAGCAGGACGGCCAGCCAAGTCAAGGGGGAGTGACGGTGTTGCCGGTCCGTTTTACTGTTGTTTACCTTCTTTTTGTATCGGTCGTTTGTCCCTTATCTTTCCAATTCGTCCCCATGACATACTCGGCGGCGACGCTGGGAATTTCGGTCGTTCTATGCAGCATCCTTGCATACACGGTAGCCAAAATGTTCGGGTTCGGCTCTCGAAACGAATTTGTCGTTGATGGCAGGGTACGAGCTCCTTTTTCTATCTTCAATTGATTTCCGCTGATGAATTTTTTTATTTTACAGACTGTCGTCATTACCGGTGGTTCTGAAGGGATGGGGAAGGAGGTGGCAGTCCAGCTGGCGGAGAAGGGAGCGAACGTCGTTATAGTCGCGCGGACGGTCAAGAAGCTTGAAGCCGCATTTGAAAGTATCAAGGTACGCCTTACCATCTGCAACTGAGACTGGGCGCTCGCTGATGGTTCATCTAGGCTGCGGCTCCGAACCCAGACAAGCAGAGATTCCACTATATCAGCGCGGATTTGACGAACCCTGCCGAGGCTGAGCGGGTCTTGGATGAGGTCACCAAATGGAACGACGGAGCTGCACCTGACGTCGTGTGGTGCTGCGCTGGATACTGTCATCCTGGATTTTTCGCTGAGACCCCTATCCAAACACTACGTGACCAGATGGACACCATCTACTGGACGGCCGCATATACCGCGCACGCGACGCTGAGGAAGTGGCTTGTCCCAGTTCCCCCTGGTCAGAACAGTGCCAACGATACACCGTCGTCGCGACGTCATCTCATTTTCACCTGCTCTACTCTCGCTTTCGTCCCTGTGGCCGGTTACGCCCCTTACTCTCCCGCCAAGGCTGCAATTCGTTCGTTGTCGGATACGCTCTGCCAGGAAATCGAGATGTACAATGGGGCTCGCCGCAACCAGAAGAATGCCGCTCCTGCTGCCGATGTGAAGATTCATACCGTTTTCCCAATGGGTATTCTCAGTCCTGGATTTGAGAACGAGGAGAAGCTCAAACCCGAACTTACCAAACTGCTGGAGGAGGCCGATAAGCCCCAGAAGCCAGAGGAGGTCGCTCGAATCGCGATCAAGGCCTTGGAGAGAGGCGAGTACCTCATCACGACGATGTTCGTTGGCCACATGATGAAAGGCACCGCTCTCGGACCGAGCCCAAGGAACAGTCTTATCCTTGATACTCTGTTGAGCTGGGCCAGTAGTCTTGTGTTCCTGCATGTGATCCCAGATCTTAGCAAGAAGGCATGGAACTGGGGCAAAACGCGTGGGCTTCCAAAGGCGAGGTCATGAGGCATTTCAACACTAGGGTTTTGTCCGCTGGAACGTGTACATAGAAGATACCCCTGAGTGCTGCGTCTACAGCCTATCCTGTTTAATTATCGTTATCTGCTGCTCTTCCTCCCAGTCTACCTAAAGTCTATCAGTCGAAAAGTGAATGATAAACGTGTGTAGTGCATATGAAGACTGACTCTCCTTTGACACTATCTTCGAGCCTTCAAGCATTCGGACCGTGTCCGAGGCCGCTTGTTTAGATCCCTGTGATGTTGGAACGGCCTTGTCTTATTAGGAAGATCTATGGGATTGCTGCACAACAAGGTCGCGACTGCCCTTCTGATGCATTCCACCCTTCGACTCCCAGGCGAAGGCTCTCTTTCTTTTAAGTGCGAAGGGCTGCTGTTCATATGCCTAGTCATCTCACATTGTTCCACTACTTCTCCAAAGAATGATCATTGTTCTGCCCAGTTGATCTGATTCTGATTGTCGCCCTGTCATTTGAGAATATCAGACGTTGATCACCGTGAGAGGGCTTAACATGGAGTTCCTTCTGGCGATCCTCCTCTTCGTTCTCTCTGCTTGTTCCGCATATCTTCCTTCAGCGTTCCTTGAAGAATCTCCTCAGCTGGTGATCGACGGCCAGGAGGAGATTGGGCCAACCAGTAGTTGCTGGATAGACCTCAGTTGTTCCTTCGACGAGATAGAGAGCTGGAGACCGACCACGCGTCTCGATTTTCAGCAGTACATGCAAGCAGAACACCTCGGCCTTCTGGCGTCCGCCGACCAGCTTGGTGCTTTGGAGGGAGAAACCGTGTTCACCATACGGAATGGACTTGCTGAGCCTGGCTCCTGGCTCTCATACGTAGAAGCAGCAGCCACGGAGGCTGCTGAGCGTGGAGCTGCGCTAGCTCTGGGGTATTCCAACGACACGGGTTCTAATCCTGGCGCCGTAAGATGGTTCAACTTTTTCGAACAGCAGAGAGCCGGGCGGCTTGCTGATCGTAGGGTAAGCCTAGGGACTGTCATCACTTCTGTACACCTTGTTGGTTGTTCGAAAGAAGCATATCGCTGACGGGATTGTAGATACATGATCGTTTATGGGCTTCTGCGTCGCAAGCTTCGACGCTCTATGGCATCGGTCAGGCGCATGTAGCTTCTGTGCCAACGGGAACTCCGCGAGAGCAATTCTGGGTTTCAGCGATCAGATTTAGGGGGGAAGTTATGCAGGAACGTTCTTTGATTATATTCTTCGTTCGCGCGTATGTGTTTTTCGCTTCATCTCCTTGATCTCTTTCTTTGCATATGCGCTTGACAAGGTCCATCTAGCTGACTTACGTTTCATGGATACTAGAGCCCTGGTGTTTACGAACAAACCCCTAGCTGTCGTCATCGAAGGTGTGATCAATTTCTTTACTCAGGTGAATTCGCCGGTCCCAGCCAGGGTGTACTCGGAGATAGTCTGGCGACTCGGCGGCATTCTTTTCGGATTCCATGCCGTAGGGGGTCTTAGCGATCCTGAGGAGCTAATGCAGTTTCCCAAGGAATTCTGGAAAGCTTATCAGGAAGGACTCAAGGAAGAAGAAATGTACCGCAGCCTTAAAGAATGTGTGGAGGGTGACTAGGTACTACTCACAACGTGTGTTTCCCTATGCAGGATTTGGGGAAACGGGAATTTATAAGTATGTCTATGGACAATGTGTGTATGTTTTCCGTCATGTATAGTAAGCAGATATAAGATTATTGGCATTTTCAGCTAGAGATGCTTTCAGACTGGAAAACTAAATGGAATGAGTTGACAAGACTAGCTAGAGGGTTCAACGGTTGTCGAGGAGCCCTTCCGAGAACTGGAAACCTAACCTTAGTAGGCACCTACTTCCAGTGACCTAGATTACAAATAGTATGTGCTCATTGTCACTTCTGTAGCTCTTATTTGGCTTCATGTCAATGAGATCTTGGTACCTGATGGAGCTAAAGTCCATTTTCTGGGTGCAAGCATAACTTTTCCTCTGAGTGACATCTTCTGAGCCAGGGGAAGTTGCGATATATGACTTAGGGATACCCTTTATCCTGTAAGGGATGCATTAAATATCCATTTTAACGTGCAAATTGACAGACGGTTGCTGCCAATGTGGGCCATTTTATGAATCAAGAAATCAAGATCGGCCTGTTATATCAAATCGAGCAATGTGAAGCTGGCATCCAGACAGCCGCTAATGATTAAGACATGGTGTTGACATGTGTAGAAATGAGATCTTTGGTTTATCGAGATGGATCCATCTTAAACGAAGTTATCCACATAGGGTTAGTCGGCAACTCCGCCTGCACGGAGTTGGTGCCTTATGTGGGGCTGCTGTAGGGCTACTACATGTGATGCAGCGATGATCGACCGCCCGCCAAGTATGTGCTGTCCAAAGTCCGAGATCAGGTTTATGGATGCCTACACGCTGCTACATAACAACAATGGCTCTTCCATAGGGATCCTTCATTCTTACTGCCAATATCCTATGACCATGCATCAGCAATAACTGGCTCCAAACCCAGATGCTCGGTGGGAGCATCCTGCGTTTCTTATCTCCGTTGGCAGCCCCGCAAGAGACAACACCAACAGTGTCGTCTCAAACCCAACAATTCCTCTCGAGCACCATCAACGCCCTCGAACCCTTACTCTCATCCCTCTGGTCCAAGGTCTCACGTCCCTTCAACTTGCGAGACATGATGGACGCCATGTTCTCCATCCCGCTCCTCTCCTTCCTCCTCGTCCCCGCCCTCTCCTCGTACAGCACGAGCCTGAACCTGCTCTTCTTCTACATGACCTGGGCGACGCTCGTGCTGTCGCACCCGCCGCTGCGCGTCGAGATCTTCGGCACGGCGGCCGTGCGCCTCCTGTTCTACCTCTTCCCGTCTCTACTCTTCTTCCTGTTCGACGTCCTGGCGCCCTCGGCGGCGCTGGTCTTCAAGGCGCAGGGCGAGACCGGGCTGCCGGCGGGGAGCAGGCGCGGGCGGACGGGGCGGAGGGAAGCCAAGGTGGTCGGGTGGGCGGTGGTCAATCTCGTCCTGAGCGTCGCGGTGCAGGGCGCTGTGGAGTATGTGCTGACCAGGGTCGCTGGGGCGAGGAGCGCGCTGAGGGTGTCGATCAAGCTGCCCATGCCGTGGGAGGTTGCGAAGGATTTGGTTCGGGGGTTGTTGGGGAGGGAGGTAGGTCGTTCGATTCTTTGCTTTTGTAGTATAGTGCCTAGAAGAAGGGGAAGAAGCTACCGAATCCGGTGGCTGAAATTCCGTGTGTCTGTGTCCATGACATATGCTTATGTGCAATTACAGATCCTCTCCTACTTCATCCACCGCTACTCCCTCCACTCCCAGGACTCCTTCGTCGGAAGATACCACCGGCGCTGGTACCACTCGCTACGCGCCCCGTACCCTTTAACCGCGCACTACGACCACCCGGCCGCCTACATGTTGTCGAGGTTCATCCCGACCTACGGCCCCGCCATGCTATTCCGCTTCCACATGCTCACCTACATTCTCTACCTGGCGATCATCTCCATCGAGGAGACCTTCACCTACTCCGGATACAAGATCATGCCCACCAACTTCTTCCTGGGCGGCATCGCCCGGAGGGTGGACATGCACGTGCTCAGCTGCGGGGAGGGGAACTACGGGCCCTGGGGCATCCTGGATTGGATCTGCGGGACGGCTGTCGCGGAGAGAAGTACTACTAGTGTCGAGGATAGCAGTGATCTCCAGGATGAGGAGGAGATGGAAGAGTATGAGATCGATGAGAAGGTGCGCAGGGCGATAGAGGCGTCGGTGAGGAGAAGACTTAGGGAGAAGGAGGGGAAGGGGAAGAGTAGTGCTAGTAGTAGTAGACGGGGGAGGAGTTCCTAGATATCTTCGGTAGATACCCAGGTACCTTATTATATCTTCCTCGTTAGAGATATTATTGTCCAGGCATGATTTCATGATTTCAACAATAATAGACCTAGAATGGAATGTCTGTGCGTTTTTTGAGCCCGCATTCGTGAACGAAGCTCATTCAGTCGACAATGAGACATTGAAAATGCAGGCTGGTTGCAACTGCACTTTATATCTCAATGTTGGCCCTCGCCCAGCCTTACCACAATCCACGATTTCCGAACTCGGCTCTAATGATGGATTATACGCAGCCGACAGAAGATTGTGGGCTCCGGGGAAAGCCTGCTGCAGGTTGAGGAGGTTAAGTAAGACGAATGACGGATCTGATCTGGATCATGATTGCTGCTATTTTTTGTTGAATTTCCACCTGAACCTGTAAAGTTGTTTGAATTTCTCTAAGACATTTAACATAAAAAAAGACGTTCCAGTCTCATGCGTGAGTGGAGGGCACATGTGACTGGCGGGGGGGAAAAAGGTATTTTGATATTTTTTGATCATTCATTCAAAAGCGGCCGCGCTGGAGGGCTGTGCGAAATAATAATAACAGTCGGGTTTTCGAGTGACCACAATCCTAGAGAAAGAAGGGGATCCCCATCGAGTTACATATTTCATGAGCTCTCCTCCTGCGCTTCGCAAATGCGTTCCTTTCCCACACACATGAACCCAGGAATATGTGGAAAATGACCCACTTGCAACTCTAGCCGCCCCTCGTAAAACGCTTTTCCCACAACTCACCGAACCCACGGCCCTTTTTTTTCGTCGTCGCACACATCTACCACTTCATCTCGTGGGGCCTGTCGCCGTTCCGGAGGCTGAAGCTGGTTGCGAGGTAGCTGGCGAGGAACTGCTCCTTCTTGATGTTTGCCAGAAGAGCCGAATCTATGGCCTTCTGGTCTGCGGCTCGGGCGCTGGTGACCTTCTTCTTCTGTTCGGAGGTAATATGTATATTAGTACATGTATCTCCTGCGGTTTCCAGATTCACTCCACAAAATCGTTCGCCGGCCAAAACTGTAGTAAGCTTACCTCGGGCTTCTCTCCCTGCTTGAAGAAAGCCTCCTCAGTCTTCTTCTGCTGCTTCTTCTCCTTGGTGAAGTAGTCGGGCTGGGAGACCTTCTCGAGGACCTGCTCGTCGATTCCGCTCAGGTCCACTCGGGTGCTGGTCGCGATCACATAGCGGTGGTTCACCCGTCGGAGAGGAACACCGTTGATCTTGAAGGGACCGGTGACGAGGAGGACGCCCTGGCCCAGGTGCTTAAGGAGGACGACACGCTTGCCACGGAAGCGGCCGGCCAGGAGGATCAGGACAGTACCGGGCTGGAGGCTATCCCGGATCTTCGCTGGGCGGATGGCCTTGCGAACCTGTTGTGGGAGAAACACATGTTAGAATTTCGCGTTCTTCCTCAGTTGTACGTCTCGCAGAACAAATATATGAGTATGTATGTGCGTATATCAAAATCATGCGGATTCCTGTATCGAACCATGTTCCATCGACGCCGGCCGCTGGATACCAACACGAGAACCCATTCACCAGGGCAACAATCGCACAGTTGACAGGAAAACGCATGTCAATTCGCTGCGACAAAGGGAGTACTGACTTTCTTTGGCTGCGGCTCGTCATCCACGGGGTACCACTTCTGGGCCTTCTGGCTCGGGTGCGGAACGGTCCTCTCACCCTTTCCAAACTGCTTCGTCTGGCCAACAGTAGAGTCCGACATCTTGGCTGCTGGGGACGAAGTGTGCTGGAAAAGAAAAGAAGGAGGGGGGGGTTGGTGGTTGTCGACAGATGGTGTTGAATTGATGTGTGACTGACTTGGTGCGGCCCAGGGCGGGAAATCCTGAGGTTTGTGGGAACGCGAGCCCTATCGATTAGCCGAAACGCGCTAGTGCCGATTCGGAGCGTTGCCTGGCGCTGATAGCCTGATAAGTGTGCGCGCGGCCGCCCGTAGAGACCGCTTGCGCAGCGCCCGCGCGCCCACGGCGGCCAAGGCTCGAGCTCCACGCCCGAGCACAACACCACCACTGACGTATCCCCGGCGCCTCTCTGCTGCTTCTCCAGCTTCTCCTCCAGCTTGCGGACCGCTGGTCGCTCGTCAACCTCTGTGCGTCGCGTTGTATACCCCCGCAGTGCCTGCCCAGCATGTCGATCACGCCCATCATCACCTTCAAAGCAGGTATCTGTGACCTCGATGTAGGTGCTCGCTCTTGTGTTTGCGTCGGGGATCGTCTGCTCCTCGAGCTGCCACGCGGTGATCTCTGCAGCGCCTGAGAAACATGGAACTGACTTCCCATGCTGCAGACCTCTGTCACGCCCCCGAGAGTCAAACCGAGGCCAACCCCGGGCTATATCTACCTCTACTCGGAAGATGAACTGGTGCACTTCTGCTGGCGCCCGCGGTCCAAGCCCCTCACCGATCCCGAACTGGATCTGGTGATGGTGCCCTCCGACGGCACCTTCACTCCATACAAACATGATCTTCCAGCCGGAGGCAAGGCGCCTACGAATGGTCGGATCTACGTGCTCAAGTTCTCATCGAGCTCCCAGCGATACCTCTTCTGGCTACAGTCCAAGAGCCAGCACGAGAGGGGGGATCCCAGCTGGTTCAGTCCTCGAGACCTTAAGCTGGGAGAGATAGTCAACACTTTGCTGCAGGGAGAGGAGATTGACGTCCAGCAAGCGATTGCCAACCTCCCCAGAGGGCGAGGCGGTCCGAGCCCCGACGAAGACGAGACCATGGAGGATGTGGAAGGCACTGATCATGATCGGGGCCATAATCACAGCGGTAGTGGTGGAGCCGGTATGAATGCAACTGGAGGAGACATCCGGGAAGAGGGCCAAGAGTCGAGAGAGGGCGGCGCAGACGGTGGACGAGCGTAGGTACAACTCTCTGAGTCTGGAATTCAGCGTGTGCATCGCTGGTTGCGCTTCTGTTTTATGTGGTCCCATTATTTATGTCCACGTGTTTGGTGCTTCTTTTATCTCTCTTGCTTTTTGTCGTTGTGCCTTGGGACCCAGGCGTTCTGTGCAACCTTGCTCCTCCATGCCCTATACTTACTGCAGCTTTGAGTGTTCTCCAACCGACTGACATCATAACAGGGCAGCCGCAGCATCGGATCCGTCAGCCGTTGTACAAGAATTTCTCAGGTCCCTCCAAGGGAACCAGCGTGTTCCGCCACCACAAGGCCCCGAGAGACATTTCACCACCCTTCCAGATCTTCTCCCTCCCTCTTCTACGCTACCACTAGTGGAGTCCGCGGACTCGGGGACGGTCGACCACCTGTTGAGTTTTCTACCACCTGCGTTACTTCTGCTGGCGCAGGACATTGATGATGTGTCTGCTGCTGAGACCAACCCAGAGGTCGCGCAGGCGGCCATGCAATCGCTTGATCTATCGCAGAAGAAAAGTATCCTTAGGAAAGTGCTACATTCTCCCCAGTTTACACAGAGCCTTGGGAGCTTGACCGTAGCTCTGAGAGACGGCGGCTTGCCCAGTATCAGTGAAGCTCTCAAAATCCCAGTAGAAAATGGCGGATTCATTCGCGGAGGTGGGGTGCCTCTAGGCGGTGGTGACGCTGTTGAGGCTTTCCTGGAGGGTGTTAGAAGACGAGTCAAAGAAGAGGGAACGGACAGCGGTGACCGGATGGAAACCGAGTGATCCTGTCGTCGCAGAGATTTCATGTATGTAGTTCGTTGGGCGGATCCGCCTTGTCAAACTCGAGGGGTTATTTTTGGAACCGCACTACGTATCTAGGTACATTCGTCGCGCAGTTCTGGCCTTTAGCACTTCCTGCGTAATGGATGTTCCCCGCCCGCTGCTAGACGCTGCCGCTCGGAACGCAGCTTTTGGTTGGATTAGACAACCTAGGTCCTAGAGAAATAAATAAAAAAGCAAATCATTCCATATACCGACTACAGTACCCCTGATGATGTAAAAAAGAAAGCACTTATCTGGTAAGCGTTCCAAGTATAACCGGGCGCTGCGAGCCTGCGACTGTGCATGTGTCATCCCACAGCCCTAAAATTGCGGGCACTTCCTAGTCCGGACAGGAGCTCTAGGCGGGCCGCAGCAACAAAGCCACAGCTGACGCTAGAGAGTGCCACAGCTCGGCGCACCCCCCAACCTGGCCGCGCAAACAGCCAAACGGCTATCGGGGGCTTGTAAAAAGGTGTCCATTCATTATCTCTACGCTCGCTGGGACACGAGGGATTGACGACGTATGCTTCTGAAGGTGAGGAGTCGTCCCTGGAGCGCTCCCCTGGATGATCTGCGCATCTCCGCTAACCTGACTTCTATTAAAGATCTAGACCCCTTGACGCGGGTTTCCATTCTTCTGGCCACGAAAAGGTGGACCGACAGACTGTCCTTCGTTTGGAAATACGAGATTGGCTGGTTCCAACAGATTCTTCCGCTACCTGAACTTTTTCTCACACGTGCTGGGGCCTGCGATGTCTGCGATCAGGTAACAACCGCCAGATACAATGGCGTCCGATAATCACAACAGCGACAATGACCCCGCCGGCAATCAGTCGATACCTCTACAAGATCTGTCAAGGCCTCCGGATACTGCAATTGCCGATGAGCGGGGTCGGAGGAGACGGACAAGCAGCGTCAGCAGTGCGGGTGGCCGTCCTATACCGAGGCGGCCGTTGACCGGGCGTTCATTGAGATATGAGCGGATTGCGGAGGACTCCCCAAGTCCTACGGACAGGGCCGGCGCAGCGCCGACTCAGCCAGCGCCCATGTTGACGAGGCCAATTACGTCTCCTTACGTTTCTGAGCCCGAGAATGTCTCCCCAGTCGACGATTTGGGAGGGTTCGCGCAAGCCATGACCTCTGTCGGGCTCAGCTTCAATGGACCGCAGCAGAGGACGGTTTCTCGGTCCGTATCCTTACCGGCAATGCGAGAGTCTGAAGAACATCCGGATCGCCTGCCTCAGGCACGAGATAGCATGAATGAGCCCGAGCCTGAGCAATACCTTCCTCCTCCCGACGCGAACGATGATACCACTCCCTTGACTGATCAAAGATACCTTCAACCTATCAGTGGAAATCCGGCTTCTGAAGGACGGCAACATGATGGGAGCAGCCTGCACACGGTTCATTTTCCTGATGGAAGTCAAACAGGGTCACGGCTGGGCGATGATTTGCCAAACTTGGAGAGCGGATTGGGGAGAGGACGTCGCGGCAGCAGTAGCGCTGGCGGTCGCTCTCGTTCACTCTCGCCTTCAGTATCTGGTTCTGCATTATCAAGGGCTAGTTCGATGATGAAAATGATGTCACAGCGTGTGGTCAACCTCAGCAACGAACCAGAATTGGTGGAGCAATCGATACGACGAATGGAGTCTCTGAAAAACGCAAGACTCGATGGGCCTCCCGTACTTCCTGCGATGCCAGAATACGCACATGATGCATCATCCAGCGGGGTATCTAAGGGTCAGCTTCCTGCGGAGAAGCCCGCCTCGAGTAAATCGTGGAGATACCGCTCCAATCCTCTCAGAGGAAAGGCACTTGGTATACTCTCCCCGGACAACCCGATACGACTGTGGCTATGCGACGTTCTAGTCCATCCTTTTACAGAACCTTTCATTCTTGTCGTCATCATAATCCAGACTATATTACTGGCCGTTGAGTCTTCGAGGTCAGTGTATGACCACCCAAGGTCTAGGCGCTGGGGTTCATCAAAATTCGACTATTCTTTTTTTATTATCTTCGTCATCTATACGCTGGAACTGATCGCCAGGATACTGGTATCCGGCTTCATTCTGAACCCTACTGAATACAGTACCCTTAATCGTTCCCTTGGGTTCAGGAAAGCATTGGTTGAGAAAGGGAGGGATCTTTTCACGCCACAACGCCAATTTTCCACAAGGAAACCCATAACGCCTGTGAGGCCACAGTTCTCTCTCTTGCGGACGTTTACGGGTTTCGCACCGCATCAAGACACGCTGGATGATCCTGTCCAGAGACAGCGTGTCAGACTCGCCCACCGTGCGTTTCTTCGGCACTCCTTCAACCGGCTTGACTTTGTTGCTGTCGTATCATATTGGATTTCCTTCTTTCTCTCCTTGAGTGGAGACGACTTCCGGCATCACGTCTACGTTTTTCATATGTTGAGCTCTTTACGAATCCTACGCCTTCTTGGTCTTACCAACGGTACCACTGTAAGTGTTTTTATGGGGTAAATGCGAATAAACTGCAACTAACTTGCATCAGGTGATTCTTCGAAGTCTCAAGAAGGCTGCTCCATTACTGGTCCATGTCGCATTTCTTATTGGCTTCTTCTGGCTTCTCTTTGCCATTGTAGGGATCCAAAGTTTTAAATCAAGCTTTCGGCGGACATGCGTCTGGATAGATCCCGAGGGGCAGGATAACTATACATTAAACGATCCATTTGGTACTCTCCAATTCTGCGGAGGTTATCTCGATAATAAAACCGGGAGCCCGATGCCATGGGTTAGAGCAAATGGCCAACCCTCGGACTCTAAGCCCAAAGGATATCTATGCCCCAAGGGATCTCTGTGTGTTGAAGGAGATAATCCCTACAACGGGACTGTGAGCTTCGACAATATCTTGAATTCCCTCGAGCTCGTGTTCGTCATTATGAGCTCCAATACCTTTTCTGATCTTCTCTACTATACGACCGACAGTGACTATCTCACATCTGCCTTGTTCTTCGCTTGCGGCATTGTCATTCTGAGCTTGTGGTTGGTAAACCTGTTGGTCGCCGTTATCACCTCGTCGTTCCAGGTCATTCGAGAGGAAAGCAAGCGAAGTGCCTTCGCTATCGAAAAGATAGATGAAGTGGGCCAACAAGAGACAGCCCCTCAAAAGGTCAGCCGTCTCAAGCAGCTATATGATAAAACGGAGGGGTTTTGGGTCTGCCTCATCACATTCGATCTTATAGTGCAGTGCATGAGAAGTGCGACGATGAGCGATGATCGAAGGGACTTTATCAACAATACGGAAACTGTCGTCACCCTCCTCCTCTTCGTCGAGATCATTCTCCGTTTTGCTTCCGACTGGCGCGGTTTTCACAAGAAGCGTCGCAACTGGTTCGACCTTGGACTCGCGGTGATTACGTGCATCATTCAACTCCCACCCATCAGAAATTCGGACCGACCGTACGCGGCTCTCACCCTTTTTCAAATTCTCCGGGTATACCGAGTTGTTCTTGCATTCTCCTTGACCAGGGACCTTATTATGGTCGTTTTTCGCAACGCGGTTGGTTTACTGAACCTCATTCTCTTTGTGTTCTTGATAACTTTCCTTGCTGCCATATTTGCAACGCAGCTCTTCCGGGGTCAGATACCCAGGGAGGATCCAGATGGTAACCCCATCCAAGTCTCATTCTTTGAGATCTACAATTCCTTCCTGGGAATGTATCAGATCCTGTCCAGTGAAAACTGGACATCGATGCTTTACAGCGCAACCAACTACACGGTTTCATTTCACACTTCCTGGATCTCAGCCTCGTTCCTTATCATGTGGTTCATCCTAGCCAATTTCATTATTCTCAACATGTTCATTGCCGTCATTCAGGAAAGCTTTGACATTTCCGAGGACGAAAAACGTCTTCAGCAGGTCAAAGCATTTCTTCAGCAGAAGCAACTGAGCGGTTCTTCGCACGGAAATCTGTCTCTTTCGGCGATATTCAAGCTTGGTCGTGACCCGAACAGATATAGAGATCCTCTTGACCACGGACCAGCGGCCCTGGAGATGTTGCTGAAGGACGCTGTCGTAAAAGAATTCCTTCAAGATGAGCAGGACCCGCCCCCGAGACTCCGACGGGCAGATAGCATCCCGCTGGTGGTAACACAAGCAGGAACTGGCCAGCCGGGCTTTCTGCAGAGGATACGGAGCAAGATCACCAGCTTGGTCATGAATAAAGAACCGAATCCATTTTACTCGAAGCTCAAGTTTTCTCGTGCCTACGACGAACTGGATCCTAGGGCGATGGCCAGAGAGGTTGTGTCGGCTGCAGAGCAACGAAAGCGGGCTCAGCGAGAATACCTGATGAAGCATCCTAATTATAACAAGTCTCTGTTTATCTTCGCACCAGACAATCCTATCCGCAGAGTATGTCAGCGCATAGTGGGACCAGGGCGTGGAAATCAGCGTGTCGAAGGGGTAGATCCATATAAACCCGTTTGGTACACATTCTCTGCATTCATATATGCAGCTATTGTTGCCATGGTCTTGCTTGCGTGCATAACGACTCCGCTCTATGAACGAGAACATTTCCTGAGCGACGACTATACTCGTCGCAATTGGACTGTGTGGACGGACCTGGGTTTCGCCATTTTATTTACCATCGAGGCCATTATCAAAGTGATTGCGGACGGCTTCTTTTGGACACCGAACGCATACTTTCGAGGGTCTTGGGGGTTCATAGACGGGATCGTTCTCGTGACACTCTGGATCAATGTCATAACGTCTCTGTATGACGATGGTGGCGTCTCCAGAGCTGTTGGTGCATTCAAGGCTTTGAGAGCGCTCAGGTTACTCAATGTCAGCGACAGCGCGAGGGACACATTTCATTCGGTGATAATTGTTGGCGGATGGAAAGTCCTTTCCGTAAGTAGACCTTTAAAATCTCCTGTCGAAAACGCTTGCGCTAACGTCCGTCAAGGCGGCCTTTGTCTCCATGAGTTTCCTTATTCCGTTTGCTATCTACGGGCTCAACCTCTTCAATGGGCAAATGGTAGAATGCAATGATGGCAATCTGGAACAGAGCAGCCTGGACTACTGTATCGGCGAGTACATGAGCTCGCCATATAATTGGAATGTTCTGGCACCACGAGTCGCCTCGAATCCGTACTATAGCTTCGACAATTTCGGCAGTTCGCTCTTCATTCTGTTCCAGATTGTTTCCCAGGAAGGCTGGACAGATGTGCAGTGGAGTGCAATGAGCATGACAGGTGCCGGTCAGCAGCCTCAACCCTTCGCTTCTCTGGCAAATGGACTTTTCTTCGTCGTCTTCAATTTGCTCGGAGCTGTTTTCGTGTTGACACTGTTTGTGTCCGTCTTCATGAGAAACTACACCGAGCAGACTGGCGTCGCCTTCCTGACCGCAGAGCAGCGCTCTTGGCTGGAATTGCGAAAGATTCTCAGACAGATCTCGCCATCGAAAAGGTCGATCAACAGCAAGAGCAGCAAGCTCAGGGTGTGGTGCTACCGCATCGCCATCAAGAAACATGGCAGATGGGCCAGATGCATGACTACCATACTCTTGCTCCATTTATTGCTTCTCGTTCTCGAATTTTATCCGTCGGTTGCTTGGTGGGATAAAACACGAGGTATGGCTCCCAATGATACCCGCCCTATCGATTTTAGTTACTGAGCTCTTTCAGAGGCCTTGTTTTTTATCTTCACGTTCTTCTATATCGCAAACATAATAATACGCATCATTGGCCTGGGCTGGCACCGGTTCAGCAGGAGTTCCTGGGACCTCTACTCCCTCGTGTCGGTACCTGGGACTTTCGTCACAATGGTTCTTAACCTCCTTAGTACCGACAGAGTTATCGAAGGACTGAACAAACTTTTCCTTGTGTCAGTTACGCTCCTTATTATACCTCGAAACAACCAGCTTGATCAGCTTTTCAAGACTGCCGCAGCCAGTTTTTCGGCAATTGGGAATCTACTGGCCACCTGGTTCGTCCTATTCCTCGTTTACGCCATCGCTATGACCCAAACCTTTGGCCTCACGAAATTTGGCGGCAGCGAGAACAATAATGTCAACTTCCGAGATGTGCCCAGGGCCCTGATCTTCCTATTCCGTACAAGCTGCGGTGAGGGCTGGAATCAACTTATGGAAGACTTTGCCACCATGCGGCCACCTTACTGCACATTGAAGGAGGAGTTCTTCGACAGTGACTGTGGCAGTTCGGCGTGGGCCCGTACGCTGTTCATCTCCTGGAACATTATCAGCATGTACATTTTTGTTTCCTTGTTTGTGTCTCTCATTTATGAAAGCTTTTCCTATGTCTACCAGCGAAGCAGCGGTCTCTATGCAATTAGCAGGGAAGAGATCCGACGCTTCAAGCAAGCGTGGGCGACGTTCGACCCGGATGGAACTGGGTATATTTCCAAAGAACAATTTCCTAGGCTACTTGGGGTAAGCACGCTGGAATCAACCCTTTTGATTTTCGACAACCACTAATCGTTTAACAGGAGCTCTCTGGTGTGTTTGACATGCGCATATATGACGGCGAATTCACAGTTGGGAGCATACTTGAAAGGTGCAGGGTCAGTCGTCGAGAGTCTTCGCGTCCCGATGTACGGGCTGTCGATGGCGTCGACCTGGACGAACTAGGCAGGATCGTCAGCCGTATCCCGGTAGATACGATAAGATCTAGACGCCAGCGTTTGAATATCTTCTACGAAGAAGTCCTGGTGTCCGCAGACCCTGATCGGGGAATCTCATTTACGACGTGTCTCCTGATCCTTGCACATTACAACGTGATTAATGACAGCAAGAGCTTGAGGTTCGTGTCCGCCACATGTCTTTTTGGTCAACTTTCGACTAACTCCTGGTTTCAGACTGGAAGAGTTCCTCCGACGCCGGGCGCGGCTGCAGCGTGTCGAAGAAGCCGTTCGTCGAAACACTGTTATTGGGTTCTTTGACACTCTGTACTGGTCTCGTGAATTCCGCCGTAAGATCGAGGCTCAGAGATCTGCTCGGATGACCACTGTTCCGCAGTTCAATGTCCCAGAGATCTTCGTGGACCACCAGGAGGATGATGAGAAACCGGAGTCACGCGACAATGCCCCCAGTGGCCCCTCTTCGCCAATGTTGTCACCCAATTCCCCAGGCCGGCAAGCGAAGCCTGGCCTTCCTCGCATCGACACCAACCTCCAGGGTCGAGGCTCTGGGGCAAGCACACCGACTGAGTGGTCAAGCATCAGCCCGTCCCTGTCGCCGCGTCGTGCGACATCTCATGTGGAGACGGAGTATGATGGCGCTTCTAGACCGAATGATCCCAGCAGCCCCAGGGGGGATGGCGACCATGGTCCTGAGAACAGCGCGATGAGCGTGGACGACATGATGCAATCACTCGGCGACTCTGCCTGGGGCGAGAGTATCAGGCGCAGTTTCACGCGGCGACGATCGAGAGAATTTAACTAAATAATCCCTACCTTTCAACTCCAGTTCGACATCGGCGATGTACTGTACAGTACAATACGGGTGCTAATATACGAGGAATGGCGCAACGATACCAGGACAGATGCAAAATGGAAGCAGGCTCCCACGATTGCACATTTCGGTTTTGCCTTAGTATATAATAAAAAAGGTCGGGTACCGACATTCAGGTCGATCCTTTCCTCTCCTTTCGATTCTCGTGGAGTGCACATGTGCGTGCCTCCCTGCCGGATTTTCAGACAAAAAGAGAGGATAAAAGGAAGCGTTGGAGCTTACCATCTCTTGATGTTTTGAGATCATCTTTTACATGCTTTGGAAGCTGACAGTGCGAGGATATTGTTCTGGCATCGATTGACTCTGCACTTTTTAGTTCTCGTTCTGCTGGATTTTTTTTCTTGCTTGTTTATCTTATCTGCATAGTTCAGAGCACTTGCATAGCGGACGGCGTTTTGTCTCTTCTTCTCGGCCTGTTTTTGTTTTACGCTTTGTTCTTTCTCCTTTTCTTCTATTTTGAGCTCGGTTCTACCTTAATATTCTTCTTTGTTCGGTTACCAGTTACATTCCGAGCGCCAGTCTTGGCTTGACATAGTAATACATGGCCCTGGATGGCATGGATTTTCGGTTGGTGACGGTGTGTGTACCTAATGTATGTGATGTGGATTTGAGATTCATCATGTATGAGAGCCAAGAGAGCCAGGCTACCACTAGGTACCTGACCAATTAAGCATCGATCGGTGGTGTTTTTTCCGCCTCCTTTACTGCAATGGCATAATAATTGCACATCACGCAATTCCAGTTGTCCGGTTACAGCCGCCTTGCGTTGCATGGTATGAAGGTAAGGATTGTGTGGCACTTTGTATCTATGATAGAAGTCGATAGTCGGGAATGCTATCCCATTATCGAACTAGGATGATATATCTGCAAGAGGCAATTCCATAGGAGTAATGTATCTCTTTTGGTGCCATCCACTATCCGTAGGGCTTAATGTGATCCACGGAGTAAGGAGTATTTAAATAGTAACTGCCTCCGTGTAGTGGCGCAACCTACTTTATAGATAAAAAGCGTATGGAGTACATAGTGAGTCATGACTCACATCGCCCCCAGCAGGAAAAAAAAGGACCATGACCTTTCAAGAAATGGGGGAGGAAAGAAAAGACAGAGAAAAAAAAATGAGGAGCACCTCGACTAACTCTGCAGGGGAAGCTGGGAGGTGCGACGCATGCCGAATCCGTGAACCGCGACCGGCGTCGGCGTTATCCCGTCTTTCTGAGACGCGGACCCCTCACCAAAAGTGTCAGAGGACGGATTCTTCTACCGAATGAGGGTTCATGCTGCTGCTGCTTTCAGGCCGCCAAGAGGGTTGGATGTGCGGAGGTGCGACGTGCCTAGGGGGCGGGAGTGTCGCAGGTTCGGATGGCCTCCAACGGCGATGGTCTTGGTTCCGGTCTGGGCCGGACGACCGAGCAGGATACAGATACCTGAGATACGCTTCTGTATATTCTGTATACTCCGTACAATATTCTTGTGACATCATAGGCGCTCTCCAGTGAGTGATATCGACACATCTGGCTCGCAAGCACGGGATGAACCACGGTCGCGGTGGTGGAGAAGAGGGACGTCCATCTCCGCTCCTCTCGCTCCGCGTTCGTCCGATCAAGGGCTGGCAGTGTCTCACGATGGATTTCATAATGAAGAATCTTTTTTTTCCCAGGTCCCTGGCGTCCGCCACTCTCCTGGTAAAACCCCTGGCAGAGTTCGCATCTCCACGAACCCTTGTCGTCCCGAGGCGAACCGTCCCCTGTGACGACATCGCGCTAGAGAGCTCATCCACGCACATCCATATTTACGGACTCCCCCTTCAATTATCATCTACATTAACCTCCCCACCTCCAGGCCCGGTTGGTCCCGGCTGCTTTCTGCCATACAGACTGCCTAATAAAGGTACCTTGTCCTCCGGTTCTCAACCTTCGCTTGTCCGGTCAAGTGTGCCGTCGTCCTGTTCCTTCCTCGCAGGTCGATTGATTGTGGGATTTTTTTTTATTTTCGTTTTTTACTTCTGTCGTGTGGTGGATCTGGTCTCCGGTCTCTCAGCGGTTAACCTAAATCGCGAATCGCCCGCTTCTCGGGGAGTGATCGTTCATTTGCGGGATAGACGCCCAAGACGCCCGTACCTGCGTCGACCAGAGGAGCGGGTGCGCATCGCATGCGCCTAACCGGCCATCAATTGAAGAGTTAAATTATTCTATCCATCCATTGCGCGCGACTCGGGGAGTTACAGGTCTTTTTTCCGCTTCTTTTCCTTCGTTCATTTGCATCGCAACCAGGCGGGTCCTTGGGAACTTTGCGAATCGCTTGTTGGAGCGGCAACAACAAGCAACAGCGACCACAACAACCAAGCGGTGTACATACATACCCTGGTTATCTCTCTCACTCTTCTTCTTCACTCACAACCCCCAAGGAAAAGCTGTCGCCTCTAGCGATTGAATCCAATTGAAATCCAGCGCTTTTTTTTTCCTTTGCGGTGGTCGTGGTAGAAGTTATATCCAAACAAATTTGTCAAGACGGCGGTCCGCGAGTTAATCAGCCTCTTTGAGGCTATCGATTCAGCCTCTTCCTCTTCCTCCTCTTCTCCACCTCCGTGGAAGAGGAACAGAATGCATGGCCCGAACCACCACCGGGGCCTCTCCCTGGGCGAGGCGTTCCCGCATCCCCAAACTCCTCATCGCCATGCGCGCATGGGAAGCGGTGACTCCTTCTCCGTCAGCCCCATGAGCTCAACCGCCACAAGCCCAACGGCCTCGCCCACCTCCACCTTCCGGGGCATGTACCACCATCCCCGCAGATACCACCGCTTCTCCCAGTCGGTCTCCGGCACGGCGGACGTGGAGCCCGACAGCAGACGCAGCCGGAGCCGCAGCCCCAACTCCAGCCTGCACTCCGCCTCCACCATGTCATCGTTCCGCCGCTACTCGCAGCAGCTGCTCCTGCTTCGCCGTCGCCCCTCGGCCGTCGACCTCGCCCTGAGCGAGGAGCGGTCGCGCTGCGACGAGGACCGCATCGAGCGGTGCGGGCTGGATCTGATGGAGCCGCGACCGGTCGACCCGTTGCCCCTGCCGCCGGTGGAGTTCAACACGAGTATCTTTGGCGGCGGCGGGGATAATAACGGTAATAATACGCACGATGACGGCATCATTGACAGCAGGATCCGGCAGCTAGTGGGTCATCAGCGGTCGCCGTTCCAGCAGCCGCGGTTCGTGATGGGCGGGATCTTCGAGGTGATGGAGGGTCGTGCTTAAATTAAAGGTGTTGGAAGTGAGGAGGAGTGAAGCAGAATGAGGCGTCTTTTTTTGTTTGGAGCAAACCCCCACTTGGTAATGAATTCTTGATGGATCATTCATAATGAAACGAGAATGAAAATGAGAATGAGAAACAAGAGAGAGGTGAGCGGCGAGAGGTTGTGTTTCATTTATGTATATATGATGTTCCTTTGTGTACACTCGGTGGCTCTCTGTCTTGTCTTCACTAGCTTCACCGCTTATCTACTGGATTACATTTATATCTACATACCTATGCGTCGCTTCGATTGTCAAGCAGTGCATTCAGAAACAATTGATTTGTTCCCTTTTTTGAGCTTTCCTTGCTGAATTGATTTGAGTAGCATTGTCGCTTCTGGTTGTCCATTGCAGCAATAGAAGCTTACTGTCCCAGGCGAAGGGGCTAGTTCCTGTACCGTCCTGTCCTATTCTTGGGTTGTTTTGGTTTCTGTCTACCTAGCATAGATTCTACAGTATGTATATCCACACTTTCTGCCTAAGAATCCGTAAATATCCGTTCCATTTTGGCGATCGAGATTCTGAAGTCAAATTCCGAAAGTAGAGAGTCTGAGGTATAATACACCACAACACCTACATTACAGTATACCTACCTGCACATGGACTGGCCGGGGACAAAGGGGCTTTTGTCAGATTCAGATGATCTCTGACCATTGCTGAAGGGTCGGAAAGTCTTGGACATGGCAGCCGTAACAACGATACAACTTCAACAGGGGAGGTATTGAATGTCGTCGACGAGATGTTTGCAGTCTGATTCCTATCCCATAATACCGCACGTAAGCTTGAATTGACAACGAAAATCTTCGACGTCATGACGAACATGAAGAAGATCATCGCGACCACGGCCAGACATTTCACAAAGGACATGTAGTATTCGATGTGGCCGTAGATTCGGACGTGGAAGACATTGGGCAACGCAATGGCGACCAGGAAGATGGTGATATACGCTGCCAGAGGAACTACCTCTGTCTCGGGCCAGAATCGCAACACAGACACTGCGGGGGTGATTTCTGCTGGCATAATCATGACCCACTGATATGGCACAAAACGAAAGCTCAGTCAGTCTTCCTCTTGAATGAAAGGGTATTAATATTAATGTGAGGCCGAGGATGCCATTCTCACCGCAAACCAGAAGTTGATTCCAATGGCGAAGCCTAAAGGCCGGATCAACGTATTCCGCGCATTGCCTGATGAAGCCGCCGTGAACAGGCTTGTAGGTGGTCATCTCGCCAATGGAAGAGTACTGAAGGTAAACCATAATCCTTACAGCAATTTGTGTGTTAGCTTAAAAAAAGATAGGTCTGGAGGAAAACCTCCGATCTTTGCTTTATCTTGCAATATAACTGCTTACAAACATATGCTTGATATATGCAGCCTCTTGACAGGAAACACTTTAAATGAAGAGTAAACATAAAAGCAGACGATGTTGGTTCCTAAACAACCGTAGAGTAAGCGTTAGCTAATGCTCAATGATATTGAGCCTGTTATGTTAGTTATCTCCTATCTTTGAAATAGATTAGATAGATAAGACAACTGACTGCAGAAGAGGCACCTTCGATCTTCTAGTTCCATTTTGGCCCAACTATCCGCCGGCAACATCATGCAACTGCCCCCGGTCCAAAGCGGGGGAATCCGCCGGACTTTGTAGATAAGGATTCTTTTCCCACCGACTCGGAGCAATATTGAAACAATGCATTGAGACATTTACTGTCAGCTAAGATATATTATTCTTCGTAGCTTTCCCCTAGCCAGATACGTAGAAGTCGTCTAAAATAGAGCTTCCTTCAACTTGAATCATATCCTCAAGCCGGCATGGCTCCGAAATCGTTTCCAGTCCCCAATGGGACAACGTCATTTTGGCGGACCCAGCCCGATGCGCTTGATAATCATCGATCGAGCGCAGTTCTTCCAGAGGAGAGCGACATCGTCGTCATCGGGGCCGGGTACGCAGGGGCGTCAATCGTCCATCACCTCCTCGAGCAGAGCGGTCCGTCATCTACTTTACCCTCGATTGTCATACTCGAAGCACGCCAGGCATGCTCGGGCGCGACAGGACGAAACGGTGAGCAGAAGCAAAATTCTCTGGTATATAAAATACAAATACAAATACTAACACGAAGGATAACCCTATCAAGGAGGACACATGAAACCTGACGCGTATAATGCGATTAGTACAATTGCAGCTGAACACGGAGTCAATGCCGCTGCCGAGGTCGCCGCGTTCGAGGCAAGGCATGTGCCCTTTCTGAAGGACTTCATCCAGAAAGAAAAGATCGACTGCGACTATGTGGTTACGACCGCCGTAGATGTTCAACTGGATGAAAAGCACTGCGAGAAGCTCAAGGCAGGGTACGATCGACTGACTGCAGATGGGTCCGAGCCGACGAAGAAGGTTCAGTTCACCCCAAAACAGAACGCGGAGACGGTATGATCTTTGTTTTAGCTTTTTTTTAATTTCTTGTCTTTTCCCTTTCCTCCTTTTCCCTTCGAGTCTTCGGCTGCTAACATGTTATGTAGTTTTCAGGTGTCAAAGGAGCACAGGGCTGCTTTAGCTACACAGCCGGCCACATATGGCCGTACAAGTTTGTCCTGCACCTGCTAAACCGTGCCGTGGCCCGCGGCGTTAACTTACAAACAAACACCATCGTCACAAGCATATCGGATTCGTTAGATGCAAATTCCGGGAGATGGACGGTCAACACTTCTCGCGGCTCGATCAAAGCGAGACAGGTGGTCTTTGCCACCAATGCCTATACCGCCGCCCTCGCTCCGCAGTATCAAGACAAAATAGTGCCAGTGAGGGGGGTATGCAGCCGAATTGTAGTGCCCCAGCCCGGTGGTCCGCGTCTGTCGAACACGTATACGCTCCGCTTCAACAGCTGGGATTACGACTACTTGATTCCTCGGCCTGACGGAAGCATCATCGTCGGAGGCGCCCGCTCGAAATATCTCCACAACCTGGATGACTGGTATGGGAGCACGGACGATGGCCGTCTCATCGAATCGGCGGCTCATTATTTCGATAACTACATGCAACGGCATTTTCATGGGTGGGAAAATAGTGGAGCCTACACGGACCGTGTCTGGACGGGAAGTACGTTGATAAAAAGTCTTCCTTATTATTTTATTTTTATTGCCCTAAAGAAGATACTTGACTAACATTCACGGGAAATAACAAATAGTCATGGGATACTCGTCCGACGGTCTCCCACACATCGGACAGGTTCCCGGTAAACCAGGACAGTTCATCCTCGCTGGGTTTACTGGCCATGGAATGCCCCGGATCTTCCTGTCTGCCAAAGGAGTGGCGCAGATGATGCTCACTGGTGCCGAGTTCGAAGACACGGGAATTCCACGAGTCTTCAAAACCACGCAAGCACGGCTGGAGAGTCGCAAGAACAGGATATTGGACAGTTATCAAGAGAGCAGGAAAGTTAACGCGCATCTGTAGATCCATCGAGGATGTCTGGAGCCCATACTTACAGCGACGGCATGTCATTAGGTAATGGACTGAAGCATATTTACACTGCTACAATTCACCAGTATTCACCAGTATTTATTTATTAAATCAAAACAAGACATCCTTGGCTCTCTGACCTCATTCGTAAATGGTCAATGAGCGTCGCTTGCTTCTACTGGGAGCCGCTCCCTATGGGAAGAAAGAGCTGATCCCTTGTATAAGGGACTTAAGCTCGTCCATACTTCAATGCATCTCTCCTCTTAACTCCTGATTTACTACGGAACTTGATGGATGGGTAACAATCACTGCGTTCGAGTTTGAGTCAGAAGCATAGGGTATGCGAGTTTGTGAAGTACATCTGCAAAAATTAAACAGGGAACACCAAAAATGTACCTCGGATTCGCCAGACGTCCTCGAAGAACAGGTTGATGTAGAAAAGGAAAATGGACTACCTTGCGCCAGAGACTCCCAAACCACGATATAGAAGATTGTGCACAAAGGGATATCCTGCTCGAGATAACTCCGGTATCGCAGACCCTGCTTGTCTAAAGAAAGACGGACAAAATCGAAAATGCCTTTTCGAGCGCCAAATGATGTTGCCAGAATACAGAATTCCAATTCCATCCTGAAGCACCAGCACTCCTTAGGACGCCGGGAATCGAAATAACCTGGTAATTAAGACTAAAGGGAAAAAATCACAATGCGACAGAATAGAACAAACGCCGGACCGTGGTGGTATTTCGAACGCAAAGTGACTAAACTAGCGTAGCTGTGTTTGAGGCGAAAGAAAGATTAAACGACAAGATGCTGTACATCAATCCTCTAGACGGATCTTGGAAACATCGAGATAGGATAGAAGGCTGGAGAGATTTAGTCATCATCCCTCCTAGTGCCAGAGGTCTTCCGCTGGTTCGGCCAGAGCTGGCCGCGACAATTGCGCTCTCCGCAGAGACACTTGACCGCATTCGGCTCGATCTTCCGTGGCTCCCAACCAGGGTTGTAGTCGAAAGTGAGCTCCGTCATCGGAGGAATATCTCGCAGAGAAAAGAATGCCAGGTCGTAGAGGCGGTCGTCTCCGTGGTGCCTCGACACTGGGATCATCTTGCAGTTGGGATTGCAGGAATGGTTCATGAAACGCGTCGGAGAACCCATTTTCTGGCCATCGACGACATAAATGTCGTCGTCATCCACAAGGAAATCGAGAGAGAACAGGTACGACAGGCCGCTTTTGGACCCGTACGCTTCCTCGCGCTTGTCGGCTGTCTCCTTGGTGATGACCTCTCCCAAGTAGCAGTCGATGAACTGCCCTGCCCGGATTGGGTCTGGAGAACGAAGTCCTGTGGAAGGCTGCGTTAATGTCTAGTACTTGGTATGAGGCAACAATGAGATTGTAATGAGAATAGTGCAGAGTACTTACCGAATCCTCTGTCTCCAGTGAAGAATATTTCAAGTCGGACCGTTCTTCCCCGCTGTACTACACGGTTCCAGCAATCCTGGCTGCAGCTGCAGAGTGAAGTACACTCGTATATCATGGAAGTCCTCTTGAGAAAGTCCGGCGTAAGCACAAGAAGCCCATCGCTCAACCTCTGATAAGGAATGATCCGGTCATCGGAATCAACCTCCTGCGACAGGCAAGTGCACTTCCTTGGATCGCAGACTCTCCCGCAGGCACAACCGGAATTAAAAGACTCATCAACCTTCTGGACGCCGCACTGTATTTTGTATGTGTTGATAAACTCAAAATTCGAGGCAAATGGAGCCCTGTTACTGTCAGGTCCAAGGACGATAGTTACTGGCGGTCCTTTGATGGTAGCGAGTTTGTTTTGAAGAATTTCAGGCAGAAGGCGATGCACAGATACAGAGCTCTTCCGGCGTTTCTTGGTCAAATGTGATCCTGGCTTGTCAAAGTTGAGAGACACATCCTCGCGATTCACTTGTCTGGCTTTGGGGTACGCTCCTCGTGACGCGCGGATCTCATGTGCATTGGTTGGGTAAAATGTTGTTGAGAGTCCCGTGAGCTCTGTAGTCCGGTTACTACCGGGACTGATCTTGCTTAGTTTCGCGCCATCTAGTTTCTTTCCATTAAACTGGGGCTGTGGATCAGGGAGAAGACTCCGTCGTTGCTTTTTGCCTTGAGGGCTGCCCGAGTCTCTCTCAGATAGTGCGGGTGAGGCCGGAATCACCACACTAAAAGCGCGATGTTCACTGACAGCACTTGGAGTTTGATTCTTCTCATTTTTGAATTGACGCGCGGTGGAGAATTCACTGGATGTCACAGACGATTCAGCTGAACTTATTTCAGATTTTCTTTTCCTGGCCACAGACGGCCGGTTTATAAAGAGAGACAGGAGCTCGTCTGTCTTGCGTTGAGTCTGGTTTACCAAACACGGTTAGCGTTGATCATCCAAGTCGCCAACCGACCGCGGTGGCAGCCTATGGCTCCCAAAGGAGGTCCGGCCAAACGCGACATTTGGGGGGCCCTTTTAAAATCCAGACATATGGAACTACTTTTGTGGGGCGGGAATAACATAATGATAATTATTTTTTGGTTCTTGAGGCTGGTTCTGCGGCGTGCATGCCTTGGAACCAGCAGAATAGGGTCTCCTTAGGAAAACAGTGGGCTTACCTGTTCCTCGGAATCCGAGTCCTGGGTTAAGTCGATAACCATCTTGGGACTCATGCGATTGACTTTAGATCATCCAAACTTTGCTGTCACATATATCTGGGTTCGTGATGATGCCACTTGAGACTTGTTATGAACAGGAATGGTGATGGGTGTTGGTATTGAACTAGCAGTTGCTGTTTGAAGCTCCACTCTCAAAGTGAATTTCTGCTTAGTCATCAATATGTCATTCTCAATAAATCTATTTAAAATAACTGACAATTATTATCTTTTCATATTGATATTCTCACTTGATAAATTGGTTATAAATTATATCAATTTTCTGGTGATTTAACTTTGACTCAAAAATAACATTCTGTCGGCTTTTAGAGACTAACTAGTTTTTTACCTATCTTCTCATAATTTCTTTTTGCTATTCTCTTTAATATAATAAAGAATAAATAATTTTAGTTTAAATTTTATGTTTTATAATTTTTTATATTATTGTTTTATTGTTTAGTGCTTATGTGCTACTAGGTTGTGTTATTGTCAAAATATAGGGGTATTGTTACGGATTAGGACGGACTGTTATGGACCTTGCCATACAAAGGCCGGATAATTATAGGACCGAGGGTAGTAACTGATCGGCACGTGACTGACCGCGATCACCTTGATCACCATGATCACCTTGATCACCTTGATCACCACGATCACCTTGATCACCATGATCACCATGATCACTATGATCACCAAGACTCGGGAAGACAGCATGTATATAAAGACGCTCCTTTCAGACAGAATCGGACCCTCGTGGTCGACTCACATAGCAACCTGTCATATAGGCATTGCTAGTAACACAGGTCTATTCTTGCTTTCATATTGCTCACCCCCTTGTTTCTTGTCTTCAAGATAAACCAACGACCCCTTTAGGTCTAGCTATCTAGGCCTGTCGTTACACGGACTAGGAAGGAGGTCACGTAATGGATCATACATGATCCATTTCCATGATCCAACTCTATGATCCATTCTTATGATCCCAGGAAAACAGCATGTATATAAAGACGCTCCTTTCAGACAGAATCCGACCCTCGTGGTCGACTCACATAGCAACCTGTCATATAGACATTGCTAGTAACACAGGCTTATTCTCACTATTATATTGCTCACCCCCTTGTTTCTTGTCTTCAAGATAAACCAACGACCCTTTTTGGTCTAGTTATCTAGGCCTGTCGTTACAAGTATCAACTGACTAATAGTTGATATAAGCTTCTTAATGTGAGAGAAATAGGTAGAAGCCATGGAAGAACTGGTTGATTCCCTATAGACTCTAGGTCTGCTTTGTAAATAAGACGCAGTAGACTAGATACATGCTTGGGCAAGAGTCCCTATTTATCTCTTATTCCAATAGACCATTCTTCAGTCCATCCCATGGTCGTTTCTGTGACGGCGCTCAGTCATGGTATTATTAGCTAGAACTATGGTAGCTTGTCATACAGAATCGAAAGCATGAGGGGAAAGGAAAGAATCTGCAGGGCTTCGTGTAGTGTGATATACATAGGCAAGTAGGACCGGCAGTATCCCAGAGACGAAGGGATGCTCAACACCGCCTACCTTACTGCCTAGGTGTGCCGCGCCGTCACAGAACCCCGGGACAAGGGTTGAAACAAAACAAGGCAACCCGAAAGAGAAAAGATAACCCGGACCGATCATGTCCAAGGACATGAGGAAAAAAGTAATACTGAACCAAGCAGGTCTAGGGATATGATATTGCAGGTCTAGAGACATGATATTGCAGGACAAGGGACAGGACAAGATGGACATAAATAGAGCTGTATATCCAAGCATGTATCTAGTCTACCGCATCTTATTTACAAAGCAGATCTTAGGATCTATAGGGAATCAACTAGTTCTTCTGTGGCTCCTCCCTACTTTGCTCACATTAAGAAGCTTTATATCAACTCTTAGTTGATATCCCTAAATTTTGACACTAGCACGTTTCAGGCAGCCTCTAGTTCGTCTCGACAACTGGCGAATTTTGTTCTTAAGTGGGCATGGTTTAAACCCTAACTTGACACTGAATCTATGTCAGTTCGGTGTTCGAAAACTCGACCTGGAAGTTGAGTGATTTGAAACATCTGCTGTCTGAAATTTTAAAAACTTTCAAAAAAAAACTATAAGAGTTGTGCATGTACCTTGATACGCAAACACCACCAGAGAAAACAGAGAAAATGACTGGTTTAGTGGAAATTTCCAACATGTTGCGCTGGCCGGACGCTGCTAAGTCTCACAAAGAGAATTTGTGAAACATTCACTCGCCGCTCAAGCGTTCGCCTCAACACCGGGCACTAATGTATTCACCGAAAGCAGTGACTGGATGGAGGGAAGTTAAAACGGCAATGTTCTTGAGGTTGGATCCGGTGACGCTGTCAGTGGAATCTGTCAAACAATTGGTATCCGCGTTATGATTACACTTAGAGGCACGTAATAACCGACTATTGTTGGCAGTTATGCAAATTACCAGAACCTTTTGCATTATCAAGTATCCATACAAATTCAATTTCAGTTCTGTTTTGGACCAATTGACCATAGTGAATCTTATATTGCTCTGACAACACTTTGAAGTAAGGGTATGTAGATTAGAGTAGTAGGCCAAATAGCTTGCAAGCTTAGGGAAACTTACAGCGTTGTATTCACTGCATAAATCCCCTCAAGTAGCCCCTTTTGGGGGGAGGGGTGTCAGGATTGGCGCTGCACCTAGGGCTTAGGGCAAAGTCATCAAGCCCTGCCTGTGTGTGATTCATGAAGTCATACTGACATGCACATGCAGCTTGCCGAAACTTGGCGAGAGGACATCTATGACTTATCCATGAGTCTTTGCCGCTAAGCCACCATGACTTCGCATATGCATACCATGACATGCCAGGACTAGTATGTGATTAGTATGTCTTCTTACCATGTATTATAAACATATTCTTGACCTTCTAGATAGATCACTATTGCAACTTTTCTACATACTTCTTATTGCTACACTCCAATACAGTCTTCTTCACACTATCCTTACAGATTTCCCTGCCTAGAGACCCCCTCTGGGGCGGAGGGCGCTTAACTAGATTCTAGTAAAATGGTCTTCCTTAATAAACACTGCATATCTTGTGCCTATTGGATTGGAGGGGGGAAGGCATGGACACAGAGATTCCGGGCCAGTAAGAGGTATTCATACTATTCCATATTTGCTTGTTGTCATCACTCTCTCAACCAGAAATATGTAGCATATTCTACTCCTGATGGAGTCCGACTGTCTGGCATTTGCCTGCGTAATCACATTGAAGACGAATTTCTTGTTCTGCTGACGAAACCGCGCGGTGGGATACTATGGGTGACGACTTTATTAGGCTTTGGGCGACACCCGAAGACAACCGACAGAATGCTTTTTTTCAAGATACCTGTTGGGGGCTCCTCCGAGAACATTTCAACAATGAGTCAATTCCTTTGGAGCGGCTCTTCGAGGTTTGCAGATCAAGGCCATGAACTATAGGTAGAAACGGTCAGTGTCCATGAACATGAGAAGGTGGCCATTAAAATTTGACAAGCGGGCAGCCTGTGAGTATCGGAACAAGACCCATGTAAGATAGTAGGAGTCAGAGCGCTATTGCATCCTGCAAATGGTCTACCAAGACCAAGTCACAGAGTCGCGCACTCGCGGAAAATTGTGAAGAACGAAGATGATTTCTTCGGGAGACTTCCACCTGAAATTCGGGAAGAAATAGCTGCCTATCTGCCAACGGCGGACTTCTATAACCTCCGCTACGTTTCACGGATGATATCAGCCATATTTTCAAGTCAGGCATTCTGGGCAACTAGATTCGAAGTCAACGGAGATCGCGGCTTCCTATCCTATCTTAAAGCAAGACGCAGGGGCGGGAAAGCATCTCGTAGAAATTGGCAACGTCCATGCCACTGCACTAACGAGACAAATATCTGTGATGGATTAGAGAACAAAAAGAGAATTTGGGCTTGGAACCGATGGCTCAAAGATACCACAACTATGACTTCCGCGCCGGATCTCTGGAACATATCCGTAATGATCTGGAGACAACCAGCTGGGACTGGAAAGAAGTGCAGGGAGATTTACGTAGCGATCCTAACCTTACTGTCCCTCGCTTTTCACATTATCTTGAGATATCGCACAAGCAGAGTGTTTACATACCCCGTTCCCTCGCCAAGATTGCTGTCTCCATCCTTCAGGAGATGGAAAATACTTATATAACAGGCATGGAGCTCATCTCCGAAGAAACAAAGATCAGCATGGAGTACAAGATACCAGGAAAACAGGTAACTATAGATGTCAAATTCTTGAGAGGATTTGAAGTCGCTATCGGAAATGGAGGCATTCACGCACTCAGGATCATTACTGACACTAACTCAACCTCATCACAATGGCTGGGTCGGTCAGACGGGGCTTGTACAAGCACTCGACTTGTACTTGAGAAGAACGCATCGAATGCGGAGATAAGTGCCCTAGAAGCTGCTTTTGACGTAAGTTACTACCATCTTTTATCTTAATTTTTGGCTTTTCACCATTCATGCATAGCTCACACGTCTGATAGCGACATAAAATGATCAGTCTAGCAATCGGGAGCAACCTTCGATCCGCCCACAAGGAAGCAACGCCTGAAATCGATCATCTACGGAAGTACGCACTATGGCATCCCAAGATTCCTGAATCAGAGTTATTCCTAAATGAGAGGTTTTTCATGGGAGAGGACCCGTTAGTTCCTGGATATCGGCCTCTACATCGGACTCTTTTCGGTGGCCCAGACGGTAGTGATCTTCGCTCTTTGACAGGAATATCTGTTACTTTGTTCGATAACCAGCCTTTCTCTATGAAGTTCTTTTACAATAATGAAAGGATTTCAAGAGAACGCCTTGAACTTGGCTATCATCCGTCAAAAGTATTTTGGAGGACTATAATATTTCCTGTTGATGGACCAGGTGGAGAGATTATTGAGGTTGTGGATGTTGCTGTTCAATACTATGCTGATGAAAGTCTTATTGTCACTTTAGACAGGGGGTACCACGATATTAATAAGGTATGTCAAAGATGCGGTTCATCCGAAACTTACATTTTCAATGCTGAATTTTGTTTCCAGATTTCCACAAATCGTAGTAGATGCTGTTGGTTTCGGGACACTAAGATATCCGGATCAGAAGAAGAAGAGGCTTCGCTTAAAAGGCTTGAAATTGTACCACGGACAACTCTCATTTGGTTTTATGCAGCGAAGGTAAGCTTGCATTATTGCTTCTTGTGTTGTTTATGTGGTCATTCGAGGCTGACGGGGGAAAATAGCATTACGAGCATGGTATTATCAGTCTTGGTGTCATATCGGCTACGATTTAGAGTTCGAAATCCATAGGGGGTTATATAGTCACTTCTGTGGTCCTTGTTTGTCCTTTCATGGACTGTTCATTATGCAGGTTTCTTGTTCAATAAAAAAGCGGCAAGGGCGCGCCTTGTCTACCCCCTAGCTGTCAGGCGCAAGAGCGCTGCCAATGACACTACTCGGGGAGTGCTAATGTAGAGCATAAGAACAAATATTCGCAGTCAGGGCAAAAAGTTACACGTGTCCTGCACCTGTTATTAAACCCTTGGAGTTCAAAATAATGGCGCATTCGATATTCTCGAATCCCATATCTCTAGGGACTCGCCCAGCCGCTCACGGACCTGAGCGCTGAGACCCCACTAAACTTTAATTAAGCCGTAGGTATACAAGCCCCTACAGCTTAACTATTCTTTTTAACTACATAGCATCAAGCCTCATGGGGCACATTCGGACTCCAATAGGGCACAAAGGCCTAAGCCTCCCATTGCAGTTCGGAATAGCCGAAGGGTGCTCTGGAGTCTACCTGAGTCAAGGTATCCTTTGGTAACTACAAGAGCACTATACAACTTTTTCTGATACCTAACTGCTCCGTAGGCCTCCTCACGCCGTGAGCATCATATGCTGTGTATATAGAATTCCTATATCTAGGTGCTTAACTCGCAGATTTTTGTTTTTATGATAATTCATCAAAAATGTTGCATGACTTAACAATTTGTAGGCCTTGGCTAGGTCTGCGCCTGTCAGTATGTAACTTCGAAATTTTGGAAATAAAGAAACGTCACATGGAGATACCACTGAGGGTGATCAAAAAGGAACTATAAATCAAGGATAGTGCGAAACGGAGATGATGATACAGGGACGAGTGCAGTGTTCGGCAAACCTGTTCGAGGTCAACGGGACGAATGCAAAGGTTGCGTGGCTCTCTCAATGGCGGAGCCAATGTGCCGAATTCGATCTCACGATCAAACACTGTGTCCATCAGCTGCTGTTTCATTGGAATAGCTCACGACGATTTCGCTCGTGGCCTTGATCCCGTTGGCCTTGTACTCCGGCCCCAGGATACTTTCGTCGCTGTTGTTCTCCCTATAGTAGCTTTCAGAGTTCGCTCCGCTGCCCATTTCATTCTTTCCCGAGAAGACTTTGACTTTCTGACGGATAGTATTCATCGAGTAGTTTTGGGCTTCTCCCTCGAGGGTGCCTTTGTTGGGGTCCGTCGAACGTTCGTATCTGTCGGTCGTGCTTCCTTTCCTCAGGACGACCTTGTATAGAGGCCGCAAAACGGGTATCGCAATGCAGATGAGCGTGATGCAGAGCTCTGCTCCGCTCCAAATGATAAGGTCAACGGTATCATCTGAAATAGAAAACGGTCAGTAGGCATTTCATGGCAGGGGCGAACGTCGATAGGTAATGAAAAACAAAGAACACGGGGGAGGTATCTTACAAGTATAGTCTGTGGTATCAAATCCACCCAGCGATATTGTCCTGAAAATCCCACATATCCCGGCTCTGGATCGTCATTGTTAGCACGGATATTCTGTTTCTGACAGTATCTACTTAGGTAGGGAACATAAAGACAAACTTACATGACACCAAGGCTTAAGCCGCCAGCAACGGTCATCTTTTCTTTGCGCTTCATCTGTACGCTCCAGATAAAGATCCATGGAAATATAGCGAGAAAGAAGTCCTCCACCACACACCAGGCTTTGAGAAATTAGAAAAGTAAAAAAAAGGATAGCTAGGTAGTTCTCAGAAGAATACATTCCTCACCTCCCAAAGTGACCGCGAATCCCTCAATCTTGACATGGCATGTGCCTTTGACCCTCGGGTCATAGATTGCACGACTTGGAAGGCACTGAACCCAGAAAATGATGTCCGTCAAGACGGATATGATACCGATGGAAACGATCGCGATCCACAGAGCAACCTTGTGCCAGACAAAAATGACAATGCGCAGAAGAGGACAAGTAAGATCTTGGCCGTAGCCATTCCGATGACGGCGAACGTCTGTCCGACCATCTCATTGTAAACTGCCGCCACCCGATCGTCAGGGTCCAATTCCGACAGATGTCTTCCGAATCCATGCAGAGCAGCAATGGTGACAAAGATGGTGTAGAGCGCCAAGAGTACCTGACAATTTTTATCAGTTTGTCTGCACCAAGGAGCTTATAACAATAGTAAACAAGAGACCTAAAAACAAGACTATTCCGGCGTTGTCTACACAATACATACCCAGCTCAAGGTGTAGATATAGTCATCCGCCCCTATGCCGTGCACGAGACATGCTCTGGTGTATATCCGTAGAACGACAAAGAATAAGGAGAGGACGGTGAATATCCACATAGTCCAGAGGGACAATGGTCCTCTACCCCCTAATGCCGACATTGTGTTCTCTGTTCCCACTGAAACAAGGAACAATTCAAATAACAACGACAAGTGAGTAAAGGCGTGGATAACACCTTTCCCTCTCGCAAGTGAAAAAAAAAAAAAAAAAAAAAAAAAAAAAAAAAAAAAAAAAAAAAAAAAAAAAAAAAAAAAACCGAACGAAGGGGGTTTATACAGGAAGGACCATGAGAGCATCGCCTGGACCTGACATCTCCAAGAGGGACAGGGAAATACGGAAATAATAGGTGCAGCTAGCCGCAGTTCTCTACGAATATGACTTCTGTACGGAGATGCACTGTTTCCTGCCCTGCTTCTTCAATGCTTTTTTCAACTTATACCGTATGTGGTAGTTCACAACAAACCCCATCCACTAGTGCACAGTGCTGCCTACTTACACACCCATCAAAACAAGAATTAGGGGTATCAGCATTCGTGGAACTAGCAAACCTCATACGCCGGTCTAATTAATATACCTTTGGCTTGTTCGACGGTTCAATGCGGTAGCGAGTATTGCCGAACAAGTTTGATGGAGAACGCGCACGTCAGCAGCTGCGGCAAGACTCGGGTTTTCCCGAGGCCCTGGAAGACTCAGACCTAATCAGGGCCCGAGATAAAAGTCGGATAGTATCATATATACTACATTAGGTTAGTAATTTAGTCCGGGGTAACTGTCCGGAGGGCGAAACTGTGGACCGCGAACGAAGCCGACGTAGCTACTGCATCGTCGGATGTCTACCAGAAAAGAAAATCACACCGCAGTTCGCGTTGCGCAGTAAGTGCCCTCTGATTCTCGGCAAGGCATTGTCAGCCCTGAGATGCCCATTATGGAGGGAGATAGTCTATGCAGGAAAATACTACGTGTATTTCAGATTCTCATTAATTAGGCCAATAAGGAGTCACACGAGTTCTTCGCACTAACCATTTAGCTGAACGCTGGAAACTGTGGTCGACTAGGGTTGTGACAGGGATTATTTGAAACTCGCTGTGCCGCCTCCTGACAGGCCATTTATTAGTAATGATCTCTCCGACGACTCTTCTGCCAAGTGGTACAACATCATCAGGAATGTTGAGTTGTGACTTGGAATTATAATTCTCTAATCACTGAAAAATATACAGTGAGAGACAAATACTACTCTAATTGTATGTACATAAACTTTCTTGCATAAAGTTCCATGTGACAATCCCCGCGCTTTACTGCACTGTTCGCCCGTTGATACTAGTCACATTAGGTACTGCGTCGATCTGTGGGGGCCATCCGGTAGTGGGTACTCCGTATATGACAGTTGATGAAGACATGTACGGAGTATCTTGACTGTTGGGATAACGGGGCACCACTATCGTGCTTCTGTTCTAAGGCAGACTGTTTGACTACGCAATAGCTCTGCGGGAACTGGGGGATACTCCCCAGCTTGAGCGGAGAAAAAGCGCATTTTCAGAGTTTGAAGTATGGAAATATCGGCATTATATTTCGGTTTCCAAGATGCTGGCAGTTGGGAAGTCAGGAGAGCCATTCACATGAGCGCAAAGTAGCACCGTTGCAAGAAGTGATAAAATGGGTCCTTGGCCTCCAAGAGCTGGAGAATTCATGGTTCCTTGTTCATGACTTAGTGCCTAGTAAAACATGGCGTACATTGCAGTGTTTGGTGCTGCCCAAACTATCTTTGGACTTTTGTTTCTCTTCATAACCCATTTGGCCTGGAAGGTCCACAAGTCACCGTTGAATGGCATCCCCGGACCTTTCCTCGCAAGTGAATGCTATATTCTCAGCCGGCATTATCCATCAAGTAGGAATAATACTGACTGTCTTCAAGAATGACAAATCTCTGGCGCTTGTTTGACGTATGGGGTGGCCGTTTTGAACTCACACAGAAACTTTTGCATGAGAAGTATGGCCCTGTCGTACGTTTGGACCAAGTATGGTCAGTCTCAACGACCCGGACTTGATCGACACCATCTATGGTATTAAGGGTAATTGGGTTAAGGTTCGTACACTATCAGACGGATAAGATGTCAAGACCTGTGCTGACTTCTACCTCCAAAAAACCGAGTTCTACCATGGCAACAGCGTGCTGCAGGGCGGCAAGATCCTATATACGCTGTTCAGCCACAGACGGACAATGCCGAGCACGCCCGGATGAAGCGTCCCATCGCGAAGTTCTATTCTCTGAATGGCGTTCTCCCGATCGAACCTCATATCGACAGTAATATCAAGCGGTTCTGTCAGAGATTGGAGGAAGAGTACATCAATGGTCCGAACGCAGGAAAGCCCTGCAATCTCGGCGACTGGCTGCTCTATTGTACGCCTCGCAACTTTCTTTTTCTTTACATTGATATGATGCTAACTGAAAATTGACAGACACCTGGGATGTCGTCGGTGAGGCAACCTTCAGCAAACCGATTGGCTTTCTCGAAAAGGGAGCCGATATAAACGACACACTCAAAGTTTCAGAGAAGGCGCTTGATTATTTTGCCCTTGTCGGTCAGATTCCGATTCTGGATTTCTTCCTCGACAAGAATCCCATAATCCGCATGGGCCCTCCAAGCTTCTCCTTCATCACCCAGCTTTCCATCAAGTTCCTGCAGGCCCGACTCACGGGGGAGGACCAACACGACCCGTCGAAGCCTGATTTCCTGGATAAGTTCCTCGAGGCCAAGAAGACCCATCCAGACATCGTCGACGACCTCATGGTGATCTCCTATTTCCTGATCAACATGATTGCCGGCGCGGATACGACGGCGATCACTCTCCGTGCGGTCATCTACTACAACTCAAGAACCGCAGAGTATACCGGAGACTGCAGAAGGAGCTCGACGAGGCTGGTTTTTCGACCCCCGTCAGCTACAAGGATGCCCGCACCCTCCCATACATGGACGCTGTTATCCGGGAAGCCATGCGCATGCATCCAGGTGTTGGAATGCCGCTGGAACGTCGTGTCCCGGAAGGCGGCTTGCACGTCGCAGGCCACTATATACCTCCAGGTGTTATGGTGGGGATGAATCCGTGGATCGTCGGAGCTAACAGAGGCGTCTACGGTCAAGACGCTGCAGTCTTCCGGGCAGAAAGATGGCTGCAGGAAGAGGGCGAAACGGCTGAGGAGTATGAGGCCCGCCTGCAATGCATGAACTCCTGTGACTTGACCTTTGGCGGCAGGAGCCGTATCTGCATTGGAAAGAACCTGGCCTTGCTTGAAGTGTATAAGGTTATTCCGACTCTTTTCTCGCTGTATGAGGTGAGTGTTCTATGGCCCAATCACGTTGGAAAAGCTCGATGTGATGACGGGAGCCCTGAAGCTGACATTCACACTTCACACCAGATCGAATTGGCCGATCCTAAGAAAGAATGGAAGATCCAGAACAGCTGGTTTGTCCGGCAGGAGGGGATCGAGGTTCGACTTTCCAGGAGAAAATAATTAAGCAAAGCCAATGATTATGAACAGTGTGACATTTGACATTTTTGGAGATCCACCTCAACTGGCAGCCTTGATCACTCTTCTTTTTTTGCCCCTTTCGAAAGTGCTAGAAATGAGCTTTAGTGTATATATATATATATATATATATATTGCTTTCCGTAGCATTCCTTGTATATAAGAAATTTCCCAAGTCCGCTCTTGACGAATCTCAGATCTAGCTTCTCTCATATCCTTCTTAACGTGCTCACATTCCAATGAACCCTATCGGAGCATGGAAACCACTAAGTAGAAGCGAGAAGACCCATAAAATCCAACTCATCAGCCTGTAGAAGCGCACGAGGGCGTCGACCCCATGGGTGAACGTCGAAACGCCTCCGTTCGGTGATGGTAAGAACGGAGGCGAATCCTCAGGAAACACGACTAAACAGATAACAGAATGCCAGCTGAAAGCATGGAGGCAGGTAGAGTCGACAAGTAGATGGTAGAACTCCGCTCCCCTTGTGCAAGTGCTCCACGATCCACTAATGCCACGTGCAGGATCGGAGATCGTCGATGCACCGCCCATTGAAATCTTTCAAGGTACCGCGTAGGTAGCCCTAATCTTGCTTTTGGGAGTGATACCGGAAACAACTTTAGTTTGATGAAGACCAGAATGCGTGTGGATGAGGCCTGCTGGTAGGACATTGATATATCCCGATTGGCTTGGGGGAGCGCTAGGGAGGGAAAAAAAAACAATCCCCGAGAAACGGACTGATGAGAGGGAAAAAAAAAAAAGACATGATGAAATGTGAGCCTTTAAAAATCTGCATCATGTTGAAGTAAAGAAACGTCATTCGTGCTTGTCTTGAGCAACTTGCAATGGGCAATGGTATCAAGTAAGTGCATTCATTTTATAATAAGAAAGCACCACGATGATTATTTCGAAGCTAAAGAATATACATATACAGTTTAACGTAAAGTATATCCTTGAAATCTATCATCGGCATCTTTTCATTGAAAGGAATTGTTGTAAATAACATGACACTACCACTTACCTTTTTTTCTATCAGAAACATTGCTGAATCTCAAATCTCGAAGCAATTACTACTAGGACTAGTAGTATGGAGTCCCATCCATGGCTAGATACATTTAGGCATCAACCAACCGTGGGCGTCTATCAACCTAGGTACCTAGTACCTGCTCTACTACTACTAGTTAGTCTAGGGTACATACTTTAGGTACAGGGCTACATAACCTGAACCTACTAACTTTACCTACTAAGCTTAGTACATTACCCGGGTTCTTCGAACATGAAGGGTCCGGAGATCCTGCATACTGTGTAGTTAGGTAAGTCGGGCCCACAGAGTGGAACCTCCAGTCACAGTGTGACAGTGTTCTTTCAAAAACGTGCCTGCACCCACTTTGAAGATCACTGACATCCTTCGAAGTTTGTTTCTATCACGTGTACTAAAACTACTGCTACCTAGGTACAGTACATGTCCTCCTAGGTACCTGGTAGGTAGGTAGTAGGTATATCATCCAATACCTACCGTGCAATAATTAATAGAGGTACTCTACAGTATATTACTCCAGAGAGTACGGAGTACCTGCCTCTACAACAACCAAGCTCCCAGCCTACCTACCTACCTAATTCAGACGCAGACAGATGGAACGATTCCAAGCCTGATTCGATCGCTTCAGCGAAGAATCTCAGAGAGGAGTAGAGCAGAACAGAGCAAAGCAGAGAGACCAGTACTCTGTAGGTAGGTAAGTGCTGTATGTATGTACTGTACCTAGGTAGCCAGTCTGTGTTAAGTTAGGTACAGTACCTAGGTAGATACTACCACTATATCGTGTCCCACGTGTACAGTAAGACCGCCTGACATCAAGTTGATCAACCATCCAGTATCCACATTACTATATGTACAGACTACGGAGTAAAAGGTCCCGATCTTGTCTCAGATCCAAATAGATAGTGTACTCCATAGATCCAACGATCCATCATTCTAGAATGGAATAGCGAGTGCCCCGTGCGGGGTACTACCTACTACTAGGTACTTAACTATGATCCTTGGCAGGGACAGACCCAGGTGATCAATCCGAATCAAGTTAAAAAAAAAGGGAAACCGGCAATTCTTCGACCGCTACCTAGGTAAATTCTGAAAGATCTGTCTGTCTGTCACGCAATCCGGCTCTCAAATACGCAATGCAGTATGGATGGGAATCCGGTTACCAATCAGGAGCAGTTGGAGATAATTTGATGCCAGCTGGCGCCAATTCACCAAAGCACTGTACATTGCTAAGCTGGATGGAATTAAAACACACCGAAGAAGATGGATATGATGTGCAGACGCTCAATTACGATCAGACATTGATAATCCATTCTAGCTGTAATAAGAGCATCACCGCTCGCAGGCCAAGGGGCGAAAAAAGAAATCAGTACAGGACAGGTGACGAAGCATTAAAAACAGGGGTTGTCGAATCGATGAATTAAAAAAATGCCATTTGACGGTCAATTTCGATCTCGAGAGTATTATGTCTGTTTTCTCCGCAAAATAAAAACCCGAGCTTCAGCTGATGAACAAACAACAAACTGCCATGCGAGATACAGCTCGTAACGCAGGCTAATAAATAATAACAAGAATTAAATAAAAACCAATATCCGCAATGCTTCCTCGCTCGGTTTAATGTACACCATACCCGGACAAGAGACGTATCAATTTTGCTGAGTCATCCAGCTGAGTAGAATGCGAACCGAAAACGCAGACGATTAGGAAAGGGGAAAAGGAGGAGATCATCAAGAAGCAGAGATACTTCGTCAGGAGGTTTCTCAATCTTTCCTCGTGAAAAAGCCATCCATGCATCTTTTCTCCATATTCCGTGTGGTGAGTGAGATCTGCTCGCAATCAGAGCTTCAGTGCATCCAAGATCTTCTTTGCCATCTCCCGGTACTGCCACATGCCACCTGCCACCTTTTTGAACTGGATGCCATGTAACGAGAACAGAGGAACCTTGACGATGAGGATCTCGAACCTGAGAACCAGGTTCTCCCCCGTGTCGCTCTGGACTCTGGTGGTTGTCTCCCCAACAACGCGCTCGCCAACGACGACGTTGTTATCCCGAGGGGCAACAAATTCGTCTGATCCGTCGGAGTTGGTGACAAAGCTTCGATCAGGTGGTCCATGGGATTTCCGCGGCGTTCTCGCAGAATGCGAGGGTCGCGGTTCGTCGTCCTGGTTGTTGAGCAGTCCTCCAAAGCTGATGCGACGACGATGGCTGGAAACCTGGCCTTGTCGATCAGGGCTGGGAGGACCCGTGTCCACGACACGGTCGAGATCGATACTGGGAGCATGGCGGCAACTGAAACCGCCCTTGATCTCGACATAGTCAACACCGAGCTGCTTGAGGACTCGAATGATATCCGAACGGATGAAGGAAAGGGGCTTGCTGCTGGTCGTGGAGACACTGAACAGCCCCTTCAGGTACACTGGTTTCGCCAAGTCTTCGCCCTCGTTCGCGCTCTCCAAGGCATTTCCTGCGCCTGATAGTTCTGCATCGGTCTCTTCCGGGACATCGGCTTCCCTGGCCTCCTCTCGCTTGGCTCTTCTGGCCTGGATACTCTCTCGCCGGGCGTGGCCAAGAGACTTTGTCCTCGCGGTGTGTGTCCGCAGACCGGTTCTCGATCCTTGCGCTGCTTGCTGCTCGTTCTTCACGCTGGAATGCTCTGAGCCACTGGTCAGAGTGGGTTCATTGACGGTAGGCACGCCGACCGCATCAGAACCCCCTCTTCTCGCCAACCTTCGGGAACGGTAGTCTGCTGAATTGACACTGGTGGACCTCTCCAAGAACTTGTTGGATCGCGAGGCCGGCTCTGCAGATCCTGGCGTCTTCAGGAGGTCTTGATGATGCGGCTGACTTCCTCCAGAATGGAGAGGAGCGGGTGAGGCTTCTGGTCGCCTGGTTCGTCTCATGCTGAATCCCCTGTGTGGCGGTGATGCCAGATCTGCAGGGGGTTGCACATTCAGAGATGGTCCCTGAGGATTGCTAGTCTTCTCGCGGTCAACCTCACGACCACGATCTTTGGTTTTCCTAGTACTCAAACGCCTCAAGATGCCAGCGGCGGTGCTCTCCTTTTTGACTGGAGCTTCAGGTTGTGGAGCCGCGACGGCAGGAGATGGTTGTCCAGACGGAGCACCAAGGTGAAGTTTCTTGATCCCCTCTGAAATCTCCTCGTCCCCGTGCGTCCTGGCGCGAGGACGGGTTCGTCCACCGGTGTCCTTCTCCCCGGGTAATTCGTATTGGTTCGTGTAAGCGGCTTCCGGGGCTGGTAGATCTGGCATCTTCAGAGCTGCGTCTCCCGTCGATGGGGGCAGGGCCAAGACAGCCTGGTTGCTCTCCGCTCTCTCCCGCTCGCGCTTTTCTTTGACCAGGTGGTACACGGATATCAGCGGGCTGTAGGCGCTGATGGGGTCGTAGCCCAGCTGCACAGCCTCCACAGAGGGAGTCGAGAGTGTGTCTCTACTCGCAGAATTCCGTCGTTTGTAGAAGTCGAAGACGCCCCTCTTCTTCTCATTTGCAGGATTAGGGGTCTGCTGCTCCCGATAGCTCATTTTCACAGCTTGCTGGTAGTCTTCGGACTCCAGGATCTTGGTGAGTTGGGCAGTGATATACTCTGGCGGGCCGAAATCGAAGCCGGTCATCTGCTCGATGATTTCAGGATCCAGAGGGAGCTGTAGCGGTTCACGCTGAGGGAGGTAGTTCTCTGGCGGACCATTGTAGCCTTTGTTCATCCAAGGGTGGTTCATGATTTCGCTCAGACTTGCCCGCTGCTTTGGATCCGTCACCAGCATGCGCGAGATTATATGGCGGCATTCTGGTGCCTTGTGTTAGCAATGGAAGAGGTGCGAGTGCGGACCAAAGGGTGTGGGGGAGGGGGAGAGACTGACCTGCAGTGAGCCCTTGGGGGTACTCCACAACGCCTTTCTTGATTTTGGCATGGAGCTGTGGCATGCTCTGGTCATCGAACGGCACCTTACCGCAGACCAGGACATAGAGCACCACACCGAAACTCCAAACGTCGACTTCGGGCCCGGTGTACTGTCTTGCCTGCAGCAGCTCGGGCGCCGCAAAATATAGACTGCCACAGAATGTCTTCAGCTGGCCTCTCGGCGAGAACAGATTGCTGAGGCCGAAATCGATGATCTTGATATCTCCTGTCTTGCTGATCAGTATGTTCTCGATCTTCAGATCGCGATGCACGATATTATTCCGATGACAGTAATCCAGGGCGCTGGCAATCTGGCGTGCAAACTTCCTGGCCTGCTTTTCCTTGAGCTTGCCGTGGGAGATGATGTAGTCCAGCATCTGGCCGCCGTTGACATATTCGAAGAGCATGTACCAATGGTAAGAGGTCCGTACCACATCCTTCATCGAGCAGATGTATGGATGGTTCACGAGGGTCACGATGGCGGCCTCTCTGGCAGTGCGGATCTCCTTCGAGCGATCTGCCCGCTCCGCGTCTCTGCCGCTGCGATGCTCTTCGGTGGATTGTCTCGGGACAATCTTCACGGCAACCTGGAGTGAGAATGATCAGTATCAGCCGTCCGAGCTGATGGATGACGGGGAAAAACCGACCTGCTCGCCAGTCTCGATGTTCTTGGCGATCTTGACCTTGCCCATGCTCCCGGCACCGATGGTCTTCCCGAGAGCCCATGTGCCCGTTGGAGTCGTGATGGTGGTGCGACGCCTGGGCTGGATAGAGCTGGCGGGAGGCAGATGCGAGGCGGGCACCGGTTGAGCGGGTGCCGCAGCCGCACTTTCAACCGGGGCAGGCTCAGCAGCGGACATGTCGAGGCTGTCCCGCTGGTAATGGGTCTTTTGGTGTGTTCGTGCGGTCGACGGGCGTTCCTCGGAGCGGTCGCGGGAAGGGTCACGACGGGACGAGGGCGGACGGGCAGGGTTGCTGGAGGCGTCCAACTCGCGATGAGCTACGCTGTTGAACGCAGCCTGGTTGGAAGGAGGCCGGCGGTCATGGGAGCGAGATCTCGCGATGGAGGGATGATGTGAGACGGACGGGGGGGGGAGCTTGGCCGCAACGCTTCGAGTCCTGTGGGGAAGATCCGACGACGGAGGGCGAAACGAGTGCGAGCGGGAGGAGGTGGAATGGCTGCGGACGACCGTGGGCGACGCAGGCGACGAGGACGCGGCCGTGGACATGACGGCGGAGCAACGTGTCGGCCGGGGCGAACAGACGAGGAGCAGGGCGTTTGACCCTGTGCGCGGCCTATGGCGCTTGGGGATCGATGGGCCTGGGAGCCCAGGAGCGATGTGGATGTGGTCGAATGGCCGGTCGGGCGCGATCTGGGCGGGGGTGGATGGTGTTTGGAGACGGGCGTCCGGTAGTGAAGCTGCAGCGGGCCTCGAGACGGACGGTCATGGGCAAGGCCCTGAGCAAGCGGCCCCGCGGGCGAGAGGAGCGTTGACGGAGGGGAATTGGAGGAATTGAGGATGAAGACGACAACGGCAGGGGACGCTGGCGAGGCCGGAGCAGGCACGCTGCGGCGATGGATGGAGCGCTCGCCGTCCCCACTGCACAGGCCGAGAGGGCGCGGGAAACGATCGTGTCTTGGTTCGCGGCCTAGCGAGGAACCGTTGCAGACAGGCGCTTCTTTGTTGGATGCCTGGGGAGGATGCCGTGGACAGCGTCCGCCGTGCGAGCCGGAGCAAGCAGCAAGCAGCCAGAGCAGCGTCCTCACGGGGGAGCACCAGTGACTTTATGTATCTCCTTCCCATGCTGCTCTGCGGCATTTCTCAGCGGCGCCCGTCTGCTTGCGGCCTTGGGCATGACTACATCCTCCGTGCCGCTGTGTCCAGCCACATGAGATGCCCTGCCGTGGCGGTGCATGCCGTCGACCGTGATCCATCGCCTCGCCGCTTTGCTCCATCGATGTCTGCACCTTTCTGCTCGCGGGCAACCAACGCTTCTGAGGGCGCCATCTGACACCCGTCCGGTGCTCTCTGCTGTCCACTCGTTCGATCGCCTGCTGGAGTCAACCTGTTCTGTTGCCAACTTGCGTGCGTCCCCGCGTTTGCTCCCAGCTCACGCAGGTTTCCACCTGCTGTCCGAGGTTGACCTCCACAGCAGCATGCGGGAGGCTATCCACAAGAACCCGCAGTGACAGCGAATTTTCTTGATCTGATTTGCTTGCGAGGGCTTGTCACGTCCGCTCCTATTCTTGTGCCACCATGGCGAGCAAGAGATCTCGCGCGGCCTTCGAGGCCGATCTACAGGCAAAGCAGTCTCCATACGCCTTCTATGGGACCCCGCTCCCCCCGCTAGACCCCGACGTTCGTGACGACGGATCATACGTGCCGATCTGGAAGCAGGAGGCCACTGATGACCGGGGAAGGAAACGCTTCCATGGCGCCTTCACCGGTGGTTTCAGCGCCGGGTGAGCTCACGGTTAGCAGCGGGCTCGGGACTGAAGACTAAATACCGTCTGTCTAGGTATTTCAACACCGTCGGGTCCAAGGAAGGATGGACCCCCACGACCTTCGTCTCCTCGCGCCAGAACCGGGCCAAGGAGCGCGTCCAGCAGCGGCCCGAGGATTTTATGGATGAAGAGGACCTCAGGGAGGCCGAGGAGTCGCGAAGGCTGCAGACCGCCGACGAGTTCGCCGGATTCGGCTCCACGGAGTCGGAGCTGCATCGTCGGGGCGGTCTGATGGATATATTCAGGCCCACGGGCGAGACGATAGGAGTCAAGCTCCTCAAAAGGATGGGCTGGCGAGAGGGCCAGGGCATCGGGCCCAAAGTACGCCGGAAAGCCTACCTTGGTGACGACGAGACCCCGGGGGACGCTCTGAGCCAGGAGACCCATCTTTTCGCGCCGAAGAACCCGCCGATGATCGCATTTGTCCACAAGACTGATCGCAAGGGTCTCGGATACGAGGGAGAAACACGCCTTGAATCGAGTCTGAACACGGGAGCAAACGACTCTGACGAAGACGAGTCTGATCCCTTTTACGGCCAACGATTGGCAGGGGAAAAACCAAAGCCCAAGACGAAGGAGCCGCGGCGCGGCGGATTTGGTGTTGGTGTATTGAACGATACCGGTTCCGATGACGAGGACCCCTATGAGATTGGTCCGCGGATCTCTTATAACAGGGTGATTGGAGGCGATAAGAAAAAGAAGAAAAAAGCCGCTGCAGACGCACCCAAGTCGACGATCGGGTCGTCGAACCCTCTCCTGAGCACCAAACCTGTCTTCATCTCCAAGAAAGCAGCCGCCTCGGGCTTTAGAAAGTGCCATGACGGCCGTCTCCCTCTCGACGGGTTTGTTCTCGCGCAAGGCATCTCCAGCCTGTCTATCTCTTCTCAGGAGAAGAAATATGCGCCACCGGAGATTCCAAAGGATTGGAAGTCCTCGAAGACGCCAACTAGAGAAAGGGATGTCTCGAACTATGTGTCTACTGCGGAAGCGGCCAAGGCTTCTACACTGGATCCTAGCTCGAGGGCTGCACTGCTGGGAGAAGCTCAGTTACCTGGGAAGTCTGTGTTTGACTGGATGACTCCTGAGGGCAGAGAGAAGATTGTCAAGCTGACGGGGAGAACCGATCTCCCACCGGCCCTGGGGGAGAAAGCCCCCAAGGGTTACCAGATGTCTGAAGCACAGAAGCGGAAAGACCTGTGGGACCTTGTTCCCAAGCTGGACAAAGAGATTGCTGTCCAGGCTCTGAACAGAGCCGTAGGCGGCTGGATGCCCTACTCTGAGGACGAGGGCAAGCGGTCCCGCTATCGGACTTTCCTCGAGGTCCGGGCTGGTCTAAGGGATACCCTCCCGGATCGGGCTCCCGGTGCAACGACCGACGAGTGGGCCACCGAGCTGCGGGAGTTTGCCCGGGCGGCCGAGGTTTTCAAGCCCATATCTGGGATAATGGCTTCGAGGTTCACCTCAGCCAGCTCTGGGCCGAAGGAGGGATCGGCGACTCTCGATCCCTCTGCTCCTAAGGAGTCACTGCTGAGCAAGCCGGCAGCGAAGCCTCAGGACCCGGCCGAGGAGGCCGCGAAAATAGGCATGTTCGGCCCGATGACGCGGAGCACCATCCCATTCTACCCGTCTCGTCTTCTCTGCAAGAGGTTCAACGTGAAACCCCCGGCGCACGTGCAGACCGATACGGGCGAACCCGGAGGCGAAGCTACTGCGTCTACGATAGGCGGACGCTTCCAGTCCGCAGGATACCAGACCAGCACCGGCACGAAGGAACTGCTCTCCAAGGACGTGATGAACGAGCTCATCCGCGAATCCGGTGTGGGCAGTCGTCTGGCGTCTGCCGGTGGACCGGAGCAACCGGGGCAACCTGAGACCCGGGAGCAGATCGTCATCGAGCCGGACCGCAATGAGGCCCTGGAGGCTGAGCGGCCCGGGGACGCTGTCTTCAAGGCGATCTTTGGCAGTGATGACGAGGAAGAGTAGGGTAAGAGGGGGGGGGGGGGGGGTTT
>Ga0207841_1000099_pt1 | contig 111282 bp, 103 predicted proteins | sample HigsolmetaGSP18D_FD_184846 | JGI IMG/M metagenome (GOLD analysis project Ga0207841, IMG submission 184846) | High solid enriched microbial communities from the Joint BioEnergy Institute, USA - SP1-8-D (SPAdes) | ecosystem: Engineered > Bioreactor > SSF (Solid state fermentation) > Aerobic >... | reverse complement strand
CCCCCCCCTTCCTTTCCACCACATATATATATTATATATATATGTATATATATTAAAAACCTTGTTATACTGACTGACGAACCTAGAAATGTCGCGCTCTCAACAACTACTCTACGCTTACATCCATCATCTCTGCCCTTGGGACTGCGCCAATCCACCGACTGAGCCGGACGTGGGCTCAGGTCAGCGGACGAACGTCGCAAATCCTCGAGCATCTGCGCAAACTCATGGCTAGCACAAAGAACTTTGGCGAATATCGCGAGACCCTGCATCTTGCGAATCCGCCTTGCATCCCATTCTTCGGTACGGGCGGATATGAAAATTGTGTAGCTGTGTCTATTTCTTGTGGCTGTTGCTAACCGACGTCTCGCAGGTGTCTATCTGACGGACCTTACGTTCATCGAAGACGGTATCCCGTCCAACACACCGTCCGATCTGATCAATTTCAACAAGCGCTTCAAGACCGCCGAAGTTATTCGAGATATCCAGCAGTACCAAAACGTGCCCTACCTCCTCCAACCCGTTCCGGAGTTGCAAGACTACATTCTGAGCAATATGCAAGCCGCTGGCGACGTGCATAATATGTACGAGCGGAGCCTGGAGGTGGAACCCAGGGAGCGAGAAGACGAGAAGATTGCGAGGTATGCTACCAGTAGAGAGATCCATTCCTTAGCCGTCACGAATGTGATGTCGTTGCATTGATTCCCCTTTACCCTTTACACGTCTACGTCCTTACCCCCCCTTCCCTCTACCTCTATTTTACCGTGTGGCTAGATATGCCACTTGATGATCCTCATTTGGGACAGGCATGTTGTTGGGGCCATGGGGTTAGCTGCGCTAGGGATAACCTTTGCCTATTCAAAGCACACATAGCAGAAGGCTATTGGAAGCCTATGGCGCCATTGCCGACAGAAGGTTGCAGCGGCCCCCCATCCGCTAGACATCCCTGACGATCTTCTGCCTCTAATAGCAACATCATTTCCCTAACCTTGACGGTTATCTTTCCCCTGACTTGCTTTTCCTGGTGGAGGCGACGGAGACTAACTATTGATTGGCGCCCGTAGACTTCTCTCCGAGTCGGGCTTCCTGTAAGTCCGCGTGAGGACGGTGGTCATGTTTCCCCTCCATAGCTCTTCAGTCGGTCGCGCGTGGATCCCGCTATCCCTGTCAACGTCGCATCTGAGCGTGGGGGTTCCCGAACGCAACACTTTCGCCTTCTCTAGTCTCACGCCACGGGGTAACCCGAACTCGCTGCAACGCCCTGAGAACCGCTCCGGTTGCCTGGCGGCAAACCGAGTTGGCCCTCCAGTCCTGCCTGTGATGTGCGTCAGCCGCATTTTCGGGCCCCGATAGGCTGCCATTGGCTATCTACGCGCCAATTGCGTCTACTGAGTGCTGTGATCGACCTGATGCCCCACTCACAAGCGACGTCGGATTTAAACATCGCATCAGTTCATGTGATGAATGCTAGTCGGAATGTATTATTATTGTTGTTGTTACCGCGGCTGGGTTGAAGGCTTGACAATTGCTCGTTCGCATGTCTTCGGAGAGATTCCACCTTCCGATGGGGGCCGAGATCGGTGCACGCGACTCCTCCTCTCTGGCCGAAGCATACTGGCTATCCATACATCTCTGGATCTTGCTTTCAACGGACATGTGCACCGGCGTGTGCCCTCTTGCCTTGTGCAGAGGTAGACTTCGGGCTAATGTGGCGCGGAAGAAAAAAAATCACATACGATTCGGAAACTATTCCCCCTGTTTGTTTGAATGTATCTGCAATCATGACGTCCATGTGATGATTGAAGTTCCGCGCCTCGGACGAGCATCTGGGGTCGGTAACGTTTCTTCCTGGGTCGGCTTCAGGACCGGCAGTCTCCACGCATGATACCCTCGAAGGGCAGACGGAGCTCGATTATCTCGGTTGAGCCTGCCCGCCGCTCTTTTCAACGTTTTCGAGATGAAATATTGACTCAGCTTCTTTGCCTCTGAAGGAAGCAAGGCGAACATAACGATTCCGTTATACTCTCACTGTGTATACTTGTACATCTTTGCAACCATCTTCACCTATTTACTTCTATCATATTTGGTTATCTACGTTGACAGCTTCGCAGTCCGTGTTTTTTTTCTTTGTCGATCTGTCTTCGTGTCTCATATCTCTGAGAGTGAGATCTCTTTCTCTTGGCGTCTACTCACTTTCCTTCAAGACAGCTTCGTGTATCTTTTTTGTGTCCGGATATTTTTTTTTTCCCTGCTGGCGTCAACGGGCTCACCGGCTGTGATTCTGACATGGTCGGATATGATATATGACATGGTACGAGATGATACCTTTTGTTTCTATTTCGATTTTGGACCCTTCCTTTTCTCCTTTCCTTTTTTTCTTTTCTCTTTGTTTTTCCCTCTCCCTTTTTTCTTTCCATTTACGTAGGTTTTTTTTTTCGGAGAAGGAAAGAGATATCCTTGTACATATTATATGGCAGGGAAAAAAAGTTGTCTGTTATTTCTGGGAACCTCAAACGGTAGCCTTGGGAATAAATATGATTGGCTATCTCCTGTATGCTATATACGATTACTCCCCGTCTGTCCCCTGCGGGATTACGTGCATCGTTTTGCTGTAGCATGACCTACTCTCCAGGTGTATAATCCTTGTGAGCTGCGAATCTATCCGGTCTGTCTGTGTGCGCTCTCCAGGACAGATAGTAGGTTAGTTACGACCCGTCATCAAGTAGAGCAGTAAAATTTCATGCATTTGGAGTTTGTGCCCAAGTATGTTTTAAGATCACGTAAGCCGGCCTTCTAGACCGTTCCTTCGGCCCTGGCCTGGATACTACACAATACACAGTAGTACTTCGTACCTAAGGTTTCGGGCGAAATCTCACTTCGTTTGTAGAGAGCACCCCCGGCCCGGATAACATTACCTAACTAGGTAATCTGCTAATTTGGTTTTTTCCTCCCCCACTATCTACTTCTCTACTAGTACTCTGCTACTCCCTACCTACCTTCTGTGTAGAATGTAGGTAGATATATCCTTCTCCACTTCGAATTGGAGCTGGAATTTTTTTCGTCTCTAGAGTCTCGCAGGATCATAATCCTGTTCATTCTTTGGACGGGAGCTACAGTACATAGGTGGCTCTTAGAGATGATTTGGCATGGCATGGAATGGCATGGTATGGCCCGTGCTCGAATCTAGTCCTATTTTCTATAGAAATAGAAATCACAGCCTGAGAAATGAGGTCGCAGTTCGAAATCTTGGAAGCCTGCGCCCGGGCGCCCGTGAGACGGTGAGACGGGGAAGCCGGGCCGCTATCATCCCGCCTAGTGCCTGGCTCTAGCAATAATCAGTACTGTGACGACGGAGATTCCAATTTGTGCTCCACCACTTAGGTAGGGAATGGGTGGACCCTGGACCTCGGTGGTAGAATAATAACAGGTTACTGCTGCTTGCGTTGTTCTCCTTCTGCAGGACTTGTTCTTCCACCTCCACCCTGATATTCTACTGTGTATGCACAGTGCTTTCTACAACTACAGAGTACGGAGCACAGATGCACATCTACTACAGTAGCTAGTCTAGTTTAGTTTCAGTTTCTCCTGATCTAATCTAATCTAATAGAGATATCGATCTAGGTGTATGTGTAGTATAGTAATACAACATGTATTGTAGTGTAGTGTATATACTGCCTTAGAATTTAGAACCCCTTCTTCTTTGCAGCAACTGTGTCTGTCAATCTGTCTCTGTCTTCTACCTACCTACTTCTTTCTACCTTAGGCACCTAGGTAGGTAGATGGATAGAATGGAAACAAGGAAAAAGAAAGCAGAGCAGTGCAGACGATTATTCCCCCCCCCCCCCATTCACTCCCAAGGTTCCTTTTCTCTTATTTTCCTTTTTTGAAACTGCGTGAAGCAGGTCCTTCCTGCACTGATCACTGCTCCTGCATAATATATTAACTGTCAGCATTAACCTCGAGTGCTTGGCGATGCTATGTCATACCTCCTCCTCTTATTCCTCCTCCTACTACTATGACTAATAACTAAGTAAACTTCACGGGAAATTGGAATGCAATGCAACAATTCACTGAAGCACTGCGGGAACTTGACTAACTAACATAAAAAGGAACTGGACAACAGAGGTTTTTTTTCTTGTCAACGCACCAATCAGTCCCTCAATGTTTTTTTGCTGTTCTGTTCCGTTACCAGAGTTGGTTTTGTCACTCACTTAGCCTATCTCACTGTGAAGCAAGGTAATATGGCTGAGTATTTATTAACCCCTCATTGGAAAAAAAAGTCTCTCTCTGATCCAGAGTCGATAAAGAACTTTTTGCTTCACACATGTCCCCAGTCCGGCTCTGGAAAAAGGCTTTTTTGAGTCCTGATCTAATAATTATTTTCGGATTTCGGATTCTCGATTATATTTAATTTTACTTGATTTGGAAAGGGTCTGCATGTTTTAGCCACGATTTGGTCACTTTGGAACGATATAAGCAGGCTTGGAGAAATATCTCCATGATGTATTCCAATTCTCTATTCCCACGGTCCATAATACTATTTATATATAAAAGGTTTCTTTATACGCACAATCTCTGTCATGGGCCAAAATTTCCAACAGAAATTTTTGTCCTTCGAAAGTGGCTGGACGGAGTTTAGATCCCAGGCCCTGCACAGATCTGCTGAATCCGTGGATTGTTAACAGGAGGAACACCAACAGTACAACTTATTTTTCTGGCTCGAATTGTCTGATCGGAGATGTCCGGGAGCAGGGTTAAAAGGTCTTATTCTATTCCATTGAGGTTTGTTTACAACAGGAATGCGGCGGGAAATGCTAATTTATTGTAAGACTGCAATCTCCTGGCATTGTTGAACCTGTATCATGCTTTAGGATTTTGATTCATATAACTGAAAACCTGACAGAATTAGCCAATTTCTTCCCCCAGTGTTCATCCTGCAGCTCCGCCATAGACAATTGTCCATAAAAACCCATTTTCGGAACTATCTTTCATGCTGGCTTGACCTCTCAGGAGTGTGCTTCGCTTCGTTACTGAACAAAGCCAACAAAAATAAAATGCATGGTCTTGGTATGTTGATTTTCGGTCAACTCTTCCGGACTTGATCTCCAGACCCTTTGCTGCAACGTTCACCTTTTTGACATACCCATGTCGAATTCGATTGCACGGCAGGCCGTGGGCCGTGTGAGAGGACTGGGCCAGAGGTGACGTGTATTGCGAAGATGTATGATTCTCAGGTGGATAAAGCGTTCAATTGTCGCAGGATTGCAAATAATACGAACAAGGCCATCCCTGGGATGGTTGGATATCGAGACAAATGTTGCAAGTCTCCGCGTCAGACACGTTTTACAAGGATGAGCTTTTGGGACTGCGAGCCGCCCAGCGGGACGCACTATAGAAGATTGGATCCGAGGACATGTGGCTGCAGCAGCAGCAAGAGTCTAGGCATCGCAATACCCATCCCCCTATATATATAAGTGCTGTGCAAGCGAGAGCCCGGATTGAATGGGAAATGGAAGACAGGAAGGCAAAACTGGATGACAACACAAACGATGAAGTCCAACGCCTTAAAGAGTAAATTGCATTATGGGATCAGATCTGCGAGAAAGAAAACGATGCCGACTGAAGATGCATTGAATACTCACATGAACAAATCTCACGGGGAGTCGGCAAAGTGTCGATATTGCGGGAAGGAGTTGACTTGGCAAGACCACTGGCAATTTGGCATGAAAGACAACGGATATATGCAAGGGAGGACACCCAAACTCTGAGCTGCCTGCGAAGAATGCTCCGGGTCGCTCAAGGGACATTTGAGTGATTTCGGGAGCATCCCGGCATCTGACAACTCGGGCTTCCCCTGTCTACTGTCAAATCCAGGTGAACACAGCTTGAGTTCTAATGATTGCTCGGGCGGGTGCCTATATCGCGACTCGTTCAGCCACTCCATTTATTGTATCTAATATCATTCCATTTTCATCGACCAGAAAGAAGTATTGTAGTAAAAGACCATCATTTAATGCCACAGCGCCGAGGAAACCCATACGTAACAAACATGTAACTAGTCAAAGCATAAAATGTGAATGGGAAAATTTTTTTCCATCATGACTGCGCCTGCTGGGCCTCCGCTTTCGTCCGCTCTCCGACGCCCAGGAAAAGCGACTTCTTGATCTCCGTCGCCATCAGGCCGCTCACTTCCTCCGCCACGATCCGCTCTCCGTCCCGGACCACCTTTTCCAGCTGCTGATCCTTGCCCGTGCTGAATCCGCCCCGCGAGGCGCCGCCGCTGATCCCCCGCGCCGCGCGCTTGACTTTCTGGCTTAGATCTATCATCTGCTTGCTTCCGTAGTCGCGGCTCGCGAAGAGGGGGCTCTGGCTGAGCGTCGCGACCCAGTATTTGTTCCACAGCAGGGACAGGAGCTGCGTGTCGAGCGTGCTCTTGAAGTGGGACACCTCGAGGGAGTAGTACTGCGAGGCGTGGGCGCCAAAGTCCTCGACCTTGTTGAGCGGGATGCTCTGGTACTCGTCGTCCTCGTGGTGCTGGTCCTTGGGCGGCGTGTAGTCCTTGGGGAAGGTGCGGAAGGCGCCGATCTCGACCTTGCCCGCGGAGATGGTGCGCTCCGGGTCGATCACGACGGCCACGAAGGGGTCGCTGAGCTGCTGCATGTCCTGCGTCGTCACGTCGATCCCGGACAGCCAGCAGCCGTACCCGGGGTGGCTGTGGTACCAGCCCACGGCGTTCTCCATCCTCCCGGCGTCGCGGCATGCCTGCAGGTATGAAACCATGTACTCGTTGGCCTCCTCCTGGGCGTTGACGCGGGTCTCGGTGCCCTCGACGGGCAGGCGGAAGGCATCCGTGACGATAAACGTCTCCGGGGCGACGTAGCCCTGCATCAGGCCCATGACCTCGAGCGACCCGCCAGAGCGGGCGTGCATGACCATCTTGAGGAGAGCGACGGCAGATATACGGATCGATTTAAAGTAGTGCGGGTCTTTGGCCCAGGGACGGGCGGCGACGAGGGCCTTGTGGGCCTCCTCGTCGTATCGGTAGAGGGCATCGCGCTGGGGGTCGACGAGTTTGATCGCGTTCTCGAACTCTGCATGACGTTGGCGCCACGGTCATCTCAGAGGGGGATTGCTGTACTCACCCCAGGACTGCTGTGCAGCCTGCATGATGGAGGGCTGGTGGAGCTCTGGACGAGCTCGCCGGGACGGAAACGAGGATATTTTCCTGTTGAAGAGAGGGTATCTCTAAGGGCTTTGGGGAAGAGGAACAGGACGATGGAGATTAGATACGGCCTCGACATGCGGAGAGCGCGCGGGGCCGTCACGGGACTGCCGGCAGAACGAGGGCGGTGAGCTGCTGAGTCAGCGGTTGCCGGGCCGACGGCGTCAACAAGGCTGTGCGGGCGGACTCTCCCGCCCTCCGTATGTGTACGCCGCCCTCTTCTCTCCGCCCGCCGCCCTGACTTGCCTTCTTTTCCCAAGTCTCATTCTTGGGCTCGCGGACCGCTCGTTGGATTCCATGACTTGAAGCCATTTCTCCGTCGTCAATCACCCCGCATAGCCTGTCTCTCTTTCACTTTGGTTTCGACATCCGGCGACTCGCTGCCGTCGCAGCCTCGACTGCTGGGCGCCCTGTCGCGAGGCCTGACCCATTCCTGATAACCCCTCCGGAGATTTTCTACATCGACGTCCTTGCACAGAATGGCGGTCGACACGAGCTACCTGACCACCCAGGTCAACAACATTGTCAGCCAGCTTCATGGGATCTTCGACGAGATCGGAGTCCCGAACCACGAGCGGGAGTCTCGAGAGGCAGAGGTGGGCTTGCGCCAATCGTGCTCGATCCTACGCGACCCAATTGCTGACAGTAACTGATCCCTCTAGCTCTTCTCTGCTCTGTCAGAGACTCTGAATAATCAGCTACGCCTCGCCAACGAGTGAGCTCAATCCCTGAATCCGCTACTTGGTATTGTTTACTGAGTATATCGTCGCAGTGAAAAGGATCGGATGGTAGAGGAGGCGCAACGACTCATCAAGACGATAAAACAGATGGAGGCGTCTCTGGATGAGGAGAAAGCAAATGGACAGTTCGAATTGGATGAGAACGACCTGCGCGTCTCCTATCCCTTGAACCGATGCCTCAACTTTCTCAAAGAAAAGTACAACACGATCAGCAAACTACATCGCGAGCGCTTTGAACAAGTCAGGAGTCAGTCTCCAGCCATTCATATAGGAAAAACGATTCTGTCTAACACTCTGCAGAGCTTGCGGAAGCGCTCGAATCTTACTCCTCGCATCTCGAGCCGTCCTTTGTCACTATTGAGCTTCCTCCAACCGCACCTGGTGCATCTGTTCCCCCCACATTCGATCTATCCTCCTCCTACGTCACTGCATTAGACAATGAATTCACCAGAGTTTACGAGGAATATAACCGTCGCCTGTCGATGGTAAAGACGATGTCGGAAGAAATTATCAAACTCTGGGCGGAGCTTGGAACTCCCCAGGCGCAAACCGATCCTGCCATCGTTAGATATTACCGCGACGCGCCGGAGCAGCTGGGCCTTCACGAATCCGACCTCGCCAGCCTCAGAGCGAAGCGAGAGGGGCTGCTCAACGAAAAGAAGAGTCGTGAACGAAAATTGAAGGATCTAAGGACCGCGGTGGAAGGACTCTGGGAACGCCTGGGGGTTGAAGAGCGCGACCGGAAAGCGTTTCTGGCCGCCAATCGCGGCTGCGGGCTGCGGACCATCAACGAGTTCGAAGACGAGCTGGCTCGTCTCAACGAACTCAAGAGGCAAAACCTACATTTGTTTGTCGAAGACGCCCGCTGCAGACTCCAGGAACTTTGGGACAGCCTGTATTACTCTGAGGAAGAGATGCTTGACTTCACGCCAGCGTTTTCGGACGTTTACAGTGATGCTCTGCTGGAGGCTCATGAAGCGGAGATCGCTCGATTGGAAGCCCTGAAGGAGCAGCGTGCGCCGATACTTCAGCTGATCGAGAAACATCGTGGTCTCATCCGGGACCGTGATGAACTCGCTGCTTCAAGCCAAGACGCTTCTCGCCTGATGTCTCGTGGTAACAAGGGAGAGAAGCGCGACCCGGGAAAACTGCTCAGGGAGGAGAAGATGAGAAAGAGGCTTGCAAAAGAGCTTCCAAAGGTGGAAACCGAACTGAGGAAGGTCTTGGAGAAGTGGGAGGAGGAGTACGGAAGACCCTTCCTTGTCTACGGCGAGAGATATCTCGACGAGCTTACCCCCGTAACAACCAAACCTCCGCCCCGTTCAAAGACCCCATCTGCGCCTGCTTCAAGTGCCAAATCAAGCACTACAAAGCAGCCTCAAACTACTCGCCCAGGGACCTCGATGAAAGGAGCTCTTCCACCACGCTCCGCGACCAAGACTCCTACGGGTACTGGGCCTGTCAGACGCAACCAAGTTGCCAACTCCTCCACCAATACGTCTACCGCTCAGAAATCGCCAACAAAGATTCCTACTCGTGTCCCTCTTGGGGACATGCCTCATGGGAACAACGCCGCGGACCGTCGTGTGCCACCCGATTCGTTCTCTTCAAGTACCATGCGTAAAATACCACCTCGTGCTCCACCGCCCAAGATGCGCGAGTTGACTGCTGAGCCCCCTGACGAGAACCATCCAAGTGAACCGCCACGTTGCACTAGTTCCATGTCTACCACAATCGTGCGGCCAGTGAGTCCTGAGGATGTCTATGACGACCGCAGCCAGCGATCTTATCTCAGCTCTTCCGTCTTATCCGATAAGCCTAGAGGATCCTCTCAGTCACTCCACTCTTTCAACAATTCAATATTAGGATACCCTCGACCGAACCCTTATATGCAGCACCATGTCCCAGTTAGACAGGTCTCTAATCCCTCGACGATCACCGTGACATCAGGATCGGAGAACTGGGAGACTTATGATGATTGTTCTGAACCTGAAGCCGATGCAACTGAGGTGTATTATGCCAAGCTTCGTGCTGCCCAGAGCAAGCGATTTGCCCCTGATAACTCGCAGAACGGTTCTTTCGCAGGGAAGAAGAAGGGTATCAGGATGGTAGGATCAGACGAAAGAGTGGTTGAGCAAAACGGACAAACTGTTAGAACCGAGGGTAACGATGACGCATGGTCCGATGATCTGGAGTACTGAGGTCCTGCTTCGTTCAAAAATATTCTCTTCACGTTGCGCTTCTAAGGTCCTTTGGGAGGCACGGAGTCAGGGCGCAATCCGGATGACCACGAGCTTATGACTACACGATTGACATACGAATTTTCTCAGTCGATCTTGGATTGCCCTTGGCAGGAGTCGGTTGCGTATTCCAACTGCTTCCCAGGTCACCGTCACGGAAACCGAACCAGGGATTTCCCATTCCGTGTCGAAATTTTCTGATCATTGATTTCTTCGACCTTGGTCTCCTGATTTTTTTGCGTTTCATGGATGGGTTTTATTGCTTCCTCTTTCTCGACCTTTCTTATTATCATCTCGGGACCGGCATGGGCGGAAGGGATAGGACCACGATATTATGCATACCAATTCTGACTTCTTTTGTATTTTGTCATTGGAGCTTCCCTACATTCTGACATTGGCGTCTGGTTTTCTTGCGGGTATTTCACTAAAAAAAGGATGGATGGTTGGTCCTGTTCAGCAGGCGGTGAAGGGAACTGGAAGGGATGATTGGTATTTACTTTATTTTCCCCTTTTGTATAATGCAGATCCTTTGGCCTTTTTTGCTGTTGCCAAGGTTATCTTCTTGGGTCATGTGTATCTTTGCAATTCGTACTACTTTTTCATTCCAATCTATCCTATTCCCCATTCATTTAAAAGGCTCGTTCTGGGTCAGTAGGAGAATGTTTGAGCTTGTTATACTTTCGATTTGAGTAGTGTGATTTGGTTCAGCTAGTGCTGCTGTTTTGCTATATCAATTGGTTGTTGTTCTTCATTCATTCTGTTCCAGTTCCTTCGATCGTAGATTTTAAGAGGGTCTTCTAACGGAGTCTCTGGAGGTTGTGCTCTCGTAGATAAGAGGAAGAAGGGATGCGCTATTGGTACATATACATACATATACCTAGCCTTTTCTCACACTATCATACTCGGTGACACATCTCCCGATTTGGTGTCACCGCGGCGCAAGCGACCCCATCCACGAGAGATCCCCCTCCTTCTGATTCTGACTCTTCGGTCTCCCCGGGAACAACAACCCAGACGTGGACCCCGTCCCACCGGCATTATTATCGGAGGAGGAAGAGGCCGTCAGCCTCCTCGCCTCGTCCAGCCGCCGCACGCTCTCCGCCCGGCCCAGGATCGCCATCGTCTCGGGGATCCCCGGCCCTGGATTCCCCGCGGAAAGGGCCCAGCGGAGGTAGTGGTAGAGTTCCTTCTTGAAGGCCTTGTCGGCTGCGAGGCGGGCTTTTTCCGGGTCTGCATCTGTTTCTATTTCTGTTGCTGCCCCTGTCTCGGGGGGTGATGAGGATGAGGATGATTGTGAGTAGGAGGCGGCAGAGGCGCCGTCATAAGACGCAATGTTGAACCGGTGCGTGTCCGCGGTCCAGTGCGATTCGGGCACGAGGCACAGTGCCGCTGCTGCGGTGTGGAGCGCTGATAGCGGGATTGTGCTTGTGCTCTTCTTCTCTGCGTCTGCGTCTGCGTTCTTGGATGCAGCAGCAGCAGGTGTGTACTCCGGGCGGTTGAGGGTCTGGGTGAAGAAGGTCTCGTTGCGCGCGACAAACTCCTGCGCCGTCGTGTAGGATTTGGCGTCTGCGCGGAGGAGAGGAGCTACGTAGTCGGCGAGGGTGCGGCGTTGGAGGATGGAGTCCCTGGTGATATGACGTTTTTGTCAATTGTGATCTTTTTTGATTCTTATTCTTTTGTATTTTTTTGCGGGTTCTGAAGAAGGTCGGGTATAAGGATCTACTTACAGTTGCTCCGTCGAATAGCTATTCCGTGCGACCTCTGCGACCCTGTTCACCATGTCGTCGAACGCGGGTCCCCCGCTGGCCGCGAAGCGTTGCGCGTGCGCTTTCTGGAGGTACCACAGCTTCTCGAATGCGACGACCGTGTTCCCTCTTGTGATCTTCATGTTGAACTGCATGCTTGTTAGCCATGGACATTCTCCCGTATAGACCAGCCGTAGGGGAAAATATCATACAATCTGCTCCAGCTCCTCGAGACTCAGGACGTCCGACTTCTGCGAATGCGACCAGCCCAGCAGCGCGGCAAAGTTGACGAGCGTGGCCGGGAGGATGCCCTGCTGGTCGCGGAAGAAGGAGATGTCGATGTCCGCGTTGCGCTTGCTCAGCTTCTGCCCGCTCTTGTCGACGAGCAGCGGGACGTGGCCGAACCGAGGCGGGGTCCAGTTGAAGGCGTTGTAGAGTGCGATATGCATGGGTGTTGAGGGCATCCATTCCTGCAGATAATATTTAGTAACAGCGTTGATCAGAGGGAGAAGGGACTGCGCGTACAGTCCCGCGGATAACGTGCGTGATCTTCATGAGGTGATCATCCACCACGTTCGCCAGGTGGTACGTCGGATGCCCGTCGGACTTGAGCAGGATCGGGTCATCGTAGACGCGATCAATGTATTCCATCTTATTACTGCTGGGTTTGTTCTGCCCGGTCTTTCCGTAGACCAGGTCCTCGAACATCGGGTACCCGTCGGCCTTCAACCGAACGACATGCGCCTCGCCCTTTGCGGCCCTCTCCTCCGATTCTTCCGGGGAGATATCGAAGCATTTCCGGTCATAACCGGGCGGGAGTCCCGCCTGGTTGCGATGTCTCGCTAGGGTGTCGAGCCGTTCTGGCGTGCAGAAGCATCGGTAGGCATGGCCGCTTGATATCAGGTCTTGGGCGTGGGAGCGGTAGATGGCTGTTCGCTCCGACTGTTTAACAAGAAGTTAGCTGCATTCGGTATTGAATCAATGAAAGAGGGTAGAACATACCTGTCTATATGGTCCATATGGGCCTCCAACAATTGGACCTGTGGAACCATTTAGCACTCCGAAACATCCATCCAGTTCACAACGTGCTTGTCTTGACCTTCATCCCACTGCAACCCAGCCCATTGTAGGTCCTCGCACAAGCGCTGCTCAGCCCCAGGGATTGTCCTTTTCTTCGCCCGTCAGCGCGACGTCCAGAAGCCTCTTATTAAACTGCAACAACTGCGACCAACCCGATCGGTATCTTCGATGCGGAGGAGGAATTGGCCCCCGGTCCGCTTGGCAAGCAGATAATTGAACAGCGCCGTCCTCAATGACCCCAAGTGCAGGTACCCCGTCGGAGACGGTGCGAAACGTGTTCGCGCGGGCGCATCGGGGAGATCTTTCCTGCCCTTGTTTCCTGTGCGGACGGCGCTCGGAGATGATGGAGTCGCCGCCGCGGCGACGGAGTAGTTGGCCCTACATCGGGAGCAGACCCACGACCGACGAGCGAAAAGTCCGAGCAGGGCGCGCCTCATGGTAGAGGGCAATTGTGGCCGTAGAACAGAAAGGACAGAAAAGCTGGCCCTGTTCTGCTGGCAACAAGCGATAATTCACGGGCGGAGGGGTCGATCTTTTCTGCGGTGGGCGGTAGAGATAAGATCAGCAGCGCGGGCGCGTGCTCGCTGCGCCGCTGCTGAAATTTCGGCCCGCTCCACGAGTCCGTCCCACGCGTTAGTGAGGGCGGCACCACAGCTTTGTTTTCAACGCTTTATTTCTTCTTTCTTTACTTCTGGTATCTTGGTTTGCCGTTTCATGGAAGATTCCCATCAGCGGTTCAAAAGCTGAAACTCCAGTTTTCGTCAAGTCTCGATCCTCGCCAGTACGTCCGTCCGCGTGTTACCATTACCCAGATAAGAAGATCCATGCGCAACTTGCTAACATGATTGTCCTGTTTCCCTATACAGTGAACAGCGAAGGGCATGTTGACCTCTACGGTATTCTCGACGCTCTGCACATCCCTGGCAGGAAAATAACGTTCGTGCAGAGGTCCTAGGAATCGACAGAAATGCAACCAAGGAGGAGATCCGCAAGGCTTATCGCAAGGTATGAGAAAGAAGAAGCCCGTCTATCCCATCGATTGTTCCCAGCGTCTAACACGGCTATCTAAACAGGCCGCCCTCGCAAACCACCCCGACAAGGTCCCCGAGCCCGAACGAGCAGCTGCAGAGGCCCGGTTCAAAAAGGTCCAGCAGGCCTACGACATCCTCTACGATGAGGACAAGCGGCACATCTATGACACGCATGGCATGGGCGCCTTCGACGGCTCCGGTGAGCCCGGCATGGCCGGGGCGCCGGACCTGGACGACATCCTGTCGCAGATGTTCGGCGGGATGGGGATGGGCGGCGGCATGCCGGGGTACGGCGCTGGGCCGCGCGGCAACAGGCCCCGGAAGAGCCCGAACGAGGAGCAGAAGTACGAGGTGAGCCTGGAGGACCTGTACAAGGGCCGGACCGTCAAGTTCGCCAGCACGAAGAACGTTATCTGCAGCCTGTGCAAGGGCAAGGGCGGCAAGGAGAAAGCCACGGCGAAGAAGTGCTCGGCTTGTGATGGCCATGGTAAGTCGACCTCAGGTTTTCTGGATCTGCCGGTCTCTGTTACTAAATGAGCACTTTCAGGCTTCAGGGAAATCCTGACCCGTGCTGGGCCCTTCCTGACGCAGTCAACGGTCCCATGCGTTGTCTGCAAAGGGCAGGGAAGCTTCTTCAACCCGAAGGACAAGTGTAAGAAGTGCAAGGGAGAGAAGGTGACGGAGGAAAAGAAGATGCTGGAGATATACATCCCTCGAGGAGCAAAGTGAGTTTCTTTCCAGACAACTACACACCATCGGTTAGACAACTGACTGTCAACGAGGGAGGGCGACACCATCGTCCTCGAAGGCGAGGCCGACCAGGTCCCCGACCAAGAACCCGGCGACCTCATCTTCCACCTCGTCGAGGCCGAGCACCCCGTCTTCCGCCGCGCCGGCGCCGACCTGACCGCCACGATCGACATCACGCTGGCGGAGGCCCTGACGGGCTTCTCCCGCGTGGTCGTCAAGCACCTCGACGGCCGCGGCATCGAGATCACCCACCCGAAGCGGAAGGGCGACGTCCTCCGCCCCGGTCAGGTCCTCAAGATCCCGGGGCAAGGCATGCCCATCAAGCGCAGCAGCGACGCCTACGGCGACCTATACCTGGTCGTCAACGTCCTGTTCCCGGACGAGGGGACGTGGTCCCCCAGCCCCGCGGCGCTGGAGAAGCTGCGGGAGATCCTGCCCAAGCCCGATCACCCGCCCATCGTCGAGGCCGACACGGTCGACGAGGTCGACTACGACCCCAAGGGCGATCTGGAGGATTTCGGCGCGGGCGACCCCCGCGGCGGGTCGGGATGGGTCGATGAGGACGAGGACGAGGAGGATCGCGGTGGACCGGCGCAATGCGCGACGCAGTAGATCATTTTCATCCACCCGTCGTTACCATCATCATCGTCGTCGTCGTCGTCGTCATCGTCGTATCCATCATCCGTATTCGTATCGTATCGTACAGTTGATTATCCTTATTCGTTGGTAGATAGCGCTTCTCTCTTTTCCCCTCCTTTGCCATTGCTCTCCACAGCATGGAAATCGGCGTTCGGGGCTTTGGTCTCTTGATCCGTTTTTGCGTTGAGTTCTATACTTAGTTTGGTAATTCCATTTCGGGTAATCCCCTATTACTAGGTTATCATTGAGATGAGAGCTATGTATGTTTTAGACAGACACCCATGGCCATTGTCCTAAGACTGGTTCTTGGTGGCTATCTATCTGCCTACTACTTACTGTCGGACTGTTCGAACCTCGTAATCCGAAGGTATGATGATGAAAGCTCTGATCATTCCAATCTACCTAACTATCTGACCACTATTTATGGACTTAGGGGTTAAGACCTATGATAGTCCGGATCGGCTGGTGCTGACTAGGCTGATAAAATTCTTGGCATACCGATAGGTCATAGTGGTAATATTCGGCTGTCACTTACTTACTTGGCTTGCACGTTGTACTCGTACTGTACGCATAGTAGTTATCAATAGGGGGTTACGTTCACAGAACAGAAGAACCGTGGACTACTAGGTACTGTACCTACCTACTTAAGTCCTGTCGGATTAATCAATAATCAAATCTCTCTGCTGTGATGTACTGGTACTGGTACTGTACTTTACTGTACTGTACTTACGCTACATCCATGGAGTTCCCCTCCATTTATTATTATTTGCAGTATGATGGTTCTGGGTCAATTCGTCTCTCTCTCTCTCTCTTTCTCTCTCCCCACTTGATATATCAAGCCATCTGTGGGAACAATCAGAATCAGAATGGCTCTCCCCACCTCATAGCTGCAATGATGTCCTTCTTTTTCTTCTTCTTTTCTTCCCTCGGTCTATGTATTATTCATTCATGCATATACATATACCTACTTCCCTATCGTCTATAAATATCGAAAGAACAAGGACACACAAACTTTTAGAATAAGATAGAAACTATCTACAAGGCAGATGAAAGAAGAGGATATCACATGGATCTCGTGATTTTTTTTTCCTTTCTTTTCCCCCTTTCCTATGTACTCGCCCCGACAGCAGCAGCAGCAGCAGCAGCAGCAGGAGCAGGAGCTTCGCTCTCATCCTCTTTCTTGTCTCCCTTTTCAGGCTCAGGCTCCTCCTGAGCCTGCGGCAGAGCGGAAGACTCCCCATTCATCCTCGCGTCGCGCTCCCGCGCCACCCCGGAGACATCAACCAGCCCGACCCCGCGGACCAACGCCGGGATCTCATCCTTGCTCCTCTCGTCGCCGCCCTCGTCGCCCGCGAGACCCTCCGGGATGACGCCGTTGCCGACGACGATCTCCTCGCCGGGCGCGGGCTCGACCCAGTCCGGCACCTCCGTCGGCCCGTCCATCCCCTCGGGCGGCAGGGCCCAGGCGGGCATCTTGCTGCGGTACTTCCAGTGGCCCGCGTGGTCGGAGTAGGCGAGGGCGTGCAGGAAGATGCCGAGCTCGTCCGGGCCCGGGTCGGTGTAGAGCTCCGTGTCGCAGACCTCGCAGCGCTCGCCGGACAGCCGCTCGCCGCGGCGCTTGCAGTAGTCGGCCATGGCGGCGTCGTGCTCGCGGGCCATGATCTCCTCGACGAGGGAGGGGTCCGTCCCCGGAGGCACGTTGGGCGGGGTGGTCAGGTGCGTGCGGTAGCCGGCCGTGTCGGGGACCTCGGTCTTGCCCATCTCGGAGAGGCGCTCGATGATCTCCCTGTCGCGGTCGGCGCTCGACTCGTTCTTGCCCAGGTCCGGGCCGAAGACGCGCCGGTTCGAGTAGATCGGGTCGTTGCTGATCGGGTGGCCCAGGAACTGGAGGTGCACGCGGATCTGGTGCGTGCGGCCCGTCAGCGGCAGGCAGTGGACGATGCTGTAACCCTCCTCCTCGTTGGCCAGGGGCGGCGGTGGTGTGGCGGCTCTGACACCGTTGTCGCCCTCTTGAACCGTTGGTTGTTGCGACGACGGCCGCTGAGACTGCGGCGGATAGTACGCCAGCCGACGGAACTTGGTCTTCGCATCCTTGCCCGTCGCGCGCACCCGGTTCAGCCCCAGCTTCGGGCTGACCGACATGATGGGCTGGTCGCAGAGGATCACGCCATCCGGGAACCGGCCCTTGACACGCGCGACGTACTCCTTCTGCACGGTCCGCTCCTTCAGCTTCCGGCGGAATTCATCCGCCGCCTTGGGGTGCTTCCCGATGAACATGACGCCGGACGTCAGCCGGTCCAGGCGGTTGCAGGGAAGGGGCTTGAACTGGTGGCCGCGCTCCGCGCGCAGGATCTCGACGACCGAGTTGAAGTGGTAGCGGCCGGCGGAGTGGACGGGCACGCCGGCCGGCTTGTCGATGACGAGCATGTCGTTGTCCTCGTGGATGATGCCGATCGGCTGCGCGGTCACCGGGGGCTCGTGGCGGTGGAGGGTGTGCGAGATGATCTCGCCGTTCTTGACGATGGTGGTGGGGGTTGCGACCTTGCCGCTGACGGTGACCTGGCCGGTCTCGATGGCATGTTTCTGTCAACAGATATTAGCAGAGGCTCTAGAGGATATAGGGGAAAAGGAGGATAAGGAAACGAACGTAATACTCCGGCGGCCGGTCCCTGAACTCGGAGGTGAAGATCTCGAGCAGCTCCCTACCCCGCCATCGTTCCTTGCAGTGGGTGTTGTAGGTGTAGTGGTAGGGCCGGACGCGGCGCAGGCCGCCCTCGAGGTAGTAGGGTGCCGGCCAGGGGTCGCAGGGCGTCACGACGACGTCTGGCGGCGGTTCGGGCGGGGGATCTGGGGGCGGGACCTGGATGGTCGTGTCGACGGGCGTGAGCGCCATGGTGATGCGGCCACGGCGGGCCAGGTAGGCGGCGATGCGCGGGGAGAATGCCAGGGGTGAGAAGCTAGAGAGGATGGAAGGACATCAGACGAGCAGCGCGCAAGAAGAGAGGAGGTGGGAGGCGCGATGGCGCTGAGCGGGGGATGCAGAGCGCCGCCGTGGAGAGGTCGCGGCGGGATGTTTTTGGCGGAGTTTTTTCTGTCGGGCGGAGGTCACGTCCGACGGTCTGGGCGACGGCGGAGACCGAGGACGGCGGGGACATCTCGAGCAGACCCGGAGTCTGGAGACCCATTATCTCCTGTATCTTGTATATACAGGACGGATTTCCAGACAAGAGACAGACAACCACGCGGCCTGCATCTCCGACGCTGCTTAGATAACCCCGCCGTCAACCTCGGCACGCTCCAGATGCCGACTCGCGGAGATGGATACGACATGAGATCTGCTTCCTCCCACGCCCAGATCCAGAGCAATCCAGAATCTCTCTCTTTATAATATACAATATATCGACATAACATCTCCCGCTGGCACGAATAAAAAAAAACACCATGGCACCAGCAGAAGACATACAAGCAAAGAAGCGCCGTACGCGGCGCGACTACCCCTTCCACCTCGAGTACCGGACAAGATGGTCAGTACAGTTCCCAATCCATTGCCTGAGATGCTTCATATATGAATTGAATTGTATACACAAGTACATATATGCATCTTTACGAGCTGTGAACAAGCCCTAATTGTATTATTTCCATGCATCTGCGCATACATTCATCTAGCACATGCCTAGAACCATGACAACATCTCCATGCACATCCCCCATAATCTAATTACTAAAGAGAAAGCAGGTCCGACAACGACATGTACGCCCACCTCAACAACGTCGTCTACGCCCACCTCATCGACTCCATCGTCAACACCTACCTCGTGACCCACTGCAGGTTGGACCCGTACCACCATAACCCCCTTTCGCCCTCCAGCATCTCCTCCGCCCCCTCCGGGAGCAACTCTTCCAGGAGCAGCCAGATCGGCCTCGTCGTCTCCTCGCACTGCGCCTTCTTCGCGCCCGTCTCCTTTCCGGACGTGCTGGACCTGGGGCTGCGCGTGACGCGGCTGGGCGCGTCGAGCGCCGACTACGAGGTCGGGATCTTCAAGCGCGGCGAGGAGGCGGTCAAGGCCGTGGGCGGGTTCACGCATGTGTTTGTGGACCGGGGGACGGGGAGGCCGGCGGAGGGGGGCATGGAGGAGGGGATCAGGAGGGGGTTGGAGAGGTTGGTTGTTACCACTCCCACTACTGACAGCGGTGACGCTGGTGCTGGTTCTGATTCTGGTGCTGGCAAGGGAAAGGGGTCGAAGTTGTAAAGTAAAGGTATAGGTGTACACAGTACAGATGCAAATGACAGAGGAGTTTTTTTTCATTTTTGAGAACGTGGTCTGTTTGGACATGATACTTCCAAAATAAGAATTGAAGCCAAAAGAAGCGGAGAAGGAGGAAGAAGAAACAGAACATGACACTGCTCCACCGTTCCATTCCTATTGTCCGAAATTCCCGAGCAATCGACACCGTTTCTCGATAACAATCACTCTCGAAGACCACCCTGGAACCAGTCTGTAAACCGTGAAACCCAAACATGAACCGTCACCGATCTATCCCATGTCTATCGATCATGAAACGAGACCCCCGTCAAACGCCAGTAAACCCAGATACCGAAACTCATAGATCCGACCAGACGACGTTCCAACGCGGCGTCTTCCTTTTTTTTTTCCCCTTGTTCGTCCTGTTCCGTTCACCAGTGACTCATGTGTAGTTGAAACGAATGGTTGATGACTGTTTTTGCAATGTCTTGGACGATGTTCAAAGGACTCTCGTGGTTGCATGGCGATGCGATGAGCGGTCCTCTCGTCCAGCTGTTGGTGTACATGTACATAAATCAGGTTTGTTGCGGTGTGTGCGGAAGCCTTTCAAGGTAAGGCTCCTAAATTCGTGCTCCTCATTTCCAAGGCTCGATCCGAAAAACGGACCATGTAACAATGTTTTTGCATGTCGCAAAAGAATGTATATCAAGAGACCACGTGGAGGATATCGACACTCAAGCAGCTCCCTTACTCCGGAACAATGCTGCTGCTCCGCGACGAGTCGGCACCCTCACTGGCGGTCATGCGCCGCATCGTCATGCTCTCCTTGTCGTAGCACCACTTGCGGTAGGGGCCTGGGATGAACCGGCCCTTGGCGTCCCAGCCCGCAACCCAGGTGTAGCCGTCGTCGAGGCGGAAAAAGAGGAACTTCTGGGGCTTGTCGCCTTTGCCCTTGACGGTGTGCCAGCGGCAGCGCTCTTGCATCTCGGATTCGAGCAGATAGCGGTGGAGGATGCGGCAGTAGACGGTCGGCTGCGGGATCTCCTCGTCCTCGTCGGCGTCGTCGCGACGGACGAGGTGCCAGCCGCGTTTGGGGATGTATCTGTAGATGCCGGGAACCGGCGCGCTCCAGTGTTCCTCCACGCAGATCGAGTCGTCGAAGCGCTCGCCCCGCTGGAACCAGTAGAGCGGGCAGCAGAGGGTGCGGAGACACAGGAAGGGATTGGGTGCCATCGTGTATTTGTGAAAAATGCGCGCTTTGAGTTCGACCCGTTCTCAAGCAATCAGGCCTGTAGAGGTGTCGGGAAGGAAAAAAAAAAAAAAAAAAAAAGAAATGTCAATGGGGTATAGCAACCCACGATTCCGACGAGGCAATTCGAAAGTGTGGTGTTCAGTGGTGACGAACACCGCGCGCAAGAAACAGAGCCCCAAAGGACGGTCCTATATATTGACCTCCATGGTGCCCAGAGAAGAAGCCTTCAGATAACGGGGAACGTGCGTGCAGATATGCGAGAAAGGGGGACGATGTGGTGCAGGGAGGGGAACCCCGCGCTTTCGTGGCAGGCCTCAGGATGAAGTGGAGTGTCAATCTGGGAGAAAAGCTGCCACGCTCGACCGTCCGGGGAGGAAGGCCTTCTTGTACGCGTCGAACAGGCCCCAGGGGCTCGTCGAACCACCGGGGAACGTCTGTGGTGCTCGATCAGACCGAGGGATCAGGAGCAGAAAGGGGCAGGCGGGTTGCAGGGCTCGACGACGCACGGCGCACCGACGCACTCGTTATCGGCGGCCACAGGCGCATGCCGCAGGGCTAGTCTCTGAGTGGACGGGGGACGAGGACGCCATGGTGAGGGGGAGATGTCAGTATATAAGAGCAGGGGAAATGCAGCGCCTTGGCCGACACACGGTGCGATGTCATAAATCCACGGCGGTGTGATGTCCCGAAAAAGAAACAAAAATTTTTTTTTATCGTGATCATCCTCTCGACTCATCCTGGAAACAGCTGCGGGAACCAGCGGCTCGCCGCGGTTTCCACGCGGGAACGCCGCAGCCCCGCTGGATCTGCTGCTCCTCGAGTCATCGCGCAGCCGTTGGAGGTTTTTCAGACGAAAAGACCCTGATGCTGTTCGCTGTTGGGCATCCAGCGCGCCCTGCAGGGCCGTTTCAAACTTCTGGCCGGTCTCTCGAGCAACACGAGTCGCCCGCTAGCTGCTGGTGGCTGTGGCACAGACGCTCCGTGGCGCTCCCCGAGGCTGAGCTGACGGGCTCAACACTTTTCGCTTTTCAGCACACCGTCCGGTCGACATGGTCCAGACCGCGGCACACGAAGCGTTCCGTCACATCACAAAATCCCTCGGAGGCAGCGCTGTGCTTCAAGGAACGCCCTGCCATCCGAGCCTTCTCGTCTGGAGCCGGAGGAGAGCTTACACCGCTCATCCCCCCTCCGTCGTGGTCGATCATCTTCCAAGAGATGAGGAAGGCTCTTGGCGCGGTGGAGTGGCTGTGACGCGCCAAGACCCTTGCGCACACGGCGGAGGTCGAACAACAGCGGATGGAGAGGGAACCTCTTCCCTGCTTTTCGCTCTCGTCCGGACCCCAGGTGGGTGCGACGTGGGCGATCACTTAGCTAACTGAAATGCCGGTGTGGCATGCACCGGTCTCACCGTGTGGGAATTGCGTCACAGTCAACTAATCCTACCTGCACAGATTCCACCCCGTTACCCAAGTACAGTACATCCTACAAAGCACTATGTACAGCATCGAAAAGTCTGGTGGTTGTGACAGAGTGAGCTTACGTACGTTGGCCCTGCAGAGTCCAATGCAGGGTATTCTTAGGGCGGCATCACTCGTCATGCTCCACGTGTTGCCTTACGATCTGATGCCAAGCTTCCCGGTTAGTGATTATTTCGAGGTTCGGGCCATCTCTGCGCCACCCGCTGGTACTTGACGGCTTCCCGCAGCACCATCCCCTCGCTCAGCTGGTCCGTCTCTCTGCGGAAGATCTCCTGCCATGGCGTGTGGCTCTCGGGCACGTCATACCCTCCCTTCGCGTCAAGCTCCTCCCGGCGCCGTCTGAGCTCCTCCTCGGGGACCAGGATGTCGACGCGACGCTTGTTCAGATCGACGCGGATCCGGTCCCCGTCTCGCAAGAGAGCCAGGTTGCCTCCCGCAGCGGCTTCGGGGCTGGCGTTCAGGATGGACGGCGAGCCGGAGGTGCCAGACTGTCTCCCGTCCCCGATGCACGGGAGCGAACGGACCCCTTCGCGCAGCAGACGCCCGGGAGGATGCATGTTGACCACCTCAGCGGCCCCGGGGTAGCCCAGCGGACCAGCCCCGCGCATGATCAGAATGGTTCGATCGTCAATCGGGGTGGAGGGGTCTTCGATGCGCCGGTGATAGTCTTCCGGCCCGTCAAAGACGACCACGGCACCCTCGAACGCGTTGGGGTCCTCGGGGTTTTCGAGAAACTTCTTTCTAAACTCATCTGATATGACGCAGGTCTTCATGATGGCTGATTCGAACAGACTTCCTCGCAGATGAAGGAATCCAGCGTTCTCCAGGATGGGGTCCTTGTATGCTCTGATCGTCCGGCGATCCCAAGAATACTTGCCCCGGACGTTCTCGGCCACAGTGCGCCCGTTGCATGTGAGGACGTCTGGATGCAGTTTCCCGGCGTCCAGCAGCTCTGCCATGACGGCAGGAAGACCCCCTGCACGGTAGTACTCTTCCCCCAAGAGCTCGCCGGCCGGCTGCATGTTGAGGAGAAGCGGTATATGGAACCCCAGCCGGTCCCAGTCCTCCAGGGTGACTTCTACCCCGATGTGCTTGGCAATGGCATTCACATGGATTGGTGCATTCGTACTGCCTCCAATCGCGGTATTCACGACAATCGCATTCTCGAAAGCCTCGCGTGTCAGGATATCACTCGGTTTTCTGTCAGCACGTACCATCTCGACGATTTGCCGGCCCGTCTCGTAGGCGCAGTGTGCTCTCTCGCGGTACGGAGCAGGGATCGCAGCGGAGCCCGGAAGCGCCATGCCAAGGGCCTCTGCAAGTGCGTTCATGGTCGATGCCGTTCCCATTGTGTTGCAATGACCGACCGACGGTGCTCTAGAATCCAGGTCAGAGGCGGTCTTTCGTGAGTATAAGAAGCCCTGCCATACCCTCTGGATACGAAATCAATAAACTCTTCCTTGTCGATTTCCCCTGCGGCATAGAGCTCCCGCCCCTTCCAAACGACCATTCCGGAGCCTGCCAAATCGTTCTTCAGATATCCATTGATCATTGGACCAACGTTGAGGCATATCGCCGGGATGTTCTATGACTCCGTCAGCAAAGTTCTGACATACTGAAACAAAAGAATCAAGCCAGATGACATACAACGGTGGCCGCAGCCATCAGACATGCCGGGGTCGTCTTGTCACACCCGGTCAGGAGCACCACACCGTCCAGGGGATAGCCGTAGAGGACCTCAACCAGACTTAGATACGCCAGGTTCCTGTCCAGGCATGCAGTAGGCCGTCTCCCGCTCTCCTGGATTGGATGTGTTGGAAATTCAAAGGCAATGCCTCCCGCAGACCGAACCCCCTCGCGCACCCGTTTTGCGAGTTCCAGGTGGTACCGATTGCAAGGGGCCAAGTCGGACCCGGTCTGGGCGATCCCGATGATGGGCTTGCCGGACGTCAGTTCCTCGCGCGTCAGTCCATAGTTGAGATATCGTTCAATGTAAATCGCGCCCATGCCAGGGTTGCTGTTGTTGAACCACTTGGCAGATCGCAGTTCGCGGCCTGCCTTCTTCGTTGAGGACTGCGAAGAGGAACCGGCCCTCAGCGACGCCAAGGTACTCTCGAGCTCCCGAGCTCGTCGTCGCAGCGCGAGCAGCTCGGCCTGGCAGTCCTCGATACTGGCGGGCTCGCGATCGGCGCGCCCGTCGCAGGAGCAGCCGGCGCAGGAGGATCGCGACTGGCACGGCATGATAGTGACATTCAGAGTAGTAAGCAGCCAGTGAATGTTGGTTCTGAAAGTTCTCTGGAAACCCAAAAATCAGAGATGGCTATCGAGAAACGAGATATGGATATGGATATGGATATGGATATGACTCAACGACTATAAAAGGCAATATCATGCACATATGCAGACAAAGACCCTGAGATCTCAACTTCGGAAGCTACCGAAGTTGCGTGGGAAAGGAAAGTGAAGCGATAAGGCAGTGAATCATACAGATCGTCTCACCAATAATACCAACGGCACCTATTAGAGAGCATTGCAGCTTGCTCTCTGAGAAAATGTAATAGGCGCCGTCTGATATAATAATATCTCCGAATCCGTGTTCTGGACGAGCCCGTGCGCTGCGGTGCGCGCCGAAAGAGCGAAGAGCCGAAGACCACGGAGTTGCTCCGACTTGGAGCAGGAAAGTCGGCCGAGGGCCCGGGGGAACTCTTCACCCCTCGGTGCTTATCAAGCACGCTGCGGTAACTGAGAAGAACGCCTTCAGCACAGAGATCCAACAGTCTTTGTTGGCTTCTTGCATCCTAGATACAGCAGAACCTGCGTACTGGAGGCCAGGAAAGCGAAACAGGCCCGGGCTGCCGGGCAAAATACTCTACTCCGTACAGTACATCCTCTCCCACATCACATCCATACCCCGCCCGCTCTTGGCCCTCCCCCCGGATCTCAACCTCCGTACAGTACGGAGTAGTTGTTTCGGTTTCCCGAAGTGTGCGCTTCTCCTTCCATTCTCCTTTTTCTCTCCCTCCTGACTACTAAGGTTAGTTAGCTACTTGTACGGAGTACATGTACAGTAGTACACCCATCCGAGAGCTAAGCTTTGTCGCTGGTCGCGTTCCCTTTTTTTTTTTGCCTTCTTTTCAGTTCAACTTTGTGATTTCCTATTTCATCTATGTCGCGTGACCAGAAACAGAACAGGTCAGAACAGAACAGAATAGAACAGAATAGATTAGATCAGATTAGATCTATGGTCGCTGGGCCCTCGACTTAAGGGAAAAAAAAAGAATGATGCTATTATAGATATTATACATTGTGATAAAGCAGAAGATTCAGGAAGTAGATGTCCTTACTGAGGATTATCCCAACCCATCTTACCACCGAATCTGGGAAAGGGGATGGAAATAGTGAGGTCAATGACACAATACAGTACAGCTCACAAACATGTCTGGACTGTGGAAGAAAACGAAACAAAATACAGGACAGGGCAAGACGGTCATTGTCTTGTCTGTTCAGCTGCAGCTGTCTTGTTTGCTGTAAAAAGGTATGTATTCCAATTGTGTACTACCTTACCTAGTAGTTTTGGTAGCTTAGGTATGTGGATGAGTACAAGGAGGTAGGTATTCTGTTTCTTTCTACGTACGTACATATCTGCCCAGTTAAGATTAAGGGCGCGTTATGTGTTACCATCAATTCCTTCTATTGGAGTTTTTGTAGATGAATTGTTTGGTATAAAAATTTTTCATGTTCGTCACCATTGGGGTTGGCATATCATGTAGAGAGTGCTGACACTGAAAACCAAATAAAATCAAAGGGAGGCCACTATATTATATCAGACACGAAAAAGACAAGAAGCATATCGTATATCATACCAGGGTATCATATCATGCACAGATATATACATACATGTACAGTGCAGAACATAAAATTAAAGAATTAATGTTGCAAATACGAAAACAACCCACCCCCCTCCCCCATTCCCATCATCCTCTCCCTCCTACCCAGGTACTACTATAGCCCCGCCGCACCACCTCTGCATTGATTGTCCAGAACCAGACACACAGCCCGCCCAGGATGCCTGCCGCGCCTGCGAAGAGCTGACGTAGATCATCTGTACGTGATGTTGTGCCTTCGAACGGGAAAATCGACGAGATCCACCCAGACATGCTGGATGCTATATCACCACCACTACTACTGACACTACTACTAGAACCTCGGGTCGATGATGACGAAGGCCTGCGATACCCGCCACGCGCGACTGCGACATCGATCTCCAGCACGATCTGCCTGCAGCGGTGGAAGATCTCGACGGCCTCCGCGACGACCTGGGCGCGCTCTGCTTCCGTGAGGAGGGTTGCTGCAGATACCCAGCGTCTGGTGAAGGTGTTCCTGATGTGCTCCCCGCCGTTTTGATCGTCATCATTGTTGTCGTTATTGAAGAACCAGAAAGAGAGGGGGCATTTTGCAGCTGGAGAATCATTGTGTCCGACTTGGACATGGTCAGGAGTGTAGCCCCAGAACTCGGGACCGCCTGTGACGAATCTGTCCCGCCAGCGTCCGTCGTTGAAGAGGGCCATGTACAGGACCCAGGCGTAGGCGAGGAGGACGTGCGGTCTGCGCTGGACAGCGCTTTGGATGTGTGATGAGAAGGCTCTCACAGCCGAGTCGGTGTCAGCATCAGCATCGGTCGACCATTTCATGTGTCTTTGTTTTACTGTCTCCTTTCTTCCTCTTCTCATGGTACTGTCTGGATCGGTTGCAGTTACGGTCAACGACCTCAAGACAGCAAGATCCGACCGCAGCCTCTCGCTCCTCAAGATCCCCGGGACGTAGATCTGGCGGATCACGCTCCTGATCCTGCCCCTGTCATCGTTAAGGAATGCGTCCAGAACATCGTAGTCTTCTTCTCGAACACCCTGCGCAATTCTTCTATCGGAGCTCTTGCTGCTGCTGCTGCTGCTGCTGATCTGCCCCAGCCAGGCTTGCTCGAAGGAAAAGTATACTTCTGCAAAATGCGATAGTCCCACGGCGTAGAGCTGGGGGGTGTTTGCGTGCGGGGGAAGGCTGAGGGGGAGACGAGTGGCGATGAGACGGGTGAGGGCTTTATGTGGGTGTCTGTGTATGTGGAGGTGTTCCGGGGATGTTAGATGTGATTAGATGTGGTGTGATATGCAGGGAAGTGTGGAATATACTGCTTGTGAAAGAAACAATGCAGATAGGTCTCAGGGGCGCCTACCTCGTGGCTGCATGGATCTCCGCGATCAGATCCGCCATATTTGTAGCGCCGGGTTGTTCCGAAAGTGGAGATTATCTTGTCCGGAACGAGATGGTTGCACTCTGGAATTTCTATGGGTCTCAAACTATTCAAAATATATTTAAAATAAGGTGAAGTACATCCGTACAAGAAGTTCGAAGACATATCAAATATCATTATCTCTGTGTTGAGAGACACCCGAGTTAAATAAACACCATGAGCAACTTCAAAATAGCCATGCGAGTAGGCCTCTGGAGGCGCGGCACGAGACGCACAGCTAACCTGGCGACAGGCACATGGGTCTCTCGCTGGTCAGAGGACAAGATACTCCCCCGTACACCATGTACAGTACAGTACATCAAGACCGGACCGGCGGGACGACATCCCGCACGTGGTCCGGCCACGAGCAAGGGGAACGTGGCTGCGACGTCATGCCGCCCGTGGACCGGGGACCGAGACGCCGGGCGCTCGCGACCTAACAACGCTTCGGGTTGACCTTCCCAGGGAAACGATCTTGTAAGGAAGAACCCCTGCAGAGGGTCTGGCTCTTGCGGGGTGCCGTTGGACTGTTCGCCGGACGGAGGCCTTCCGACAATCGATGTCCAATAACAGAGTGTACTTTGCGCGATGCCCCACGTTGATCTCGATCGTGAGGGGCTGCTGGCTGCGGACGGTGGATAAGTATGTTCCCAGGTCTGGAAAAGCCTATCAGAGCTGTGCTGCTGGACGCAGTGCTGGGAAGGAGTACTATATCTGCTGGTCTCTGCCTCTACTCGTGTTACTCTTTTCCACCAGGGTGGTTGGCATATTGTGCAGTTTACCATCATAAATTATCAACATCTCCACCTGATATTCATTCATCTTAGTTCACCATGTCCGTAGGCGTCGCCATTATCGGAAGCGGTATGCATTGCTTGCCCGGAATCTACCTAGACAGCGACTGACTGCAGGCTACAGGCATATTCGCCCGCGAGGAGCATTTGGTATTGACCATATTATGGAATTTTTTTTTCCCACAGAGACTGAAATGCTAACCATCACCTACAGCCTGCCGTTCAGGCGGCAAAGGACTTCACTCTGAAGGCAGTCTACTCGCGATCGTTGAGTTCTGCGCAGAACTTGGCGTCTAAAACCTCTGGCGTGGACCTGTATTCCGAGGATGCTGGTCCGGGCAAGGGCTATGCCGATCTGCTTGCCCGGGACGATATCTCAGCGGTCATTATAGCGTACGTCTACACTATAATTTTGAACTTCTTTCAAGCATTGAATTGACCATTACCAGTCTTCCGATCCCGGTCCAGCCAGAGTTCATCCGCAAAGCCCTGTCAGCAGGGAAGCACGTCCTCTCAGAGAAACCCATAGCCAAGGACCTCGCGACGGCGCAGGAACTTGTGCAATGGTACCGTACCAACATCGATACGAGGAAGGTCTTCTGGGGGGTGGCAGAGAACTACCGCTACTTCACGCAGCTACTGTACGCCGCAGAGCAGATACAGAAGCTGGGCCGGGTCAAGAACTTCCGGGTCTACCTCCACACCATGACCAAGACGGATTTCAAGTACTACTGTAAGCCTTTTTTTCTGACCAATCTTCTACTCAATCTGTCAATATAGCTGACTTTCTGTGCGGTGACCGAATGGCGCAAGGTTCCTGAGTACCAGGGCGGATTCGTGCTGGACGGCGGTATACACATCGTCGCTGGTCTGCGTCTGCTTCTTGGCCCCAACGACCCTGTTACCACGCTCTCCGCACACTCGAATCTGATGCAGGAGCATCTCCCTCCCGTCGACACGGTGGACGCCGTGATGAAGACCAAGTCGGGCGCCACGGGTATCTTCTCCGCGTCGTACGGCTCCGACTTCAAGGACTTTGGATACGAGTTCTCCTGCGAGGGCGGAGTCGTGACGGTGACATATGACGGGGTCACCATCAAGGGAGAGAAACAGGACGTCCCGTATGATGGCAAGGCCGTTGTGCCCGAGGTCGCAGACTTTGCGGCATCGATTGCCAAGGGTGGACCGCTGGATAAGAGGCAGTCACCGGAAGAAGCGCTGGCAGATTTGGAGATTCTGGAGAAGATGCTGAGGAGTGGGGAGAAGGACGGCGAGAAGATGCAATTGAGCTTGCAGGTCTAAATTGGCTGTGTGGATATGGAGAGACTTCGTATACCCGTAACGAGTTACGAGAAAGATAATCGATTAGTAGTATCTTTGCGATCCACAAGACTCTTCAAAGGGCAACCATTTTCACCACAGGTGTCATGAAATGCTATACCATAGACCTTATGATTCTGACCAAATACCCAGATATCTACCTAGGGTAATACCTAGGTACCTATGGAGACTTCAGAATCATGAATCTGGGGTTGCAGCGGGCGGTCTCGGCGCTCTTCCCGAAACGGCAAGTCAGGGCTTCTCCGGGCGCAGCCCTAAGAACCCTCGCTCGCTTAGCGAGCCACTAGCGCGGGTGCTGCACTCACTCTTCGGGCGGCCAAACCTCAGCGCGAATTTCGATATCGAATTCGAACCCGTCACGACAAACTCGACGCCCAGCGAGCGAGACCCTGTAACACCGCCAAGGTGAGTTTGCGACCGATATATCGATACCCTCCGGGCAAGCATTATGCTGACTGGATTCTCCTTGCCCAGATGGTCTCCGCGAAGAAGCACATCCCGATCGTCAAGAAGCGTACGTCTGCCCTTCCCACCCCGTGGCTTTGAAACGGATAGAATCCCACGCGATTTTCACGAACTATGCGGAGGATTGAGCTGGATATTTTTTCATCCGCGACATGGCACTATATTCTGCAGAGACGGACTGACAATGGTCCCCCGATGGGTATGCAGGCACCAAGCCCTTCCGGCGTCACCAGTCCGACCGGTTCAAGTGTGTGCCGGAGGCATGGCGCAAGCCTAAGGGTATCGACAACCGCGTCCGCAGACGCTTCAAGGGCCAGATTGCTATGCCATCCGTACGTCTACCGAATCCATCACATCTCCGAAACATGTCATCTTTCCGATATCCGCCTTGTGTTATCCTGGGCGGTGTCTCCGCGGAATGATCACCCATTGGAAATAATCAGAGACAGATGCTGACGGTCCGGACGCTGGAAATATAGATTGGATATGGCAGCAACAAGAAGACCAAGCACATGATGCCTTCTGGCCACAAGGCCTTCCTCGTCCACAACCCCAAGGACGTTGAGCTCCTGCTCATGCACAACCGCACCTACGCCGCTGAGTATGTTCCCCATCCGCCGAATATGCGTCTTTCCATCGCGGAAACGCTTTCCATCAAGGGACATCCAAAGCTGATATGATACTACTATAGGATCGCCTCCGCAGTCTCCTCGCGGAAGCGCGTTGAGATCCTCGCCAAGGCCAAGGCTCTCGGCGTCAAGGTCACCAACGCCAAGGCCCGCGTCACCACCGAGTCATAAATGCGATGAAAACGAGGTTCTTCCCCCCTTGTTTGCAGTTGCAGTCTGTCGGGGTCGGTCGGTTGTTTTCTTTTCCTATACGGGTCGTGAAATGCGTGGCGGTTAACGAATTTCGAATGTTTGCATGGCTTGGTATTATTCCCAGCGCGGACAAAGAAAAAGAGAGAAATCAATGAAATAGATTCGAAAAAACACAACGTCCTTTTTGTTGTTTCTCCTCGGAACGATGGGAGTTCTAACGTAGGGACGGGATAATTTTTCTACGCGCGGGGAAACATGCTGCGGGTATTCGAATGGATTCAATTGACCTGGCTGTGGACGTACAAAGGGATAAGCGTTGCCTAGTCCTGTTCCCAGCTTGAGTCATCTCTGTCTGCGTGCCTCTCGCCCTCTTCGTCGAGGGGAAGGGGACATGGTCAAGTCTAACGCAGAGAAAAATGAAATGAAAAATTAAAATATTTCAACCCTTTCCCATCCATTATCTACCTACCTGAGTATCTCTCTACATGTTTGGCTATCTCTGCCTATTTCTTGCGCCCCCTTCGGAGATCGTATATCGGTAGTTTGCAAGAGCGATATCTATCTATAAAATGGTACCGGGAGGTATTGTACTGCAGTACCTAAGGTACGTGTGCCATATCACGGTCAGCGGATATATTTCAGTTTGGCCTCTCGAGGGACTGGCATCAACGATATTAATATCAATCAGACAGCGATCTCCCGCTGATTGAACCATTGCATCCCTTTGGTGTCGTTCCCATCGAAGCAACACATCCCCGAAACTTGATTTCTTGCTTCTCTAAATTGTAAGCAGAGAACAAAGAGAACCTTCAATAAATGACATTCACACCGGCGAACTCAAGAAATATCCACATACCGGTATCTTACGCATCTGTCGTCACAGCATCTAGATATGTACCTACGTAAGGTACATACATACAAGGTATCTCCATCAACACCCCAGCGCACTCGTATAAAATCATACGACCGAAAACATTCCTCGTACCTCTCCTCCAGAAATCTCGGAATGTAGACCCTCTCCCACTCACTCCCCGGCTCCGTCGTCAGAAGCGCTTTGCGGTACCCCAGTACGCGGGGAGCCAGCCCGACTGGTGGAAGTCGACGAGGGCGCGGATGTGAGGCGGACCGGCACCCTCCCCCTCACCATCGTCCGAGGGAGAAGAGACGATGATGTTGCTCGGGTGAAGATCGCCGTGCGTGAATCTGATAGGGACGTCATCGGGGAGGCCCCTGTGGAATGGATCGTCGAATTTCACGTCGGGGAAAGGGCGCAGGTGAAGCGAGGAGAACCAGTCGTGGAAGTCCTTGACGGTTACGAAGGGGCCTGTCTCTGGCGTGCAGGAGAAGGAGACGTCGGAGAGGGGTCGGCGGGCTATGCGGCCTGTAGAGCTGCATATCAGTAGCCGTATATACCTACGGTAGGTATCTAATCTATCTAATCCACATTGACACTGTATATAGTATACACTGTCCGAAGGTCCAAGAACAACGTTACCTACCAACGAACCTCTCCTCCGGATCCTGCTCCAGCCGTCTCAAAGCCGCCACGATCCCACGCAGCTGCTCACACAGCACGAACTGATCCTCCCTCGACAGAGCCCCCATCGCTCCTTCATAGGCCCATCCACCAGCTCCATGCAGATAAAAGTCTCGTCCCCGTCTTGACACCACCCGTAGACTTCGGGGACGGGGACTTCGTCCCCCCAGGAACTTTCTGATCGCCCACAGGCATTGGCCCTCCGCGATGGTGATCTCCCGGCCGTATTTGACGAGGAGGTTTAGAGGGGCGGGGAAGCGGACGGGAGGGGGAGTTCCCGAGCATGAGGAAGCATTGTTGTTGGAAAGAGCTCGGACTTGGGCGGGGGATGGTAATTTTTGGGCGTCACCGTGTCGGGTGAAGAAAGATGAGTCGTGGAAATAGATCTCCGTGGCGGACGGGAGGATGTGGATGGGGAGTATGATTGGGGGTTTGTCTGGGTGAGGTAGTCCCATGGTATCTAAAGCATGGAATAAGATTGTGTTCTGATTGTTTATTCCCCCAATAATCAGCTTTCAATGTCGTAATTTTTCTTTTCTGATCAATGCATTGCAGCCTGCATGTAGGTCTTAGTAGTAAGCGAGTAGGGAAAGCTCTAGAGTAGATGAATGCTAGTTGGACGCGATGAAAGATTGGACAAACATAACAAATATTAATGGTTGACTCTTACCTGCGATCAAAGGACAGATTATTGTTATTATTATTATTAGTATCAAGGCAGTTTACATACTAACCTCCTGAACAATCGATTGTCCTAGTATACCTACCTATTTGCCCCCCGCACCTCCCCTCCCTCTCTTTGAGTTATCTATCTATTCTTTCATCAGATCCAGCCGAAATACCATGACGACGACGATGATGGTTCTCTGACTTGAATTAAGTTGAATACATCAGGTGTTAGCACTTTATCTGGAAGCAAGTAGGTGCGGCTGACCTCGCCCAGATCATGGAAGATGTACATACAAAGATTAAAAACGAAATAAGGAGAATTCCGACGCTGAATTGCGTCGAGCACCTAATCTCTGTGTGTGTGTGTGTGCAAAACCCTTTTAGTTCATTGTTGAGACATTAGACTAAGTACAGTACTTCCTAAGTACAGTACATAGAGTATTCATTCAACCAGATTAACCAGCTTGGGTAGGTATCCAAAACCCGTTAGTTATAATGCTGGAATGACTAATTAGAATAGCCAGACTTGTTAGGTAGGAGCAAAATCTAATCTCTCTCAATTGACTTAGACATCAATATGCATGTATTAGGTTTTGAGCATATATGCAGGTTAAGTCATGCATGTGATTCAAGAACAGACCCGGTCAGTGCTTGCCTAACTATGGCCAAGGTTGAAACCCTAGTGATGTAGGTATCAGGTAGCTAATCGGTTATCATGGTCTCTCCAAGGTTGTCTTACAATGTTTCACATGAAGACGATCCCAGATGTGGCGCACAGCACAGTGCCAATGTCTGCCAAGCAAAGGCTACAGCTACGGAGCATACTATGGCGTATGTTAAGTTTGGAAGCCTGAAACCGAGTTCACAATTACAATTTGACATCAGAGTTCAATTAGATCGGAGTGGATAACTGCTGTGCTTGTAACTAGAAGGAGATGGAAACACGGAAAAGAAAAGAGACCGCATGCAAGACATACTGCGTAACTAGGCAGATATATGTAAGCCAAGGTATCACGGAAGATCGGAGGGGAGGAAACCAATAAATAAAACTATTAAAAGCGATATGAAATGCAAAACTCAGCACGAAACGACCAATTCCGGTATTACCGTACGTGTCATTAATCCCAGCCAGCCGAATCTCACACCTCAGTGGAGGAAGAGAATGCCAAAAATTAAACGACCAGACGCCTCTTTTCACTTTTCCAGTCCAGCCATGAATTCAATGCCTCAGTCTAATGCATCCATGCGCCCAGAGGAAGTGACCCATGCAAGCCAGTGCGTCAATCTCGTAAGTAGATGCAAACATCAATGATAGATGGAAAGATGCCTGACAAAGAAAAATTCCCGGCTCCTATGCACGAAAAGCCGCAAATTAAAAGGGATATAGGAATGAATAAGATGCAAGGGACAGATCTCAACGAGAACTGTCCAGGTAGATACCAGCTCTGCAAGGGTGGATCTCACCCAACGAGCGTCCGGACTCTTTCCACCCTCTCGATCGCCTTCTCCAACCTATCCAGCCGCTTTCTCTTCTCCCCATCTCTGCGCTCCAGTATGGCCACTCTCTCCTCTAGTTTGGCTCGCGCTTTTCGCTCCTGGGCAACCATCTCGTTGGCCTGGCTGAAGAGCTGCGCTGTCAGCTCCTCCAATTCGGAGTTGGCCTGAGAGAGCCGTGATTCGGCTTCCCTGCGTAGGTGCTGCTCGCGGCTCAGTGCGAGCTGAAGCTCTTCGGTATCGGAGCTGAAGCTCGACGACAGGTTCGGGGCGGGTTGGGAGGAGTTGTCTTTGGCAGCTGAACGACGGTAGGGAAGAAGGGAGGCGAAAGTAGAGAGGCGGTTTTGCTGAGGTTGTCGTTCGGGTGAGGCTGTAAGCTTCGATATCAGGCCACTTGGCGGAGAGCTCTCTGTTGACACTATTACAGGGCCGGAGGAAGTGGAAGACACGGAGCTGTTGGACTTGTTGTGTTCTTGCGCCTTTGAGCGGAGAATGCGGATCTCGTCCTCGTAATCTGCGAGTTTCTCGGCTTTAGACAGAGGAATGTCAGCAAGGATTACCAAGGCATTGGTTCACCAAACACGAGCCATGCTTTGTGTAAACAGTACGTAGCAAAGAAAACTCCGGGTCATATAAGATACTTCTAAAAGCGCCAGAAGGGTTCCACGTACCTGTCTGTGCCGCCCTGGCGCTCAGGAACTTGACCTGGGCCTCGAGCTCTTGGATCCTCTGCTGGGCCTCACGGGCGGCATGGTCGAGAGACTGGGAGACATCCTGGCCACAGTGCGGGCAGAAGACTTGGGAGCTAACAGCCGCTGTGCCGGTCATAGTTGGAAGAGCCCCAACGAGGGTGGTGGTGGTGGTAGTGGTCGTCGTGGTCGTCGTTGTCGTGGACATCTCCACATGCGGGAGAGGATGGTTGGTCAGCTCAGACGGGCGTGTCTACGGGGTGCTCTGCTGTCCGAAGGAGGAGGGTATACGGAATCGTGGAAGAGCGTTTGCGGACCTGGGCTCCTGGCCGACGGAGGAGAGGTGTTGGAGTCGTCGAGAAGCGTCGAGATGGAGACGTTGCGGGTCGCTAGTCGATCTCCCTTGTCTCAGGCAGCGCTGGATGGCAGCCTGCGCCACAGCAGATCCCCGCCACGATGGAGCCGCCATCACCGCTTCTCCACGATCTCCACCGCCTGCCAGACCGTTGACAGTCGATCGAGATGGCGCCGGGGTCCAGCACCGACGCCGTCTCTTCCATCCGTCGACCGCCCCTGGACCCCTTCAGCACCCCGTCCGCCGGCCTCTCTCCTTGCAGATGCACCTTGTCTTGAACTCTCGACTCTCAAAGCGGCTTCCCAGGAGACGTGGCGGCATCCCTTGCGTTCAGTCCACATGGCAATGGACCTCTCGACAACTGCCGGATATGCTGTTTGCGAGACTCATTTCTGGAAATGGCATAGCTCAGCGCTCGTGCCTATGAACATACGAATTGCTCAATTAACTAACAGTAATACATACATGATTTGATGCTGTTTTGCCTGAAGTATAATTGCCCTTCACACATGACTTTGTCCAGCCGTGAGTGGTGACAATTGTCGCCTGCTATCCAGTAACCCTACCCTCCACGTCTCTATATGGTCTTTTTGACATTCCAGCGAATATATACTGTACCTATGAGCTTTCCTTTTCAAAAACTCCCCCAAATCCTTTCGTCTGTGCAACCCAACAACATCGCGGTTGCTGCACTGATTACTCGCAGGACCGTCACCGTGACCCGCCAGCCGGCCGTCTCCGCGAGGCCCCCTGAAAGCAAAGGCCCGATGATCTGGCCACTGGCATTGGCAATGTTCAACAACGCGTAGGCCTGTGCCGTCCCCTCTCCCGTCCCAAAGATGCCGGAGTGCTCCTGCTCCTTTTCCCCGACGACCACGCCCACGTCGACCATGATCGAGACGACCTGGGTGAGCACGGAGAGACCGGCGAACAAAAGGCAAGCAAAAAAGCAACATTTCATGAGCTGTCGAGCCGCTAGCGACCAGTTGAAGGAGAATGAAGGTAGGGGCCAAACCCCACAAATGCAGGTATGCGCAGACCATAATGGAAGGTTCTCATGAGGAACAATGGTAGGACCTGGTATTGCGTAAGCGTTATCAGCATGTCTCTAAGCCATGGTTACGTCTTGACAAGAGGATCGTACAGTTTCAAAGGAACTAAACAAGATTGCATTGGAGACGGCAGCTCCCAGAACCACAAGCGTCTTTGGGAATCCGACCAGCCTCACTATGGGCGGTATAGTGAAGCGTCGCTTGGATGATGCAGATTCTCCAGGTTCTCTATTCTCCTGGCTCTGTCGCGACTCTACAGAAGAACGTTCTGGATCACCGTCCGGTGGCAGGTGTTGACCATTCTGCCGCTCAGTGACCGCTTGATAATTTGTCAGCGTCTCCTTCCCCGAGTTGTTCAACTACTAGACTGATACTGCATGCAGTATATTTCATTTTCCAGTCCAGTGGACCGCTCTCGAGTCCACTCATCGCCTCCTGCAGTCGGTTAGTTGATTGACCATCGACATCCGTTAGCTGCTACTACTACTTAAGATTAGTCTTACGTATTATAGGATGTATATATATAATAATAATAAAGGAAAACCAAGTTGGAAATGATACATGAAAAAAGGTCGCATGATTTTTCGTAATACCCACGCTCGATCTATCGACTCTCCTTTGCTCAGTTCAGTCATAATAAATGGAAAATGAAAAGAATAAGGGACAAAACCTACGAGCCAATGCGCATACAGAAGAGAGAACACATCGGAGATAGCGGCTAGGACCGATACTCAAACGCGGCAAGAGTTGACATTGAGAGGATGGACACAAGACCATGGCAAGAATGAGGGGAAGGAAAGGCAAAAAGAAAAAAAAAAGGGGGGGCAATAAAAACTGACAGGAAAAAGAAAAGCCGTGTTGTGCGTTTTTCTATAGCCAATTCTTCTGTTCAGTCTCTCTCTTTGTTTTTCTCTCCTTCCCCCGCACCCTCCCATGGTCTTATCTTGACAAGCTGTCTTGTCAAATAAAAAGAAAGGGAAAAAGACTTCCGTTAGAACAACATGACATCATCAACAACACTTATAGACTCCACACTCCATCCTACATTCCCGACGAGACAGGCAGTGAGAGGGAGAATAAGTGACATAACAGACCCTATCCTATATACGGGAACGTGAAAAGAGAAAAAAGAGAAAACACAAAGGATTCTTTTTTCAGCTCTTCACAATACATCTTTCAGCATCTGACCATAACGGCCATAGATGTATGATAGATGACCCGCATATGGGAAAGTGGTAGGTGATGGGAATAAGAAATCATAACAAACTTTTGAAGGGGGCAGACAATGACAAAGGGGCATTAAGATGCGACAGGGAACTAACCCGAGCAGATAAACATCATAAGCCAAGAAGGGGAGGATATGGAGAGGCGAGGAGGATGATCTAAAAACGAGCCGAAACAGCCACCGGGATAACCAAAACCAGCTGCCTCCGGAGAGACTTCTGAGAGTCATGAACAGGATTGCCTTGGAAAGAGCTTGTGGGAGGGGGAAAAAAGGAAGAAAGGCTTGTTCTCTGTAACAGCATTTCCGAAAAGATTCATTGACCGAATTGAGGCTTCGATCCTACAGTGAGACCGGATATAAAAGCCCAAGGACTCGAAATTCTGAAAGGAAAGTGAGAATAAAGCATCCCCTAGACTCCACCGCGTCGGAAAGAGCACGATGTTTTGAACCCGGCTGGCTGGTTCAAATGGGTATTAGTACATCTACGCGAATCCACGACCAGACTGTCCTCGACGGTTGTTGCGCTGCTTGCTGCTGACTGTGCTCCAACCTTCCTCATCCTCAGCGGTAGCCGCTGCGGGTTGAGGGGCTCCGCTCCTCCAGTTTCCATTTAACTTGCTCGGCAGGTTAGATGTCGTCTCCTTCGGAGCTGGTTTCGTCTCGGCAGCACCCGACTCTTCAACCTGGTCTTCTGGCTCATGGTCGGCGGTCATGCCATTCTCGTCCTCGCCGGCCCGCCGGAGGATCTCGAAATTCTTCCCGCCTTGAGGGGTCTCTGGACCACTATCTTTCGAACCATTCGTATCGGCCGCCGGCGCCGATCTCTCAGCTTTCGCCTGCTCCCTCGCGAGTCTCTGCCTCTCGGCCCTCTCGGCCTTTGCTCTTTCTTCGGCCTCCCTCTTTAGACGTTCACGCTTCTCCTCGACCTCTCTCTCCCTAGCAGCGGTGTCAATCGGTCGTGCGCCACCAAATGGGTTAGATTTGGCGTCAGCTGGGCGAGGTGAAGGAGCAGCAGGCTCCACGTCGGTAACGGTTCTCTTCTGCAAGTTCAATTTGGGTCTCACAGCTGGTGCAGGCGAAGGTTCCTTTGGTGGGTCTGGTCGCATCCGCGCCCTCCAGTTGTCGAGTTCGGCTGCAGAGGGAGTTCGCTCCTGGAAGTCGCGTCGCGGAGGCCTTGATCCATCCTGAGAACGCCCTTCACCCCAAGCGGGAGAGCTTCTCCTAAATCCTGATCCTTCAATGCTTCGGGGACGACCGCCTTCCCTGCCTGGTCCACTGATCGGGGACAGAGGTCCTTTCCGCTCCCAGTTGTTCAAGTCTCTGACTTTCCCATCTCGCCCAACACGCTCACTGCCAGCGTCGGACGCATTGTCGAGGTTGCGCCCGAATCCAGGGCGGTCAGACACGCGGCGGGGGGGAGGAAGATCCGGGAGAGGGCCCTTGCGGGTCCAATCACTCAAGTCCCTAGTCGGTTGAGGTTCCTTGGCTATAGATGCTGTCAACGAAGAAGTTCCTCAAAAGGCCAGAGAGGGAGAATTGCATACGTGGTTCTGCAACGCTGACCCTGATTGCTCGTCCCTGCAGAGTCGCGCCAGAGTACGTGAGGGCCTTCTTGAGCCCGTCCACTGTTGCGAACTCCACATAACCGAAGCCCTTGGGGGTTCTGGTTATTTTGTCCTCCACAATACGCACATTTGTCACCTGGCAGTCTGCAAACAGGTTGGCAATATCTCCCGAGGTCGCATCAAATGACAGGTTCCCGATATGGGCAGTGTACGGCGGACGAGTTGGGAGGGGAAGCTCCTCTCTGGCGCGCTCTTTTAGATTCAAGAATCAGTATCACACGACATGCGCTCACCAGGGTAAGTCCAGATTCGTACCGAAACTTGGGCCGGATGTAGTGCGGCGATCAGTCGTAGTGGAGCTGGGTTGGGGCTGGGGCGCTGTTGGTCGTTAGACAGGGCGATCAGGATCGATGGGAGATGTCGCAGGACAAAGATAACCAGGCATACCGGCTAGATTCAATCTCATCAGCCACGGCCCAGACTGTAGAAAGGGAACACATGCGACTTACAAGGCAAAGGCATGTCTTCCATCTCATCTGCCCACGAGCCATAACCTGCACAAAGTCAGCGACCCGGCCACCTGCCAGAGATCCCACGCCACCTACTCTCGTCAGCCAAGAAGGTCCCTATGGACATCTTCTGGGCCTTCTGTTTTGCGGGCGCTGGATGAGGAAAGGTCAGTATCATGCATCTTCACGATGTCTGACATGGTGCGAATGGCAGTGCGGGGCGATTGGAGGGGATCTGTAGACGCACCCATGATTGCGGTGGTCGGATAGGAAACGCGCCAAGGGACTTGTGCGCGTCTCTCTCACAGAAAGGGGTGGCTGAAAGAGCAGAAATCCTTCAGCGACAACAACAGAAGGCGTGCAAGGAGGAACGGCCTGGCTATCTCAGACCGAAAGCGTCGTGGGAATGGGGTGTGCAGCTGTGCTCCGCAGCGAAGAGCAGAGGGGGAAAGTAGGCAAAATGGTCTGGTCTGCTTGCGAGGATAATTTTTAGTGATGACGCTAGAAAAGTCAGCCTGAGGCGTGGTGCGGCTCCGAGCCGACGGCAGCCACGGCGCCCTCACCTGGCTCGAAACCACCCGACTCGCTCGCCCGGCACGACGCAGCATGATTATCATATCCTGTCTGTCCTCGAGGAGCAGCGGATGTTGTCTTGATCTCGATTCTCGATGCTATCTGCCCGTGTGGGACGCGGCTCGTTCTTCCCTCCACAGCGATGAATGAAAAAAGCTGCAGGCGCTAACCCTAACCTGCAGCCCTTCCAGCGGCCGCAACGATCGGTCCGCCCATCATCCTCAGTCTCTGCACATTCATCGAGGGACCCTTTTGTTCCTTTGTTCTCACACCTCTACTGGATAGGAGCTCTCGTCTGACTCCTGTTGCTTCGAATCGGTGACGTACACCCTTTGATGTCTCAGCTTGGAGCCTGTTTTTACAATTTCGTCTGGTTCAAACTGGAATCCCGATTTCCAGCACACCAATCATGAACAGAAAACAAGATGAATCCAAATCACCCCCAAATTGTTCTGTGGAGGGTCTCATGATGGTAAAACTCTTGCATATGTCTGCCTTGCTTTATCACCCATGACCAGAGGCCCCAAGATTACCATCTGGACCGAAAATTCTATGACTGCCTTATCGTGGATATTCCCTCACCACACGTTGACAATCTTCTCTAGAACTGTAATCTTCATAGGCAATGCGACAAAGGAAAAATGTGCAACAGGAAAAAGAAGTCTTCCTTTTAAAGAACCTATCAGTTGTTAACTGCAATCGGCAACTCTGCGTTTTGCGATGACTGGAACTTTGCACAAGTTTGGAGCAGATCTCCAGCTCAGATATTTCATAAAAATTATCTACACATGGTCTTTGAGGTCGTGCATCTGGCAATGGTGTCTTGCTCTTGTCTGCGTCCGGTCAGCGAGGGTACTATTACATCCGTCTTCACGGCCTTCAGGTGGACCGCGGGCCCCGGAGTTGCATATCCTCCCTGCGAAATAGGGCATACAGTACACTGAATATTTCCGCCTGTCCGGGTGAAGTAGGAGCAAGGAGCGTATTTGCCGCCTTGCATCTTCAACAACCCTTCCAGCGCCGGAAAGTCGCAAACCGTGCAGAGCCACACAGATATGCAATGATTAGTAATCTAAATGGCCTCGCTCCTCATCTATGAAAATGAAAATGATTCCTTATGCATATAAACACGGTGTATTTCAACCACAGAGTAGACGGAAGCCAGGACTACAAGTCTTAGCATAATAACAACCTCGGTGGATGGTGTGGACTATTGCCACGTTGGCTGGCCAGACGAAAGCCCTGTCTTGTTCCACACGCGACCGTCCCAGTAGAGAGCGAATGGGATACGGCGTATTCCCAATCTTTAAGGACTACCAGTCCACTAACTCCCAACATAAGTAGAATATGTCTATGACATGGACATGCGAATGACACTTGATAGTAGGTTAGTTCTTAATTTGATTACATAATCTAATCGGATAATCCAGATGTCACGTGCGAATGCATCACATCTTGAGAGATGCGAGCCATTATTCGCGCGGAGTGATCCCGTCCAGGTGGAATGCTTGATTACCATTGAGTAGCGTTCTCACCAATATGGGCGCAAAGGGTGATCAAGGCGAATTCCTCGATCCCGCGATATTGAAATCATCTTTAAAAGTAGGGACTTTGAGCGGTCGGTTCCCATTTCTTTTTGTTGATAGAGGAGTGCTTCCAACGTTTCTTCCATTGTTGCGCATCATATATGCGTAAAACTTTCTTTGCGACTCGAATTCAGGATGTACATGGGCTCATTTCTGTTCAGGGACTGCTGGTCTCGTATACGGGGGAGTAGCTGGTGTCCTTCGATCACCTCACCCCGTGATCCACTCGATTTCCTGCGGCATCCATTGGTTTGCGTGTGGAGCCTCATTCTGGTGTAAGTCCTTGTAGCAACATAGCTGTTGGACTTGCTGTTGAACAATCTCCGCAGGGCTGAGAAGCAACATCCTCAAGCTTCATTTCCAGGACAATGCCACTCCCAAGGAGCGTGCCTATACCAGCGCCATCTCAGGTGGAATTGCAGGCGGAGGGGTAACGAGGCTTATGGGTAAACAATACAGAATTTCGGTAGTTGTCTATCCACATTACTGATTGCAGCGAATAGGTGGTCGACTCTTACCTAGTGTCATTGTCTTCTCGCTTCTAGGCTACCTTGGACAAAGCTCTTATAACGCGGTTGACAGATGGCGATCAGAGAACCCGGATATCTCGACCAAGACTATTGTGCAGCAAATAGCAGACTCGAGATGGGTACCCCTCAGATCTCTTTCCGATGAAGAATACAGGAATATGCTGAGCGAAAAGCTGCTGGGTATCGAGGCGGAAATCGCCATTATTGATGAGAAGATCCAGGAACTGGAGAAGTTAAAGGGCTCGAACCCAGAATCCAAGTTTTCCAGCTCCGGAACTAAGTAGTGATCATCAAGTCTCATTTCTGTTCTTTGGCCCAGCTAATATATTTTCATGAATGCTCTGCACTCTGCTTCCCGGCGTCAATATTACCAATGGAGATATAATAGCGCCTGTCGTGTGCTCCAAAGACACGAGAGGCGGAATAATAGTCGAAGGAAACCACAGAGAGGGCATTTGAATGCAATTCACAGTTATGCAGTGGTTGTACACTGTGCAGGATAACGCTATGCCCCACTGCCATGTCAATGTATCATTTACATTATTGGAAGCAGTGACCAGATGCTGTGGGACTTCAAAACCCCTGGGCCCCTGGGCCATGCAACCGTGGAGAGTCTATCCTGCACGTTAGTCAAGAATTTTAACATTGTTCTGTCGGACAGGTATTCTCTTGTTTACTGTCCTCATAAAGGCTGCCCGTCTACTGGCATGTGTTGGGCTTTCACAATTATTACTCATACAGGGGGATCAGGGGTAGAATTCCTTGTTCACCTTTTTAGGCTTCAATTAATTGTTGGAACGTGCAGTCTTCAGGAGGCGCTGCACTCAGACACAACCGGCACCGGAACAGCAGCAGTGACCGACAATCTTTTGAATGTACTATGATTGTATATGTAGACACGGTAGATCTGGAAAGCTTGTCGACAGGAGTATGGCTGTCATAGGGGGTGGCGCCGCTGGAGCCGGCTCATCTGTTCCGACCGGCGGATTGGTTAGTGCCGGGCCGAGACGGCACCGGGGCATGAACGGCCGGGGGCCCAGACCTGTTCTGGAAACGTTTGGGGGCTGTAATGCTTGGCCCGCGCTGTCCTTTTGGTTCTGCCCGCAAGCAACAGGAGGGTCTGAAATCACCCATGCTAGGTAACTTATCTGCATCTTCAAAAGTATACCTGGCCTGCGCCGCCATTCATTATTAACATCGTTGCTCCAGAAGCGCAGTGAAAGTGACACGAAGAATGAAATATCTACGACAGTTGCGGTTATTTATCCACGCTCCGCAGCCTGGTGCGCACGCCTAATCCTCCTGAGGGCGGACACACTCCTTATCCTTTCGGACCTTCTGGAGTATTGCATAGGAGTCTTTGGTGGCACAAAAGCAGATGCAGCGAAGACGGAAAGAGTTTCTATACTTCCACAGACAATCGAGTGAGTTGTGATAAACTCGATGTTCTGTTGTTCATCCATATTCGATCCCAGAGAGACGATTCCCATTCTCCAGCCGATCGTGACCCAAGATGACATTTTACAGCCCGACGACCGTCCTCGTGGGCGTCCTGCTGCTGTATCTCTCCACCTTTATCCTCTTTGCCATTATTCGCATCGGGACAGGGATTTCAATTCAGAGAATTGGCTACTTCTCCCTTCGACGGATCGCATACGCCCCGAAGGAGGGGATACGGATTGATCTCCGTGGACTAAGGCTGTCAGTACATCGACCATCTTTCGCACAACCAACATGGATCAGCCTGCGGTTGGAGGACCTCAAGGTGACCATCGACCCCAGGGCTTTGGGGAATAGCAAGAGTAAGACGAATAAATCGGAGGTGTCGGAATCCGACAATTCGTCCAAGGATGTGGATGGAGAGAATGCGAAACGAGGTCCGAGCCGAGCCTCCTCGAAGCCGCGAAGCAAGACATGGAAAACGTTGACCCGGGTGAAGGAGCAAATTAAGCGGCTTCATCGCCAGATACACTGGTTGGCGATGGTTGACGTTGTTGCTGTCAACACGACCGTCCAATTTACCGAGGCCGGATATGTTGAAATTGGGTCATTTTCTTTGGCAGTGGATACCAGGCGCAAGACGGTAGACAGGGGAAAGCCTTTTCGTCACAAGAAAGATCCATCCGGCGAACAAAGGCCCGCTGAATGGATGATGAATGTCCGAAATATCCTACTCGCTGTGGATGGCCGTGAGCCAATGGAAGTGCTGGATAATATAGGGGTCAACATACATGGTCTGCTTTATAAAGATCTTGAAGGGCTGAGAGACGCATCGGTCGCTGTCAAGATCGGGAGACTGCATATACCTTACGACGACTTGCTAATACTGTCTGAGAAAATGAAGAAGCTAAAACAGTCATTTTCGAAAAGAGAAGTGAATGACACGGATGACGAGACATCTTTCGCAGATTTTGTGGAGGAATTGGATCGACCCGGAACTCGAGATGACGTTATTGTACAGACTGTTGCGGACTCTAAAGAGTTCGCAAGCTCTTTGTTGCGCGGTATACAGGAGATTCAGGTAGCGCTGAGTTTTTTTAGGATGTCGCGCTCTCTCAAGTCACTTTCAGCGGGTCAGAAGTCGATGTATCTCAATGTGGTTACTCATGAGATTGGTGTTGATCTTCACCGACTGGACCCGAAAAGCCCAGCTCACCGGATGTACTTCCGGCGCGATGATATCGCTCATCAAGCGCTCTTTGCTGCGATATCCCTTTCAGTCAGTCTCGACGATAGCTCGGGCGAAACGGATAAGATCTTGTATATACCAATGGCCACTACGACGATCAAAACGACCCTTCCATCTAAGACTGTGAGCTTCTCCGATGAGAATAATATTGAGGAACGCAACACGAATGTTCTATTTGCAAACCTTGTTGTCACGTCTCCCTCCATTGACTTAGAGCCGCAACATGTCTCCCGGCTTCTGAGTGTCGCCCAGGCGAGAGCCTCTTCTTCGCGGGGAAAGAAAAGAGATAATCGGCATCTTTTCTCACGCCTGCTGCCCAAAGCGAACATTAAGCTGTCTATCCACGAGCCTGTATTACGATTTATTCTCCCAATATTGGAGGGCTCGAACGGTGAACCCGATGAATACAATCTTTTGGTATCTTCTATCTCGTCAATATCACTGGACATCGAGTCCTCTCACTCGACCGAGGGTGGCGATCATTACTTTCTGTCCTCCATATATCGAATCGCGTCTCCTCAATTATACTACCAGACCCCTGCAGGTGTTAAATACAGTCTGGTGAAAACGGAGACTTTGGAGGCTAAAGTCCATCTGAATGCATCTCCGGAGGTGTGTGTCATTGCTTCAGGGAATCTGAACTCATGCTCGGTTCACATGGTCAACGGGGACGTGATTCGTGGCATTCGGCAAGTCGTGGAGCAGTTCCGAACGCACGTACGACCGAAAAGGCTATCGATGTCCCTTGAAGAACACAAACCAAGCATCCTGAGACGCCTGCCGCCGTGGCTACTCAGATTCCAGTTTGAAGTTTCGGGATTTAGTGTCGAGATTGCTGGGGTTGATCCCGCTGTCTCTAAAATTAGCCGCGGAGTCGCACTGCAGCTCCAGTCCTGGAAGGCAGACTACAGAGCTCAGAAACCCGAGCCGATTCAACATATAGTAAAACGTCGCACTCCGAGTCATTCTACCGTGGGAGAGGAATCATCTTTTAGGTTTACTCCGACGTCGCCTCCTAAAAAATCTCACCATGGTCTCGCAGATGGTAGACGGTTGGCATTTCATGTGCGTGGGCTCGAAGGCTTTGCTATAGAATCGGAGGATTATATGGAGCCGGAGTCTTTCTTTTCGCTTCCTCGATTTGAAGTTGCGCTCAGCACTCAGAGCGATCTCCAAGGGCCAATTTTCCACATAAACTCCATTGTCAAAGGGGTCTATTTGCAATTTTCTCTTTACCGCTATTATTCCTTTGGAATTGCCATGTCAGTGCTGCAGGACGCTTTTATGCGATCGCCTTCGGGGCAGACAGGACCAACTGCTAGCGACTCCAAACTCAGCAGTCTCGCAGGCAGTCCACTCCAAGCCCCTCGTGCGCCGCCACCAAAGATTGAACTTGTTACGGTTGACGTTAGAGCGACTATCATCCAGGTTAAGGCACAAATGCCCTCAGATCCTCCGATGATGCTCCAAATTTACGGTTTGGCGGCCGGTCGTCACCGTTGGTCTGGCCCATTCGTGAGATGCCATCTTGTCCGTCTGCATGCAGAAGCCCCCAAATTAAAGAGCGTTTGGGCAAGGATCGCCAGCATGAATAACGTAAGACTCGACATACGCGAGGTTAAGCGACAACAGAGCCGCGGTCTTGTCGAGGAGAGATCGATTGACATTTGCACTGATTTCATCCGGCTGGGCGTTCCTCATGACATGATCATGCATCACATCTTCGATAACATCATCAATACTGCGAAGGCCGTTGAGCAGCTCCATCATCGGTTCAAGACGCGCACCGACGAATACGTGTTGGAGAAACATCCAGAGGCGCCCAAGAAGGTCCCCAAAGTATCTCTACGCAGCAGAGCATTGCTATTTGAATTGGAAGACGATCCATTTGAATGGAAGCTGGGCTGCATATATCGTGCTGGGCTTGTTGAGCAAAGGCAGCGCCTCGCTCGAGAGGAGGCTTTCCGCTTGAAAGTTCAGAAAATCAATGAATCCGATCAGCGTCGCACTCCGTCTCGGTTTCGGGCGCAATCTAGCCATCCAGATCCTCACTCTGGCCGTGAGAGTGAGGATGGGAGGAGAAGCAAAAGTGCAGATGGGTGGCCGAGGCGCGGATCCTCCGAGTCTCGTGGCAGACGAGGGAAGAAGTATCGGTATGACACGGAGGGGTTATCCTGTCTTTCTTCAAATGCGAAGATTTCCGAATCGGAAGCCTGGTACCGACTGCAGGAGTATAATGCTCGAAGCTGGAAGATCAAGATTGACTCTGCTCTGCGATCCCAGGATTACTCAATGAGGGAAATTAGAAATCTGTTCGCTGGCGCGGACGAACCTCCGGAGGACGTACAGGACGATGAGAAAGTCCTGTCTATTCCGAACAGACCAGGCCTAATGTCGGCTCTTATCAGCGACGTGAATCTTGTGATTGATAAGCCAACATTTCCTCTAAGCGAATACGCTCAATATCTTCACAGGATCGGGAAAGGAATGCCCCTGGATATGAAATACTCACTGCTGATCCCAATAAGTATCCAGTTGGAGATGGGAGAGGCTCGAGTCAGTCTGAGAGATTACCCTCTAGATCTCTTACATATTCCAGCTCTTCGCCCCGGACAATCCCCTAGATTACCGAGTTGGTCTCTTCGGACCAATTTTGTAATCGCTGAAGAGTGGCGTGATGAGAGATCCACAAGACATGTTCCCGTAGAGATTGCACCCCCTAGCCAGCTGCCTGACGGTACCACGAACCCTGCGTTCTCGATTGACGTTAGAAGGACGGTTTCACCGGTCAAAACATTCTCTGATCCGACATTGGAGATAAACACGAGCCTTCCTACGAGTATATCTTGGGGCATGTCATACCAGCCGGTTATACAGCACATGATGAAGATCATTGAAGGCTTCACGAAGCCTGAGATTGACCCTTCTGATAAAGTCGGATTCTGGGATAAGATACGACTAAGCTTCCATTCGCGCATTAATGTGGTATGGAAAGGCGATGGCGATCTTCATCTGCGATTGAAAGGTGTGATAGTTGTTCCCCCACTTGGAATATGCCTTCTAAACGCGCTACAGGTTCCCGTGATCCCTATGTCGTCACTGGCTTCGGAGCCGGCTTCGTGATGTGCTGGCGTAAAGATGTAAAATGGGAGATCCATACGAGTGATGATCCACGAGAGCTTATGAGCGTCACTAGTGGAGAATACGTGCTGGCTGTTCCGGATTATAGTCACGAAGCACGTTACACATTTGAATCTCCGCTAGACGACTCAGAAAGCACTTCCACAGACAGTGATACTAAGGACACCGCCATGTTCAAGAAGGTTGTAACGAAACTCTCTGGAAATGTGCGGTGGCTCGCCGGCTTGGTCTTTGAGCGAGATCTCGATGGCACTACTCGGTCGTCCCAGTTCAAGCCGCACTATGAGGTTGTCCTTCGAAATCCAAAATATATCGAACAGTCCGAGCTGAATGTATTACTCTCCCGATCTACCATGCAGTTGACTATGAGCTAATTATTCCGCAGGACTATGATGCATTCAGAGGTTTCCGAAGTGACCACATCCACCTGTCTGTCGCGGTTGTCGCGCCAGATAGCAAAGATTGGTCTGTTGACAAGGGCCCGCCGTCAACAAGTTACAACGCGGTTCACTTGACTCCACGGTTCTTTACTCATTTCTTTGACTGGTGGTCGCTGTTCTCCGGGGTCATGTCGCTACCTGTCCGCCAGGGTCCTATCTGGCCTGGTATCACGACGACGAGTAAGAAGTTCGGTCGCCATCTTGCGACGGTTAAGTATAAAGTTCTCTTCGCCCCTCTGTTTATAGCTCACATTTATAAGCACAAAGACCCTGAGGATAACGGGGAGGAAGTCGTAACTGCGACTGGGGTGAAGGTTCGCCTTGACAGCCTTAAGCTCGATATTCACCAGAGGCGTGAGCAGATCAGAATACAGGCAAAGGGGCGCTCGGAGCAGACCACAGCAAGTACAATGCGGATCAATGAGGCCCAGTTGGACTTTCAATCCGCCGATTTCAGAGCAGTTTCTGCCAGCGTCGAGGGGACGAATCCTGAAGACATCCAGAAGAGCACCGATGATATTATGTCGTCTTTTCGGCAACATGTTGGATCGGTGGATATATCTCGATTTACCATCCCCGACCGAAACCTCGACTGGATTGACATGGATGACTTCGTTGAACTCGACTGGATATTCCCACAGGAGTCAAATCCGCGAACGCAGATCTTGCCACTCGCCTTTACTCCTCGCTTTACCTACTTCCGTCAAACCGATCACGGCCAGGGAGACCCGGAACAGACCGGATTCAGTCCTTTCGGAGATGAACCAACGCATGAATGTGTCATGTCTCAGGACAACGATCCACGGCGGGTGCAAATGGAATTAGTGAAGGAGCGTCTTGCTGCCCTTGAGTCGCAGATAGAGGAATTTACACGGATTATGAGTCAACAGAAACCGGCCATCGAGGATGACGGCGAAGATCCCGAACTGAAGGCGAAGCATGAACTTCTCATTCAGCAAGCTGAGTCGCTTGCAAGAAGGCGGAATTTCCTCACCGCTGGACTTCGCCGTCTTGAAAAGCAACTGGCCGGCGAAGAATCACTGTCCGATGTCAACCGAAAGGATAGTGACAATGCTTCATCCCGAACAGGAGAAATCTCTGAGTCGACTGGTGGTGGCAACGACCCTGAAATCGATGGACTCTACGCCTCGCCTAATGATGAATTTGCCAGCGATTTCCATAACAGATTCATCATTCACAATATACAGTTGAAGTGGAATAACTCCTTGAGGAATATCATCTTGCGTTATGGTCACCAAGTCAGCCAGAGGAGAGGATTTGTGTATTACATGTCGCGGAGAGCTGTGAAATTCATTCTCGACATCGTTGAAGAACAGAATAAATCTAAGCAGACTTCGGAACTCTCAAAGCAATCTTCTTCGTCACCCTCGATTGACGAAAGTTCGACCGAGAAGGACGATGACGATAGCGTCGAGGATCGCATCGAACAGTTACTTAACGACGCTAAGCGATTTGTCGAGGCAGACGACCCTGGCTCTTCCGACACTGGTGACAAGGGCGACAAAAAGCCGCGTCCACTGTCAACTGACTTCAGCGAAAATATCTCACCCGAGTTCATTCCCCTGAACAGCTACCATCTCCGGCTCATCGCACCACAGATTCAGCTTCAGAGTCTGAAGAATCCAAAGTCAGTTTCGTTGGTCGCAGCTAAGGGCATGGAACTGAAAGTCATCAATATTATGGACAAAAATCGCGTATGGGACGAAGTCAGTGGTCTGGTGCAACGCCGCTTCTCCCTCGAGATGGACGGTGTACAGTTCTTTGTCGCGACGCAAAAGAACTTGATGACTCATCTTCAGTTCTATGCCGGGAATAAGTACGGCAACGCTCCCGGGTCAGCGTGGCCACCGTGGGTATCTATGGAAGCGATGTTTGACTTCGAACTTAATCCATTTGGCTTCTCAAAGATTATCCAGAAGACGTCTGCCAGCTTACGATATGACAAGTACAATAACCTCCGTTTGAAATACAACGAAGAGGTGGCCCAAGGGGAGCCTAGCCAAATCCATGAGCATGAAGGGAGGGAGACAAGGATGGATCAAATCTGGGTCGATTTCCCTCATGTCAGAGCTATTTGCGATTCTGACGAGTACTACTCAATGTACATCATCGTCTTGGATCTATTACTCTACAGCGAGCCTCTAGAGAAGGTGCGAAATGAGCGTCTGGAGAAGATTATGCTTGCTTCCGATTTCAGCGATCTCAGAGGTGCTCCTGAAATGGTGAGCAAGCTGCAGGAGCATATTCGACATCTTGAGGAGATCAAGGAACATTTCCAGGTGCAGGCCAAATACCTGGACAGAAAGGGCTGGGAGGATTGGATGTCGCTGGAAAGGGACCTGACGAAATGCGAGGATGAGCTATTCTTCATCATGAAAGCCATCACCACATCTCAGAGGAGAACCGAAGATAGGGCGACGGCACAAGCACATGGAATCCTACGTTGGAATATAACCGCGTCCGAAGTGGTTTGGCATCTGATGAAAGATCAATCCCAGCCTCTAGTCGAGTTTCAACTGAGGAATGCGGCCTACGAGCGCACGGATAATAGCGATGGCTCGAATCACAATTTCATCGACGTCGAACGGTTATATGGCCTGAACCTGCTCCCGAATGCCATATACCCTCAGATGATTGTCCCGTATGTTGAGCAGGGCCGACGTGTGGAAGGACTGGACGATCACATGCTTAAAGTCAAGTGGCACATGCTAGAAGCAGTTGCTGGAATCCCGGTTCTGGATGACTTCGAGGTAACCCTCTTCCCACTCAAGATACAGCTGGAGCGAGAGCTGGGTCAGAAGCTCTTTGAATACATCTTCCCGGGTATCGGGGCGAATGCATTCGAGAACGGAGGCTTTTCGCCATTTATGGTCGGACATATGAAACCACTGGGCGATGGAGACTCGGACGAGGATGAGACGGCCGAGTCTGAGCCAGCCCTGCAAGGCACCGGTAACGCATCGGGAGACGAATCTCAACCAAAGGGACCTGGAGCTATCGAGCTGAGACTGCAGCCCACGTTGTCTTTGCCGGACCAAAACAAAACGGCACCACGCTCTGGCCTGTTGAAGGGCCTTGCTATGACACCTGTTTACAAGGACAGCAATCAGCTTGAGCCACCTGACGATGCACGCTCGATCATCCGTCCGGGGACTGCAGGCGGGCCGCTTAAGAAGAAGTCCATCGAGAGCCTACGCATGTTAGCGAGAACGACGACTGACAAGTCGCTGACGAACGTGTCTGGCAGCAGCAATGCAAGCGAAGAGAAGGGCAAGAAGTTTACATTGACAAAGTCAAACAGGAACGCGAAGACAGATAGTACGGATGATCTGTCTCAGATGATGTCTCGAGCTTCAAACTACATGACACTCGCCCATGTGAGGATAAACGATGTGGTTCTCTGCTTGAGCTACAAGGGCAGGGGTGAGCGTAACATTGGCGACGTGCACGATTTTGTTTTCCGGTTGCCGGTTCTTGAATATCGGAACAAAACGTGGTCAAACCTTGACCTAGCTCTGCGACTCAAGAAAGATGTCATCAAGGCCCTTATATCGCATGCACCTGCCATCCTTGGAAACAAGTTCTCGCACCATCGACCGTCGAAGCAAGAACAAAAGCGGCTCCGTGAGCTCGCTTCGTCATCTCAGGTCCTTCCAAACCCAGATTCGGTGCTTACTACGACTTCAGACCCACCTAGAAGTCTAGCAAGCCGTGATTCCAGCAGCGAAATATCTGAGTCTCCGTCACGTCGATCCTTCAACTCTAGTAAATCCCACTTAGGGCGGTCAAATTCTCTCGACTCAAGCATGCCCGGCGCCCATGTTCCAATCATTCTCAGTTCTCAGGATCCGAGCATTGTTGTATCCGATTCTCACTCTGCGAGTGAGGTCGACATGGATGCTCGTTCAGAGGTTCGTTCCTCATAATCAGTTGGGAAAGTATGTATGCTGATCGATGTTATAGCACGAAATCCTTCATCAGACTCTTTCTAGAACGATCACCTCAGACCGTCCATCTACATCTGCAGGCCACTACAATACGAATGAGGAAGATGATAGGTAAGCCTTCATGTTTTATCAGGAAGCGTGAGGATATGCCTGCTGACCAAGATAACCTGCAGCTACAAGAAGGCCTGGCGCAACTTTGGCCGGAAGTTCCTCGGCACCCGAAACTAAGCACTTCCCTTTTTTTTCATGCTATGCAAGATAAAGAGCCTGAACGATCTCTCGCCACGTGTTCTCGCATATTCCCACAACGGCTTTTCAGGAACGGATAGATAGCATTGTTCCGGCGTTTGTTTTGTATCGTCCTGCACTTGGGATTTACGATATGCATTACATAATTCCCTGCGAAATACCCCTGCGCGCCGACAGTTCGCTTTTATCCCGTGGATCTTGTTAATATTGAACATCGTTATCATATAATTACCGGATTTGCATTATGTTTTGTCTCTGGTGCCGACTCCATACGGGAAAGGAGGCTATTCATCATTTGTTCCGTTCTCAGCATTGTGTTATTCTATTGTTATTGCATTGTCTGTTATTGCGTTTCCTCTTTGCCATTGTTTTTGCTTTTGTTTTTTTGGTTTGGCAACATAGCGATTTGCATTCTGCATCTGTATTGGTAATAGAATATGGGGGGAAGAAGGCGATGAAAAAGGGCGCAACGAGATGCGATTGCCATTTTTCCGGTTTCAACGAACTTTGGTGGTGACGAGGCAAGGATTTTGATTTCTATTTATCTGTGCAAGGTACACAGGACGATATTAACATGTTGTGCCGCTTTTGCGAGTTCGTTCACCTTTCTTTGGGTATGGGAAATTAAGAGACGAGGAAGAGGAACATTGCTGGCATACTCATACATACCTTACATATGTACCATGTCTTTATGATACCTGCACTGCCTGCCTGTCTGTCTATTGTACCCGCCGGTCTGCATCTGGTGTTTTGTGCTTGTGCATCGGTCGTTTGTTTGTTTCTCGCTCTGATCTCTATATATCTATCTAGGTATCTATAGTTAGGCTTTTCATCCGGTGCAGATATAAATCTAGTTTCTTGTTAGATTCTTCTTCGTCTTGGTTATTATTTTTCTCTTTCTAGCCTGCTCTTGGACATCCTTTAAAGTAGTCAAATCGATCCGGCTGAGCCAGCCTGACGGTGCGGTGTACTTTACCTGCATAACTACTTACATTTTGCTAGACCATAGATCTTGATTTTTTTTTTAAAGAAAGCCAGTTGGCTACTACGGTAGCAGTAAGTGTTTATATGCAAACAGTGAGAATGGTTCATAGTGTCATTACATAGAACAGACCCCATGGGCCCGTCAATGATAGTATCCAACCGCATGCTGCGGCAAAACGGAGGAGAAAAAGAGACCAGGGAACCTACCCTACGAATCCGGCTGCTTCTCCCGCTCCTTATCTTCCTCAGCAGCAGCGGCACCACCAGTAACAGTAGCCACGGCAATAGCAGCCTCCACATCCCGCCTCGTAGCTCCGCCCACGCCTAGGCCTACACCATCGACTCCGTGGTCTCCATCACGCCCGTTAGGATGATGAGCCTCAGCCTTACTATTATTACTGGTGTCGTTATTATTAGTAGTATCCGACGACTCGGCCGGCGAGGTCTGCTTCTCCCGGAAGAAGGGCAGCAGGTGCGGCAGGTGCTCCTGGACGGACTCGAGGCGGGTGCGCGGCGTCGGGGCCGCGATGTCGTCGGTGTAGGGGATGCCGCCCTGAAAGTGGCCGCGGTTCTCGACCCAGGCCTGCTTCTCGCGGCGGAGGTCGGATTTCACCCAGGGGAAGGTGATGAGGGTCCAGACGCCGGCCCAGGCGAAGGGGAGCGCCCAGCCGAGCTGTTTTGTTTATCTATCAGTTAGCTATTTTGTCTTAATGGTTCCTTCTTCTATTCATGGGTCGTGGTTGTGGTTTGTCCAATAGGAGGTGTGAACCATGGGATGGTGTTTTTCTATCTGGACGGAATGGTCGAACTCACCGTATAAGCCACATTTCGCGGCGTCGTGAAGATGATGGCCGTGATGGCGCTCGCGAAGATGATCGCCCCCCCGGCCCAGAAGCAGTTCATCTGGAACAGCATCCGCCGGAAGTACGGGCTGGCCAGGTATCGCGTGCGCAGCGCGTACCGGTACTTCTGGCCGCCGCCGCCGTCCACGGCGACGATGTCCTCGATGAGGACATACAGGGCCGTCGGCATCACGGAGCCCTTGGGCGTCGATGATATGCGGAAGGGGGCTCGGAAGCCGCACATGCGGAGGATGTCAAGGGAGAGGTGGACGGCGCCGAAGTAGTACATGACGGTGGGGAGGGGCATGGCGAGGAGGCGGACTGGAATTTGGAGATTCGAGTGTTAAAATGAGATGTCTTTCTCTTTTTTAAGCGCAGCAAGGGGGCGATGTTTGTTGGGAGGGTTTGTGCTCACTGTAGGGCTCCCTGGGGACCGTTCCGCTGGCAGCATGTCAGCGGTTTTATTATCTCGAGATATCTTGTAGTAATATCATCATTGTATACTACTCACACTATCAGCTCGACAGCCAGAATCAGCCATAGGATGGTGAAATTGATATGGAAGAAATCCAGCTGCTACTGCGTCAACATCATTTCCCGGTACATTTTTTTTTTTGGACCTGACGGGATATTTACCCATGATCTCCGCGCATTCAGCGGCCTGGCCCGGGAGTTATGTTTGAACAGATTGTAGAACCTGTAGAAGTACTCGAAGACCGAGACGCCTCCCAGCGCGGCCGTGCTGATCGAGAAGACTACAACGACCACGGGTCAGTCCATCGACTCCCTTTGGCTCGAAGTGGCAAGGATGTCTCCATTGAATTCCACATACCCAGGTTGTGCGACAGATCGGTCCCGTACCAGAGCGCATAGTAGAGAACCAAGGGCTGGACGAGGGTGTCGATCATGAAGATGGTCCAGAAGAAGGCGATGGACTTCTTTCGATCGCGCAGGGAGTAGGGGAGTGGTGGAGGGCCTTCAGACGGGGCGCCGACCGCGCCGTCCTCAGCCATGGGGGGGGGGGGGGGTGGCGATGTGGCGTCGGGGTCTTAGATATGTCGATTCATGACTCTCTGAGCAATTGATGGTGATAAAAAGCACGGAGAATCAGATCCAGGTAGAAACGGAAAAGGATTTTTATGCTGCTTCTCTGCCCGGCCGGCCATCACGGCAGGCTGGCAGCCGGAAGCGGCGGGCAAGTCGGTATAGATCGATAGTAATGATTACTGTATCGCTGGTCCCTTAGGGCTGGGCCGGCGGAACCCGCGCCTGACGTAACGCCCGCTGCGCTGATGTCATCCTGCGGGTGCGCCTGAAATATCCATCGATCTGTATTCGTCCATTGATCGATCGCTGCGGACCAGGCTGTCTGCAGGGGCTGATCCTGCATGCTGTCTGCGTAGCTGCAAGAGGAACATATGGACGCCGTCCCTTCTTTGCCGTCTCTACCCTGCGGCTCATCGTCCGCTGCATATTGTCTCTTCCCGCCCTTCAACCTGGGTCCCGCAACGCCCGCCAAGACCGAATCAGGAAATGCTTGCTTTCCGGACGCTGCCGGGCAGAAGGGTTACTATTCGAGGGGCACAAGTCACTCCTGCGAACCAAGGCTCGCTTCCACGTATCACAGGACGCAGAGGGAGCCGAGGTTGTTTCAGCGTTCTTGTGTAGGTAGAACAGAGAGCGTCAGATGGACCGATTATAGGATGGCAGATCGTGAAAAGTGGCATCCTGTGGATGAACCTACACTTTTGAGGCGAAGAAAGCCACTTCAGAAGTCTTCCGTATTATATAGTAGATTCTGTGCACCACGCCTAAGCCCGTCCTGAAGGGAATCCATAACGATGAATCCATCAAGAAACTGACGGTGCATGACGGCACCGAAAAGGCAGAATGGAGAAGAGGAACTGACAAGGGAATCCGATCAACGAACCTTTTTATCTGCTGCACTAGGCGTCACAGGCTGCTGCTTCTGTGCATTCAGAGTTGATGCCAAGTGCACAAGAAGCATAAGAACATGCATCTGAGACCCACCGACCGGGCCCTCGGGTCGCCCGTCCCGATCGAGACCTCCGACGGTACGGATTTGTCTATCGCTGGACGTTCGGTCTTGCATTAGGACGTGGATGCCTGCATGATTGATGCTTCCGCATTGTCTTGACTGAGGATTTGAGCTGCGAGCTCGAGTGTGCGTCTTCAAGTCTTGCAGATCGTTTCCCTACCGTCTAGAGATGAACCATCGAACTACTAGCCTTCCAAAATGATAGAATCAACTTCTCGTCAAGTCGATCTGAAACCTATGTCTACGCTTGAAAAAAAGGCGCTGATGGAAATGGAAACCGGAGAAAAAGCGACTATCCTCTTTGATGAAGACACTTCCGAAGCCAACCGCACATCGATGACATTCGAAGCTGAGATTAGAGGAGTGGAAATGCCATACTATAGAAATCAACTAATGCACGCCTACTGAGTCCCTGGTTGGATTCTTTGTGTACCAGTCACTGATATTTTACCAGTGAAAACGAGCTGATGCTGCAAGCTGCAACGGGGGTCTGATAGGCCAAGGTTATTGGTGGCCACAGATTTATATGACCGTTCTATTGTTCATGCTAGAGGAATGCATCGAGGGTTAATTGACACCCGAGCCCGCAGCTTGAAGCTACGAGCCCGTGGACCTGGTGCTCTTGGTCAGCACATCTGGGTCTTTTGGGGAGTTTCTACCATGAAGCAGATGAATAAGAACAACAACCAGCAACCGTTCATTGTAGCGCTCGAGTGCACTAAAGGGAGCACTGTGGATTGGGGGAGGTTGCGAACCCCGGGAGCGGGAGTATCTCAGCGAAGACGGGAGAAGACGATGACGGTATATCACGTGCCCGCCGCGGCCGCCACCCCGCCTCGCGCTCTTCCTCCCCTCCCGCTCCGCCTCCCTTCCCTCGACCGACCTGCGTTCGAATCGCGCCGTCGGCGTCAAATGGCCCCATCGTCCCCATCCTGAAAAAATCGCAGCGCTGGCGGGCCTGAAGAGGGCAAGGGCACCATGGCCCGGAGCTTCACGGATCTGATCGACTTTTTACTTTCCGAGATCGCTCTCTGCGGCGACCAGGGTAAGTGTTGCGCCCAGCCACTGGCGTTGCGTCGCTTTTTGCCTTTTTCATCATTTTTATTTGCGGCCTGAGATTTGTACTATCTCCTACGTCATTTCGCATGGGGTCTCCGGTCAGATATCTTGCGAAAACAACTCTGCTTTTCTTGTTTTGAGATAGTACATGCAGATATTTTTTTTGTTTTAAAAGTTTCCGTGTTCAATGTAGCTTTGCGTTCTTCATTGTGTTACTGTTTGTGGCGAAAACATGAGCAATCCGCGAGATAGCTAATACAGTCTAGGCGCCTCCCCGTCTGACATATTGGACTTTATTAATGCATTCTACAATAAACCCTCCAAGGATGAGAGGACGGATGAACCCGGTGCGAGACCGCACCGTCCCCCGGTCATTGACCGTCGATTTCAGGAAAAAGTCTGGTCGTGGTTAACAAGGAACCCCGAGGTCTCGGTTGGGAAGAACAGAGAAGGGAATGCGCTCACCCTCGCCGAGGCAGAGCGCCTGGCGCAGACTCTTCCCACTCACCAAGCGCCCCTGAGCGCTCCCGGGACCGATGAGCCCACTGCCACCAGCACTGAAGGCGAAAGAAAGCCACTGCCCGACAAAAATGGACCATGTCGTGTGTTCGTCTCCAAGGAACGGACCTGGCTTGCCATCACCGGTCATGAACCGGACGAATCCAAGGTCCTGCCTACTGAATTTGCCCTCCTTTCCATCATTGCGTCCCGCAAATCCAAAGGCATAGCACAGACCGATCTGGTGAAGCTGAGTGGCCAGGACAAGCGATCCGTACCGAAACGAACGGAAATGCTACAGCAAAAGGGATACATCGAGAAGAGGGCCATACAGGTCAAGTCCTCGAGAACCAGCCTATGCACGTTGAAAAGGTTCGTTCAGGAAACGCCGATCTATACTACCGAGACCCCGGCCGAGCGGGGAACCGGGACGAAGCATGAGGCGGGAGATATCATTGATTTCAAAGTCTTCATCGACAAGCTCTTCGATATATTGAAGGAGTACAAGGTCATCGCGCGCAATGACCTGAAGAGACTTCTCGGAATGAACGACGCTTGGCGATGGAGGATTCTTTCCCGGGCGCTGCGGAAGTTCGAGCGCATAGGTGTTCTGAAGCGCGTGAGGGCAATGTCGCAGTATTCGGACACCATGAAAGCTCTGCATCCCTGTGTTATGTTGATCCGCGAACCGTCTGCAAGAGATCTGCAGTTGTTCCACGAAGATAGTCGAAGTCTGTTTGCCAATCTCGAGCAAGAGGACAACGTCAATGTCGAGTATGATGATGACCTAGAAGCGGACAGTACGAGAAGGCAACTCTCCGCTCAGGAAGGTGTCGAAGCCCCTCAAGCGGTAAAGAAGGAGGATGTGGAAGAAGTTGGACGAACGGTGCCGATATGGACTCCAGATCGAAATTTAACCAATCTCATTTTCGACACCATTGACAGCGCCGGGACAACTGGGAGGACGAACTACGTGGGTGCTGAATGACACCAGAGAGCTTAGAGAAAATGCTAACGGAAACCCGCAGGATACTATCAAGGTCTGCTTTGGAGGTTTCTTCCGCCGGCCCTTGGAGAATACGTTGAGCCGTTTGGTCGAATGCTGGCAACTCTCTCAACCGCCGCATCTTCGACACCTGGCTCTCGTTCGAGACACAGCCCTCAGCCGAACAGTCACCCATTATGTCCACTACTCCGCTAGAAACTTTAAGAAACTGGTGGATTCTGGGCAAGCCAGCTGGGAGGCGGTTGAGTTCGTCCCAAAAGACACCAAAAGTGAAGGCATTGAAGTACCACCGGTTGAGGTCGATCCTCAGGTCGATGAGTACGGATTGCCCTTGGACAACCCATCCAAACATCTCTTGAAGAACGGTGATGTCAGCCTCCTTGAGTGTGTGATCGCAGCGAAGCCGCCAGATTATCTTCGTTCAAGGAGCGATCCCGTGGCGGTGATGCTTCAAGATGGAACCTACAGTAAGTGTGAGGTCCTCAATGACTCAAATCATTCTTCTAATCGTCTTCCAGTCGTGAGGGACGGACGCCAAAAACTCCCACCGGGAGCATTGAAGCGCCTTGACAAGGCCCCTGCGAAAGTGCGTGGGCGACCAAAAGGCTCAACCAATAGACGACCCGTAGCGGAGCCCTCAGAGGAGAGAGCTCAGGAAACAGCCTTGCTTCCGCAGGATCGGACGTTGTCTGACGTGGACATGGACGATGTCGTTGACGAAGAGGCTATGGCGATGGCTAGACAGCCAAAACCAAAGAAACCGTCGAGAGATGACCAGGAGCGCTTCAAGGGAATGTCAGAAAAAGAAATTCTCGAGGCGCTCGGCCTGGATGAGACCTGGACTGAATACAACGTCTTACTCATCGAACGTCCCAATCCTGGCGTCTACATTACCCCTCGTGGTAGACGTAGGCCAGCAGGTAAAAGGCAGGGCCGTCCAAGGATCAGTCGTATTGCCGTGTTCAAGTCTCCGAAGCTGAGGTTATTTCCTTGGTTCGTTGAAGGAGAAACCACAGAGACCCCTGCACCGCCCTCCAGGGTACAGGAGACTGAAACACCAGGTGCTCCTCCATCTCTTCCCGAGCGTCCCTCCGCTACTGTCTCGCCTCCCAGAGCGCCTGTACAGCAACTTCCTGGAACCGATGAGGTCTCTCATCGGTCTGTTACTCCTCCAACAAAGAAGAGAACTTACCAAGGACAAGACGTTGAGGTGTCTGATACACAAGCTGGTGCAACTCCCGGGCATGGAATGGGTCGGGCGCCAAAGAAGCCACGTCTCAATGAGCCCGCGGACACAGAGAGGCAGGACGCAGTGATGTCTACGGATGGACTTCCGCCAGACGGTACAATAGCTGAGAGGGAAGCCGACAAGCAGCCTGTCGGCCAGCCTTCGGAGAGTATTGCTACTCCTCCCCCAACAAAAAGAAAGAGGGGGAGGCCGCCAAAGGCTACCCGACAGGAAACTACAGAAGTCCAGGAGCCTGCACCAAGTACCACTGATCATAGAGTATCACCTGCTCCAAGTCAAACACATGATGCGTCCGTAGCCGCTGACATGGAAGAAGAGATAAGGTCTTCTGTCGAGGCAAGCAGAACACCATCGGCGAAGCGCCCTCTTGTCTCCCGGACCCCTATAGAGGCTGATCGCCACGTTGACATGGCTGAAGCGGAAACTCCGTCACAGACACAGCCAGCTCCCCCGGAAAGTGCCATGAATGTGCCGAATGGTGGAGCAGCACGCCCAGTGGAAAAAAGAGCAAGTGTCTCTGAGAGTCTCCTGGATGAATCAGAACCTCTGACAAAAGTTGAAAGCACCGCGGACGAAAACCCTCTACGTACCGCTCCACCTGAAGATTCTCGCGAACATGCTGTGACTTCTACGGAGGCAGCGCCGGTTGAACGTAATCGGCAGCCCACCACTCAGGAGATAAGTCCAGTACCTGCCGGGGAGCGTGCATTGGAAGGCCCGACGGCGAGGCCTACCCCAGAGGTGCCAACTAGTGGCGACTCTCGCGAGCCCTCGCAGGTCCCGGAGAGACGAAAGAAGAAAGAAAAGAAAGTGAGATTGGACAAAGGAGGTTCTGTTTCTGTCCTTCGGAGAAACATAGTCATGGACATTGTGGAGAAAGCGGGTGGTGCGTTCCCTCTGGGCACTGAGCTCTGGTACCCGTTTACGACTGCCTGGATGAAGACCAAATACACGGAAAAGCCTGATCTACGCACGGTCAGGACGACCGTGAAGTACCTGGTCGATTCCGGCAAGCTTCGCCAGCTGACCTTCAGTGGCAAGGACAGTAAAGGCGTTATGGTTACGAAGCACATCATAACGAAGCCAGAGATTCAGCCGGATGATCCTCTCGTCAAAGACATGCAGAAAAAGATGCTGTCCAGTGAATCTCGGTTTTATTTCCCACCGAATACCGAGATTGATCCAGCCATTACAAAGAGCAACAGGGGGTTTCCTAACCGGGGCAATAAGCCTGTCAGTAATAAACTTCCAGTCGAACCCGGTATCACCGTCAACCTCCACCAAAAGCCGGCGTTTGTCTTGGCCCAGGAGAGACGGAAAGGTCAAAGCATCCAACGCCGCCTGCTGCAGAGGTTGGAGGGCGAAGAAGGCCGCGGGCCCCGGAGACCTGGAGTCGTTCGGCTCATGAGGATCCAACGCTCAAGAACACAGAATCCTTTCCTGAACAGTTTGACGTCAATATCCAGGCCCCAGGTACCAGGTGTCGAAGCGGAGAAACGGCCGCCGCCACAGCGCATTGCTATTGCACCGCAAAGACAGCAGGTCCCGGCAGCACCAAGTCTGGTGAGAGATGTCGGCAGGATGAAGCGACTGTGGATGCCCATTTCGATGATGGCACCGTATGCCATGCTGATGAACCCGAAGCAGGCCTTCCACGAGTCAACTGGAACTTTCTCAACGGAGGCCGGTCTTGCAGCGTACCGCAAGTTGGGCATGGCCAAGGCGAAGGCGGCCCACGACCTACCTCGATCTCTCAATGAGCTGTTCAAGCAAACCCGGAGACACAAAGTGGACTTCTCTGGGGATCCTGATCCGCGCTCCAGCAAGTTCTTTCTGGATAACGATGTCATCGCGAGGTGGGAACTGCAAAATGAAGAGCTCTTCGACGTGAAGAGGAAGGATCTCTTCTACATCGACCAGAGAGTAGAAGGTCCCTTTGAGGCCGCCCCTATCGAAGGGCCTATTCGATTCGATTTCGATGAACCCCCTCCTCCTCCGGCTCCGGCTCCCGAGCCGATAATCACCAGACAGTCCCTTCGTCTTCCACCTTCGCCTTCACCGCCGCCGGAGCCTCATCGGCAAGCACCAGCGGAGGAAGTAACTCCGCCAAGGGCCCAGCAAACAGAAGATGTTTTGGAACGATACCGGCCTCTGCCGCCTCAGAATCGTCGTTTGAAGAAGTTGACCGAGGCGGCGGCTGCTGATGAACTCGAAAAGCCTGCGGCTCAGCGGGCGGCTCGACAAGTCGTTAGGCGTAATCGCTTTATCAGAAACATGCCCGATGCCCTGGTTCGGAAGATCATGACGGCCATTGTGGTCGTGAGAGCATTGGCGGGAGGAATCGAAGGCAAGAATGTTGACTGGGGCATCCTGGCGAGCATCTTCCCAGACTACGACCCCAAGTTCATACAGGACCGGGGCAAGGCCATCCTGAACAAGAACAGGCTGCAGATCATCAAGATGCAAAGCGATTTCCAGGACCGCTTCGCCGAGGCTTACGAGAACGACCAGGTCCCACGGATCGACTACGACAACCTGGAAGCCTATGACTGGGAGGGCGTCGTCAATTGGGCCGACTCCCAACTGGAAGTTCCCACAACCCCCAAGCTGCCAGACTTGCCCGCAACGAGAGAGCAATTCGACAGCCTCTTTGAGATCCGCGAGGAGCCGCCTCAGAATCTCGACGAGATCTACCAATACAACCCCGCCGTCACCATCGCGCGGAAACGGGCCCTGTTCGCAGGCGTCCCCTTTGCGATCCCTCTCGAGGCCAAGGACAGGGTCTCCGCCGTCACGCCGCAGAGGAAGCTCGAGCTCGCCCGTCTCGAGACGGCCAAGACGTGGGTTCGGGCCAACGTCATCACGCCTGAGGAGACGTACCGGCCCTCCGAGGCGCGCAGGGCCCTGGAGCGCTTCGGCGAAGAGCTCCTCAGCAGCGCGGTGCAGTCGCTGCACACCGAGCGCGCCATCTACATGGGCAACCGGGGCCGCATCACTCCCGGCCGCAACTACGACATCACGGACCTGTTCCTCGTCTCGGTGGGCCGCAAGCGGCCCATCGAGTCGACGCTGCTGAAGCGCGCCGCGCGCTTCAAGACCGAGATCCTCGACTGGGAGCTGCGGCACCACGGCGTCCACGAGGTCAAGTACAACGCCGAGGACGGCGACATCCTGGCCATCATCAACCTGGCCGCGCAGGGCAAGGTCATCCTGAGACCGAGCGACCCGCCACGGGACAAATACGGCCTGACGGACGGCGGGTACCTGACGAGACTGATGGACAAGGAGAAGCTGCGCTTCGCGATCCATGTGCAGCCGATTCGTGACACCTACGTCTACGGCAACCCGATCAAGGAGAAGGCGTCCACGGTTCCGCCGCCCCGGGGCGATATGGATGTCGGCATGGAGGCACCAGCACCAGCACCAGCACCTTCGACGATGGCAACAGCAGCAGCAGCAGCAGCAACAACAACAACAACAACACAACCTGGCCCTCCTCCTCCTCCTCCTCCTCCTCCTACTCATCCTCCCCCTCAGCGAAGTCACCTACCCTTCCCTGGTAAGATCCCCGTCTGGTACGACGTCCACCGCAACTTTGTCAAGGTCATCTGGGACCAGGTCGTCGCGGCTGTCGTGGGCTGCGTCGCGACCCGGCCGGGGATCAGCGCCGTGGCCATCGCGAACATGGTCAAGCCGACCATGGGCGCGTGGGAGGTGGAGCTGCTGCTCGAGTGGATGGCCGAGGTTGGGATCGTGAAGCGGCAGCGGCAGTGTCTGGGGAAGAGGGAGTTGCGAGATGCTGGAGCTGGAGCTGGGGAAGAGAAGAAGAAGAAGGCACAGGAGGATGAGCCCGGGTGGGAAGTCAGGGAGTGGTGGTGGATGATCCTTGGGTGATCTCGTCATCTCGTGATCTACCCTATTATCTACGTGATATGATATGGATATGATGATCATGAGAGAGTTGTCTGGTTCGGAAGAAGATGTCTTCTGAAGGAGGACTATTCTGATCCCAGGACCTTTTCCCTTCATCTATCTCAGTTTTTTCTTTTTCTTTGTTTTTTTGTTTTTGTTTTCCCCATGTACAATTACATCGCTTCCCCCTCCCCCCTTCCCCCCCTTCTCTGTTTGTTTGTCATCTTTTGTTTTTCTGCTATCTTTTTTTTCTTTACCTTCTTGACGGCTCAGGACCAGAGCCAACTGTACAGTACAGTTCTGGCTACCACTTACGTTTGGGGGAGGAGGGAATGGGTTCACTGCCTGTGGCGGAAACAAGAAAGGAAGGAAAAAAAAAGTTATCTTGGACAAACAACAATCATATTGAATCAGGAGCTTTGGTTTCGGTTGTTCTATTCTATCCGTTTCCTCTTTTTTTTTTCCTCTTCATTTCACTGCCATGCATTACTAGCTCCTTTTTGCAGCTCTGATGTACACAGTACAGTACAGTACTGTATGTATGTAGTTCCAGACCGGACCAAAGACCAAAAAAGCGCTTCTGAGAAGGAAATCCGCTGTTGTCACCTTGGATTGTATGTCCATGTCCATGTACAATACTGTACTATACTGGTTATATACTGTAGTGAGCTCCACTGTATATACAGGGTTGAATTACAGAAAGTTGAAGTAGTAGTAGTAGTAGTAGTAGTAGTAGTAGCCAGTTCCGTCAACTTTACAGTACCTGTACCTTAATCTATCATTGGCCCAGCTGCGTACACCCAGACACGCCCACAATCCATCCGTATAATAGACAATAAATGATAATCAAAACGCCAACCCGCTTGCTGATTGCAATGTACTAATTATTAACCCTCAACACCATCTTGCTAAACATTAGGATAACATCCTGTGCCCCCCGCCCTCCAACAAAATAATCGAACCAAAATGCATGCACGAAAAGGATAACCCAACCGACCAACACCGCTGTGTGTAGAAGTATCCCTCACCCGGGAAGAACCGGAGGCATTTCACCAATTAACGCCTCATGTATCATGGAGGTACGTAGCCAAGAAGTACATATTTAGCCAAGGAAGAAAGAGTGCCTCAGGCAGGCGGCAGGCAAGGCAAGGCAGAGTTACCTTACCTAGCCAATGGACCAAAAAACCAAAAAAAAGAATCTCAAACCTTCCCCTCTTTATTCAAAAAAAAAAGGAAAGCCGGGAAAGGGAAAGGTCAAATATCGTAGATATACTCCGCCTTCAGGATCTTGCGCAGGATCATGCACACGAGCGCGATCACGACGCCGACGATGGCCCTGTCGAGCCAGAGGGTATCGGAGGATTGTTGGACGGCGTGTGGTACGGTGCGCTGCTGGGCGGTTGTCGTTCGTGTTGCTGTAGTAGTCGTGGTAGTACCACTAGTAGTTGTCGATGGAGAGATAGATATGGAGGTTGGAGGAGGGACGGATGTAGATGAGGAAGAGGAGGAAGATACTGCTGCTGGTGTGGAAGCTTGAGGAGCTGAATCCGCATCCCGAATACTGGGTTCCTGAGTCACGGCGGAAGAAGCTGAGGACATTATATCGTCGGACGACGTCGACGTCGACGTCGACGGCTCAGCAGTATTTCTCGTCTCAACGCTCTGCTGTTGCTCACTCGCATGCCTATCATCCGACATGTCCTTCTGCTTGCCCGTCCCCGTCCCCATCTCATCCTTATACCCGATCTTCAACTCCTCCGGCACAGCCTGGTGACTCTCCTCCTCATCATCAACCGCAACCCCCTTCGCGCGACACACCTCCCTCCACTCCTCCAGGATCTGCGCATTCGTCTTCTCGCACACCTCGCACCGCCACGCACGACTCTTCTGCGCCAACTCCCTCCTCACCTCCTCCCTCGCCTCGAGGCCACCCACCTGCCCCTTCACCTCGGCATCCATAAACGACCGGATGGCCAGCAGCGCGGTGCGGATCCCCCACGCGGGCTGCCACGTCTCCTCGTGGTGGCCGCTGATGCTGAGGCAGATCTCGCGGTTGACCTCGAAGCGGCCCGAGGGGGTGAGGAAGCGGAAGGACGGCGGGCGCAGCGGGTACTGCGGCGGGAGGACGATGCGGCCGTGGTAGATGCCGCCCGCGTAGGGGGAGGGGGCGGGCGGCCCCGCGAGGGTGAAGTGCCAGTCGAAGAGGTTCGAGTCGGAGACGGGGTGCGCGCAGAAGTGCGGGGAGGGAGGGGAGGAGGAGGCGGCGGAGAGCTCGGCGGCCTCCCTCATGAGGCGCCGGAGGGTGGGGGACATGGTGCTGCTCGTGGTTCTCAAATGGTAGGTATGTCTGTGATATCTTTCTGAGGATGAATTGATGCGATGTGATTAATGCGATGTGGAAGCAAAAGTCGCGGAGTAGAGCCGGAGGTTTGCGGAGTGGAGAGATGCGAATGCGACGTGAACGGAGATACAGGCTAGGTGGTCGTTATCATGCAGAGTATGCTATAGTTGCCGTGTAGCCTCGTCCAGGAGGGCATGTTAGAAGAAAGCAGGTAAATGGGAGGGTGGAAGATGGAGAAGATGCCAGGTAAGGTGTCTCAGTCTCATCGGCGTCCGCCACCCCCGGATCCAGACTCGCTGCCGGCTCCACCCAGGCCCGCGGGCCTCCCCGACAACCTCGTGTGTACTCAGAGTATAAAAACACCTGTATATCCGCCAGCCTCGGGTCGCTGCAGAATACGATGGTATACAGCTTTTTCTCCATCAGGAATAAGCCGTATACATCTGCAGGAACAGGTGATAGCGCGCATATCACGCATGTCGAAGACATAATTACAATCAATGGCTCGATGGATATCGTTTCTACCGTACAAGTCACCCACAAGCAGATTCATAATCATACACAGATCCCAGTTATATCGCATAAAAAACAGCATGCAGGTAACCGGATATATGCAATACAGTACATGACTAACTAAGCATAAGGGCGCACTATGTAAGACTAGATGATCATCCGATCCTATCCCAAAACACCCTCCGTTCTCTCCCCCCTCAGTCCCAATCCCGCCATTCGTCGGAACCGCCTCGGTCGTTACCGCTCCCTGCAGGAGGCTGCCCGGAAGCATTATTTTGATTCTGCCTGAAAAGAATAGAGTTCCGCGGGGAGCGGGGCGGAGGTCTGCCCGCCTCCCGGGGGCTCAGCTTCGGTCTTCGCTTTTGCTTGGTGGTATCTGGGTCGTCGGAGGAAGAGGAAGAGGTGGTCTCGTTGCTTGTTGGAGAGGAGTTGGAATTGGCGTTGTCTTCGTAATCGCTGTCCCCGGGCCTCGGCCGGGGAGACATGGGCCGCAGCGTCTTCATCGAGACCCCCGTGGACGGCCGCGAGTCATCGTTTGGGTTGCCCATTTTTCGGCTGCCCTGCGACCAGGCACGCTGCGCGGACATGCCGTAACCGCTGCTCCGGTTGCTGCTCAGGTGACGCTCGTACAGCTCCCGGTAGTACTCCTGCTCCTCGGCCCTCTCCTGCTCCCGCTTCTGCCGCAGCCTCTCCCTCGCCTCGAGGAACTTCGGGCTCGGCTCCCAGTTCCAGCCGTCGCCGGTCGTGTTGCAGACCGGGAGGGGCCAGAAGAGCGGCTGCTCGCCGAACAAATGGAGGAGGTTCTTGCGCCACCCGAGATCGAACGCGTTGGGCAGCTTCTCGTTGTCCCGCTCGTCCAAGTACTCGTTGTACCTCTCACGCTCGCGTTGCCTCTCGAGCTGCGCGTAGGACCGAGCCAGGGCCTGCTGCGCGGGGGTGCGCGATGTGATCTCGCCTTCTTCATCGCGGGAGGACGAGTCCGGACGGTGGAAGTCGTGACTGGGCATCGTCGGGGACGGCCGTTCCTCCCCTTCCTCGGGACGGGTCACGCCCGGGATGGCGTTCATGTGGGCATCGAGGAACCGCTGCCCATAGTCCTGGAGCCTCTGGCTGAAGCTACTGTCGTCCGTCTGCCCTGCAGTCGATGCCGTGTTGGTGCTCCACCGCTGGCGCTCCAACGACTTCCGCAGGGGCGCATAGCGGGTCTTTTCCAGACACTCGATGGTCGTCATCCCCCGGACGGCCAGGCTGATGTGCCACGCCGTGAATCCCGTCAAGACCAGCCCGATGATGCCCGCCAAGATCGCCAGCAAGACCACGTTGACCGGCATCCACGAATCCACATAGCGCGAGTCGTTCAGAATCTCGGTCCAGACCCAGTATGCCCCAACGGCAAAGTCCACCCAGCAGAACAGCGACGTGTAGATCAGAAACAGCACGAAGGCCTTGTAGTTGCGGAACCCGACGCACGTCGCCAGCCACGGGCAGTGGTGGTCCATCTTCAGGACGCACCGCTTGCAGCTCGAGCAGTGGTGCGTCCGGTCCGGCTTCGGGCACTGGCATTTCTTGCAGTACCGGGCGCCGCCGGTCGAGCTCACGGTGAAGGAGGTGTACTCCGGGACCTCGGTGGTGGGCAAGTGACTGTACTCATGGCGACCGTTTCTGCGGGTTCGGGGAGACAGCGGGGATCCGGGGTCTGTAAACACGGCGACCGTATAGCAGAGATTAAGCAGAGTGTAGAGGAGGATTCCAAGCGCGGTGCTCGGGGCGCCTAACGATTCATCCCAAAACTCCCCGGTCAGCAAGCTATACATAGATCAGATATTCGACCTCCCCGCAAGACATACCAATCCATTTACTCTTCGTCGGCAGAAATCCGACCTTCGTCTCTACCCACACAGCCCATGTCGTCAGACCGTAGACGAACGCGAGGGGAAAGTAGGTCGCGGCGGCGCAGCAGTACCGTTCAATCCTCCGAGCGATAGCGCGGGTCCGTCGTTTGAGCGGAGTGGGAGAGGAGGGAGGGGAAGGAGAAGCTAGTGTCGCCATTGGCTGTATCACCACAGTCCCTCAGACGGAAAAGAAAAGAGGACTGAGGATGTCGGATGCGCATGGAAAATCTCAGAGCCAGGCTACCGTCATTATGGCCGCGAATGGGAGACCATCGTGGGGTTGGTTGCAACTAGGGAGGGAAAAGCGGGGAGAGAGACACGCTGGAGAGAAACACAGGAAAGAGAGGCAGATATTATTACCGTAGGATATGAGAGACGAAACAAGACGGAAAAGGACAAAGAGCAAACGAGGAGGTGTGGACGGAGGGAGAGGGACGAGTGAGCGAGGCCGTGTCGGAGCACAAAACGCTGCTGAGTAAACAGCAGGACGGAGTTCCTGAGACCGCCAGACCGTCTCCGCGTGGCTGCTGCAGAACACCGCCACTCGTGCAGGTCGCGCTGGAGCTAGGCGGCCCGCCGTCTAGACCGCTGCTGCATTCGGCAACGGTGATACTTCTACTACGTCCGTGCTGGGCGCATACAACGTCTTATTTTTATTTTTTTAACCACAGTCCTCCAGTCTTGCAATGAATTCAAACAGCGCAATCAGATAAAGGCTACTTAAGAACGGAGCCACCGGATTCATGCACAACATGATACTTCCGCGTCGCCAGCCGCCATTCCTGTCTACAATAGAATTCGAGGTCGATACACAGATAGATATGGACCGTTTCCCCTTTTTATACTTTTCAGCACGGCCGGAGCCCTGGGCTGCATGTATCACTCGCCACATCCCAGCCCCGATTCAACGCCGATACGAGCCATGCACTGCCAATGACCTGCATGGACGTCATGTGAAAATACTTCGATGGGTTGGGAAAGCAACCATGGTTAAGAATTCATGATATGGACTTGTGGAAAGGGTCATGATGCAGATGTACAAGATACTGTGGAAATAGGATATCATATACCGAGTCTCGGGGGGTATCTCAAGAGTCTTTGATCAGCTGCAGCTCGCCCTGCTCGCACCAATCTTTGATAGGCTGGAAAAAGGAGAGGGATCGTTAGCGTGGGCCAACAAATCAAGAATAACGGATATGGATCTACTCACCAAACAACTCAACCGGTAGCACCAGGAACAGTTCGACTTGGGATACTTGTAGAAGTTGGTGATGAGGACAATGAAACCGATCAGAACGGCGATGAGCGCGGCGGCCCTGACCAGCCACCAGGCCCACCAGAGCGGCTTGCGGCCTTTGAAGAACCCGAGAGGTTGCTTGGCAAACTTCTTCAGGTCGCTCTCCTCTTCTGTTGAGCTCGGCGCCACGCCGCCGCTCATGGCGACGTACGGCGTCCGGGGAAGCCCGATGCGCTCGCGGAGGTAGTTTGGAGACCGCATGATGCAGAGCCCGAGCGCCAGGCCCATGATAAAGCCGCCGATGTGGGAGAAGTTATCCAGGCCGGGAAGCAGCCCGAGGAAGAAGGAGATGCCGACTCCCACGATCATCAGGATGAATTCCACCCATGGGTTCTGGCGCTCGCCCCACGTGTAGAGAAGATCGAGCACGGAAAGCGCAAGGATCCCGAAAAGAGCGCCCGAAGCACCCGTCGACGGGATCCCTTGCGCCGCGTAGTTTCCACCCAGCACGAAACCGAAGATGCCGCTCGCGAGGTAGACAATGAGGTATCTCCACCAGCCAATGACTCTCTCCATATCCGCCCCCATGGACATCTGCGCGAGCATGTTGAAGCCGATATGGATCACTCCTCCGTGGAGGAACATGGGGATAATGAACCGGAACCACTGGTTGGGCTCAGGCCGATCGCTCAGGGATCCCCCGGGCCTCGGGTTGGGCACTCCACCAAAGCCGCACAGCTCAGAGAGCGAACAGCGGTTGCTTGGGTCTGTGGGGTCGGTTGATGTCGAGTTTGGACAGTTCCAGTAGATGGTTTCGTTGGCATTTTGGATGCCATCGACGTTCTTCATGCATGGGACGAACCGCGCGCCCATGTTTATCAGGACGTACGTGGAGGGGCCGATCATAGGATTGAATGTCGGCTTCGTCATGATGGGAGATCCAGTCAGTTGGGCTGCAGGAATCATCAGTCATCGGTTCTACAACATGCTAGATAACAAAGGTCTTACCATTCCTGACCAGCTCCCCAATGAAGACCCCGATATCTATCACCGTAAGCAGATACGTCACCCATGCAAGCTTCTTCTTGGAGAAGAATCCACTGCCTCTCGACTGTCTTCGGACTCTCGGGTTCGCCCCAGCATTCAGCGGCATCTGGCTCTCCGGCGAGGGCGGGTACTGTGTGTTCTGCCGCATCCAGTCCGGCTCGTGTGGATTGGGCTCCTGGGCGGTCTTGAGCGGGATATCCTCCGCATACTGGTCGTTGCCCTGGGGCCTCGCACCCGCGGCGTAGTAGGTATTATCCGAGTATGAATTGTGTCGGTCGTGATAGGGATCGCTGTGGGGGTCGTAGGGAGAGGGAGAGGATCGGCCGTTTCCAGTGTAGAGCGGTGGCGGCTGGCTATGCTCGTTGTACCCGGGGGGCCGCGTGTTGAAGCTGTTGTAATATTCTTGGGCTGCCATTGCGGGGAGCTGCTATATCACGAGATGTGAGGGGCCCTTACGGTCCGCTTGACGGGAGAAGCGCAGGGACGAAAAAAGAGGCTCAACAGTCAGCTCCGCCGTGATCACTGCATACGAAGCACAGCAGAACAACAAAGTACGGCGGTAAACCAGCAGTCGGAAAGCCGGGGTGAAAGGGTTATTAGATGAAGGATCTTGAAACACGCGATGGCACAGGGGCGCCTAATGTCGTAGCGAGCGGGCGCGATGGAGACCCAACACAAAGGCGGGACACTCAACAATGGACAACGAAGACAAAGAGATTGACTGGAAACGAACAGAGGGTATATAGAGACGGTCACAGGCGCCCGGCACAAACGAGGGAGATGAAGAGACGCTGGTTATTTTTATTCCTGATCACCCCAGAGGCGGTGCAGCTATCGTCGTCAGCCTCTCCCGCAGGCCTGCCTCGCGGCGCGCCCAAGCCACAGCGCCTGAAGAAAAGCACACGGGGATTGGATCCGCAGGCCCATCGCTACTCGTTAACTCCTTTACTTAAGTACTCTGTACACGACGCTCATGTCGTGTTTCTGCTCTTGGCAAAACTTCCACGGCTTGCTCTTCCTCTGCTCTGCAGTGCTTCTCATTTTTTTTCTTTTTTTTTTTTGGTTCGATGTTTCTCTGCCGGTGGGAACCATCAACATTGTACCTAAACTACCAATTCTTGGCAGGACTAGTAGTTGGGCAGGCTGGCCCTATTATTAACGGCGACTCCTCACCGGATCGACGATCCTGCCTGAGCTTCGGGGCTGGGCTGAATTAAGAGTGCGAAGCACGGAGGCGCACTCGTCGTCGGCAGAGACCTTCGAGCTAGAAGCGTTATCACGCTATTTATAAAGCCAGGTGGGTAAGGAGCGCACTGAACACAGGCTAATTACACTGTAGACCTGGATTACAGCTGATAACGATACTGCGTGGGCGTCGTCCTCGACAGCCCACAACAGACCGTGGGCGTTCTGTACAGTACATCTGCTGCAGTGCAGTCCACTGCGGTCGTAGAAGATTCCCACTCCCTATTCCCATCAAAAAAACATCGAGGCCGACCCTTCATTAACACCATCACGTGTATTTGGACAATCCGTATCACGCACAGACTGCCCAAAGGTCGAGCGTCGAGTAGACATTAAACCTCATGCCTGTCGCTCGTGCTCACATTACGATTACCAAAGGTCCCTCGTGCCCGGTTCATTATTAAGTCTCGGAGACGGAAAGAAACCCGCAAACGAAAACCTGAAAACTCCAATATGTGCTCCCAGTCGGTCGAAAGAAGGACATGGGTATCTAAACAATTTTTGCAACGAACGAATGGTCCGTCGGCCCTTTTCTCCCGGTCGTGTTAGAAGTTGTTCACGTCGGTGCGACAGGTGCGGCCAAAGACCGCTTCGGTTGGGGACACATACTGCCGGCCCGTAAATTCCCCATCTCCCATTGATCCCATCAAGAAGGCAATTAGATCGTTTTCGTTTATACAATGGTGGGTTTTCTGGAATTAAAGGGATGTCTCGATTCTTGCTTCTCATCAGGAAGACAGGGCAGTGCTGGCAGGGGCAGCGGAGGTGGCCGTGTTGAAGCTCTTTTCGATTACCCCCAACACGGATCCCATCTCCTCGCTGCTGTGCCCGGTCAACAGCCACACCAGGCGGCTGAGCTTCTGGTACAGCAGCGAAGGGAAGTAGAGCAGCAACGCCCAGATAAGGAGTGACAGGAACACGACGACGAAGGTGTTGGCCACGAACTTCTCGCCAGGAGTCATCACGTAAACGCCGTAGGTCACCTCGTACCGGTAGTACTCGAGACGGATGCGGTCCACGATGCGTTGTACGAGGCCCTTGCGCTGGCTGACGGGCACAGGCGAAGGGCTACTCGAGGCCGACATGGTGGAAGAATACTTGCTGATGAGTTCGTCCATGAACTGGGGAGAATGCGAAGGCAGGTGTGGAGGAGCCGAAGGCGTGTAAAAGGAGTGCATTTCAGTTGCCATTGTGACGGAAGGTGGGAGAATGGAAGATGTGTAGAGTGGGTTGACTTGTGTCGTCGCTGCTACCTGCTCCGTGCGCAGCGCCTCGCGATCCAAGGATAAGGATAGCGTCGTCAGTCACACGAGAAGCCGCGACCAGAAAAGCCGACGAGCCACAAAGAAACGGAATCCACACAGCGTTTCCAGGAGGTTTGCACGGACGGTCGATGCTCGTAGGGCGTGTTTCTGTGATTATGAACCAGCCAGCCAAGAGCTCAGGGGCGAAAACCCAGGCAATTATGAATTAATGCGGCGTAAGTAGCGGATTGCCGGAACGGACGAAAATGTACGAGGAAAATAGTGTACAGGGAGATACCACAGGCTGAATGATGAGGCTGGTCGCAGCGTCTGGGAAGCCTGGAAGGGGAGGGAGAGGAAGAGGCAGAGAAGAAAAGCTCAGCGGTTGCGGGAGCAGGGCAGAAAAGCTGCGTCTGTCGGCGCCGGCGGCCGAGATGCGCCACGAGCCCCGGGGCAGAACCAGAAGACTAAACGGGCCGCTCGGATCGATCGGACGGCCGTTCAGCCTTGTCGAGCCTTGCTGCCATTGCACGGTGTCCTCGGGGCCAATTCATCCATCTGCATCCGGGCGCGGAGCTTCTCCCTCCTCTTCCAGCAAATCTCCACTGTCGTACGGAGCTCTACCTTCTGCATGCTGCGCAGATGTTCGATTTCACCCCTGACTGGGGACAGCCACGACGAGCCAGCTCGGAAACGAACGGCAGCGCCTGAAACGCGAACCTCCTCGTTTACCCCTCTGTTTCCCAGCTCGCGGTTGCGGAGAAAGCAGGGCTTGGTGGGACGGTAGTACCGCGTACTATTATTTAGGACTACCACAGTACTGCCGGGCTCCGTATACTCCGTAAGTTGCCCGTAAAAGCCGAGCGGTGCCATGTCCAAGGAGGGCACGGGAACTTCACAGTGGACCATCTCTGTACAGTACTCCGTCCCTCTGTTTCTCAGTAATCATACGAACTGCACTGAGCAAGCTGTTGATTTGCGATGATCGGCACAGACGCACATAAGTTGAGCACTGCCATGGATAGGCGCTGCCGGTAAGAGAGAACCGGGCCTTGGTGAGGAGTCCTGAGCTTTCAAGTGCCGCAGGGATCAACGGCGGGGTGGATCAGCGGTCCCAAGACAGGCGTAATTAAACGATGCCTTAGGGAGGTATATACAGAATAACTATTGCAGGATATACATGGTCATAATGATTAAGCTGACGGCCTGGCTGCATGCTTACTCCGTACTGCGCTAGCTATTATCCTTCCAACCAGAATCTTTCAGCGCCAAAAGGGGAAAAAGCGGGCGTGCTCCGAGATGACATCCACGAAGTGGGCTCCGCTCGTAAGTACTGTACAGAGTTCCAGTCCGAGTACACCGCCACCGTAGAAGCTGACAAGGGAGCAAGGTCGGATGGAGCATGAAGGATGCTCATCCCAATCCGTCCAGAACTAAACCCGCTGACCGGGTTGCTCCCACAGTCAAGCTGCCTGGGGGTGACAGCGATGACAGCCCGCTGGTGATAACGGCTGACGGCAATCGCCAATCACGATAATCATGACAACCTTGGATTTCACCTATCATCTATGCGGCCCTTGATTATTATTGTTTGGCCTCCCCGCCGCGTCCGCGTCATTCCTCCTTGGTCCGCTCGATCCGCGCCGGCCCGGTCCACGAGGGCCTTGTCTGACTCATCAGATCACGGGAATCTGGATCACATGACTCGCGCGGAGTCGGTGCTCGGCGTCACCTGTCGCCGACTCGCCGCCTTATCCATGGATGTGTACTGTATATACGGAGCACACTACTAACAGCGGAATTTAATGAATCCCGAACTCATCTGTCCTGAATATACAGTCTTTGAATCTTTAAAAGAGTTCAAGACGACTGAGAGAGCACAAATCACAGGGAAAGAATGGGAAAAAGAGGAGCTGGAAAGTCTGCAAGCCAAGACATTTTATGCAACTCTATTCTCACAAAGGTCTGGAACACACAAGAAAGGGAACAATAGGAACAAGTCATGCCTGCACATGTTTCATGCCAGTCATGAGCTCGTCTTGGAGACTGAGGGCTCCTCAACAGAGATGTTATTCTCCAGTAATACTCCGCCTTCTTTGTTGCTATCTGCAGCATCGTCCTCTTTGTTCCCCCGGACCGTTCTATTTGGGAACAAGGTCGAAAGCACGGTTCTCATGACTGACTGGTTAAACGACGCCTCGATCGACTCCAGAGGGCGGCTTCTTGTTTCTGGCATGTAAAGGGCACACGCTATGACCGTCAGCCAAGCGAAGAAGGAGAAAACGAAGTAGGCACCACAACTGGAGCGAGCGAGGAAGATGGGCGTCGTAAACGCGATGATGGAATTGGCGACCCAATTTGCGCCCTGCGCCAGGCTACTTGCGGCCGCTCTTGTCCGTGCGGGTTGCACCTCCGTGATGTAGATCTTGATCGTAACAGCCCAGCTGACAGAAAATGCAATCACATAGAAATAGATGCTCGTGATCACGACCCATCTCGCGACACCATGCTCTGCATGGACATGTCCTGATGCGTATAGCGATCCGATCACCAGCATAGGTATTCCAGTGCAAATCCCACCGCTTATGACAGAAGTGCGTCGATCCCAGTGGTCGGCCAAAAGAGAAGCAGGAACAGTCGATACCACAATAAGAACTCCCGTCATTCCAGACGCTAGGAAGCTGCTCTTTGTACTCGAAAGGCCGGCTTGCTTAAAGAGAGTAGGCGCATACTAATAATATGGATTTAGCAAGCCATTCGCAAACATGAATCATGTTGTTTTGGTATCAGGGAAACTGACATATAGTACACCATCAATGCCAACAAACTGACACATCATCATCAAAAATATTCCCAGAATTGTCTGCTTCCGGAATTCCTTAGAGAAAGTCTCAAGGAACCGATTTGCGGACTTGAAGCCTGCAGCTGAGCCATTCGACTCCGTCAATGTAACCGGCGCAATGGCTGGATTCGTTTCTAATTCCGCCTGGGATAGTCCGAGTCGGTCCATTGCAGTACGTGCATCAGCGTATCGGCTCTTGTTTATCATCCACCGAGGCGAGGGAGGCAGAGTCAGGCATGAAGCGGCAAGGGTGATCGCTATCACAGATTGCACAGCGGACGGGAGTCTCCATGACATGGAACTAGGAATGCGGACAGATCCATAACAAATAAAGAATCCAGAACAGATACCCAATGTCGTTGCGAATTGGACAATTGATGCAAGTGGTCCCCGTTTGCCGGCAGGGGAAATCTCGCAGATATAACTTTGAATGGTTACTCCTCGACGATCCCCGAGGCAATATGGAAACTTACACAGTTAGTGTACTCAGGAACACTCCCTCGCCAACACCCTTGACTGATCTGGCGCAGATAAACATGGGCAGATTCACTGCACCGGCTTCGAGGGCAGCACCTAGTGAGAATACAGTCGATCCTATAACAACAGCGTATGGCCGCCCTATCTTGTCAGACAGGTGACCGGAAAAGAGAGACGACACTGATGCTGTAATAAGAATTGATGATACTATCAGTCCATGCATTGTGGAAGAATATTCTCCGAAGTATTTCACGAATTCCGGCATTGAAGTGACCGGGCCAATGCAGCCAGTATCGAGCCTAAGAGCCGTTAGAAGCTCACCGTTCCAAGAGTCAACTGAAGTCTTGTGACATAAAAGTCCATACCCGAAGAGCATGCCCCCAATGGAGATGATTATAGATGCCACAAGGTATGTTGGCGGTCGGACGGGCAGCTCAAAGCTGAGATTTCTGAGAGCGATTCTTTTAGGCAGAACCCGCTCCGGAGGAGGAAGCTCGTGAGCTGTGACAGTACTCTGTGTCGACATCGTCGTATCCTCTGAAAGCTATCCTCTGGATACCGTAAAAATGGATATGCCAGAATTGGCGAAACCGAATTCTTTAAATGTTGACATTCAGGAAACAACCCAACCCAAGGCACCCATGTGTGTCCCAACGTCATTTCCCGTCATATTGGATCGACCAGAAGAAAATATCCATCATTTTCACTAGGACGCAGGGACGGAAGTGAATTCAGAATTTAAGTTCCGTGGCGGTGAGCAGTCTGCATTCCAGGCCGGCCTCCGAGGAAGCTGCGATGAGCGCAACAACACGCCGTCATGGCGAGCGACTCAGTTTGACGCCTATGCTGGTCTGGCTACAAGCATCAGCAAGCAGTGAGGTTACTTAGGAACGTCCTCCCAGACTGCTTGTTTTATGTTTTGTGGCATTGGAAATAGTAGTATGTATTATGATACGTGTCGTAGTTGGAGATAGACTCCAGATGTTGATCTCGTGTCGGAGAAAGTTGCCGAGTTGACCTTTCCGAATCCTACAGTCCACGAGGCAGGCATGGAAATAGCAGCGGCGTAGGATGTACTCCGTGTAGTACCTCCATTGTCTATTATGAGAGTGTAGTGACATTATGACAGGGTAGTGGATAGAGTATGGGAGTGCTCTTCTCATCCAGATAGCATGCCACAGCCAGACCAGTTGCCATACACCTAAGTACTTACCTAGGTAGTTAGGTGACGACACTGCTGTTGATATTATTATTAGCTCCAAGAAAACCACCACATCCCTTTCGTGTGATCTCCAAATGTGGCCAATCACTGATCTCTATTGCACATGGATCTACGGCCTCTTCCGCAGTATATCAAACTTAATAGTCCCGTTCAACGGGTCGAAATCCACATCCGAACTCTGATGTTGGAGAGACGTGGTTTGTGGTCTAGAACGTCCGAATTGACTCAATTCTTACCTCGGATCTGCCTAAGTCATCCAAAAGAAGCGTATGCAAAAATGACACAAACAAAGCACGGCTAGTGGGTAATATGTAGGATATTGAGCCTATTGTAAAACTAGATAATCCACCGTCCACCTGACATAGATTTCTTTTGGGTGATTTCGATTCACATGTTGTGTGTTCTATTTCACAGAAGCTAGATACTGTGGAAGTCGCGAGCTTAGTTTATCTATAAAAACACTGTTCAAATATTGAGACATACTAGTCTTAAATATGGCTCCGTTCAGCGACGTATTGCTTAGGCCAGTGTGCATCAACCTGTAAAATGTCAGCAATTTCAACCACGAGATACGAAAAAGGGCTCACATCTTTGATATGATCATAGCCCAGGAGCCACGGGCCAAGCTCTGGGTCTCGCCAGACTAGGGGATCGCCAGGTGGTGTTGGATTCATGTGCATAATCCGGTCCCGTTGTTCTTGCTCGGGACCATCGGGTAGATGGTAGAGATATTGTTGCCTGCATCTATTGTTAGAAACATACCCAACGTCCATATACTGATTACAGCATCCTGAAGTCCATATGGTTGTCCGACTTTTTCTGCAGTTAGCAGTAAAGGACTTACAGGTTACCACGCTCCACTATCTTGGATGTCCGCTTCTTGCGACAGGCCTCATAAACACTGAGAGCAACTTTAAGGTCCGACTTCTTTCGGATACGGGCAAGACATTCACCAAGCACTGCGCCGTCTTCAAGAGACATTCCAGCACTATGAGGTCGTCAGTCAGTTGTGTTGCTGGCTGCTGAAAAAGGCCATATATATGAGTTTGAATCAACATACCCTGAAGCTAAGTATGGTAAGGTGGCATGCACGGCATCACCTAGCATAGTAAACGTCCCCGATGGATGACTCCATTGTGGAAGTTCGCGACGAATGCAGAGCTTCCACTTTTGCACTGATTTGCAATGAGCCAGTATCTTGCCAATTCTAATTTTGTTTGCTTAGCCAACAGTTCTCCAGTCCTAACAAGTATGCATCTCAAAAGAATGACATCTGAAGACTTGCCTTGGATCCCACTTCTCGAACGACTTCCTCATCTCAATGACATTACCTTCAACTGTTCTTACTCCGCCATCTGGGATATCATCAGGAACAAGAAGGACCACTGGTAATAAACATCAGTCTCAGTTCATAACACGCAACCTTGAATTTATAGAGTGACTGAATTGGAAACTCACTGTTCAGGTATCTGCCGCCCCTTAGGAGATAACAGACAGCATGGCAGCCAGGGCCCAACCAATAGTGGACTTCCTTCGTATCCAACATCCTCTGGACATCTTTGTCTAATGTGATCTTACTCAAGTCCAAAAGCACTCGGTAAGCCAAATCTCCCGTAGGCGTTGGAGGATCATGACGGTTAAGGAAACATTCCCGCGTCCGACTGACAATTCCATCTGCGCCAACTACCAAGTCCGCCGCGAAGCGTCTTCCATCTGTGAGCACGACGGTCGCTTTTGCATGCTTGCATTGGAACTCCACTTGGTTGACCCGGGAATTTGTACGAACATCCGCCCCTAGCTCAAGGGCGCGTTGGTACAAACAGTTGTGCAGGTCTGCTCTGTGGAAATCCCAAAACGGACTTCCATAGCGTTTTCCGGATGCCACGAAATCTAAGGAGCTCAGATGCTCCCCTTTCCAGTTTATCATGTTGCAAGCCCCGGGCGTGGATGCATATTTGGAACATGCGTCTTCCAATCCCCAGTAGCGAAGAATACGTGAAGCATTAGGCAGAATTTGGATACCAGCTCCGATCTGGATTCATCAGCTTGTGTTCCATTACATGTGGTACTCGAAACTCTTGTATTACCTCTCCAAGCTCCTGCGCTGCCTCCAGAACAATGACCTTGTGGCCTGCGAGAAGGATTGATATGGCAGCGCCTAGACCTCCCAATCCGGCGCCCACGATTATTACCTAAGTGACAAGTATTAGGCGTTCGAAAAAGAAGGACAAATTAAACATAAGGTGGCTTCAATGACAATCCATACCTCAAGTTGCTCAGCCATCTTGTCGCGTAGTTAGACGATTACAGATGTATCAAACCTTGGGCCCTCTAAGCAAATTGTGTTTTATGTCTCGTTAATCATTAAAAAAAAGATCCGTCTGGTAGACCTTTTACTGTATTTGATACAACCTGCATGTACTGAGAAAGAAAGGCAAACATACTCAGGGAGACACTAAAGCCTCCTCATGCATTGTGCTAGGGTAAGGAGACGGTGGGGTTTTATCGTATCGTTGAAAGTGTACGCGATCCAAGGATGGGGGTTGGGTGTCGAATAAAAGATGGGGTTGCAACAACCCTGGTTTGATTCAACCAAACACACGGTGATGACAGCTATTGGCTGCTTGCCTGAATTTCTAGAAGTACACAGCTCGATTATATCGTGCATTAGAATCGTTAAGTCTTTGTTAGCAGGAAGACATTTGGGTGTCTCATCTCTCAACCCCCGGCATGGCATCACTGGCAAGAGGCCAGGCGGTTTTGCTATCAATCGTCCATATCCAAGACCTACGTGCCCAACAAGCGGGTATGATATATGAAGGACATTTCACTGACTTCGGTGATGGGCCAAGTCTATGTACGGTTGGTATATCCGTCTCATTTTAGGTATTCTGTCGGCACTTCAGGGGCTTGGAATTCACACATTCACCCTCAATTGCAAGAGGTTGCAGGCTCATATTCTGGAGGAAAGTAGCAAACAAAACATTCAATGATAAGCACCTACACCAGATGCGTCCTACGCTAGGTACTAAATCTAGGTAGTATTCCACCTTTTTGATGAAGTTGAATAATTGCTACCTCCGAGCAGACCGCCCGCGGTCCTAGTTAACATGACTAATCATGCGGGGATATGAAGGCGGTGATATTCTGCCGGTGATGTCACGGCGCAAGCGCATCTGAAACTCGTCGATTTTGCAACATCGCACGAGCGCCTCGGCCGTTGGAGGGCAATAGAAATCTCAGTCAAGATAGGACAGCCATGGCTGAGGAGGAGGATCCCCTCGTTCAGGCTCTCCCGCCTGCGACTGACTACCTGACGTATCTGACTCTTCTTGAATACCAATTGACCCCCGCTCGTCTCCCACTTCTCCACAAGCTTCTACAGAATGAAACTCTTACTACGAACATTGGATGGGACCTCGTCCAGCTGCTTCTTCCTATGCTTCCTGAGTCTCAAGAATGCCTCCAGGATGTTGCAAGGCTGGGAAACCCGCGGGAAGTCATCCTGCGCGTGTCGGATGCTCTGATGAAGCTTCAACCCGAAGATGAGGACGAGGAAGAGGAACCCGAAGAGAGCAATGACAAAGCTATTGAAGGTGAAGAGAAAGAACCAAAGGGTAAAAGATGGAAACTTCCACGTTACATTGTGCAATTCAACTGCCTCATGGGAATGCTGTCGGTGCTCCACTCCCGCATCAAGACGAAATATCCCAGTCGCTTCCTAGCGACTTCAATTCAAGCTGCGCTGGAAGCTTATACCACGATGCCCACAAATGAGACAACCACAGCCTTCCTTGAATTCCTCAGAGACGTATCGCCCAGAAAACGACCGGCGCTGCCACCCAGAGGGGCTAGCGAGTCCACTATAGTCCGGGTCTCGCAAGCCTCTGCTCCTGATCCTGAAGCTGAGATGTCCTCTAACGATTCCTCGACTGCTGAGCAGGAGTTACTGAAGAAGCTTCTTCAATTTGGCCTCATTGAACTGTTGAAGTCATATATGCTAAGTTTCACAAGTGCCACGGATTCCGGGATGTGCTGGACAGTTAGATTGCAGGAAAAGCTACATCCTCAGCCGCGCATGCCGTTGAGTCTTACCAGGACAGACTATTATGCGACTGTGAAACACTTCAAGGAGAGGGACATGATTGTGGGGAAAATTACGGTAGGATCAATTTCTTCAATTTATTTCGCTGCGGCTAATGCTCGTGAAGGCTCTGTCCCGGGATTTTGGCCTGGATGAAAAGCAGCTGCTCAGCATCGTTTCCGAACCGGCTGGAAACCATCCTCCCCCATTGGACTTTGAAGAGCTTCCCAAGTCCGCAGAGGAGATTCCTCTGGAAAGACACGGCTCTTTATTACTGTTAGCAGCACGTCTTGCTTCCACTGTACTCTTTTCTTCAGGCCAAGAAGTTGTGCGGATTCCAGTCTTCCCTGATCTAGCTCGTATATTCTCGAACTTTATTGGCAATGACGACTCTCCAGATGTAGCAATGCTAGGACATCCGCAGGTGCTTCTCGATTCCCTTCTTGCTCTGACTGTAGTGTCTATCGACCGGCCAATTAGCAACCCGACAAACGATGAAGAGTATGAAAATTTCGTGCTACTACTCACCTCTTGCACTTCGCGTCAAGCCTATAGTGCCGTTCGACGAATCCCGGCAGCAGTTGTCCACAGCCACCCTTCCCAGATCTCACGTTTCAGATTGATCCGGAAGGTTCTGGAGAGCGACAAGCTGCAGTACGCGAGAGACAGTGCAATTGGATGGCTGAAGGACGAAATTCTCTCTGTGGCGGCCCCAACGAAGGCAACTGCAGCCACACCCACCGAGCCCAATATCTTTGGCGACCCGCACTATTTCTCGGTTCTATTCCCCTTGCTGTTCAATCCCGCGTTCCTTGAGACCTCGTCCGACAATGTTGCCTCATTTATAAGATTCTCCCAATCTTTTGCTCCATCCATCCACGCCGCGCTGAGCCTCTATTATATTATCCTCTCTTCCCCAGACCTTCGCGAGCGACTGCAACTCGAAAAGACTTACGTCTATTTCCGGACCAAGTTCCTCGAACCTCTGAAGATGCTCCTGCATGAGTTTGAGAGCGACCTGACGCGGAACGGCGGCGATGGCCAGATCGAAGCCGCGATTGGCGAAGAGGCATGCCAGATTGGCATGGCGCGCTCCGTGGGTCTCATCTCGCACATAATCGAGCAGGTCGAAGGCGCACTTCGCGATGCGTTTGACCTTGAAGAGGCAGCGCTGAAACAGCCAACGGCGGACGATATAGCCAAGGTGGCGGATATTCGTGCGAAGACTGCACCGTGAGAGCTGAAGCGACCAATTCAAGGTTTATGCCTTTGGTAGCTGGACTACCGGAGGTATCTTTGGATTCATCTAATGGATCGTTGATAGCCTTTCTACAGTTAGAATTGAATTTGACGAGACGACCACCAGTATTGCTTGCCGCAGGACATTAGGAGTGACACGAGCCTCTGCATGTCTATCATTTCCTGCGCTGAGATCGTTAGACAGTTATCATCTTAAGACAGAAGTAGGTAATTGGAACGTGCTCTCTATCCTCCACAATGTCAATGTAAAGATTGGGAAATACAACAAACTCCTCATCATGTCCCACTTCAGTAGTAATATCCGGTCCCAGTTACAGATTCTCTCCCTTACTGTCATCAAACTTGGAGGGGCTGCCAGTTGATATCCAGCACTGGGCAATGTGCCGAGTTCCCCAAGTCATTGGATCTCGTTTCCCTGATACATGTTAACAACAAATGACACTGCATTCATCAAGTAACCAATCTGGTCCAGTGCTTCATTTGGTTGTGGTCTACATACATACATACAATGGATACCATATTAATAACCCTGATAGGGAAATAGGGAAACATGGCTCATTAAGGTCACAAGTCCAAACACTAGATCCAAGTTCTGAATCTATAATACTGCATAGAAGCCATCAAATTATCTATCCTCTTCAGCGATTGCAGTACTATATATGTGACCCAAGCCTCACCCTCTCCACTCATTCACTGGCAACTACCAACACCACCCCTCCCCCCCTCTTTTTTCCTTCCACCCAACTCCCTTCCCCATTCCCGAGGCGACCCGGCACCCTCCCCTTTCCAGGTTGTATTTCACAGTCACCCTTCGCCTGACAACAAGAACCTGGGGCGTGGCCTAACGGCTAACTGTTAGCTAACGGGGCCGGGGCCCGGGTTCGACCCTCGCCTTGGGCGGCCGAGGTGCAGCGGGTGAGATATTTATCCCTATCTGCTGACATCCAATGTGGCTGCCGGCTTGAGGAAGTAAAACCCCCTGCCCGCCAAAAGCATAAGTGGGGGGTTTTCGTCGTCCCTGTGTACAACAGCGTGTGTACACAGTACAGGGAGGGGGTGTGAGCTTTTTTTTTCTTCGTTAGCTATTTTTTAAAAGAAGTTTATATAGTGCCTACCTAGCTGTATATTTAACTTGGTAATAATTATGAACTTCAAGGTACACTCACTCTCTTCTTCTTCATGGAGCGTTTCTGCTAGGCCCTTGATTCTGTTATATTAGACTCATTATTTGATTCAAATTTTTTTCTATGACACTCAATTTCTGCTTTTAATACAAGTTAAATGAGATAAATTAGCTTTTGTTGACCGAAAATACCGCTCGACTACAAAAAGAGGCCAAGGCCACTAGTTGCAGTCAGATACTGGTATTTGGCCATTTGGCCGTCTGACAGCTTTCTAGTTGAAAAGTCCACAGTCCCTCAGATATTTCTCCTTATGCGAGCTTTTTTTTCCCTTTTGGTCTGGAGACCTGAGTTCTACAGAAGTTGACCCCGTGGAAATAACATTTGTGGAGCACGCTACTATTCATGGTAACGTTTGCCAGCTGAAGAGTGGATATATCCTACTCCTGGAAGATCCTCGCCCGAACTAACAGGAGATATGGGAATCGCGCCCGCTAAAGCTACTGGGCTACAGTACCCCGGAAATGGCAAGGTAAGAAAGAAATTGGACAAATCCTAAGGCAGAAGCTAAAAAAATTGTGGAAGTAAAGTACATGCACATACGTCTTAAAGGCCGTCGTCGAGGTTAGCGAGAAAGAAAAGATTATGTTAGCGATCTTGCCATGAAAAATACATACCGAGCATATCCAAGGTGCAGCATGAGTGAGTGCAGCTGCGGGATACTTATTATTAGGCGCTATCTACCTACCTAACTAGATAGATAGATAGATAGGGGGGGTAGTTAAGTTAAAACATAGATCACCTTCACAGATATCAATTCAACCCAAGTAGTTCAGCCTTGAATCTCAATATGAAAGAGAGTGGGTTGCATAAAGGGCGCAAAAGCAAACTACCTGATTTGAAGAGCGATGAGGGAGAGTGTAAATTGCAAATAGACCTACCTATGTACATGTACAAGTCAAGTGAAGCAGTCAATGAGTAGAGCCCGTTCCCTTTCTCGTACTCCTACTGTCTCAAGGAGAACGTACAGTACCTACCTACTTCCCTAACTAGGAATAAGAGTATGTGCAATACTCATGGCTAGTTGAGTTCACCAAGGCTATTTTTTACCGTAAAAAATGTATGGAGAGCGCTCTACGTGTCTGCCGTTCCTACTCACAGAGTCGGAGGACAACTTCCACAATCCAAGGAAAAGAGTGTGCGCATACCTCCAACTGAATGAATTTTCCAGGTAGATATATAGACAGGTTCGGAAGTACGTAATCAAGTTCATTCCAGTCTGCTTTCTTTACCTGTCTGCTTAGTACTGTACTAAGCCAAGCCGAGCCGAGCCGAGCTGAACTACTGTACATACATGCTTCCCATCCCATCACATCACATCATAAGCATACCAAATTGGTTCGTGATTGATAAAAAAACTCCGAAAAAAAGAAGTAAAAGAAAAAAAAGAGAAGAAATCAGGTCGAGTCACCAGCCCCAACCGGTTGAAACACTTCGGAAACCTAACCACACCTCCGATCGACAAACCCTAACTAATCCCGTCCCGCCTCCAACCAGCAAGCCGACCAACCACCCACATGGCCTCACCTCGTCCTCATATCGTACCATCCCATCACACAAGAACCATCAAAGTGTCATGTCGTACCGTACGGATCCCGGTCTGGTCTGATCTATCGCACTATCCACATCCCTCCCCTTCCCACTCCGTGAGGAAGAAAGGGGGAAACATGAAACGGACCGAAAAGACTCGACTCACCGTTATCGGTATGGTATGAGCGTTAATTGCTGGGTGTGAGATAGAAACAAAGATGAGATATGAAGACGAAGACGAAAGAAGTAGTAGGTATGTAGGAGGAAAGAAGTAGACGAACAAGGACAGGACAGGAAGAAAGGGGAATGGAAGGGAAGGTGATTGCTTTTCTCCTTTTTCTTATTGTCTTTAATTTATGATGAGGTTGTCTTTGCCTGCCCCGCGGATACTCTCGATTGAAAATTGGTTGACTGGGTGAACGAGAGGATGTTTGATCAATTGAACCGCGTCACGTCAGGTCGTAAAAGGTTGCATTGCATTGTATTGCGTTGCACGTCAACAACACCCGTAACGTCAGAGTCGAAATCGAGGTCGAATTAAATCGAGTTTTGAAGACTGAAGGCATAGCACGGTGTGACTCGCTCGCTCGCGAGTATCAATCAGGTCAAGTCAAGTTGACGCCGAGCAGTCGAGACAAGGACAACCGAGACGGGAAAAAAGGTAAACAAGAAAAAAACAGAAACGAGAGAAAACGACGACGGGACGACATTTTCTTTCTTTGTGCTGGCTCGAGGTTCATTTCAAGACACGTGTATATGTAACTTGGCGTGGACGTGTCGGGCCAGTCGCGAGGTAGTCGTTTTCTCTTGGTTTTTACATGACGGTGCAGCCGCCACCGGGGGAAACTGTAGAAGAAGAGATGTGTTAGTTGGATATTTCCATGCAGAGGGCACTTGGTTCTGTGTGACAGACACCAAGATAGAGACAGAGGGGGCTAATGAGGTACGGGGAAGCAGGCAAAAGCACAAACATACCCTTGACGACGGCAGCAGACTGAGCGATCTCAGAGGGAGACATTTTGACCGTTGGATTTGAAGTTGGAGAGAGACTTGAAGAAAATTGACTTGAAGGTAGCGTAGCAAGTAGCTTTATTCGATCAAATCGAGGAAGTCAGTGATGTGATGATGAGAAGAGAGAGGGACGAACCTAAGTGAGTGCGATATTTATACCTTTTCCAGGACGAAGCTAGCAGAAGCGAGAGAGGCCCCCCTTGAATGAGAGAGAGAGAGAGGGTGAGAGGGAGGGAGGGAGGGAGGGGGAGAGAGAGAGCGCTGTGACAAAAATGCCACGGCAATTTGAATTATGAATATGCCAACCGGCTGGGGGAGAGGGAGCGGGCGCCCGGTAAATGGGAACCAAAATGTTTCGAAAACAAAGGAAGTGCCCTTTCTTTGAATCGATCAATTGAAAAAGATCCCGGTAAGTAGGTAAAGGACGATCTCGAATCCAAAATTCTAGAATTACAATCTCGAATCTCGAATCTTGAATATTCAAGTTCCGACCACTAGAATGTACTCAATGGAAACTCATTCATTCAGAGATGCCACTCATTTATATTGTTCCTCTACCTACTATGCCTTGAGCCCTGGGGCGTCAAGTCACTGTCACTTAATTCGCGGCATCGGCGGGGAAATGAACTGTGGCAACGACCTGAAGTTTACTTGGCTCTCCCCTAATCCCTGAACTCGGAACGTTGCATCTTGCTGTGGTGCCTTCATCTCCTCAGGCCAATCCCCTCCGCACATTAGCATATAGTCTGTACAACAGAGCTCATGGATATAAACTCTAAATTCTAGACCCGTATGTACATTTCTGTTCTTCTGCATGTAAGTATGTATGGCTTTCATCCTTTTTCCGTCCGGAAATGGAAAGAAAGAAAGAAAGCCGGTCAAACACTGGCGCTCTCACTACAGAGTACAGTACAGTACAGTACAGAAACAGAACAGGATATGATAGGATAGGATATGGACGGCAAAAGACAGAGGCATGGTTATGTGGAGGATAAAAGAGAGCATAGACATGTTCAGTACCATGTAGTATATGAAGGGCACAGAAGGTACCTACCTCATATCCTAACTAGTTTGATATTTGCCTACATAGGATAACGCAGTTTTTAGTACCATGGATCTCCACATTAATCGTATGCTTGCTACAGCTTATCTCACGCATACTAATACTGATCCTGAAACACACAAAAAGAACACGAGACTTTCCACCAACACCCCATCGCACCCCCCACGAGACGAAATCTCCGCCAGAACCAAAGCAAAGGGTACCTACCTGCATGGTCCGTTAGTTGATGCAACTTCATGGATGGACGTTGCTAGGTCTTGCAGGGACTATTCCGCATCCGGAGCACCAAAAAATCTGCCCAGCTCCATGACTGACCGGGGCCTGAGGTGCCGCAGCGGGTGCGGTGTCTCAAGAACAAAGGAACAGGCCTATCCAATCGTAGCATGGTGACGACGCCTTGGAGAACCATAGTAAGGGATCAACCGCTTGATAGGCGGGCGCTGAATCTCAATTCCGAGCAACATACAAATTCTATCAACCTTAACAGACAGCATGAACGCATCCGGCAAGAAGTTTAACGAGTAGATATAAGAAATCAGATTTCATGATCAGCTACCTAAGTCAGGGAACATGATAGATAGGAGAGAGTCGTATCCATAAAGTAATTTCCGCCATATGCAAAACGGCCGTTTCCGGTACTATTCAGCAGATTGAATAAGTAGATCAGGTATAGATTTCCTCGGTCAGGGTGTTCAGGGTCAGTCCCGTCTTTGCAATGTCCTCCTGGATCAGGAACATCAAAGGCATCTCGACGAGGGTTCCCTTGACCTGGCTCAGCAGCTCCTTCACCTGCCTCACGCCCTCCGGTCCAGGCGGGAAGTCGTCCCTCACAACATGGCCCCACCCGTACTTGGGGCCCTTGGACTTGTCCTCGTCGCCGCCGGCCTCCTTGTCCGCCTTGTGGAAGTAGTACTCGTAGAATTCTTTGTACGTTGCCCAGTCGCGGACGGTATCGTCCGGGACGGCATGGAAGACCTTGCGGAAAACTTCCGTGTTCGTCCTGGCGCGCGTGTTCCAGAGGCTCAGGAACGTGTCCGAAAGAGGGTCCGCGACGATCTGACTCTCGGGAGAATCAAAGTCGTAGATGTTGGGAACACCGACGGGCTCGGCATTGGCGTCCAGCCGCTTGTAGTCCTGCGGCTTCAACAGACCAAGGTGCTTGCGGAACAGCTCGCGACGGAGCGAAGCTGCGAATCGGCTTGCAGTCCAAGGCTTCCCGTTCATGGTGGACTCGACTGGGGTTGGGTCTTGAATGATGATTGCGATTTCCGAGTCGTGGTCTCCAAGCTGAGAACGGTCATTGAGGTTGGCAGATCCACAGATAACGACGCGGTCGTCGGCAATCAGAACCTACGGCAGCAGTCAGCTCATGATCTGTCTCACTGGAAATCATGAATCAGTGGCGTGCCTTAGAGTGAACATAAAGCTCCTCGCTCACAAACGCATCTATCTCGGACTCTGGGGGACCGTCCCATGGAACATTGCGAATATCCTCTCCTCCAAGCATGTAGCATTCACTAACGGTGTCCCAGCGCCCGCCTGCAGAGGACTTCACCTCTTGTGCCGATCGCTGATACTGCTCGTATGGAGCACCTTCTCCGTATCCATCATATCCGGTAGTAGTAACGTCGTACTCCTTGCGGGCTTCCTCGTAATTGACACCACTGGCTCCCTCAGCTTGCGATAGCGCAGCGCTTACGTTGATTCTGTCATAGTTTCGAAGGTTATAGAACCTGATGTAGTCCATGGGGTTGTAGCCTTCCTTGGCAACAAGCTCCATAATGCTGTGGCCGCCTCTGCTGATGGAATTGTACTGGAATTCCATAATCGCGCGGGTGCCGAGAGTCGAATCGTCAATCAGATCGCCCGGGAAACATGGGACAGATGGAATCACGACGATCATCATCCACTTCTCGCCAGCCCGGGCGGCACGCAGGATGCGCTCCACGATGGCAGCGCCAATCTTGTTCTTGATAGGTTTCTGCTCATCGCCGGTCGCCGTGATGAAGAATTGGTTTTCGATGTAAACAAAATGCTGGCTGTCCCGGATGATAGCCGCGTAAGCGTCGGCAATCGAGTGCTCAGTCTCGACACCATGGCTCCACTTGGAGCAGCTGCGCACTATCTGACATGTGATATTGCCCGCTGGCCGCGCGTGGTGGCGTCCATGTCCAGAGAAATAACGATCCTGATAGTGATGGACTTGGCTTGCTAGACGACCCCGGAGGGAATGGAATCCAGAGAAACCTCTTTCATCTCCCAAGCCGCGTTCGCTCTCGCCACCATCATTGTAATCGTCGAGTCCGCGCTGCAAGCTCTGCGACTCCTCGGTTGGCGGCGGCGGGAAGTAAGGCACCTCAGACGACTGTTCAGGAGGTGGTGGTTCGTAGGACAGGTCCCTTTGGCTGCTAGGGGGCTGGCCAGCCGATGAACTTGGACGCCCATGCAGGGCCAATCTAGAATACCTCGAGTCCTGTCGGGACTGGTACTTGGTATCGTAGATGAAGTTCCAACGCTCCACAAAATGCCTCCGCAGGTCCTCGACGACTGGACCGTGCAGGCTCACAGCTACATCAGACCAGCCCATGCGGGAAGTGGTTGTCCGGTCAAGGTTGTTGTTCTCCCAGTGGACAACATCCTCAAAGTCAAGGACCCGATTGTTGTTGTAATCCTGCCCGGGGAAGACAATCTCATTGAGATCCGTGGGGTGGACATCGGCGATCGCGTGCTGGTTGGTGTCCCAGCGTCCAAAACACAAATCGAGACCACCCATGAAGGCCGTCTTACCATCAACGATGCACAATTTCTCATGGTGCGCCCAGTAGAGGATCACATCGTCACGCATACCGTACAGACCCTTGAGGGCGTCGACAGACAGCTCAGAAAGCTTGGCAGCATTCAGGCTCAAGTTCTGCAAAGACTCGGTGATGTTGTACTCAAGATTTTCGCGGTCTGGGAGATGATCTGGGTGGCGGAAGACTGCAATATTTGGGTGGAGATCCTCCAAATGATGTTTAGTGTGCGACGACGATACTGTAGACCGGGACCTGATCAGCCATCGATTCAAACATTGGGGAGGGTAGTGACATCCGAGTAGGATACTTACGGGTCAGCGCCTGCGTCACCTCCTTGTAGACAATAATGTTTACTTTCACTCCGCGCTGCGCAGCAGCTTGGAGCATCCGGTCAAGGCGGTACTGTTCATTCCTGACAGGCGGCCGCCTCAGGTACAGCTCCGGGGAAAGCCACCCTGGAGGATGTGCGTCAGTCTCACTTCTCAAAAATGACAGGGATATATGCACAGCACTTACAGTCCAGGATCCAGATAGATTCCCTTGCATTCTCCAACGCTCTAGAGACAGCGTAAAAGTAGTTGCAGCCGTCCACGTACCATTTCACGTCGTTGTACTCTCTCTGCGGGGCAAAGCTTCCAAATCGGTTCGGGGTATTTGGTTTGCTCTCGCCATACTGGGCATAAGCCTCCGGGTCGAGGGCGTTTCCAATGCGCTGGGCGACCTCCGAGCCAATGTCTGCCACCGTGTCCTGCAGCTTTCCCAGGATACCAGGTAGCTTTTGCTCGGTCTTGGGTGGGTTCGAGGCCGACCCCTGGCCCGCATACGAGGGCTGCTGAGCGTAGGTCTGCTCCTGGGGTAGGTTTGCAGTGAGTGGTTACTGGATCGACCAGAAATGGAGGAGCTTGGGGGACTTACTGAGTAGCTACTGGGGTCGTAGGTCTGCTGCTGGCCGTGGTGATGGCTTTTGTATGTCTCCTTCAAGAACTTGACGGTCTCTCCGATCAGTCCTCGAGCGCTCTCTCGAAGACCTCTCTCACCCTCCTCCTGGCCGGGATAGTCTCCGTACGCCATGGGATCCTCCCTCTGAGACATGATCTCGATGTGGCTCGGGGGCCGTAAGTTGATTGCGGGCAGTTAGGGGAGGTGGTGGGGCAGAGCAGGCAGCGCAGCGGGCGTGACGAGCAAGACCAAGTGAAGCTGAGCAACCAGATCCTCGATCTGGGGATCTGCTCATAGAATCTCCTTGAGGACTTCCCCTCGACAGCGGCGAGAGGACACGTCCCCTTATATCGAGACGGCGCAGCTCACCCGCCATGCTGGGCGGCCGCAGCCCCGCCGTCAGGGCCAGGAGCTGCGTCGCGCACGTGTTTCAGCTGGACGGGCTGCAGGATCGGGTCATGGCGGTGTCGATGCCCCGCCTCTCAGCAGCTGGCGGACTCTCCAATACGAGGGTGCGAGACGGGGTGGCTTCTCCGCGGCCGTGGCTGTGCTGGCTGAGGAGAGATTTCTGTGCACAGCCATGGTGTACAGAGCGCGGAAATAACGATAATAAGGATACAGAGCACATGTATGGAGTACTATACTGGAGTTTTGTTGCTGCATGACATGGCAAGGCGGGGACCCTGTGGCCTGTGTTGTCTTGCCCGATTGAGTTGAGCACGGAACCGCGGGCGGCCTGCGACGCCGGTGCGGGACGCGGATCGGAGCGGTGTTTCCACCGGTATTTCCACGGCGCGAGGGGCACGGCCACGCAGCCCGACACAGGGCGGCGACACCTCACTCTCGCGCCCCGCACGCGCGCGCCAAGAGACCGAGTCAACCCCGCGCCGGGCGCCGTCCTCCTCCCCGCTCCGGCGGATCCTGCAGTTGGAGAAGCTTCATTATATAAGGATGACATCGTCCCGGCGGGAGTATACAGCATATATACTTCTGTTTCCTCATCCCGATCCTCTCCACTAGGACATACATCCTAGGACATACATCTGCATATCCGGTTGTGCTTAGGGATCAAGAACATCAATCACCATGTCCATCGCAACCCTCGACGTATGTCGGACAACGCTATGTGGGCTCATGGGAAGACCGGGACAATCGAGCTGACGTCCATCCGCAGGCCAGCCAGCACCCCTACCTCCCCGCCTACGCGCAGACGCTGTTCGAGGCCAAGGCGGCCAAGAAGCTCACCTTCGAGGACATCGCCAAGCACATCGGCCGCAACGAGGTCGCCACCGCCGCCATCTTCTACGGCCAGGCCAAGGCCTCGCCCGAGGACATCCAGAAGCTGTCCTCCCTGCTGGGCATCCCGCTCGAGACCCTCGAGGCCCAGATGAGCGGCTTCCCGGACCGCGGCCGCGCCGTCGAGATGCCCCCCAAGGAGCCCCTCATCTACCGGCTGTACGAAATCGTGCAGAACTACGGCTACGCCTACAAGGCGGTCCTCAACGAGAAGTTTGGCGACGGCATCATGAGCGCCATCTCCTTCTCCACCAAGGTCGAGAAGGAGACCGACAAGGACGGCAACAACTGGGCCGTCATCACCCTGCGCGGCAAGTGGTAAGTGTCTCGCATGAGACTCGTAAAAGACAAGAAGCCCAGACGGCTGACATTGATACAGGCTGCCATACTCTAGATTCTAGACGGCTCATGTGAGCATGTGGTTTACAGGCGGTTCGCAAGAACACCAGGAAAACGAACCAGATCAAATTGATAGTGAGAGATACTCTCTCCAATTGATTTTTGATGACGATAGACAATGGTACTTCTTCAGCTGCCTGTTTCCTCTTTGTACATACTTTGGGACTATTCAAAATCCCTCTTCCAGTAATGAATGAGATGACATCCAGTAGCATATAGCAACTGCACTCCGGGTGAAGACATGCACTCTGGTCCAGTTTGACTTTCAACATTTAGCATCAACTCAGTTGATGTGATTTTTTATTTTGTTTTTCTTTCTTTTCTGCATATACCCAATTGTTGTCTGCTATGGTTCTGCGTTTGGAATATACCAGATTATGCTCAGAAATGGAACTGCACGCCTCTTCCCGTTTGCCCCGTTTGCTCGGTCCTCAGCTGCGGAAACCTGTCTTCTCCCTGCATTATATTCACTTTTCCCCGCAAAGCCGCGGCTTACCAGTGAATGTGTTCTCTTTCGTCGCATCTTGTCACCTCCCGCCTTCATTCCCCGTGACCATCCACCCGCTCGGTCTCCGGTCCCTCCCACCGGACTTTCCTCATCCCGGATCCGATCCCAGAAAGCATACATTTCGCCATCTTCTTGACTGTCATTGAACACCATTGAACCGTCTCCAAGATGTCTGAGGCGGGTTCCCGCGTCCGCGTGCAGTGCACCTATCCCGGGTGCCTCCGCTTCTTCCCCTCTGAGAGGGAGATGAAGAAGCACAAGACCTACGCCCCCGACCATGAATACTGCAGCAGGTGCGACGAGGACTTCGAGGATGAGAACCGTCTCCTCATCCACAAGATCAAGAGCGAGAGACACATCGCCTGCCCCCTCTGCGGCCTTGATTTCCGCAGTGAAGGCGGCCGTGATGCGCATGTCCGTCAGGTAGGCATCTTCCCCAACCTCTGATGACAATCCAATGTATCAGGATGAGAGAACTAAAAGCAATCCTATCCTACAGTATCACCGTGCGGACCAGAACATGGTCTGCGTCGGCTGCGGCGTCAAGTACACCCGTGCCGCGGCGCTGATGGCGCACATCGAGGAGGGCGAATGCCCCGTCATCACCTCGAAGCGGCTGATGCAGGAGCAGGCCAAGAAGCTCATCATCAAGGAGCTCCTCAGAGCCGGGACCGATGCTACTCCCAAGCTCGTCATCGACCCGTCAGACACCGATGATATCAACGGCGGCGTGAAACTCATCGAGGCTCGCAACCGCGAGGCCGTTGCGAACCAGCCAAAGCCCAAGCCGGGAGACGACAACAAGAGCAGCAGCAGCAGCAGCAGCAGCAGCAGGAAGCCGACCGCCCCCTCAGTGGTCTCCCTCAAGCACTGGCCGAGACTGGGCGAGGTGAGGCCGTCCAAGCCGGATCCGAGTGATCTGATGGAGTTCTCCCGGCTCTCCCTGAACGACAAGGAGCCCGACCCAAGCGATCTGATGTCGTTTTCCAAGTTGTCCCTCGATGACCGCAAGCCAGACCAGAAGTCGGCCGACAAGCACTGGCCCGAACTGGGCGCCCAGCGGGAACCGAGCGACCTGATGGAGTTCTCCACGCTGTCCCAGAATGACCCGCCGGAGACGGACCAGAAGAACAAGGCCGACAAGGGCAAGGGAAAGGCCAAGGCAGACGACGCCGAGTCCATCGCCAGCGACCCCCGCCTGCCCTGGGAATTTGAGCACACCGAGGGAGAAGCCAACCTTCCCCCGCGCCATCCTGGCGGCTTCGGCCGCGGCCTCCCGACCGCGGGCGAGACGATCGCGGCGTTCGTCCCCGGCTGGGACCCGACCAGGTTCTTCAACTCCTTCACGGGCGTCTACGACTGTCCGTGCGGCGAGAGCTTCCTGGAGATGGGAAAGTTGGAGGAGCACATCCTGAAAAAGGGGCGCTCGCGCGGGGCCATGCGGTATGTGCATCTGCCTCTGAATCTCCAATAACGATATCACATTAGTATATAAGCAAAGCTAACAGATCGGTCCAGCTGCCCGGCATGCTACCGCATCTTCAAGAGCACCGCCGCGCTGATCGCGCACTGCGAGTCGGCCACCACCCGCTGCAACGTCAGCGCCCGCGACGACTACGCCCAGATCATCGACGAGATCAGCGGCGGCGTCATCCAGTACACGGGCTACCACAAGGACGGTACGACCAAGTACGAGGCGGGCGAGCTCCAGGACCTGCCGGAGGACGAGAAGGAGAGGAAGACGACGACTATCGGGCCGGACCTGAGCAGGGAGCCTCGGAGGGAGCCGAAGGGGGTGTGGTAGTGGAGATACATCCCAGACGTTCGTCGACAGGTATGGAGTACCCTATAGGTGCGCCGTAGTCACCTAGGATGGACGGCGGATAAGAGCGCAGGTCGAGCGAGACTCAGGGATTGCTGACAGCGCTTGTTCCCCCTTTCTTACTCCATTCACATTTTCCCGACCATCATGGCGGCTATCTCTTTTTCCTCTCTTTCAAATTCATCTCGAAGTCTCGAAGTCTGAACTGAACCAGTCCAGTTAAGAAGAAATCAACAGTGAGAATGACAATCCACGAGTTTCACAGCTCAACTCAACCTCTCTCTTTCCTTCGTGTATTCAATTAAAAAAAAAAAAATAGTAGGACACCCGTGGCGGACGTAAAAAAAAAAAATTACATGCTCCCTCGCACTACTATGCAAACTACTGGGCGAGAAGAAGACACCCACACACTCACTCCCTTGAAATCACACCCACCCCGCCCCCCCAATCCATTATTCCCGATTAAACAATCCCGATCCCAACCCCAATCATACAGAAGGCCACATGGATTTTTTTTAAAAAAAAAACACAGTAAGTACCGCGTAGAATTACATCCTCGATCGCAGATAAAAGATAGCGCACACATATATACACATACGGCACACCTCAACCCTCAATCCCCACCTCTAAACTCAGCACAAATCAGGTCCCGTAGCTCAGTCGGTTAGAGCGTATGTATCCCCTCCCCGCCTACTTTTCCTTTCCATGCTCCCGCACCCGCACCAAAAAAAATAGTTCGAACTTCAGATGACTAAAACAGACCGAAACAGGTGGTGCTAATAACGCCAAGGTCGCGAGTTCGACCCTCGTCGGGACCATGGATCTTTTTTTCCAGCTTCCGCTTACTTACTGTGCGTGTGTGGAAGAGAGCGAGCGCTCCATATATATATATATATCTATCTGTATACCTATAACTATATAGATACATTATCATTATTCATTATTGTCATCGATTAATATTGTGACTCTAGCAGAACCCTACCTGTATACGGCGCACAGTGTACTACTGCTGTACAGTACATACAAACGACCGGTCCGGTCTGCTTTGGATAATAATAAAGCGCCGGGGTTCCGCGAGTTCGGATACTGATTGATACTGTCTGCTCAACGTTGCTACCCCTGCTTTTCTTTCTTTCTTTCAATTACCTATACTACGTGTATGATGCCAACGGTATGCATTCCACCGTCCTACTCGTAGGCAGAAACAGACGTGGTATTCGTAGACGGTATAGATGGTACAGTACATACATACATAGGCAGGTATTTGGCAGTAACGTTAGGGTAGATTGGGTATGCATGCTTTCGTGAAGATCGTGGAGATAGATGGAGAGACATAGATCGACATGGGTAGATAGGTAGATAGATATTATAGGCACTTCAGGTGCCTATATCCGACAGACAGACAGATAGATAGATGGGTATCCGGACTGCATCGTGACCTAAGCGTCTAGCAGCACTCCTCGCAGCACTCGAAGCAGAGAATGCCGGTGCAGCTGTTTATCAAAAAAAATCCGTCAGCTGCGGTTAAAAGACCAACATGTAGAAGGGTGAGGAGGGCTTACACTCCACAGCAGACGTCTCCCTTGCCACCGCCGCGCAGATGCAAGTTCATCTCTTCCTGCGACTTCTGCGACATCGTCAGCATCTATCATACTCCGCGCAGATTTGATATATTCCAAGAAGGTAAAAAAAAAAGGTTGCGTACAGGCTGCTCGGTGACGACGTGCTCGGTCGACGGGGCGGGCGGGCTGGTGGGCTGCTCCATGGTCACGGTCTTGGGATCCCACTTGCGCTCGGGGGCTCGCTCCTCCTTGGAGGACTTGAACCAGCCGAAGATGCCGTTGTCGAACATTTTCTTTTCCTTTTAGCCTTTGCGGGAGAATTGATCGATGAGGACTTTGATGGTCGGTGTGCCGTGCTGTGGGCTGACAGCTGGATGTTCCAAGTAGACAGCGAGCGCGAGACGGACTGATAAAGGAGAGAGGACAAAGCGAGGCCAGCGCAGTTTATGTATCAGGAAGCGCCCCAGCTCCCGGCCCCTGAGGCAGACCGACGGATCTGACCAGTGACTGGCTGCAGTGCGCGAACAGGAAGAAAGGACTGGGCGGTCACTATGTCTTACCAGCGTGCTAGCCAGGCGCTGCACCCGGGTAGCAAGCCACTGGCCCAGCAGGGCGTGCGGGGATCTCAGCGCAGCTGAGTGAGCGACTGGCTCTGATTATTACGCCCGATAGCGTGCATCGGACTTCAGCCGTTGAATGATGGTGGAGAGACTGTGCCACTGCCCGTCGAGGCCCACCAGGCCTTGCACATCGTTTCCCCAGCAGTGTAGCCATAGGAAAGCAGAGCAGTCTGGTCCTCGAGCTCTCCAGTCATGAGTGAGCGATGGAGGCTGTGATCCGGAGAGCCAGGCCAGAGGCCACTGACCGGGATCGTCACGGTCCAGCAAGATGCCCGCTTATCATGGCACGTAGCAGAGCATGGATAGTCGGTGCATCTGGCATGCGCCTTGCGAACATACGTAATCACGCTCCGTGCGACCGCACCGGCTCCACCGACAGGGCTGAGTCATGGACGTGCTGGATATCTGGCCGCTGGGACGGTAAAAACTCTCATCTGGTTCGAACCGAAGCAGTCTAGAACGAGCCATACCAATCATAGTAGGAAAATGCTGGCAATGCCTTTCCAGGGTTCAAGCGGCATAGGGACGCGGTCGAACGGAGGGCCGTCTGTGCCAGAAGAGAGAGACCGAGATGAGACGGCTAAGCTTTAGCCAAGCTTTCCCTCTTTGCACAGACGTGCCGATCGGGCCGTCCTGGACAAATGCGCCTGTGCCACCGTCAGAGCCACAGGCTGGCGCTGTCATGGTCAACAGGCTGGGCAAGGTATGAACAGTACTACGCTGCAATTGGAGATTCCATCGTGTAGCTTGGTCAAGTGTCCAGGTACGGAGCTTGTGTGGATTCCCTTTTTTGGGTCTGGACCACTTGCGCGCAGATCAGACTAGGATTGGCCATTCAAGCTGGACCAGAAGCACCATGTTTTCAATAGTTGCAATGGCCAGAGAGGTGGTCCATTCAAGACTGTCATGACGTTAATAACTCATAAGACAGGCTTAGAACGCGAGCTGTGTTGAAGAATAATCCTCTGGCAGAGGGCGGCTGGCAGGCATATCACCTTAATCGGCAATGGTACTAACGACACGGTCCACTCTACCTAGGTACCTAAGTTCCGCGATAAGTCGGTATCATTAAAGCTTCCTGGAATGTTTCTGTCTTGGAATGAATTTTTCGTATATCCATCAAAGAAATAGACAATGAATCCATGTCACACGGCGGTTGTCGAGTACGACATGCTGTTCCCAACCATATCACAGCCACTTCCATACGGGAGAACGGCAAAACAAGAATTAAAGGCTGGAAGGAAGACGAGAAATAGAACAATGGCCCTGGACGTACGGTACATACAAAATGATGGTTGTCGAGGGCATACTCGATAGACGGTCAGCTGACTGCGCGGTTGTGCGATCTGCCCCGCCGTAAAATTTACAGAACGCCCGTGATGCAAGACGTTCAGGTCGAGATAGCGGCCCGGACAGACGACGTTCGAGTTGCACGAGAGGGAAAAAGAGCGGGGAAGAGAATGCCAACACCATAAAGACCATACTACGCGACGCACAGCCGGTCCGGTATCATCCAACGGTCGCAATTGAATCATACACATACCCTCACAGGAGTGCGAAGAACAAAAATCACACTACCGGGAAAATGTCCACCACGACCACCACCCCGCCCCAGTCGGCGGGCGACGACAACAACACCCACGCCATCCGCCAGGCCGACTACATCCGCTTCAAGCACTACGCCGCCTGGACCTTCGCCGTCGCCTCGCCCATCCTGATCGCCCTCCCGCCGCGCAAGCTCGACCACTACACTGCTCTGCTGGCGGGCGCCTTCGTCGCCTCCGCCAACCACCTGACGCGTGAACACACGGGGCGGAGCATCCTGGAGCACATCCAGGGACGGTTTGCCCGTCCCTCTTCATCCTCCTCCTCCTCCTCCTCCTCCTCATCTTCCTTCTTCCAAGAGCTCCCCAGCGAGCGCGCGCTCGAGATCCAGGCCAAGCTGCGCGCCGCGCGGGACGCGCAGATCCGCGACGGCACCGTGACGGGCGAGGAGCTGGAGCGGCTGAAGCGGCGGCAGCAGCAGGAGAAGTCGCTGGCGGAGCGGATCTGGATGGGCGGGGAGACGGACGGGTGGAAGGAGCGCAGGCTCCGCGAGGAGCGCAAGGCGCTCGAGGAAGGGAAGGGGTATGGCGATCTGATCCTGGAGCATATCTGGGATGTGTGGAATTGGGGGAAGACGGATTCGAAGAAGGAAGGGGATTCAAAGGACGAGAAGTGAGCAATCTTCAGGCTCCCGCGGCTATTGTCGACTCCACTTTGGGGGATGGAGGAGGAGAGTTTTTGAAAACCATCCACGACGGATCAGATCGAGAGCCCTGGACAGGCTGCCCTGGCTAAAAATGCAACTGCAACAGGACGGTCGGCATGATCTTTCGGCAAATTGGCAGGACCAGTGGGATTTGTACGGTTCGACGATGAAAAGCTACCCATTGTAACATTATTATTTAGACAGGCATCGGTGTTGGGTTGTTGATCCACGAATACAGCAGCCCGGTCTCTACCATAAGGCGTCGGTCTGGGAATAGGCAACTTCGATTACAGTAACAATATTACAGCCTCCGCTTTACTTTTACTAAGGTACTGCTTCATTGGTGTTATGCACGAGATAAGCTTGAGCTGGAAATGAAAGGTGCTTGATTGAGGAGATATTTGACCATATATATGGCTCTGTGACTATATACAGGACACAAATGCAGCCCATCCACTTTGTACAGTAAGACATCCATGGTTGTACCAAAATGATGCCCTCCCGCCCTGCCCACCATGGAGAGGTCTTTCTGTGCTAAATACATGAGAAGAAACAGACATCGTCCAACATTGAAGACATCCATGGCGCCATCATTTTTCAAAATGATGCCCTCCCTCCCGCCCGCCATGGTTGCTCCACCCACCATGGATGCTTTGGGTGCTATATACAGGAGAGATTGAAACTGAACCTGAAAGACATCCATGTGCATCAAAAATGATGCCCTCCCGCCCTGCCCACATGGCGGCTTCTATAGTACATGATTTCAATGTTGTACATGCGATGACAACCCCATATATGCTTGAAATGCTCCATCAAGTACATGATTCAGATGTTCCTCATTGGAAGATTAGAGGATTCCGTCCAAACCCAGAGTACAGGTCACGTCCCCAGATACATGCTTCAGTTTCATAATCACAGGTTCATCCTTCACAATAAATATCACTCCCCAAAGGGGGAGAGTACATGATTCCAACCGAGTCCAGCTCGGGTACAGTCAGTCCACCACCAGGTACATGCGTTCAGCTGTGGTAAAGAGAAAGTCCCTCCGCCATAATCCGTAATAAATACCACCGACACCACCACCAGAAACGGGGGTTTTTTTTAGTAGGCGAGAGCGGCTCGTCGCCGACTCTCGTTAATCCTCCGAACGCAGTTGGACATGGTCCGCTGCAGATTCCTCAACATGACCTTCTTCAACAACGGGGTCTCCGGCCGGCTCCTCATGCGAGGAGCAATGTTGGCGGCAGCGAGATGGTCGGGATAGATGTCCCGGGTGGGACACTTGGCATCCAGCGGGATCACCTTGGGGGTGATGTTGCTGGTCTGGTCGTGCCTTTTGTCGGCTTTGGCGGAGGCGGAGGCGACAATCTCGGGTTGGAGAACCGGGTTCATAGACCCGGACTCGGACTTGGCAGGCCTTCTCGCAGTGGGAGAGGCAGCCATTTCGGGTATCCGCAGGGGGTTTGCGGAACCGGCGTCCGTATTGACGATTGCGGGGGAGATGAACATCTCCGGTGCCCGCAGCGGATTGAAAGCCAGAGCGTCGTGCTCGATGTGTGAGACGCGCTCGGCAGGTGTGACGTATCCGACATGTTTGACATGTCGGGGGGATTTGACACGCTCGGCGTGTTTGACATGCTCGACAGTCTCAGGAGACGCATCGCCGGTCTGCAGCAGGCGAAAGTTGTCCTCGATGAGTTTGATGACACCGAGGTCTTTGCCTCTTCGGCGGCGTTCCTTTTCTTTCCACGTGTCCCGGGCGCAGTTGATTTGGAAATGTATGTTCTCAATTTCTTGCGCCTGTGCAGGAGTGCATGGGACTCTGTATCGTGGAGGAAGTCGTTCAAGATGAACGAACTGAGGTTCAGGTAGGTCATCCGGATGCCTTATTATCTGTTCAGGAAGTTATTAGCATCCAACTCGGAATAAGGAGGAGATATATCATCACTTACATGAAGCGCTTGCATCATACGCACGAGCTCCTCTTCGACGATGCTCCAGCGCCGTACGTCGGAATCAGGTGTGTTATTGGATGTGTTATCATAGGAGCTTATTGTTGTGGTGTGCAGAGGCGCTTCTTCCATAACAATATCGTCGTCCTGTTGCTCACTTGGAGCGATTGAAATTCCCAGGACGTGGAAAGTCTATATATGACCAGGAGTTAGTATATTGGTTGCAATTGACACAATATCAGGTACGTACCTTCTTCTGAGGTCCTTTCCGGCCTTTATACATTTGACAGCCAATTAGTGGAAGGGAACGTCCCATCTTGTGGAGGAAGCTAGAGCGAGGAATCAAGAGTATCCCTGCGAAAGATGCCACTCGCGTGGGATTCGTTCTGGAAACCTGTCAAGCTGTTAGAGCAAGTCATGGGAGTAATCAAAGTTATGGAACGACGTCCACATCGATCCACGGAACCTTCCGCTCCCGATAAGCTTCCCGGACGGACATGAAGCTAGTGAGGTTGGCCAGCATGGATGTCTGAGTCGGGGATGCCAGCAGGTAAAACAAACGAAGGAGAACATACATTTGATATGTTTCGGCTGTCGCTTTTATAGATTCTCCCAGATAGAGGTCTCGCGACGCTGCTGTACATAGCGTTCTTGCAGAGACAGGAATCCATCTTTGTGGATTTTTTTTTTCGCGAACCCGAGCTTAAGCTTCTAGGGTCGGATTGAAGTTGTTTATACTCCGGAGGCGCGCTTCTCAACAGAGTCTTCTCCGGAGGCAGGGGGCTTCTTCTCGACGGAGGCTTGTCTTTTCTCTGGAGGTAGTATCTTCTCGACAGAGTCAGTTTATACTCCGGAGGCTGGAGCCACTCCACAGAGTCCTCTGCAGGCAGGGGATACACAGAGGAGTTGTCTTCTCTCTGGAGGCAGGGACTTCTCGACAGAGAGTGTTTCTAGTTTATACTCCGGAGCCAAAAAGTCTCAGACAGAGTCTTCCTCCGGAGGCAGGGTCTTCTCGACGGAGGGTTATTTGCTCTGGAGGTAAGGGATCTTCTCGACAGAGTTTGGTTTCTTCCTCTGGAGGCAGGATCTTCTCGAGGCAGAGGGTTATGCTCTCTGGAGGCTTTTTAGCGCTCGCGACAGAGAGTTGAAGAGCTTTTTTGTGATTTTTCGTCCAGGTCCTGAAAAACAAAAAGCAAAAACTTTTTAGAGGTTTTTTCAGGTTTGGAGGGTTTTCTAGAGGTTTTTGAGAGGTTTTTTTTTTAAAAAAAAAACGACAAACAACAAACGCAAAAATTTTTAGACCTTTTTGTGGACGTCTTGGTGTTTGAGCTCTTGTATTGAATTGTCTTATTGTCTTGTGAATTGTCTTGTTGGTCTGCTTCGATGGGTCTGGGGGCCCAATCTCAGCAGGTGTGAGATGTAGAAGGAAGAAAGAGCAGGAGCGATCTACGGGGATGAAGGGCATATTTATAGAGCGCAGGCATGGCTCATGTCAGAGACCGCCCAGCTTCCTGGCTCATCTGCTGCTACGTTCCTGCTATAATACCGTGGAACCATCCCGTAGGTGATGCCATTGACTTTTCAAATCTATAGTCGTACCATAATGCTATCCCTTAAAGACCAGGCACATGACGCGGGAAGAGGAATGTCTAAGCTATAGGCGTCTTCGATGACGCTAGCATCGATAGATAGCCAGTCAAAGGTAGTGCTGTAACGTGGGAGGGCGGCCAGTGAAAGGAAAAGTCAGAATTCTAATTGCAGTTGTGACCCCGCGATCTATATAGAGATCCGATCTTCACGGACGGCCAGGGCGGTTGCTCCCAAGGTTGCCCTTGTCCATTGCCACTTCGAGAACGCGAGGGCGGGAACTATAGCGGGAGGGAAGCGGCATCATGACGCCAAGTTGTTCTCCCTCGGCATGCTTTTCCCCTTCTGACGAGTCGAAGTCGTCAGATGTGCCTTCCGAGAAAATTGTGCTTTTAGAGTGCCAACATATAGCCGTCAATCGCAGGTGATCATGCCTTCTTGCGCTTTTTCGCCTTGTAGTCCGGATCTTCAGGCGGGTGCCCATCGGAAGAAAAACGATGGGAAGCACTCCTCTTCAAATTATTCTCCTCGCCTTTCTCCTCCTTAGAACCAGAATTGCCATTGACTTCTTCCTCGGGACCATTATCATCAACTTTGACCTTCTTCTTTTTAGGCTTGAATGATTCTTCAGGAGGAGAGAAGCTACCATTCGAGTTGACGCTTTCCCGCTTCCTCTTCTTCTCTGGCTTTTCATGCCTCTTCCTGCGCCGTTCTTCTTTGAGCTTCAGCCTACGCTCGACCTCCTCTGATATGTCCTCCGTTTCCATCGATACGGGAATATAGTGCTCAACGTGTTCGTCGCCGCCTGGCATGGCGTCCTTGGTTCTTTGACGCTTTTGTGTACCCGCCGCCGTTGTGTCTGTCTCCGATAGTAATGGCATTTCCTCTTCCTCCTCTATTCTCGATCGCTTTCTAGACATCTTCGAATTATTACTACCCGGCAGGGATACAGGTGTAGGTCTCGAATCGAAAACAAAGGAAGGCTTCGACTTTGTGCTCGGGTCTTGTGAGTTCAGGGGCTCGGACGGGGCGCGATGAGGTGCATTCTCCGATCGAGAACCATTCGTGCTTTTTGCGGGGTTACCATTTATGTCTTTCGTATACGTCCCCGAGAGAACGTCGCTTGCGACGCCGTTAGGCATCTAGCACCAAGGTGCGCCATGTTAGCTATGTTGATCCAGACAGAAAAATTCCGGAAGGAAGGAGGAAGGGGAGGGGGGGGATCCCAAGGTACAAATTTCTTCCTAATAGCCTCTAACTGTTCCATCAATTCCCTTGTCCTGTCAAGCATTGACAAGATCGTCCGGAACGTTTCGCTCTCCGACACAACATGGCCTTTCACCATATGGAGGATCTCCAGATGCGATTTGAGGTTGGACTCGTGCTGGGAGAATATCTGCGCGTACTTTTCAGTCAACAACGATTGAATGAGTTCGTAGCAGACTGCGATCTATAGTATGTGGTAGAGCTGCTCCGTACCTCTGCCCATGAAACCGGCTGGTGCTCCGCACCCTGATCGTTGCTTGCAGTTTCGGATTCATCTTCCACAGTCGGATTCCTCGGATTTGAGTTCTTCACGGGTGCCATGTTTAAATATCCGGTCCAGTGCTTGAAACGAGCTTTGAGCGACAGAGAAGTTGTGGGCGCAGCTCTGTCGCGCACTTAGAGAACGGTCGAGGTTGTCCGCGCCAAGACACTTTTGCCCCAAGCATGTGGAGTGCGGAGAAGTCCATCGGCTCCGCTTATCGGAGGACCGCGTTACTCTATACTACTTCAAAGCTCAATAAAGAGCTAATTGTCATTGTTTATCACAAGGATCGCTGAATATAGTTGGCATTCCATTGTTTAGGAGCCACAATTGTCATTCAAGTCTCTATATTGTCATCATACAAAGACGTATGCCCCCAAGCGCCGACAAGCAGAACAAGCTAGACACCCACAACCGTTATCTATGCTCCTTTGGCTGAAGGCATAAAGCACTCCTATAGTCTATTGGAACAATACATACTCATTGATACTATGTAGCGACATGCATTATATGACCATTGAGATAATCACCCAACAGGCAGAAAACATAATTGAGAAGAATACCCAGTACCCGTCGCAAACCAGTGCGTCATAAACAATGCAGATAATAAAACAAAGCAGCTGAATTGTATGAATACCTATTCAATTCACCATGCGCCAGGATCGTAGTCGAAGCGAGCCAGCTCCTTCTCGGCATCTTCGATATCCTTCTTCGTTTTCATCCGCATGTAGAAGATCGGGCAGTCCCTGGACGAGCAGATAACCTCGCAGTGCAAACTGCCCTGACACCGCTGGCACTGCGTCCACAGTCGCCCAAACCGCACCTGGAGGTCCGAAACCTTGTTCAAAGTCTTTTGGTAGAGCTCACCAAGACGAGGACGGCAGTTCTCACAGACTGCTCCGTTCATCTCCTCCTTGCTCACAAGTGGCTTCTTGCATCCCATGCAGGTCTGCGTCTTCTTCGCGAACTTCATCAGGCCGCCGAGAGTAGGAGCCGCAACGGAGATGGAACGGGTATGTTCGCCCGTGAGCAGCTGGGCTGCCTTCTTCTCACCGAGAATGGGTTCGAAGATACGAGCCAGCGGGTTCGCGAGCTGGTTATCGAGGTAGTATTTTGTGTCGATGGGGATGTTGTTTTCAAGGACGTAGAGGGGATCCTCCGACCTCTCGTAGTTCTTCGAGCCTCCGGCTCCCTTGACAATGACGTACGCGACACGGTCACCGAGTGTTGGGGCGGAACCTGCATCGCGCTTTCTCATGCGCTCAGCAAGCTCAACGTGGGCTTGTTTTGCCGTGTAGTCTGACTTGGAGAGTTGCTTTGTGATCACAAGCTTCGACATATCGATCTTGTTTTGCAGGAGATCCGAGATGGTGTCTTTGACATACCTGCGTGGCAAAGTTAGTCAGAGCAGTTCTTGGGGAAATAGGAGAAATTTTACTTACTCTTGCGCACCATCAATATCCCTGTCAATCAAGATTTTGTGCAAAACGGTTTCGATGACGTTCTGCACAAGTCGGCAGTTATCTCTTCGAACAGTCTCGATACCCTTACTGTCCATCTTGTCATACTTCTTTGTATTCGTCCAATAGAGCCCCGCATACCGCTTCTTGTTGATAAGCAGGTATGGGAAATACACCTTCTCGAATTCGAGCTTTATAGGCTTGGGAAATTTTGAGGAGACATAATCAGCGGCCTCCTGGCCCAGTTTCATGGCCTCCTCAAGTGATGTGACGCCGAACTTGACCATGACAGAGTCGGTATCCCCGTATATAACCTTTGCATCATGAGAATAGCCGTTTGCAATGGTGAATCTCTTTTCAACTTCCTCTTTTGTCTTTTCGATCATCTGGCGGCCGTAACTGGTAGTGCTACTAGCAATAGCCAGACAGGGAAGCTTTCCAACTGTCGCACCTGTGATACCGTACACACTGTTCGCGCTGACCTTCAGGGCAAGCTGACGTCCATTTAACACTGCCTTTTTGAATGGATCGGTCTCGACAGCAAGGTCCTTCTTTGCACGCTTTCTTGCACTTAGCAGCTCTTCTAAAATCTGAGAAAGGAGGCCTTTCCGGATTTTTGGAGTGCAGAACATATCACCATTCGGGGTGACAATATAATCCTCATCTTTCTTCAAACCAAGCTTTTCAATGGTATTCTTATTGAGCAGGGTTGTGTAACAGAGGTTGTGCGCTTGGATGATGGAAGGGTACAGAGATGCAAAGTCAAGCGTCGCAATGGGTACGCCATAGTAACCTCGAATGGGCTCAATGACAGTTGCACCTTCATACTCCGCTTCATCATGTTTGCCTAAGTTTGGTATAACGAGCTGCTGCTCCAAAGCCTTGCGGAAGAGTTGACTGATAAACTTGACCTGCTGGCCACGGGCGAGAAGATAGTTGAATGGCACACCCGTGACCCTGGCCATCTCAGTGTAATTAACAAGGCACATCAGTTTATCCATAAGTCTCAGAGGAAGGTATGCATCCTTGAGACAGTAGACAGCAAGACGCCGTCTTGAATCTGGAGTTCCGTTGAATAATTCAGTAATCATTGTATGATGGACATCTTCTTTTTGTTCCCCCAAGAACTCGGCACAGACTGAATTCAAGGTGTAACTTCGCAGATGGTAATCCCGCTGAACCAGCTGAAGAAGATCAAGCTGAATTCTGCCATTGGTGTTAGTGGCCTTTGTGTCGCGGCTGCCCATCTGCTTGCTGGAAAAGGTTGTGTCTTTGGCTTGTGACTGGACACCCTTCAACCTCGTCCAATATGGAAACCCAGTGCATTTGAGATGCTTCGCTCGGTCAAGGAGGTAGGGGAAGTCGAAGTTAGCAATGTTGTACCCGATTATGACGTCGGGATCCACCTTGTCCAAGAAGTCTCGCCAGGCCATAAGCATCTTCTCCTCCTTGTCAAACTCCAGAATTTGCGTGTTGACAATTAAACTGCAAGTGTCTAACACAAAGACGTTGCGAATGAATGGCTTCGATTCTCCATACCGAGTCACAACATTGGCGATCTGGATGACTGGGTCATAATTGGGTTCGGGGAAGATGCCTTTCCGTCCAGCACACTCAATATCGAATGAAAGGATGCGAAGCGGTGCCATCTTCAACCACTCGCCATCATTAGGATGGGCAATCAGGTCACGGTAATCAACAGATGCTTCGATCTGGCAGTTTGATTGTCTCTGATTCATCGGAATGAGGCGATACTTGGTTGCTTTAGCTTCCACCCAAGACATTCCCGAAATCTGCGGAGGTTAGCATCAATTCCCGCACATCCTGCGGATGGGAGCAAGCTCACCCCAGTATCGATCATAAATCTCAGGACATATTGGATGTTATCGAAAGTAAGAATACCGTTATCGCCAGCATTCCAGAGTCCTTTGTAATTCACGCTCTGCGCATTGTTCTCAAGCATATTTCGCAGCTTGCCGATGAATTTCGGCTCCGTAACCGTGATCTTTAAATAATAACTCTTCTGATTACCCTGAAAGCCATATAAGTTCTCCCTCATCACTATCTCGACTGACTCGATAGTCGGCTGGTGTTGAGCCAGTTTGGTTTCCAAAAATGTTCGGTAAGGGTCGCAGTCCGCCTTGGTAAAGCCCACAGGCGCAGCGATGTAGAGATAGTGATGAAAGCCTGTGACATGGAGAAGAACAGAATGGCCTTTCTAAGAGAAGCATTAGCGCGGAGATGCAGGGCATCATAGTTGGAACAGAGTAGATACCTCGGTCACACCAAAGAGTCTGACGGTTGTCCTGCCGCCAAACAGCGTTCCCTCTTCAGCGTCTATTTGCTGAAAGCAGAGATCATCTCTCGTGTCGTCGAAATCAACGAGCGGCGGCCGCTCCCATTGCTGATCCTTCTCTGAATTGTTCTCCTTCAGCCCGTTTATGTCCTGGGTCAACTTCTCCAAGTCCTCCTCAAACTGGCTTTTCTGCGGCTGGCTGGAGCCAAAGGTCTTGTTGCTTCCATTCCGAAATAGCGGCGGCTTGACGCTCACCGGCCGGTCATTGTCGAGCTTCCGCTTTTTGGCCGCATTGGGAGAGGTAGGCATGACATTGCGTGAGTTCTTCGTAGCGTCGGCGAGAACTCGCTTTTGAGGATTCGCTAGTGCTTCAGGCATGATTGAGATTCATGGGAGGAATAAAGTCATGAGGGCCGTCTGGCGGGAAATTGAGCCAAAGGAGGTGCAGTCACGACACCGGAGACGCTGTCGTCAAAGGCGTCCCTCGATGTGTCGCGACCTACTGTACGGGCGTGTCTCGGTCGCGCCTAGACGTGACGACACTTTACGCGTGATGCCTCTGTCACGTGTTAAAACCCGCCAACCAATCATGTCGAGGTTGCTAATGTCTCCAGATGCCGAGAGACCATGTATACAAGACCATCTTGCCTGTTGAAATAGGCACATAACTCCGGATCTCTCTATAAATTTAGACGATATGGCATAATATCTACCTCATTATGTGCATGGCCATGGTACTTAGTATGTGAGGTGTCCACTAAGCTCACCATGCACGGAGTACTCCACTTTAATGAAAGTCGGTTTCTGCTTAGTAAATTTTAATTACTCTTCATAATAAGCTAGCTATTCTGTACTTTTCTCTGAGAAGCGCCAGTCCTCCTTTGTACATAGTTCTACGCAGAACTTTTGGATCAGGGAACCTGAGATGTGCTCCGCAATCACTAGTTAACGTAATCCACAAGCGAGCCGCGCACCCAAGCGAGCCGCGCACCTCCTACGCGATTCTAGCCATGACTGAAAGTAGGCCTGTTTTTTTAACGCAAAAAATGTATTTCTATATAAAAACTAATTAC